>Ga0209254_10003377_pt1 | contig 14555 bp, 12 predicted proteins | sample FrelakmetDIP11DI_FD_187148 | JGI IMG/M metagenome (GOLD analysis project Ga0209254, IMG submission 187148) | Freshwater lake sediment microbial communities from the University of Notre Dame, USA, for methane emissions studies - DIP11 DI (SPAdes)... | ecosystem: Environmental > Aquatic >...
CGCTCGAGGCGGCCCTCCGGAGGTGAAATGGCGCCGACATCGGGTGCAGTTGGTGCAATGGCGCCGATGTAGGGTGCCGTCGGCGCACTGGCTGCGGGCGCAACGGTCTCGACTTCGGGTGCCGGAGCTTCGGGAGCAGGCGGCGCCTCGGGGGCGACAGGTTTGTCGGCCACCGGCGGCTCGGGCAGCCGCACCTCGGAGATCGGCCGCTTGATCGAGTCCCGCGGAATCGCCGCGTCGTCGCCCACCCCCGGCCGGCCCACGCCGGTATCTGGCGCACCGGTATCGACCGTCGCAGTTGCTGACGATTGTGTGAACGTTATGCCCGACGAGGCGGTGTAGCCGCCCGACCTGTCGATTGGTGTGGCACCCTCTGAGCTGCGGCGCAAGCTGATCTGGCGCCGCCGATACCGCACCAGACCGATGACGATTGCAGCGACGACCAGGACGGCGATGACCGCGATAGCGATCCAGAGACCCTGTGACACCGTGCCATTCTTTCAGGGCGCGGCGCGAGGCAGCGTCGCGCCTGACCAATGGGGTACGCCGTGACGATGGACCGCGCCGGACTGGCGACCCGCAAACTGCGCCACATCGACGCCTGCCTGACCGGGCCGGTCGAGTACGTCGGCGTCACCACCGGGTTCGAGCGCTACCGGCTGCCCTACAACGCGCTGACCCAGACCAGCCTGACCACCATCGAGTTGGGCACCCGGTTCCTTGGCGCTGACTTGCGGGCCCCGGTCCTGGTCGGGGCGATGACCGGCGGCGCCGAGCTGTCCCGCACGATCAACCGCAACCTGGCCGAGGCGGCCCAGAAACTGGGCATCGGCATGATGCTCGGGTCGCAACGCATCATGCTCGACAACGACGCGGCCGCCCGCAGCTTCGAGGTCCGCGAGCTGGCGCCTGACGTGCTGCTGATCGGCAACATCGGGCTGGCTCAGTTGTCCGACGGCGCGATCCCCAAACTGGCCGCCGCGCTCGAGCGGGTCGGCGCCGACGCGCTGGCCGTGCACACCAACCCCCTGCAGGAGGCCATGCAGGACAACGGCGACACCGACTTCTCCGGCTCGCTGGAACGGCTGCGCCACGTGGCCGAGGAACTGCCGTGCCCGGTGCTGGTCAAGGAAGTCGGTCACGGCATCGGCGCCGAGGCTGCAGAGAAGCTGCGCGGGCTGCCGATCGCGGCGGTCGACGTCGCCGGCGCCGGCGGCACGTCGTGGGCCCGGGTGGAGCAGCTGGTGCGCTACGGGGAGGTGCGCTACCCGGCGATCGCCGAATGGGGCGTGCCGACCGCCCAGGCCCTGCAGGAGGTGCGTGCGACGCTGCCGGGCATGCCGCTGGTGGCCTCGGGCGGCATCCGGACCGGGATGGACGCCGCCAAGGCGCTCGCGCTGGGTGCCGACGTGGTGGCACTGGCCCGCCCGCTGCTGGCGCCCGCCATCGAGTCATCGGCCGCGGCGCTCGACGCGCTGGAGGGCTTCGTCGAGGAGCTGCGGGTGTGCCTGCACGGCTGCGGCGTCGAGGACCTGGCCGGATTGCGGCAGGTCGGGGCCCTGCCCATCGATTCGGAGTGACCGTAGGCCGGCATCCCGCCTAGTCTCCCGTTTCTAACTGGGACATCACTGTTTCCTGCCCCAACACCGGTCCGCAGTTCACCACGGTCGTGTGGTGACGGTAGAGCTGCGATCACCGGCCACCGCTACGAGCGGGCGCTGCCGACCAGTTCCTGACCCCGCATCCGCTGGGAGATCACCGCGGAGATGCCGTCGCCCTGCATGCTGACGCCGTAGAGCGCGTCGGCGATCTCCATGGTCGGCTTCTGGTGGGTGATCACGATCAGCTGCGACTGGGTCCGCAGCTGTTCGAACAGCCCGATCAGCCGGCGCAGGTTCACATCGTCGAGCGCGGCCTCGACCTCGTCCATCACGTAGAACGGCGACGGGCGGGCCCGGAAGATGGCGACCAGCATCGCCACCGCGGTCAGTGACTTCTCGCCACCGGAGAGCAGCGAAAGCCGCTTGACCTTCTTGCCCGGCGGACGGGCCTCGACCTCGACGCCGGTGGTCAGCAGGTCATTGGGGTCGGTGAGCAGCAGCCGTCCCTCACCGCCGGGGAACAGGGTGGCGAACACCTGCTCGAACTCGCGCTCGACGTCGGCGTAGGCCTCGGAGAACACCTGCAGGATGCGGTTGTCGACGTCGGCGATCACATCCAGCAGGTCCTTGCGGGCGGCCTTGACGTCCTCGAGTTGGGTCGCCAGGAAGTTGTAGCGCTCCTCCAGCGCGGCGAACTCCTCCAGCGCCAGCGGGTTGACCCGGCCCAGCTCGGCCAGCTCGCGTTCGGCGCGCTTGGCCCGCCGCTCCTGGGTGGGCCGGTCGAACGGCATCGGCGCAGGCGCGGTGACCTGCTCACCGCGCTCCTTGGCCTGCTCGTATTCGGCCATCTCGAGCTCCGACGGCGGCAGCGCGACGTCAGGGCCGTACTCGATGACCAGGTCGTCGGCGGCCATGCCGAACTGCTCGAGCACCATCTGCTCGAGCTGCTCGATGCGCAGCGCGGCTTGCGCCTTGGCCACCTCGTCGCGGTGCAGGGAGTCGGTGAGCGCGGTGATGCGGGTGTTCAGCGCGGCGACCTCCTCGCGCGCTGCGGCCATCGCAGTGGCCCGCTGCTGGCGCTCGGCGGCCAGCGCGTCGCGGCGCCGCGAGGCGGCGGCGACCACTCCGCTCAGCCGCTCGGCGAGCCGGCGCCCGGACTCGGAGACCGCGGCCGCCACCGTCGCGGCATGCGCTCGCGCGGCGCGGGCCCGCTGTGCGCGCAACCGGGCCTCACGTTCGGCGGCGGCGGCGCGGCGCAGCGAATCTGCTTGTCCCCGAACAGCATTCGCACGCTCCTCAGCGGTGCGTACCGTCAGGCGGGCTTCCACCTCGACGGTGCGGGCGGCCTCGGCCGCGGACTGCATCTGCTGACGGTCGACGGGCGCGTCCTCGACGACGGTCTGGCCCTCCTGGGCGGCGCTCAGTCGGGCTTCGAGTGCGGTCAGTTCCTCGACGGTCTGGGTCCGGCTGGCCTCGAGCTCGTTACGCTGGGCGAGCTGGCGGCGCCAGTCCCCCTCGGCGGCGCGGGCGTCCTGGCCCAGTCGGCCCAGCTGCTCGTAGATGGCCGAGATCGCGGCGTCGGATTCGTTGAGGGCGGCCAGGGCCTGCTCGGCGGCGTCCTGCCGGTTGGCCTGCTCGCCGAGCGCGCCGGCCAGCGCCGCCGTCAGCTCGTCGACCTGGGTCTCGGCGGTGACGAGTTCGCTTCTGGCCTTGTCGATTTCGGAGGCGATTTCCAGGGTGCTCGGCTTGCGGTCGGAGCCGCCGCTGACCCAGCCGGGGCCGACGAGGTCGCCGTCGAGGGTGACCGCGCGCAGGCTGGGTCGCGCGGCGACGAGGTCCAGGGCGGCGGCCAGGTCCTCGACGACGGCGACGTCTGCGAGCATCGCGGTCATCGCGCCCTGCAGCCGTGCGGGCGCGTCGATCAGGTCGAGGGCCCAGCGGGCGCCGTCGGGCAGCGGCCCGGTCTGCGGGCGCGACCCGGCCGGCCAGTCACCGAGCACGATCGCGGCCCGGCCCCCGTCGGCCTCCTTGAGGGCCCGTACCGCCGACCGGGCGGCGGTGAAGTCGTCGGCGGCCACGGCGTCGGCGGCCGCGCCCAGCACCGCGGCCAGCGCCACCTCGTAGCCGATGTGCACCTTGACCAGTTTGGCGATCGTCCCGAAAAGCCCTGCGCCGCTCCGGTTCTGGATCAGCCAGGCCGCGCCGTCCTTACGTTCCAGGCCGACGGAGAGCGCGTCGATACGCGCCCGCAGCGACGCGACCTGGCGCTCGGCGGCCCGCTCGGCGGCCTGCAGCTCGGCCACCCGCTCGTCGGCCAGGCGCAGCGCGGCGATCGAGCGGTCGTGCTGCTCGTCCAGGCCGACCTCGCCCTGGTCGAGCTCGCCGACCCGGCTCTGCACGGTCTCGAACTCGGCCTTGGCCTGCTGGGCGCGGGCGGCGGCGTCCTCGATGGCGTTGGTCAGCCGCGCCACCCCGTCGTCGATCGACTCGACCCGGGCCCGCATGGTCTCGACCTGACCGGCCAGGCGCGCCAGACCCTCCCGGCGATCGGCCTCGGCGCGCACGGCGGCCATGTGGGCGCGTTCGGCCTCGGCCGCCGCGCGTTCCTTGTCGGCCAAATCGGCGCGGGCCGCCTCGAGGCGGGAGCTCGCTTCGGCGAGCTCGGCGAGCAACTGCCGTTCGCGGGCGGCGACCTCCTCGGCCTCGGCCTCCAGCGCGTCGGGGTCCGGGCCACTGCTGGCGGTGGGCTCGGTGTCCAGGTACTGCGCGCGTTCACTGGCAATACGCACGGTCGCACTGACCCGTTCGGCCAGCGCCGAGAGCCGGAACCAGGTCTGTTGGGCGGCGTCGGTGCGCTCGGACAGCGTGGCGACTGCCGCCTCGTGGGCGGCCAGTGCCTCGGTGGCGACGGCCAGGCGCGCGGCGGCCTCGTCGTGTTCGCGGCGCAGCGTGGTCTCGGTGTTGTCGGCGCCCTCGAACTCGGCGCGGCGCACCACCAGATCGTCGGCGGCCAGCCGCAGCCGCGCGTCGCGCAGGTCGGCCTGGATGGTCTGCGCTCGGCGCGCCATCTCGGCCTGGCGGCCCAGCGGCTTGAGCTGGCGGCGCAGCTCGGTGGTCAGGTCGGTGAGCCGGGCCAGGTTGGCCGACATCGACTCGAGCTTGCGGACCGCCTTTTCCTTGCGTTTGCGATGCTTGAGCACGCCGGCGGCTTCTTCGATGAACGCGCGGCGGTCCTCCGGGCGTGACTCCAGGATCTGCGACAGACGGCCCTGGCCGACGATGACGTGCATCTCCCGGCCGATGCCGGAGTCACTCAGCAGTTCCTGGACGTCCATCAGCCGGCAGCTGCTGCCGTTGATCTCGTACTCGCCGGCGCCGTCGCGGAACATCCGCCGGGTGATCGAGACCTCGGAGTACTCGATGGGCAGCGCGTTGTCGGAGTTGTCGATGGTCAACGTCACCTCGGCGCGCCCGAGCGGTGCCCGCGAAGAGGTGCCGGCGAAGATGACGTCCTCCATCTTGCCGCCGCGCAGTGTCTTGGCCCCCTGCTCGCCCATCACCCAGGCCAGCGCATCGACGACGTTGGACTTCCCCGACCCGTTGGGGCCGACCACGCAGGTGATGCCCGGTTCGAAGCGCAGAGTCGTCGGTGACGCGAAGGATTTGAAGCCCTTCAGCGTCAGACTCTTGAGGTACACGTCGAGTGAGCGTACCGGCGGTCGGATCAGCGCTCGCGGAACCCGCTCATCGGCTCGCCGGAATCGGTGAACTCGGCAACCACTTTGTCCACCGAACCGGGCGCCGACCCGCCCCGCAACAGCTCCAGGAGACGCTCACAGTCGGCCCGCGGCCCCTGCGCGACCACCAGCACCCGGCCGTCGGGCTGGTTGCTGGCATAGCCGGCCAGGCCCAGCTCGAGCGCCCGCGAACGGGTCCACCAGCGGAAACCCACGCCCTGGACGTAGCCGTGCACCCAGGCGGTCAGGCGGGCGTCAGGCCCGGCCAACGTCGGTCACCTCGAATCCGACCTCGGTGCCGGTCTTCAGCGTGCGCCCCACGGTGCAGACCTGGTCGATCGCACGGGTGACCACCACCACCAGGCGTTCGATCTCCTCGGTGGACAAGCCCGACAGGTCGATCTCCAGGTTCTCCTCGAACAGCGGGTAGCGCTCCTGCTCGCGGTCGGCCGGTCCGGAGACTCGGATCACCGCCTGGTAGTCGTCGCCGAGGCGGCGCCGCAGCGGCTGGTCGCTGCTCAGGCCGCTGCAGCCGGCGAGCGCGATCTTGAGCAGCTCACCCGGGGTGAACACGCCGTCGTCGGTCTCCGAGCCGATGAGGACCTCCGCGCCGCGGCTACTGCGCCCCGTGTAGCGGCGGACGCCGGTGCGCTCCACCCACAGTTCAGTCATGTGATGTTTCTACCTTCTCCGTCGAGATTGAATTCACGCAGACAGCAAGTGAGAAGAGGTCTGCATCATCTCAATCTCGCGGCATCCGGGGCCGGGGCTGGCACTTCGGGCAGTAGAACGACGAGCGGTTCATGAACTTCTCCCGGCGGATCACCGCGCTGCAGCGGCGGCAGTGGCGGTCCTCCTGGCCGTAGACGTTCAGGGACCGGTCGAAGTAGCCGGACTGACCGTTGACGTTGACGTACAGCGAGTCGAACGACGTGCCGCCCTGCCCCAGCGCCTCCCGCATCACCTCGGCGGCGGCGTCGAGCAGCTCGCCGAGCTGGCGACGGGTCAGCTTCTCGGCCAGCCGGGCGCCGTTGATCTTGGCCCGCCACAACGCCTCGTCGGCGTAGATGTTGCCGATTCCCGACACCACGGTCTGGTCGAGCAGCTGCCGCTTGATCTCGGAGTGCTTGCGGCGCAACACCGTAACGACGGCGTCGCGGTCGAACATCGGGTCCAGCGGATCGCGGGCGATGTGCGCGACGGGGGCCGGCACCTGGCTGCCGTCGACGGTGACCAGATCGGCCAGCTGCCAACCGCCGAAGGTGCGCTGGTCGACGAAGCTGAGCGCGGTGCCGTCGTCGAGCAGCGTCGCGATGCGCAAGTGGTCGGTGTTCGGGACGGGCCCGAGCAGCATCTGCCCGCTCATCCCCAGGTGCACCACCAGCGCGGTCTCGTCATCATCGAGGTTGAGCCACAGGTATTTTCCGCGCCGGCCGGTGCCGGTGATCCGCGCACCGAGTAGCCGTGCGGTCAAATCGCCGGCACCCGCCTCGTGCCGGCGGACCGCGCGCGGATGGTTCACCTGAACCGCGTTGATCGACTTGCCGGCCACGTGGGTCTGCAGGCCGCGGCGGACCACCTCGACTTCGGGAAGCTCAGGCATGTGGACAGCGAACAGGGCTGCGGCTCAAGCGGATTCCAGCGCATTCCAGGCCGCGGCCGCGGCCTTCTGCTCGGCCTCTTTCTTCGAGCGGCCGATGCCGGTGCCGTACTCGGTCTCCATGACGAACACCACGGCGGTGAACTCCTTGTCGTGGTCGGGGCCGGTCGAGCTGACGACGTAGGAGGGCGAGCCGAGATTGCTTGCGGCCGTGAGTTCTTGGAGGCTGGTCTTCCAGTCCAGGCCGGCGCCCAACGTCGGCGCGGTGTCGAGGAGGTCGCCGAACAACCGCAGGATCACCTCGCGGGCGACCGCGATCCCGTGGTGCAGGTAGACCGCGCCGAGCAGTGACTCCACGCCGTCGGCCAGGATGCTGGACTTGTCGGCCCCGCCGGTGTTCATCTCGCCGCGGCCCAGCAGCAGGTGAGCGCCGAGACCCTCGTCGCTCAGGTGGCGTCCGACGTCGGCCAGGGCGTGGGTGTTGACCACGCTCGCGCGAAGCTTGGCCAGATCCCCTTCGGAACGGTCGGGGTGGCGATGGAACAGCTCGTCGGTGATCGTCAGACCGAGCACCGCGTCGCCGAGGAACTCCAGCCGCTCGTTGGTGGGCAGCCCGCCGTGCTCGTAGGCATAACTGCGGTGGGTGAGCGCCAGAGTCAGCAGGTCTTCGGGTAACTCGACGCCCAGGGCGTCCAACAGGTTCTGGCGCGGCGGGGTCACAAGCGGCCGCCGCCCTGCCCGGGGTCGTCTCCCCCGTTCGATTCGTCGAGCATGCTTGTCAGCTTGGCCCAACGCGGATCGATCTTGTCGTGATGGTGGCCGGGTTCGGCGGTGGCCAGCGCGACTCCGCAATCCGGGCACAGACCCGGGCAGTCCTCGGAGCACAGCGGCGCGAACGGCAGGGCCAGACCGACGGCGTCGACGACGGCCTGCTCGATGTCGACGGTGTCGTCGAGGACGTGGCCCACCTCGTCCTCCGCGGTGGTGGACTCGGTCGCGCTGTCGGGGTAGGCGAACAGCTCGGTCAACCCGATCTCGATGTCCCCGCTGAGCGGGCTCAGGCAGCGGGTGCACTCACCGACGGTCGGGCCGTATACCGTGCCGGTGACCAGCACGCCCTCGGACACCGACTCGAGGCGAAGATCGAGCGCCAGATCGGCGCCGCGTTCGATGGCGATGAAGTCCAGCCCAATCCGCGATGGACTGGTCACGGTCTCGTGGATCTCCATCATCGAGCCGGGTCGGCGGCCCAGCCGCGAGATGTCGAGGACAAGCGGCGACCGCCGATGGTGGTGCTTTGCCGCGCGATGTGCCGTCGCCATAACCCCGATCTTAGGACCCGGCCCGACCCGGTTCGGCTCAGTGCTGCGCGTAGTCGTGGGTTCCGGCGGCGGTACGCAGCTGATGACGGCCGCGGCTCACCGAGCGCAGCGTGCCGTTGAGGTAGTCCTCGAACTGGGCGAGCTTGTTGTCGACGTAGATGTCGCACTCGCCGCGCAGCCGGTCGGCCTCGGCGTGCGCGGTGTCGATGAGCCGGGTGGCCTCGGCGTTGGCGGACTGGACGACCTCGGTCTGCGAGACCAGCCGCTGCTGCTCCTTGATGCCTTCCTGCACGGCCTTCTCGTAGGACATGTTGCCGCTCTCGACCAGGCGGTCGGCTTCGGCCTTGGCCCGGCTGGTGGCGGCCTCGTACTCGCGCTTGGACGTCGCGGCCAGTCGGGACGCCTCCTCGCGAGCCTCGTGGACCATCCGCTCGCTGTGCTGACGTGCCTCGGCGACCATTCGGTCGGCCTGCGACTTGGCGTCGGCCAGCAGCCGGTCGGCCTCGGCGCGGGAGTGGCTGAGCAGCGAATCGGCCTCCGCCGTCGCGTTGGACACCATCGAGTCGGCGTGCTCCTTGGCCTCCCGCAGCAGGTTGTCGCGGGCGTCCAGCACATCCTGGGCGTCGTCGAGCTCGCCCGGGATGGCGTCCTTGATGTCGTCGACCAGTTCCAGCACGTCGCCGCGCGGAACGACGCATCCGGCTGTCATCGGCACGCCGCGGGCCTCTTCGACAATCGCACTCAGTTCATCGAGCGCTTCAAAAACTCGGTACACGGCGCCACCCTCCTGGCTAAGTTGGTAGTGACCAGTGTGCCTGGTGTTACGCCTGTGACTGCGGTGCCTGACCGGTGTGTCGGAAAGGCAATCTGACAGGCTCGCTGGCCAGCGGGCTGCCACACCAGCACTCGAGCCCCATTATGGCCACGTGCGGCGCCTTTGGAGTGGCCGATCGCGAGTGTGTACTTCGATACGCCGCGGGCGGTGGTGGGTGAACCGCGTCAGCCGCGTTGCTGGGCCAGCTTGGCCTGCATACGGCGGTTCACCGACTCCGGCAACAGCTCCGAGACATCACCACCGAGCGTGGCGACCTCTTTGGCGAGCGAGGACGACACGAACGAGTACGCGGGGGTGGTGGCGACGAAGAACGTGTCGACCCCGGCGATGTGCTTGTTCATCTGTGCCATCTGTAGCTCGTACTCGAAATCCGTTCCGGTGCGCAGACCCTTGACGATCGCGGTCATACCGCGGTCGCGGACGAAGTCGACCACCAGCCCCTGCCCGGACTCCGCGTGCAGGTTCGGCAGGTGCGCGGTGGCTTCGGAGATCATCGCGATCCGCTCGTCGATGTCGAACATCCCGGACTTCTTCGGATTGATCAGCACGGCGACGATCACCTCGTCGAACTGGGCGGCGGCGCGCTCGAAGATGTCGATGTGCCCCAGCGTCACCGGATCGAACGACCCCGGACAGACCGCGCCACTCATGACCGATGACGCTAGCAGCAGGTCAGTCCACCTCGGCGCACTCGACCCGGGTGTCGCCGTAGCGACGCATCGGCCACGCCGTCCAGCCCGTCGGCCAGCTCACCTCCGGCGAGGACACCGACCGCTCGACCACCACCACGCTGCCCGACGCGACCCAGCCGTTGCGGTCCAGGCTGGCCAGCATGGCGTCGACTTCGGCGGCAGGCACGTCATAGGGCGGGTCGGCCAGAACCAGGTCCACCGGGCGGTCGGTGCCGGGCGCCAGCACCGCGGCCACCGCGGCGCGTCGCACCGTCGCACCCGACAGCCCGAGCGCGGTGATGTTGCGCTCGATGACTGCCGTTGCTCGAGAATCGTTGTCGACGAACACCGCCGAGCGTGCACCCCGGGACAACGCCTCCAGGCCCAGCGCGCCCGACCCGGCGTAAAGGTCGAGCACCCGCAGCCCGTCGAAGTCGCGGCGAGCGGCTAGCAGGTTGAACAGCGCCTCGCGCACCCGGTCGGTGGTCGGCCGTGTCCCGCGGGCCGGCACCTCGAGGCGTCGGCCGCCCGCCGCGCCGGCGACGATGCGGGTCAGGCCGACCCCCCGGTCGCTTCACCTTTGCCCACCGAACCGATCACCACCAGCAGGTCACCACCCTCGACCTGGGCGGTGCTCCCGACGGCGACCCGGTTGACGGTGCCCGCCTTGGGCGCGGTGATCGCCGCCTCCATCTTCATCGCCTCGATGGTGGCGATGGTCTGCCCGGCGGTGACCTCATCGCCGACGGCCACCCCGACGGTGACCACGCCGGCGAACGGCGCGGCGACGTGGTCGTGGTTGGTGCGGTCGGCCTTCTCGGCGGTGGGCACGGTCGCGGCGATGCTGCGGTCGCGCACCACCACCGGACGCAGCTGGCCGTTGATGATGCACATCACGGTGCGCATGCCGCGGTCGTCGGCATCGGAGATCGCTTCGAGTCCGATGAGCAGTTGTACGCCCCGCTCGAGCTGGACCCGATGCTCCTCCCCGGAGCGCAACCCGTAGAAGAACTGGTTGGCCGTCAGCCGCGAGGTGTCACCGTACTCGTCGCGGTGGGCCTCCAATTCCCTTGTGGGACCGGGGAACAGCAGGCGGTTGAGGGTGGCCTGCCGCTTCGGGCCGGCCACGTGCAGGTTAGCCTCGTCCTCGGCCGACAGTTCCTGGCCGGGTTTGGCCGGCGGCCGGCCGGCCAGCGCCTTGGTGCGCAGCGGCTCGGGCCAGCCGCCCGGCGGGTCGCCCAGTTCGCCGCGCAGGAACCCGATCACCGACTCCGGGATGTCGTAGCGGGCCGGGTCGGCGGCGAACTCGTCGGCGCTCACCCCGGCGCCCAGCAGGGCCAGCGCCAGATCACCGACCACCTTGCTCGACGGGGTCACCTTCACCAGCCGGCCGAGGATCCGGTCGGCGGCGGCGTAGTTCTCCTCGATTTCCTCGAACCGGTCACCGAAGCCCAGCGCGATCGCCTGCTGGCGCAGGTTGGACAACTGGCCGCCGGGGATCTCGTGGCTGTACACCCGACCGGTCGGGGCCGGAAGACCAGATTCGAACGGCGCGTACACCTTTCGCAGCGCCTCCCAGTACGGCTCGAGCTCGCACACCGCCGACAGCGACAGTCCGGAATCGTAGTCGGTGTGCGCCGCCGCCGCGACGATCGAACTCAGCGCCGGCTGACTGGTGGTGCCCGCCATCGGGGCGGCCGCCCCGTCGACCGCGTCCGCGCCCGACATCCAGGCCGCGACGTAGGTGGCCAGCTGGCCACCCGGGGTGTCGTGGGTGTGCACGTGCACCGGCAGGTCGAACCGGCTGCGCAACGCACCGACCAGACGTTGGGCGGCGGGCACCCGCAGCAGCCCGGCCATGTCCTTGATCGCCAGCACGTGCGCGCCGGCGTCGACGATCTGCTCGGCCAGCTTGAGGTAGTAGTCCAGGGTGTAGAGGTTCTCCGCCGGGTCGGCTAGATCCCCCGTGTAACTCATCGCGACTTCGGCTATCGCCGTTCCGGTTTCGCGTACCGCGTCGATCGCGGGGCGCATCGACTCGACGTTGTTCAGGGCGTCGAATATCCGGAAGATGTCGATTCCCGTGGCCGTCGCCTCCTCGACGAACGCGGAGGTCACCACCTCGGGATAGGGCGTGTAGCCGACGGTGTTGCGGCCGCGCAGCAGCATCTGCAGACAGATGTTCGGCATCGCCTCCCGCAGCGCGTCCAGCCGTTCCCACGGGTCTTCCTTCAGGAACCGAAGCGCCACATCGTAAGTCGCGCCACCCCAGCATTCCATCGACAGCAGCTGCGGCGTCATCCGGGCGATGTAGGGCGCGATCTCCAGCAGACCGGTGCTGCGCAGCCGGGTCGCCAGCAGCGACTGGTGGGCGTCGCGGAACGTCGTCTCGGTGACGGCCAGCGCAGGTGACTCGCGCAACCAGCGGGCGAACCCTTCCGGGCCCAGTTGCGCCAGTCGTTGTTTGGAACCCGGCGGCGGCGGCAGCGTCAGATCGATCCCGGGCAGCTTGTCGCGCGGGTACACCGTCGACGGGCGCGGGCCGTGCGGCTGGTTGACGGTGACGTCGGCGAGGTAGTTGAGGATCTTGGTGCCGCGGTCGGCCGAGGACCGCGCCGTCAGCAACTGCGGACGCTCGTCGATGAACGACGTGGTGATCCGCCCGGCCTGGAAATCCGGATCGTCGAGAACCGCTTGCAGGAACGGGATGTTCGTCGACACCCCGCGGATCCGGAACTCCGCGACCGCGCGCCGGGCCCGGTTGACAGCGGTGGGGAAGTCCCGGCCGCGACAGGTCAGCTTCACCAGCATCGAGTCGAAGTGGGCGCTGATCTCCGCACCTAGGTGCGTGCCGCCGTCCAGCCGGATTCCCGCACCGCCCGGTGAGCGATAGGCGGTGATGCGCCCGGTGTCCGGGCGGAACCCGTTGGCGGGGTCCTCGGTGGTGATGCGGCACTGCAACGCCGCCCCGTGCGGACGGATCGCGTCCTGGCTCAGACCGAGGTCGGCCAGCGTCTCCCCCGCGGCGATGCGCAGCTGAGCGGAGACCAGATCCACATCGGTGATCTCCTCGGTGACGGTGTGCTCGACCTGGATTCGCGGGTTCATCTCGATGAAGACGTGCCGGCCGCGCTCGTCGAGCAGGAACTCCACGGTGCCAGCGCAGCTGTAGTCGATGTGGCGGGCGAACGCGACGGCGTCGGCGCAGATCTGTTCACGCAGAGCCCCGTCCAGATTCGGCGCCGGCGCCAGTTCGATGACCTTCTGGTGGCGGCGCTGCACACTGCAGTCACGCTCGTAGAGGTGGATGACGTTGCCGTGGGTGTCGGCCAGGATCTGCACCTCGATGTGGCGCGGGTTGACCACGGCCTGCTCCAGGAACACCGTCGGGTCGCCGAAGGCCGACTCGGCCTCGCGGCTGGCGGCTTCGATGGCCTCGGGCAGCGCGGCCAGGTCGGTCACCCGGCGCATCCCGCGGCCACCGCCGCCGGCAACGGCCTTGACGAACAGCGGAAAGAACATGCGCTGGGCGGCCGCCACCAGCTCGTCCACCGACGACGACGGCACCGAGGACGCCAGCACCGGCAGACCGGCCTCACGCGCGGCGGCGATGGCGCGCGACTTGTTGCCGGTCAGTTCCAGGATGCCGGCGTCGGGCCCGATGAATGTGATACCCGCGGCGGCGCACGCTGCGGCGAGTTCGGGGTTCTCCGAGAGGAATCCGTAGCCGGGATAGATCGCGTCGGCGCCGCACGCGCGTGCGGTGTCGACGATCTCGCCGACCGACAGGTACGCGCGCACCGGATGGCCGATGTCGCCGATCTGGTAGGACTCGTCAGCCTTGAGGCGGTGCAGGGAATTGCGATCCTCGTAGGGATAGATCGCCACCGTGCCGATGCCCATCTCGTAGGCGGCGCGAAAGGCGCGGATCGCGATCTCACCGCGGTTTGCGACCAGAACTTTGGAGATCACACGCGGACCCTACCGCCCGACAATGAGCGGCGCTGCTAGATGAGCGTTGACCAGTAGTTCCAGAACCGCACGAGGATCATCAGGATCACCGCGGTGAACCACAGCACCACGATCGACCACCGCCAGGTGTAGAGCGCGCGGGCCACCGGGTTGCCGGCCAGCGGGCGCAGCGCGATCGAGGCCGCTACCACGAACAGCGGGATGGTTACCGACCACACCACCATGCAGTACGGGCACAGCGCGCCGATCACGTAGAGCGACTGGTAGATCAGCCAGTGCACGAACACCACACCGAGACCGGTGCCGATCATGAGTCCGACCCAATACCAGTGCGGTAGGCGGACTTTCGTCACGGCGAGCACGCCGGTCACGATGGCGACCGCGAACCCGGCGATGCCCATCAGCGGGTTGGGGAAGCCGAATAGCGACGCCTGATGGGTCACCATCACCGACCCGCAGGACAGGACGGGGTTGATGCTGCAGGTCGGCACGTAGGCCGGGTTCTTGAGCATCTCGATCTTCTCGATCGTCAGCGTCGCCGCCGCAATGAACCCGATGGCACCGGCGATGAGCACCAACCAGGCGCTGGCCGGCGGCACCGAAACACCGGGCGCATGCGGTGCCTCAGCGGATCCGGTGGGCTCCACCGGCGCGGGTGTGGCGACGCTCATGGTGCCACCGGGGCCGGGGGCGCGGGCGGGGCGGGTTTGAGGGCGGGCACGGGCCCGACGACTGCGGTCACCTTGGCGATCAGTTCATCCGGGGTGGCCGGGCTGATTTCCTCGCCGTTGAGCCTGATGGTCGGGGTGGCCGTGAT
>Ga0209254_10003378_pt1 | contig 14554 bp, 10 predicted proteins | sample FrelakmetDIP11DI_FD_187148 | JGI IMG/M metagenome (GOLD analysis project Ga0209254, IMG submission 187148) | Freshwater lake sediment microbial communities from the University of Notre Dame, USA, for methane emissions studies - DIP11 DI (SPAdes)... | ecosystem: Environmental > Aquatic >...
CGCGTCGTTGCGGCTCCTCGCCTTGCCCCGGCAATGGTCTCGTCGCCGCGCCTAGCTGCGCGGCCCGCCAAGGCCCGGCGCATGCGCGAGCCAAGCGTTAACAGGCCCTAGAGGAACCCGAAGACATGCGCATCGAACCCTGGACGCCCGAGGCGGCGCCGCGCAACGAGGAACTGGTGAAGTCGATCGAGGCGCGCCGTGGCGGCACGCTGATCAACCTTGACCGCATGCTGCTGTGGAGCGAGCCGCTCGCGCGCGGCTGGAACGGTTACCTGCGCGCGCTGCGGCAGGAGATCTCGCTCGCGCCGTTCCTGCGCGAACTGGCGATCTGCGTCGTCGCGCGGCTCACCGGCGCGCAGTACGAGTATCACCACCACGCCCCCGAGCTGAAGAAGGCCGGCGCCACCGACGCGCAACTGGCGATCCTCGACGATCCGGACGCCGCCGCGGCGAGCCCGCTGTACGACGACCTGCAGCGCGCCGTGATCCGCTTCGCGATCGCGAGCACGCGCCACGTGCAGGTTCCGGACGCGCTGTTCGACGAGCTGAAGCGCCGGCTGTCGCCGACCGAACTGGTGGAACTGGTGGCGTCGACCGCCGCCTACAACATGGTCGCGCGGTTCCTCGTGGCGCTCGACGTGACGCCCGAGACCTGATCGAGACCCGACCCGGGATCGAACGAGGCAACGAGGAGAGGCGATGAAGCTGCTGCGGTACGGACCGGCCGGGCGCGAGAGGCCCGGCATGCTCGACGCCCACGGACGGCTGCGCGACCTGTCGGGCGTGATCGAGCACATCACCAGCGAACACCTGTCGGACGCGGCGCTGGCGCGGTTGAAGAAGCTCGACCCGGCGTCGCTGCCGCTGGTGCGCGGCACCCCGCGGCTCGGCGTGCCGTTCCTCGGCATCAGCAAGCTGGTGGCGATCGGGCTGAACTACGCCGACCACGCCGCCGAAGCGGGCCTGGCCGCGCCGTCCGAGCCGATCGTGTTCCTGAAGGCGACTACGTGCATCACGGGCCCGGGCGACGACCTGGTCATCCCGCGCGGCTCGACCAAGACCGACTGGGAGGTCGAGCTCGGCGTCGTGATCGGCACGAAGGCGCAGTACGTGCCGGAGGCGAAGGCGCTCGATCACGTGGCCGGCTACTGTGTCGTCAACGACGTGTCGGAGCGCAACTTCCAGCTCGAGCGCGGCGGGCAGTGGGACCGTGGCAAGGGCTGCGACACGTTCGGTCCGATCGGACCGTGGCTCGTCACGCGCGACGAAGTGCCCGATCCGCAGGCGCTCGACCTCTGGCTGGATGTGAACGGCGAGCCGATGCAGCGGGGCAGCACGCGCACGATGATCTTCGGCGTGGCGCACCTCGTCAGCTACGTCAGCCACTTCATGACGCTGCTGCCGGGCGACATCATCGCGACCGGAACGCCGCCGGGCGTCGGGATGGGACGCAAGCCGCCGCGGTACCTGAAGCCGGGAGACGTCGTCACGCTCGGCGTCGCGGGGCTGGGCGAGCAGCGGCAGCGCGTGCGCGCGCACGGCTGACGCCGCGCCGCCCGTCAGCGTCGTATCCGAAAGCGAATCAGAGCGCGTCCGCGACGAGCTCGGCGATGTCGCGCGCGGGGACCTTGTCGTTGACCTGCGCGAGGCCGTCGCCGACCATCACCGCGCAGTAGGGGCACGCGGTCGCCACCGTCGAAGGCGACTTCTCCATCGCCTGCTCGGCGCGCAGCACGTTGATGCGCGTGCCGGTCGTTTCCTCCAGCCACATGCGGCCGCCGCCGGCGCCGCAGCACATGGCCTTGTCGCGCGCCAGTTCGAACTCGAGCGGGCCGTCCTTCGACACCGCGTACAGGATGCGGCGCGGGGCCTCGTACACCTCGTTGTGGCGCCCGAGGTAGCACGGCTCGTGATAGATCACGCGCTCGTGCGTCGGCTTCACCTTCAGCCGCCCCGACGTGATCCAGGCATCGATCGCCTGCGTGTGGTGCACGACGTCGTAGTGCCCGCCGAACTCGCCGAGTTCGTTCTTCAGCGCGTTGAACGCGTGCGGATCGGTGGTGACGATGCGCTTCGCGCCGATGCCGTTCAGCTTGTCGACCAGCGCGCCGGCCAGTCCCTGGAAGACCACCTCGTTGCCGAGCCGGCGCACGCACTCGCCGGTCGAGCCTTCACCCTTGCCGAGGACGCCGATCCTGACTCCAGCGGCCTGGGCGACCTTGACGAACGCGCGCGCGATCTTCTGCCCGCGCGGGTCGAACGACGACGCCGAGCCGACGTAGTAGAGGTAGTCGAGCCCGGCCACCTCGTCCGGTGTCGACACGATGGGCACGCCGAGCGACTTCGCCCAGTCGCCGCGCGATCCGGCGTCGAGGCCCCACGGATTGCCGGCCGACTCGTACGCCGAGAAGAGCTTGTTCAACTCGGACGGGAACTCGCCTTCCATCATCACCTGCCGCTGCCGCAGCCGGAAGAACTTCGACAGGTGCTCGATGCCGATCGGGCACGCGACCTCGCAGTAGCCGCAGGTGGTGCACGACCACAGCGTCTCCTCGCTGATCGGCCCGCTGATGAGCGCCGGCAGCTTGTCGCGCGCGCCCGCCTTGATGGTCTCCCGCTGGTCGACGAGGTGATGCTTCAGCGCGTCGTTGACCCACTTCAGCGACAGCGGCTTGCCGGTGAGGAAGGTCGGGCAGGCGTCCTTGCAGCGGCCGCACTCGGTGCAGGTGAAGGCGTCGAGGCCTTCCTTCCATGTGAGGTCGAGCGCGGTCTTCGCGCCGATCTTCAGCTGGTCGGGATCGACGTCGTCCTCGGCGAGCGGCGCGAGGTCGACACCGGGCACGCGGTTCAGCGGCGCGTCGCGTCCGAAGAACACGACCGGCAGCGCGGTGACGATGTGGAAGTGTTCGCCGATCGGCAGGATCGCCAGGAAGGTGAACACCGTCAGCATCTGCACCCAGTAGAAGAGGTGATAGCCGATGTCGACGACGCCCGGCGAGAGCCCGCGCACGACGTCTGCGAGAGGGCCGCCGATCCATGCCCAGGCTTCCTCATGCGCGATGCCGGCGCTGGTCGGTGCGAGCTTGGCGAACCGGAACGCGTCGAACGCGAAGTCGGTGACCATGATCAGCGCGATCAGGCCGAGCACCAGCACCGCCTCGCGGTTGGGCTCGAGCCGGCGCGGACGGTGCACGAAGCGGCGCCAGAAGCCGAAGCCGACCGCGATCAGCACGGCCAGTTCGACGAAGTCCTTCCAGGCGGTGTAGCCCGCACCGAACGCGCCGGGAATCACCGCCTCGGGCCAGTAGCCGATCACGATGAGATGCAGCTTCCGGACCAGCAGCGTCATGAAGCCGACGAAGATCACCGCGTGCATCAGCCCGGGACGGAAGTCGCCGGTGAGCAGCCGAGACTGGCCGATGCCCATTTTCATCAGGCGCAGCGTTCGCTCGCCGAGCCGGTCGAAGCGGTTGTCCGGGGCGAGCGCGGCGACGATCGCCAGCTTGCGCCACGCCATCGCGCCGAACGCGGCGAAGCCGGCGACCATCAGCAACGAGATGAAGAGGGGACTCATCGTGCGCCCGGCATGCGGGAGTGAGGCGACGGCCGATTGTCCGGCCGTGAACGCGGGCGGGACTGACGCCGGTCAACCCGTCGAGGCGGAAAAAAGCCCGCGGCGGAGGCGGGCTTCCAGGGTGAAGAAGGTCAGGTTCCGGAGTGAAGAAGGTCACCTTCCGGCGTGAAGAAGGTCACGTACCGGCGGAGATCCGGTTCTCCTTCACGATCTTCGACCAGCGGTCGACCTCCTTCTTCATGAACGCGCTGAACTCGGCGGGACCCTGGGCGGTGATCGTCATGCCCTGCGCGGCGAGCCGCTCCGCGACCGCGGGCTCCTTCAGCGCCTTCTGGATCTCGGCGTTCATCCGGTCGACGACGTCCGACGGAGTCTTCGCGGGAGCGATCACGCCCCAGTAGGCGAGGGCTTCGAAGTTCTTGATGCCGACCTCGGCGAGCGTCGGCGTGTCGGGCAGCTGCGCGTTGCGCTTCGCACCGGTGACGGCCATCGGCTTCACCGTGCCCGCCTTCACGTGCGGCATCACGAGGAACACCGTCCCGATGGCGAGCGGCATGTGGCCGGCGACCGTGTCGTTCATCAGCGGGCCGCCGCCGCGGTACGGGACGTGCGTCCACGACCAGCCGCCCTGGTTGCCGGCCTGGATCATCGCGAGGTGACCGAGGCTGCCGGTGCCGATCGAGCCGATGTTGATGCCCTTGACGGTGCGCGCGTCCGCCAGCATGTCCTTCACGCCGGCGTACTTCGACTTGCTCGACGCGACGAGCGCCATCGGCGACGTGCCGATCAGCGTGACGTGCGCGAGGTCCTTCAGCGTGTCGAACTGGATGTTCGGGATCAGGCTCGGGTTGGTGCCGTGCGTGTCGAACACGACGCCGAAGGTGTAGCCGTCGGGCGCGGCCCGGGCGACGGCCGCGGTGCCGATCGAGCCCGACGCGCCGCCGACGTTCTCCACGACCACGCTCTGGCCGAGCTGCTTCGTCAGCTGCTGCGCGAGGATGCGCGCGACCTGGTCCACCGAGCCGCCGGGCGGGAACACCGAGACCAGGCGAATCGGCTTGTTGGGCCACGCCTGGGCCCAGGCGGGAGCGGAGGCGAGGGTGCCGAGCGCAAGAACGCACAGCGCCGCCCGGCGAAGGAACGAGGACATCGGGAGTCTCCTTGGTCATGCGGCGACCGGCGTGCCGCTGCGCGCGATGGTAGCGCCCGCGCGGTCCCGTTCCGCGTAGGGGAAACTCAGTACACGGCGCCGCGCGCGTCGACCGGCCAGACGGCTTCGACACGGTCGCTTCGCACCGCGACGATCCACTCGTGCAGGTTCACGGTGGGATCGATGTGGCCCGGAATCAGCCGCACCTTGTCGCCCAGCGCGAGCGCGGGCCCCTCGCCGATGCGATCCAGGACCATGTGCTCGTCCGACACGCCGCGCACCGCCCACCCCGCGAACGCCGGCTGCGCCGGCCCCGAGTCGGTCGAGAACGCCTTCAGCCCGGCGTCCAGGGTGGCGCGATCGCCGCTCGCGTCGTGGCGCCGGCTCATCACCGTGGCCAGGATGAACAGCGACTGGTCGAACGTCGGCCAGCGCGGGTCCTGCTCGTTCTTCGCGTAATCGACGTCCATCAGGATGTACGAGCCCGGCTGGATCTCCGTGTACACGCCGCTGGCGGCCTCGAAGAGGAAGGTGCCGGTGCCCGCGCCGGTGACGGCGTCGCACGGCAGCCCGGCGGCGCGCAGCGCATCACGGGCGGCCCGCGCGAGCGCGGCGGCTGACTCGATCGCCCGGCGTCGTTCGTCGACGCCGCGGCGATGCTGTGCGGATCCGAAGTACGCCTGCAGTCCGCGCAGGTCCAGGCTCGGCTGCGCGGCGACCGCGCGCGCGAGCGCGACCGCTGCGCCGGGATCGGCGACGCCCGCACGGTCGTGGCCGACGTCGAGTTCGATGTAGACGTCGACGCGCGCCGCCGCGCGATCGCACGCCTTGCCGAGCGGCTCGACGACCGACGCGTCGTCCACGCACACGCCGACGCGCGCGGCGGGGAAGCGGGCCGCGAGCGCGGCGAGGTTCGCGAGCTTGCGCGCGCCGACGACCTCGTTGGTCACCAGCACGTCTGCGATGCCGCCGGCGAGGAAGGGCTCGGCCTCCGAGGTCTTCTGCACGCAGATGCCGACGGCGCCCGCGGCGACCTGCCGCCGCGCGATCTCGACGCACTTGTGGCTCTTGGCGTGCGGCCGCACGCGGACGCCGCGTCCGGCCACGGCCTGCATCAGGCGACCGACATTGGCGTCGAATCGGTCGAGGTCGACGATCAGTGCCGGCGTGTCGACGTCGGCGAGTGCGTCGCCGGCGCGCGCCGGAATCCAGCGTGTGTCCATGCTGCGAGTCTAGCCGTCGCTGTGCCGAGTTCCCTGCGCGGTCTACCTGCCGTGCCTCGAGTCTGATGCGCGCTGAGTCTCGTGCAGGGGGAGTCTGCTGCACGGTCAGTCTCCTGCGCGTCGACCGCGCTGCGGCGCACCTCGACTCCACGCGACGCGCGGCGGGCGTCATTCGGTGAAGAGTGTTCCCTGCGGGCGCGCAGCTTTCGTTTCGCCGTTCGCGGAGTGGCCGGCGTGCCTTCCGGCGGATTGCCGCGCCAGCCCGCCGTGCCCGCGCACTGCTACGCCCGCCGCACGGCGTCGCGCTCCGCGAGGCACGCCGCATCACGCTCGCCGCGCCGCGCCCTGTCTCATCTTGGGAAGGGCAACCCGTCGTTCTTTCGTCCTCGCCACACACGAGGGCGACTGAGGGGGCGGCTGGGAGGCGCCCCGCAGCCCGTTCAGGCGCAGATGACTACCCAGGCGCAGGCGACTACTCAGGCGCAAGCGACAGCTCAAGCGCAGGCGACGACATCGCGCGCCGTAGAATCGCGTGTTTGCCGATCACTCGACGACGGGACCCGAGGCCACATGAGCATCAAGAGCGACAAATGGATCCGCCGCATGGCGGAGAAGGGGATGATCGAGCCGTTCGAGCCCGGTCAGGTGCGCGAGAAGGACGGAAAACGCATCGTCAGCTACGGCACGTCCAGCTACGGCTACGACATCCGCTGCGCCGACGAATTCAAGATCTTCACGAACATCAACTCGACGATCGTCGACCCGAAGGCGTTCGACCCGAACTCGTTCGTCGACATCAAGAGCGACGTCTGCATCATCCCGCCGAACTCGTTCGCGCTCGCGCGCACCGTCGAGTACCTCCGCATTCCGCGCAACGTGCTGACGATCTGCCTCGGCAAGAGCACCTACGCGCGCTGCGGGATCATCGTCAACGTCACGCCGCTCGAACCCGAGTGGGAAGGCCACGTGACGCTCGAGTTCTCCAACACCACGCCGCTGCCGGCGAAGATCTACGCGGGCGAAGGCTGCGCCCAGGTGCTGTTCATCGAGTCCGACGAAGTCTGCGAGACCTCGTACAAGGACCGCGGCGGCAAGTACCAGGGCCAGCGCGGGGTGACGTTGCCGCGAACCTGAGCGCCGCGGTTGCACGCGATCGGCTGCGCCGATCACGCGTCCCGCCGCGGTCTTACCTGTCGAGCTGCTTCTGCCGCATCGGCGGCGCCTCGCGTTCCGCGGGCTTGCCGCGTTCCTGTTCGGGCTGATTGCGCAGCACCTGCTCCTTCTGCGACGGGGCGGGATGCGGCTTCGGCTGTGGCACGGCGATGGGTGCCGGGGGCGCCGGCGCGGCGACGACGGGCGGCGCGGGCCGCGACGGCGCGGGTTGCGCTGCGGCCGGCGGCGCGGGGCGAGCCGGTGCCGCGTATGACGGTGGAACAGGTGCGGCGCGCGTGGTCGGTGGAGGCGCCGCGGGTGCCTCGGCCCGCGGCGACGGCTGCACCGGTCGCGCGGCCGGCACCATCGACTGCGGCTGGCGAATCGTCGGCGGCGCACCCGGCGGGAAGCGCGGCGGCTCGGCCGGATTGATCGGCTGCGGCTGGCCCGGAGGAATCTGGTCGCTCGGCAAATGCGGACGCGGAGTCGCGCGCGGCGGCTGCGGTGTCGCGGGCGCGGGCGACTGTGGGGCCGGCTGGACCTTGTTGAGTCCGGGCGGCTGGCGCAGCGGAGCCGGGTCGTTGCCGGGCAACGGCGGCTGCGGCGTTACGCCGCGACCGGGCATCGGGTCGGCGGCCATCGGTGGCATCACGCGTGTCGGTGGCGAGCCAGGTTGCGGCTGCGCCTGTCCCTGCGCCGGCGGCTGCGGCGGACGCAGCATCTGCGACTTCGGCGTGCCTGGACGGCCGTCGTTGTCCGAGAACCTCGGTGTCGGCGACCGCGGTGCCGGCGCCACGTTCAGCGGCGGCGGCGCGGCCGGCTTCAGTTCCTGCGGCTTCGGCGGCACCGGCAAGGCCACGCGGTGGATCGGCTCGCGGAAACGCGGTCCCGGCACCATGGTCGTTCCCGAGCCCTGCGTGAGATCGCGTGGAACGCCCCGCGGCGGCTGGTTGATGATCGTCTGGTTGATGATCGTCACGTAGCGCGGGCTGTGGCGATAGTGCGGCTCGTAGCGGTGCCACGGCGCGAGCGGATACCACCCGACCACCGGCGCGCCGATGCCCACGGAAACGTTCACGCCGGTGCCGACGAAGCCCACCAGCGCGGGGGCCCACACCGGCTGGCGCACGTAGCCGCCCGGTACCCAGCCCCAGCGCGGGCCGACCATCACCCAGCGCCCGTAGTGGAACGGCGCGAAGCCCCACGGCGCGAAGTCCACCCAGGTCCAGCCCCACGGCCGGACCCAGCGCCACTGTCCGAACCGGTACGGCGCCCAGCCCACCGGGACGGCGCGCGGGAACCACACCGCGCCGAAGCCTGCGTCGGACGACCAGTCGCCGTGGATGTCGAGTTCCTCGTAGCCGGTCATGTACGGCGACACGAACTGCTCCGAGCGCACCTGCTGGTGCTGCGCGTCGCGTTCCAGTGCCCACTGATCGAACGCCGTGACGATCGGCTGCTCGAAGCTAGAGCCGACGCCGCCCGGGTTGACGACGATGGCCTGGCCGCTGCCGACCCCGGTCGCGTTGCTGGCCGATCGCACCGTGCCGTGCCCTTCGAACACGGTGAGCCGCATCGGCCCCTGATCGGTCGCGTCGACCCGATAGCGGCCCGGCGCGACCAGGTCGATGCGCAGGCCGGCGACCGTCACCGACGTCGCTTCCCCGCGCTCGGGCCGCACCAGACGGACATTGAGCGTGCCGTACTCGAGGTTGAACGAGGCGGCGGAGTAGTCGAGCTGGGCGAAGCCGCCGCGGCTGTTGGCGCCGAGGCGGAAGGTGTTCGGGCCGAAGCGAACCTCGCTGCGGCCGTCGCCCCCCGTGTAGAGCCCGGTGCCGGCGCTGACGACGTCGTTGACGACGGCGTCGTCCCACTGGCCGGCCGAGCTGTCCTCCTCGGCCCGCCAGATCTGTGCGTCGCCATCGGCCACCGCGACGCGGCCGGCGATCAGCGGCGGCTCGCCGGCCGGGCTCTGCGCGTCGGCCGGCGTCACCGCCGTGCAGCCGGCGACCGCGAAGCCGACGATCACTGCGAGCCAGCGTTGCATGGTCACTCCCCTGGTCTTGTCCATGCAGGTACTAACGGCCGTCCGGCACGGGGTGTTGACCCCGGTAACACCCTGTAACACCCGCCGACCGGCAGTTCCCTCAGACCGAGCTTGCTCCGGGGTCCGGCGAACGCCCATAATCACGGGCTCCTTCCACGCCGTCCGGCACGCCGCCCTCCCCATGCGATTCCGCTTCCCGATCGTCATCATCGACGAGGACTTCCGTTCCGAGAACGCCAGCGGACTCGGCATCCGCGCGCTGGCCAAGGCCATCGAGGCCGAGAGCGTCGAGGTGCTCGGCGTGACCAGTTTCGGCGACGTGTCGAGCTTCGCCCAGCAACAGAGCCGCGCGTCCGGGTTCATCCTGTCGGTCGACGACGAGGAACTGGCCGAAGGCAACGGCGACCGCGAGACGGTCGAGAAGCTCAAGAAGTTCGTCGCCGAGATCCGCCGGCGCAACGCCGACATCCCGATCTTCCTGTACGGCGAGACGCGCACCACGCAGCACCTGCCGAACGAAGTGCTGCGCGAACTGCACGGCTTCATCCACATGTTCGAGGACACGCCGGAGTTCGTCGCGCGCTACATCGTGCGCGAGGCTCGCGCCTACCTCGACACGCTGGCGCCGCCGTTCTTCCGCGCGCTGGTGCACTACGCGCAGGACGGCTCCTATTCGTGGCACTGCCCCGGTCACTCCGGCGGTGTGGCGTTCCTGAAGAGCCCGGTCGGGCAGATGTTCCACCAGTTCTTCGGCGAGAACATGCTGCGGGCGGACGTCTGCAATTCGGTCGACGAGCTCGGGCAGCTGCTCGACCACACCGGGCCGGTGGCGGCGAGCGAGCGCAACGCCGCGCGCATCTTCGGCGCCGACCACCTGTTCTTCGTCACCAACGGCACGTCGACGTCCAACAAGATCGTCTGGCACTACGTCGTGGCGCCGGGCGACGTGGTGATCGTCGACCGCAACTGCCACAAGTCGATCCTGCATGCGATCACGATGACGGGCGCGATCCCGGTGTTCCTGACGCCGACGCGCAATCACTACGGGATCATCGGCCCGATCCCGCTGGAGGAGTTCCAGTGGGAGTCGATCGCGAAGAAGATCGAGCGCCATCCGCTGATCAAGAGCGCAAGCGCAGCCCGGCGCGCGGGGGACGCGGCCGCGCGCGACAAGCCGCGCGTGCTCACTCTGACGCAAAGCACCTACGACGGCATCCTCTACAACGTCGAGACGATCAAGTCGCTGCTCGACGGCCGCATCGACACGCTGCACTTCGACGAGGCCTGGTTGCCGCACGCCGCGTTCCACCCGTATTACCGCGACATGCACGCCATCGGCGGGCAGTCCGAACGGCCACGCAACCATGCATCGATGATCTTCTCGACGCAGTCGACGCACAAGATGCTGGCGGGCCTGTCGCAGGCGTCGCAGATCCTGATCGAGGACGCGCAGACCGAGCGGCTCGATCGCTTCATGTTCAACGAAGCGTTCCTGATGCACACGTCGACGTCCCCGCAGTACGCGATCATCGCCTCGTGCGATGTCGCCGCCGCGATGATGGAGCCGCCGGGTGGCACCGCGCTGGTCGAGGAATCGATCTCGGAGGCGCTCGAGTTCCGCCGCGCGATGCGCAAGGTCGACGCGGAGTTCGGCCCGGACGAGAGCGGCGGCTGGTGGTTCAAGGTGTGGGGGCCCGAGCATCTCGCGGCCGACGGCATCGGCACGCGCGAGGACTGGATGCTGAAGCCCGGCGACGCCTGGCACGGCTTCGAGCAGATCGAGCCCGGTTTCAACATGCTCGACCCGATCAAGGCGACGGTGATCACCCCGGGACTCAACCTCGACGGCACCTTCGCCGAGCCCGGCATTCCGGCGGCCATCGTCACGAAGTACCTGGCGGAGCACGGCATCATCGTCGAGAAGACGGGCCTCTATTCGTTCTTCATCATGTTCACGATCGGCATCACCAAGGGCCGCTGGAACACGATGGTCACCGAACTGCAGCAGTTCAAGGACGACTACGACAACAACCAGCCGCTGTGGCGGGTGATGCCGGAGTTCATTCGCCAGCACGTTCAGTACGAGAAGATGGGCCTGCGCGACCTGTGCGGTGCGGTGCACGCCATCTACCGCGACAGCGACATCGCGCGCCTGACCACCGAAATGTACCTGTCGGAAATGGAACCGGTGATGAAGCCCGCCGACGCCTACGCGCAGATGGCGCACAGCGCCGTGGACCGCGTGCCGATCGACGCGCTCGAAGGCCGCGTCACCTCGGTGCTGCTGACACCGTACCCGCCGGGCATACCGCTGCTGATCCCCGGCGAGCGCGTCAACCGCACGATCGTGCGTTACCTGCAGTTCGCGCGCGAACTGAACGCGCGTTTCCCGGGCTTCGGCACCGATATCCACGGGCTCGTGAAGGAAGAGGACGCCGACGGCACGCGGTACTTCCTCGACTGCGTGCGCGCCCGGTAGCGCGTGCGGCGCCGCGCCGCCGGTTAGAGCTTCTGGCCGGGGACGATCGCGTAGCACTCGACCGGCCCGGCCTTGCCCTTGAACGTCGCGGCGCCGAGTGCCTCGGCGCGGCAGCGCTCGCCCACGGCGAGCCGGGTCGCGGCGTCGGTCAGGATCGCGTGCCCGACCACCTTGGTGTGCGCTTCCAGCCGCGCAGCCAGGTTCACGGCATCGCCGACGCAGGTGTAGGTGGCGCGCTGCTGAGTGCCGGTGTAGCCGGCGATCACGCTGCCCGAGGCGATGCCGATGCCGATCGCCAGCGGCGGCTTGCCGGCGCGGTCGGGTTCGCGGTTGTAGAGGTCGATCAGTTCGATCATGTCGAGCGCGGCCTGCACCGCGGCGGCGCCCGGGTCGGCCAGCGGCAGCGGTGCGCCGAAGATCGCCATCAGTCCGTCGCCCACCATCTGGTTGACCACGCCGCCACGGCCGCTGATCGCATCGAACATCAGCGTGTAGTAGGTGTTCAGCAGTTCGATCGTCGCTTCGGGCGGCTGCTGCTCGGCCATCGACGTGAAGCCGCGGATGTCGGAGAACATCGCGGTGGCCTGCACGCGATGGCCGCCGAGCGCGAAGCCCGAGGCGTCCATGTCTTCGGCCACCTCGCGCGTCGCGAAGCGCCGCACCAGTTCCTTCTGCTGGTCGCGCAGGCGCTTCTTCTCGAGGCTCGCGCCGATGCGCGCCTTGAGCAGCACCGGGTTGACCGGCTTGTGCAGGTAGTCCTCGGCGCCCAGCTCGATGCAGCGCACGACGTTGTCGAGCCCCTCGATGGCCGAGGTGACGATGACCGGCAGGTCGCGCAGCTGGCGGTCGCTCTTCAGCTCCTCGAGCACCTGGATGCCGTCCATCTCGGGCATCTCGATGTCGAGCAGCAGCAGGTCGAACGGCTCGCGGCGCAGCCGTTCGAGGGCGACGCGGCCGTTCTCCGCCAGCGCCGCCGTGTGGCCCTGCAGCTCCAGGCTGCGCGCCAGCAGCAGGCGGTTGACCTTGTTGTCGTCGACCACCAGCAGTCGCGCGCCGCGCTCAGGCATCGCGCAGCTCCCCCAGCGCCAGCGCCGCGCGCGCGTACTCCGCCTCGAGCGCCGTGATGCGCGCGGCGTCCGCCGCCGGCTCGCCCAGCCCCGCCAGCTCGATCTCGCGCGCCTGCGCGCCCAGCGCCGTGGCGCCGAAGGTGTTGGCGTTGGACTTCAGCGAGTGCGCCGCGCGGCGGTAGCCGTCGGCGTCCCCGGCGGCGCGCGCCGCGCGCAGTTCGGCGAGCAGGCCCGGCGCCTCGTGCAGGAAGGTGTCGATCAGCTCGACGACGAAGTCGGCGCCCGCGGTCGCCTGCAGTTCGGCGAAGCGGGCGGCGTCGATGGCGGTGGTCATGTCATGTTCCCTGGCGTGCCTGCACGCGGTTGAGCGCCTCGACCAGCTGCTCGACGCGGATCGGCTTGGTGATGTAGTCGTCCATGCCGGCGGCCAGGCACATCTCGCGGTCGCCGGCCATGGCGTTGGCGGTCATCGCGACGATGCGCGGGCGCGCGTCCGGCGGCCACTGCGCCGTGATGCGGCGCGAAGCCTCCAGGCCGTCCATCTCCGGCATCTGCACGTCCATCAGCACCACGTCGTAGGTCTGGCGTTCGACCGACTCGATCGCCTCGATGCCGTTGGACGCCAGGTCGGCGCGGTAGCCCATTTGCTGCAGGATGCGCAGGGCGAGCTTCTGGTTGACCGCGTTGTCCTCCGCCACCAGGATGCGCAGCGGATGGCGCGTGGCCATGCCGGGGTCGATGGCCGCGCGCGCCGGCGCGGTGCTCGTGCGCGCGGGCCGCTGCGCCGCCAGCACGCCGACGAGCGTGTCGTACAGCTGTGACTGGCGCACCGGCTTCGACAGGTGCGCCGTGAACAGGCCCTCGGTGTCGCCCGCCTCGCGCCGTCCGAGCGAGGAGGCGAGCACCAGCGGCATCTCGGCACGGCGGCGGCGCATCTGGCGCGCGAGCTCCACGCCGTCCATCTCGGGCATGTGCATGTCGAGCACCGCGAGGTCGTAAGCCTCGCCGCCGTCGAGGCTGCGCAGCGCCTCGGCCGGCGTCTCGCATTCGCGCACCAGCATGCCCCACTTGCCGGCCTGCAGGCTCAGCACGCGGCGATTGGTCGCGTTGTCGTCGACCACCAGGATGCGGCGCCCGCTGAGTTCCGGTTGCGTGCCGAGGAAATCGCGGCCGCGCGTTGGCGGCAGGTCTGCGACGGGCGCGTGAATGGTGAAGTGGAACGTCGAACCGCGGCCCGGGCCGTCGCTTTCGGCCCACATGCGCCCGCCCATCAGTTCCGCCAGCCGCCGGCTGATCGCCAGGCCGAGCCCGGTGCCGCCGTACTTGCGCGTGGTCGACGAATCGGCCTGCGAGAACGACTGGAAGAGTCGCCCCATGCCCTCGGCGGTCAGGCCGATGCCGGTGTCGCGCACCGCGAAGGCGAGTTCGACCGCGCCGTCGCGCGGCGCCGACGCGGTCACCGTCAGCACCACTTCGCCGCGCTCGGTGAACTTCACCGCGTTCGCAAGTAGGTTGAGCAGGATCTGCCGCAGCCGCGTGACGTCGCCGCTGACGGCAGGCGGCACGTCGCCTTCGAAGAAATAGGCGGTCTCGAGGTGCTTCTCGGTGGCGCGCGGCGCCACCAGGTCGAGCGCCGATTCGACGCACTCGCGCAGGTCGAAGGGGTGGCGCTCGATGTCCATCCGCCCGGCCTCGATCTTCGAGAAGTCGAGGATGTCGTTGATGATGGTGAGCAGCGCGTCGCCCGAGTCGCGGATGGTGGAGGCGAAGTCGCGCTGTTCGTCGGTGAGCGGGGTGTCGAGCAAGAGACCGCTCATGCCGATCACCGCGTTCATCGGCGTGCGGATCTCGTGGCTCATCGT
>Ga0209254_10003379_pt1 | contig 14554 bp, 12 predicted proteins | sample FrelakmetDIP11DI_FD_187148 | JGI IMG/M metagenome (GOLD analysis project Ga0209254, IMG submission 187148) | Freshwater lake sediment microbial communities from the University of Notre Dame, USA, for methane emissions studies - DIP11 DI (SPAdes)... | ecosystem: Environmental > Aquatic >...
GTCAGCGACGTGTCGGGAGACACGAAGTACTATCGCAGCTACTACGCGCGCTACGCGCCGCGCCGCGCCTAGGCCGGGGGGCGGATCATAGTGAGGAAAGCAGTCCAGCCGTCGGCGCGCGGGTTCACCCTCCTCGGGTGCGAGGCTGGGCTGATCGTCGGGGCGGTTGCGGTCGCAGCCTGGCTTCGCCTCGGGGAAGACGCCCGCGGCGTGCTGCTGGCCGAGTGGGGCCTGCTCAAGGTCCTGTTGATCACGGCAACCTGCCAGTTCTGTTTCTACTACGCCGACCTGTACGACCTGCGCGTGGTCGCCGACCGGCGCGAGCTGTTTGTCCGCACCCTGAGGGCGCTCGGCGCCGCATCGCTCATCCTGGCCCTGTTCTACTACTGGTTCCCGGCACTTATCCTCGGCCGAGGGGTGTTCCTCATCGCGGCCGTTCTGGTCGTGGCGCTCTCGGTCGGCTGGCGCCTGGCGTTTGTCTGGGGCACGACGAAGACGCGCCCGACCGAACGGCTTCTGCTTGTGGGCAAGAGCGCGGCCGCCATCGAGCTGGCGCGCGAGCTGCACGATCGCCGCGCGGAACTGGGCGTGGTGATTGTCGGCTTCGCCGACACGGACGCGTCGCAGGTGGGCATCACCGACGCACAGTTCCCGGTGGTCGGCACGATCGACGAGATTCCCGCGCTCATCAGGGAGCACGACGTGGATCGTGTCGTCGTCAGCCTCGCGGACGCGCGGGGCAAGCTCCCGATGGAGAGGCTGCTGGACATGCGGATGGCCGGCGTGTCTTTCGCACAGCTTCCGTCCGTCTACGAGCAGTACACGGGCAAGATTGCCGTCGAGAACCTGAGGCCGAGCTGGCTGATCTTCTCCGAAGGCTTCGCGAAGATCACGCCATTCGGCGGGGCGATGCGCATCGTCGACCTCGTGGGGTCGGCCGCGCTGCTCGTGCTCGCGCTGCCCGTGATGGCCCTGGCTGCCGTGGCGGTCAGGCTGACGTCGCCCGGGCCGGCGCTCTATGTTCAGCAGCGCGTCGGCATGAACGGCAGGGTCTTCCCGATCTACAAGTTCCGATCCATGCGTGCCGACGCCGAGGCCACCACTGGTGCGGTCTGGGCCGCGCCCGGTGACGACCCCCGGGTAACGAAGGTGGGGCGCCTCCTCAGGCGGTCACGGATCGACGAACTGCCCCAGTTGTGGAACGTCATCCGCGGCGATATGAGCCTCGTCGGACCGAGGCCGGAGCGGCCGGAGTTCGTCGAGAACCTGACGCGGCAGATTCCGTTCTACAGCCAGCGCCACGTCGTCCGGCCAGGCCTGACGGGCTGGGCGCAGGTGCGCTACGCATACGGAGCCAGCGTCGAGGACGCGATGGAGAAGCTGCAGTATGACCTGTACTACATCAAGAACAGGTCGATCGCGCTGAACCTGTACATCATCGTCGAAACCGCGAAGACCGTCATCACGCGGAGCGGGTCGTAGCCGGGGCGGATGCCACGATGACGCTGCCGAGGCACGCGGAGATCTGGCTCGCCGAATACCTGCGGTCCGCCGTGCGGGCCCGCCGCGAGCGCGCACGCGTCCGCGGGGTCATCGACGTGATCTTCGCCCTGGTCGACCACTTCGAGCCTCTGCACGGCGGGGTGTCGCGCGGGACCGGGCTGGCCCGGGTCAAGGCTTGGCGGAATCGTTACCCTGCCGCGGCCGCGCCGTTTGTCGACGCCGACGGCCGACACCCGCGGCACACCTTCTTCTTCCCCATCGAGCAGTACGCGCCCGAGTATCTCGATCCGCTGGCCGAGTTGACGGGACTCGGCCTCGCGGAGGTCGAGGTCCACCTTCATCACGACGGCGACACGGCGGATCGGCTGCGCGAAGACCTGGAGCGCTTCACCGCGACGCTCCATGATCGTCACGGTCTCCTGCCGAAAGACCGGTCGGGCGCGAGGCGCTACGGGTTCATCCACGGCAACTGGGCGCTCGCGAACTCGCTGCCGAGCCGGCGATGGTGCGGCGTGGATGCGGAACTGCAGGTCCTGCAGGCGACGGGCTGCTACGCGGACTTCACCCTGCCGGCGGCGCCCTCGCCTGCGCAGACCCGCACCGTCAACCAGGTCTACTACGCGGACACGCGCTCCGGCGTTCCCAAGGGCCACGATCGGGGCGTGCGCGCCTCGGCCGGACGGCCGCCCTCTCCGGCGGAACTGCTGATTGTCCAGGGGCCCCTGGCGCCGAGCTGGCATCGGGCCAGGTGGGGCGTTGTGCCGCGCATCGAGAGCGGCGCGCTCGACGCCGGCAACCCCCCGACGGGCCGCCGGTTCGCCGACTGGTTCGCGTGCGGCATCTCGGTGGAGGGGAGGCCGGAATGGGTGTTCGTCAAAGTCCACACCCACGGGGCCCCCGAACGCAACGCGGAGGCGCTGCTCGGCCCGGCGTCCGCTGCCTTTCACCGTGATGTCCTCTCGCAGTTCAACGACGGCGCGCGCTGCCGGTTCCATTACGTCACCGCGCGCGAAATGGTCAACCTCATCCACGCGGCTGAGGCGGGATGCGCGGGCAACGCCGGGGACTACCGCGACTCCGGCTTGCCCAGGCCTCCGGCTGCGCGATGACGCCGGCCGAGTCCCTGATCGTCCGCCTCCTGCCCGTCCCCGCGCCGGCGGATCTCGCCCGCGAGTGGACCGCGCTCGAGGAACGCGCGGACGGCTCCTTCTTCACCTCGTGGGCCTGGATCGGACCCTGGCTCGGCAGCCTGCCCCGCCGGATCCGCCCGCGGCTGCTGCGCGTGGACGACGGGACCCGCGCGGTCGGCCTCGGCCTCCTCGTCGAGCGGAGGGAGTGGCACGCCGGAATCCTTCCGTCGCGTGTCTTCGTCCTGAACGCGACAGGCGACCCGTACTACGACGAACTGACCATCGAGTACAACGGGCTCCTCGCCGAGCGGGGACAGGAAGCCGACGTGCTGTGCGCCGCCAGGCGGGCGCTGTTGTCGCGCGGCGGCTGGGACGAATGGAGATTCGACGGCGTCCTCGGCGATGCTCCGGCCGCCACCACGCAGGGCGAGGCCACGACGCTGATGGTGTCGCGCACGAGACCGTGCCACGCCGTGAACCTGCAGGTGTTGGAGCCGTCCGTCGACGCCTACCTTGCGGGACTGGGCCCCAAGACCAGATACAATATCCGCCGCAGCCTGCGCGAATACGAGGCGTTGGGCGGCGCTCGCATCGAAGAGGCGGGCACCATCGAGGAGGCCTTGTCCTACCTGCGCGGACTCAAGGCGATGCATCAGGCGCGGTGGGTATCGAAAGGCAAGGCAGGATCCTTCGGCAACGCCTATTTCGACGGGTTTCACGCGCGCCTGGTGGCGGAGTCCGCGCGCGGATCCGTCCAGTTGCTCCGCTTGCGCGCCGGAGACACGGTGGTCGGCTACCTGTACAACCTCGTCTACCGCGGTCACGTGTACAACTACGCGACCGGGTTCGACTACTCGGCCTGCCCGCACCAGAACAGGCCGGGCCTGGTCGCGCATGCGCTCGCGGTCGAGCACAACCTGCGAGCCGGGCATGCCGTCTACGACTTCATGGCCGGTGACGGCGAATACAAGCAAGCCCTTGGCACGTCGTCATCGTCGATGTGCTGGTTCGTCGTGAGGCGCAACCGCCGCCGGTTCGCCCTTGAGCGCGCGCTGCGCGCTGCGAAGCGGGCCTGGCCGGCGACGGCCAGGCGGGCGCCGTGGAGCGAGGCCACGTGAGTTCGTCACTCTTGAAGCGTATCGCGCGCGGCGTCATGTGGCGCCTGGCGTGGCGGGAGGAGACGCTGATCCTCTCGGCCGGGCCGCTCTCAGGCATCGATCCTGCTCCTGCGGGCTTCTCGGTGCTGCGCCTCGCCGGCCCTGACCGCCGCGACGTGGAGCGGGCGGAGTCCGCGATGGCCCGAGCCGGCGAGGACGCCGCCATCGTCTCGGAACGCCTGCAGCACGGCGACGACTTCTTCGGGTGGGTCAGCGCCGACGAGGTGGTGAGCTTCGGATGGGTCGCCAGGGCCGATCGGATCACGGCGGGAGTCCGGCTGGCTCGGGGCGGCCACCGGGTGTTCCTTTACAATTTCCATACTCTGCCGCCGTTCCGGGGATTCGGCCTCTATCCGGGGCTGCTGCGGCGCATGCGGAGCGAGCTGTCCATCGACGGCGCCACGGAGTTCATCATCGACGTCAGCGCGCGCAACACGGCGTCGAGGCGCGGGATCGAGAAGGCGGGATTCACGCTGGTGGCGCGCGCGAGCTCCGTGACGGTGCTGCGCCGATGGCAGGTGAACGTGGCGAAGGCCGTGCTGAATCCCCAGGCCGGGGAGCTCTTCGAGAGCGGTGGGACGTGGCAGAAGCGAACGATCTTGAAATCGAACTGACCGTGCGACCAGCGGCGGACTGGCCGGCGGTCTCGGGCACGTGGCGGGAACTGGCCGCGCGCGCGCCGGACGTGTCGTTCTTTCTGACCGCCGACTGGGCTGATGCCTGGATGCGGGCCTTCGCCGGCACACTGAAGCCTGACATCCTCCTGTTCCGCTGCGGCCCGGAGGTGGTGGGAGCCTGCCTGCTCGTGAGACGCACGGTGTGGGCCGGCCCGATTCCGCTCACGAGGGTCTACCTCAACATGTCAGGCGAGGACGATGAGGAGGACACGACCATCGAGTTCAACGACGTGCTGTGCCTCGGAGGATGGCGGGAGGCCGTGGCGGCCCGCCTGGCCGCGCATCTCGCGACGCTGCGCTGGGACGAGTTCTCGGCGAGGGGCCTCGCAGGCGACGCCGAAGCCGCGATGCGGCAGTGGCCCTGCTTCGCCTCCGCCACGGCGTCGCGTATCGAACGGTCGAGCCACTACGTAGACCTCGCCGCGGCGCGGCAGGGTTCGCCGGCGTTCGACGAGGCGATCGGCCCCCGGTCCCGGAAGAACGTGCGGCGTTACATCAACCTGTACCGGACCTCCGGCGAGGTCCGGACGGAGGCCGCTGCCGACGCCGGCAGGGCCCTGGTGATGCTGGACGAGTTGATCGCGCTGCATCAGCCAACCTGGGCGCGCCGCGGCCGTCCCGGGGCGTTCGCCTCACCGCGCATTGTCGAGTTGCACCGCGGACTGATCCGCCGCGCGTTTGCGTCGGGCCTGATCCAGGTGCTCCGGGTGACGGCCGGCGATGGCGTCGTCGGCATTGCCTACAACTTCGTCTTCCGAGGCAAGGTGTACGCCTACCAGCAGGGGCTTCGGTACGAAGAAGACCGGCGCCTGCATCCGGGGTTCGTCACGACGGCGGGCGCGGTTCAGTACTGCATGGATCACGGGCTCGACGAATACGATCACCTGGCCGGCCATCACATCGACAAGAAGGCGATCTCGACCGGCAGCCGGCAGCTTGTCTGGGCATCGTGGCGCCGGCGCAACCTGGCCACGCGGGCAGTAGGCGTGCTCAGGCGGGCGCGGGGCGCCGCCTCCGGCCGCGTGCCACTGCCGGTCGCCGCTGCCGAGGAGGACGGCTGACATGCGGGCTGGCGCGTGGTCACGGTTCCTGCACACCGCCCCCTGGTCGGGCGTGCTGTGCCTGAACTACCACCGGATCGGCGACGGCGCTGCGAGCGTGTTCGACCGGGGGTTGTGGAGCGCGGACGAGGAGGGATTCGATGCCCAGGTGCGGCTTCTCGTCTCCCGCTTCGACGTGGTCTCGCCCGCTGACCTCCCCGGCATTCTGAGGCGGCGCCGCGGCCGCCACGTGCTCATCACCTTCGACGACGGCTACCGCGACAACTACGCGGCGGCGCTCCCCATCCTGAGGCGGCACGGTGCCAGGGCCACGTTCTTCGTCGCCACCGGCTTCATCGACGAGCCGAGGCTGCCCTGGTGGGACGAGATCGCGTGGATGGTGCGGTCGTCGGTCAGGACCGGCCTCCCCGCCAGCCGGTGGCTGGCCGCCCCCGTGGCGTTCGATGCGCCCGACCGGGAAGCCGCCGTGCGCACCTGCCTGAAGGCCTTCAAACGCATGCCGGCGGCGGACCACGCCGCGTTCCTCGACCTCCTGGCGGACGCGACCGGTTCAGGCCGGTGCCCCTCCGGCCCGGAGCGCGGCCTCTGGATGACCTGGGACATGCTGCGCGAGATGCGCTCGGCCGGGATGACGGTCGGCGGCCACACGGTGAGTCACCCCGTGCTGTCGCGGCTGCCGAAACCGGCGCAGCACGGGGAAATCGACGCCTGCGGCAGGCGGCTCGCCGAGGAACTGGGTGAACCGATGCGGTACTTCAGCTATCCGGTGGGAGGGCCGGACGCGTTCGGGCCCGACACCAGGGACTGCCTGCGCGATGCCGGCGTCGAGTTCGCTTTCAGCTATTACGGCGGATACCGGGGGTTCGACGATTGGGATGACCTGGACGTGCGGCGGGTGGCCATCGAGCGCGAGATGACGCCGCAATCGGTGCGGGCCATCGTTACGCTGCCGTGGCTGTTCGGCCGCGAACGGCGGGCACGGCGGACCGGGGCCGGCCTGTGAGGGTATCGCAGCACGAGGAGAGACGACGTTGTCGCACGTGATGAAGGTCGCGCAATCGGTGTCGTGGAACATCTTCACCGGCCTCGGGTCGAGGGCCGTCGGCCTCGTCGGCACCCTGCTGCTGACGCGTTTCATCGCCCCCGAAGAGTACGGCCAGGTGTCGACCGCGACGATCACCGTGATGACCGCCAGCCACCTGACGAACCTGCAGTTCGGCCAGTACATCATCATGAAGGGCTACAAGGAGCCCGGCATCGCGTTCCATGCGGCGGTATGCCATGTCTGCCTGGGCTGGGCGGCCATCACGGCGGCGTTCCTGGGGCGCGACCTGCTCGGTCCGTGGCTCGGCGCGCCCGGGATGACCCGTTTCATGGGCGGGTTCGTGCTCGCGTCGGCATTGGAGCTGGTGTCGATCGTGCCCGAGAAGTCGCTGGCCCGCGATCTCCGGTTCCGCGTCATCGCGCTCACCCGCGGCATGGGCGAGGTGCTGTATACCGTGGTGGCCCTGTCGCTGGTGACCACTCTCGGCGGCATGGCGCTCGTCGTCGGGGCGGTCTGCCGATCCGCGATGATCTTGACGGTGTTCTTCCTGAAGTCCGACCGGGTCTGGATGCGCCCGGTCCCCTGGTCGTGGACGATAATCCGCGGAATGCTGAAGTACAGCTCGCCGCTGGCACTCGCCAACATGACCGACTTCGCCACGTCGCGCTGGGACAATCTGCTCATCGGTAAACTCCATGGCGCGGGCGTCATGGGCGCCTACAACCTCTCCTACAACCTCTCTCAGACCTCGACCCTGAGCGTGGCCGAGCACATCGCCGACGTCCTGTTCCCGTCATTCGCCCGGCTCGAGCCCCGGCAGCGCGGCCAGGCGCTCGTGCGGGCGGTTTCCGCGATGGCGCTCGTCGTGTTCCCTCTCGGGTTCGGCCTGGGCGCCGTGGCGCCGAATCTCGTAGGCGCGGTGTTCACGGCGGAATGGGCGCTCATCGCACCCATGCTGACGGTCTTGAGCGTGTACGCGGCCATCGCCCCGCCGGGCTGGACGTTCCGGGCGTTCTACAAGGCACAGGGTCGCACGACCTTCGTGATGCTCGCCGGCATGTTCCGGCTCGCGGTGATGCTGGCCGCCGTCGCCACCCTCGGCCGCCTTGGCCCGCTCTGGGCCTGCGCCGCCGTCGACCTCGCGTTCCTCTCGCACTTCGTCCTGATGTGGTCCGGCCTGCGCCGCACGCACCGGGCCCTCATGTGGCCGGCGGCCCGCGGCGTGCTCCAGGCCTTTGCGGCGTGCGTTCCCATGATCGCAGGCGTTCTGCTGGTGCAGGCCGCCGAACGCGCGTTCTTCCCGCTGCCGCCCGTCTGGGCCCTTGCGATCGAAGTGCCGGCTGGCATTCTCGGCTATGCAGTAGGAGCGTTCGTCTTCGCGAGATCCACGGCCCGGGAGCTTCTCGGGCTCGTCGCGAGGCTGATCAAGGGACGGCGGGGCCAGCCCGCCGGGGCTGGCGCCGAGTAGGGAATGCCCGGCAGGGTCGCGTGGCGCGTCGGGCGCCATGCCGAGGGAGTTGCAGGTTGTCCATGGTGATGTGGCTGACTGGCGTGGTCGCCGCGTCCGTTGCGGCGGTTGTCGTGGCGGAGTTCGCGGCCCGGTGGGCGCTCAGGCGGGGCGGACGCTACCTCGTCAACCTGCCCGGGACCAGGACCGTGCTCGATCTCGAGCCGGCGGTGTCGCCGCACCTGGAATCTCCCGTGCGGATCGAGATGAACGCCCTCGGGGAACGCGGGAGCGAGCCCGGGGCGGAAGCGTCGGACGCGTTGCGCGTGGCCGTCGTCGGCGGGAGCGCCGCGTACTGCTACCTCGTGGACCAGCCGCATTCCTGGCCACAGAGGATGGGCACCTGCCTGGAGTCGATGGGCGCCGCTGCCCGCCTCGGGCGGTCACGCGTCCACGTCGGCAATCTCAGCGAGGCCGAACTGAGCAGCGGCGGTGCGCGGCTGATCGTGGATCGGCTGGTGGCGACGTACGCCGGTCTCGACGCCGTAGTGCTGATGATCGGCATCAGCGACATGCTGCGCTGGCTCCGGTACGGCGCCCCGGACCGTCTCCCGGCCCAGACGGCCGCCGACGTCTTCGCCGTCCAGCCAGAGGGGCCGTACTCCTGGCGGCCGAGGGCCTCCGCCCTGACGGAGATCGGGCGCCGCATCCGTCACCGCTGGACCCTGTGGCGCCAGCCCGTCGTGCATCGCAAGAAGGTCGGCACCTCGGTCATCAATTCCCGGATGAGGAAGCGCAACGCCGCGCGGATCATCACGGACGTGCCCGACCCGGCCGGCATGCTCGCCGAGTACCAGGCGAATCTCGCCGGCATCGTCGAGGCGCTCGTCGCGAGACAGCTCGCCGTGGTCGTGCTCGGCCAGTCTCACTACGACAGCACCGGCTGCTCCGACCATGTCGCGTCGCAGTTCTGGAACGGCGGGATCGGCGACCCCTCGAAGGAGCCCGTCACCGTGTTCTATTCGAACGGCGTACTGGACGAGCTGTCGCGGCGGGTCGCCGGCGTCACTCGCGAGGTGGCCGATCAGTTCGGCGTGCCCTACGTGCACCTCGACGCCATCGTGCCGTCGGACCTGAAGTACTACTACGATCAGTTCCACTTCACGCCCGCCGGCTCCGACATCGTCGCTCGCGCGGCCGCCGAGGCGCTGGGCCGCGCGTTGGCCCGTCCCACTCCGGCTCCTGCAGCCGGGCGGTAGCGGGAAGGCGGTTGAGCCGCGGCCTAGGCCCCCGACCACCTCGCGAATACGACGACGATGAAGTACGTGCCCAGGATGACGCCGGCCGACAGTCCCAGCACGACAAGCCAGTCCGAGCCGCGGTGGAACGGCGTCTTCTGGTGATCGCCCGGTGTGATGGCCAGCCTGGCGGCGCCCAGGACGAGCGGGACGTGGAACACGGGGCTGTACAGCCTGGACAGGAACAGCGCGCACGCCATCACGCCGACGCCGCTCGCCAGGATGTCCAGCGCGAGCCGAGATCGGGACGCGCCGGCGACATCCCGGACCGCGCTGGTCGCGATGAGGAAGAAGTAGCAGATGCCGACGAAGAAGTACCCGCCGACCGCGCCGAGCTCCGCGAACGCATGGATGTAGGAGTTGTGCGCCGTGAGCCTGTTGTAGTCGCCGAACCCGCCGTACCCGACACCGAGCACCGGTTTCGACTTGAACATCTGGAGGCCTGCAGACCAGGACTGGATCCGTCCCTGGGCGGACGAATCCGCGGAGTCCATTTGCCGGAAGCGGCTCGGTCCGGTGGCTAGCATGCCCGCGACAATGGCAATCCCAACGATCACCGCGGTGACGCGCCCGAATCTCCGGTACGCGTAGACAGCGGAGAGCGCGGCCAGGCCGACGAAGCCCCCGCGCGACTGCGTCAGGACGAACGCGTAGCCGATCACGCCGATCGCGGCGGTGGCCAGGAGCCTTTTCGTCATGCCCGAGTCTCCCGCCAGCAAGGCGCTGAACAGGAACGGGAGCACCACTACCAGGCTCATCGCCAGATCGTTCGGATCGTCGAAGATGCCGGTGCCCCGGATCCGCTTGACCTCTTCGATCTCCTCGCCCGTGTCGGGGTCATACTCGACTCTGACGTGCGCGGTCGAGCCGCCCAGGCCCATGCCGGTGTGGTACTGCACGATGCCGTTCCCCGCCTGAAACAGCGTGAACAGGATGACCGCCGCGACGAGCCCCCGCAACTGCCGCTCGTTGCGGACCGCCAGCCTGACCGACAGGTAGAACATCACCAGCGGCAGGATCGAAAGCAGCGCAAGGTAGCCGCCTCCGAACCATCCCGTGGATGGGCGCGACAGGACGATCGCGAGGCTGAACCCCAGGAAGCACCAGTCGTTCGGCAGATTGGCAAACTTCCTTGGCTCGAGCACGAAAGACAGCGCCGCCGAGAGCGCCACGATCACGCCGGCGATCTGGAGGAACGGGAAGCCTAGCCATCCCGGGATGATCTCGCCGGGCCGGATATAGATGATTCCGATGTACACGAGGCACGCGATGTATGCCATGGCTAGCGAACCTCGCTTCCCTTAGCCGCGATGGCCGAACGGAAGACCCGCTCGAGCGCGGCCGCCGAATCCTCCCAGGATCCCGGCATGAACCGGCGCGAAGCAGGGCGGGCCTGCCGGAGCGAGTCCGCAATGGCGTCTGCCAGCGCCCCTGCGTCGCCAGCGGGCACCAGCCGGTCTGCAAGCGGATCGGCGATCTCCGGGACTCCGCCGACGCCGCTCGCGACGAACGGCGTGCCGCACGCGATCGATTCGAGCAGCACGTTGGGGACACCCTCCGATCGGCTCGGCAGAACGGTGACGTTGGCTGCCCGGTACCAGTCGGCAAGCTCTCCGTGCGGTACGGCGCCGGCGAACACGATTCGATCCGAGAGGCGCGCCTGCTGCGCGCGCGATGCGAGCTCGCCTCGCAGGGGGCCATCCCCGGCGAGGTACAGCGCGAAGTCCACGTCTCGCGGCAGCCGCGCGCAGGCATCGATCAGGACGTCCAGTCCCTTGACTGGCACCATGCGTCCGACCCAGAGCAGCGTGCGTCTCCGCGGGTCCCAGCCCAGCCGCGCCCGCGCCCCGGCCATGTCGCCTGGGCGGAAACGATCCAGGTCGACTCCCCGCCGGACGAGGTGGACAGGCGTGCCGGGCCCGGCCAGCCTCGCGGCTTCCAGCGCCAGGTGTTCGCTCACGCACACGGCCGCGTCGGCGCGTTTGAGCACGTCAGCAATGCACGCCTTCCGTGACCGGCTCTCCGTCAGTACGAGCAGGTCCGACCCGCCCGTCATCACCACGGCGGGCACTCCCGCGCCCGCGGCCACCCGAATCGCGACGGCGCCGTCCGGATGCAGCCAGTAGCTCATCACCACGTCCGGCGCGAAACGCTCGAGGACGCGCCGCACGGTGCCGGCGACGGACTGTCGGAGGAACCACGCGTACGAAGACCTCATCACGCCCGGCGGGTACACGTACCGGGGATGATGAACCTCGATCCCGCCCTCCGAACGCACGCGCTCGAGGCTCCGTCCCCCGGCCTTCAGCCTCCACTCCTCGCGCCACGAGACATAGGCGACCACGACCACGTCGTTGGCCTTCGCCAGGGCCCGCGCCATGTGGAGGTTGAACGTTCCCCGCGTCGGCTGCAACGGGTTCGGGAAGTCCTCAGTGATGAGCAGGATTCGCATCGCCGTCAGGGCCTCGACTCCCGGTCCTGGCCAGGCTGCCGGCACAGGTTGACTACGACGCGGTGCTTGCCCGCCGGCGTCAGGGGAATCTCGTCGACCACGTCCACCGTGAAGCGGCAGCGCGGGCCGATGACGTTCCGCACTTCCCTCTCGACCCGCTGGCGATCGGCATCCGACCACCCTGGCCCGAGCACGAGCCGTACCCGGATGTCGTCAGGCGAGGCTTGTTCGACCTGGAAGCGCTGGATCGCCGGAAATTCCTTGAACAAGTGCGGAAAGAACTCGCCGGGAATCGTGCGGCCGTCGCCCGTCGTCAGGACGTCGAGCCTGCGGCCCACGACTTTCCGGAGCAGCGGCAGCCCGCGCCCGCACGGGCATGCCTCCGCGCTTGCGATGGCGCGGTCGCCGTTCATGTAGCGGAGAAACGGCATGCCGTAGTTGTACAGGTCCGTAATGACCACGTTGCCCTCGGCGCCGGCCGGCGCCGGGGCGCCGGCCTCGTCGAGGATCTCAACGAGCAGCTGCTCCGCCGTCACGTGGAGGCCGTTGTGGCGGTCGCACTCTGCGGCGATGAGCATGAACTCGCGCGACCCGTACGTCTCGAAGACCGGCGCCTGGAACACCCGTTCGATAATTGCGCGCTGGAAGCCGTGCAGCTTCTCCGCCCCGACGACGATCGACGCCGGCGAGAACGGGCGGATGCCGGACTCTTCGAGCACGCGCGCGAATTCGTACAGGGGATTCGTGTAGGCGACGATGACGTCCGGCCGGTAGCGGTTGAGTTCGGCCACGAAATCGCCGGCCCGATCGGGACCGAAGTGAAAGCAGTCCAGCACCCGGCGGCGGTAGAGCCGCTCATACCAACGGTTCTTGAGCCGCTTCCGCCAGGGCAGGTCGCCTACCGCACCGCCCCAGAGGTACAGCTGCTTGGTTCCGGGTTCGGCCGACGCCCATGAGTATCCCCTGAACGAGGCCGCGACGCGCCGGTCGTGGCTGTCGGTGTTGAGGTCGAGCTCCAGCGGGATGCCCGTGGAGCCGCCCGTGGCCTTCGAAATCAGGCGCATGCCTGGCACCTGCGCCCGCATGGCGGGCCGGTTCGCGCGAATCGTGTTCTGATCGATCAGGGGCCAGGCCCTGAACCCGTCGAGCGTCGAAATCGCCGAAGGGTCGAGGCCCCTGGCGCGCCAGTCATCCCGGTAGTACGGACAGTGCTCCCAGGCGTGGGCCGCCAGGCGCCGAAGGGCCCGAAGCTGGATCGCCTCCAGTTCATCCCGGCGCAGCCACTGGCTGCGGTCGAGCTCGCGCCAGTAGCGGAAGATGCCGCGCCGCTTGACGCCGGCCTCGAACGCGCGAATCGGCAGTTGTCCGAGCGGCGTGCCCATCATCGCCCCCGACTCGCACGCCCCAGGCCGCGCCGATCGAGGCACTCCAGGTAGAGCGCCTCGTATCGCTCGACCATGGCGGCTAGACCGAATTCGCTCACCGCGCGCGCTCGTGCCGCATGCCCCAGGCGATCGACGGCAGCCGGGTCGTTCCGGAGCCCGAGGAGCTTCTCCGCGATCACCTCCGGGGCGGCGGTCGGCACCAGGTAACCGGTCTCTCCGTGCACGACCACCTCTGCATTGCCGCCGACGCCCGTGGCAATGCCTGGCAGCCCTGTCGCCATCGCCTCGAGCAGCGTGATCGGGATGCCTTCGCTGAGCGACGGCAGCACGAACACGTCGGCCCCGGCGAGAAACGGCCGGACGTCGTGCTGGAATCCGTGGAACCGGACGTGACGTTCGAGCCCGAGGCTGTCCCGGAGAGCCTCGAGGTCGGCTCGCAGCGGGCCGTCGCCGACGACGTCGAGCGAGATCGAGGCGTCCTGATCCACTGCCAGGCGGAGCGCCCGGAGCAGGGTCGCCTGGTCCTTGACGGGGTCGAGCCGCCCGACGGTCACCGCGCGGAAACCGGACCGATCGTCGCGCGGTCCTCGATACGCGAAGTGCTCCAGGTCGATGCCGTTCCGGATCGTCCGGATCTTCGACGCCGGGATCCGTTCGATCTCCCTCGACACCCTGGCCGTTTCGTCGGACACGGCGACGATGGCGTCCGAGAGCCCGGCTGCGAAGCGGCTGATGAGCCGGACGGATCGGCGCCTGACGCGGTTCCGCCCGTGCTTGGTGTGCACGAGCACCGGGACTGCTCCCAGGCACGCGGCGAGAGCCCCGTGAAAATGCGGCCCGGGGTTGTGCGTGTGCAGCACGAGTGGCTTCAGGTCCCGGAGACGGCGCGCCAGCCTGATCACGCGTCTCGCGAACCCATCGGAAGGCCTGCCGATGGTCTCAACGGCGATTCCCAATTCGTCGAAGCGAGGCGCCAGCGCCCCGGGCGTCTCGAGGCACATCACACGCGCGTCGAACCGGTCCCGTGTCCGGCAGCGCACGAGGTCGAACACGACCTTCTCGAGACCGCCGAACTCCAGCGTCGTCACGAGGTGGACGATTCCCACGGAACGACGGGCCGCCGCGAACCGCTCGGTTGGCGAAGGGGGCGCGGTCATGCGCGCACCGGCGTCACGGCGGCTGGTGCGCCGGGCCTGGCCGGCCCGCCGTCTCGCGGGTCCGGCGCCGCCCGACCCAGCATGCGCTCCGCCTCTTCGTCCGCCACGGGCCAGCGCCGGTCGGCGTCGGCAGGCCGCGCCAGCCATCCGCCGTGCTTCCGGTGGTACCGAAGCAGGCCCTTCAGGTGCGAGAGCGAGGTGCGGGACAGGGGCCGCCGGTGCGAGATCTGCTGCGTGTGGTG
>Ga0209254_10003380_pt1 | contig 14553 bp, 6 predicted proteins | sample FrelakmetDIP11DI_FD_187148 | JGI IMG/M metagenome (GOLD analysis project Ga0209254, IMG submission 187148) | Freshwater lake sediment microbial communities from the University of Notre Dame, USA, for methane emissions studies - DIP11 DI (SPAdes)... | ecosystem: Environmental > Aquatic >...
CAGCAAATTAAAAAAGTAGGTGCGATGAGCACGGTTGAAGCCGCTGCACACCTTGGAGAACATGTCCGTGTAGCTGGCATGCGTCAAACTTGGCGGCGCACGATCACCACCCGTGGAGATTATCTTTATTTTCTTTCCCTAGAAGATCTGGAAGGGATGTTGGATGTAATCATCTCTTCTGAGGTTTATCGCAAGAGCCGCTCAGAGCTCTCCGATCAAGGACCCTTTATGATTGAGGGAACAGTGATCTTGGATCTAGAAAAATCCGAGCCTTTCATCCGCGCCGAGAAGATCTGGCGCGTGCGATAAACCGGGTTTACCGACTGTCACCAGACGGTTTCGCCAGTACAATTTCGATTGGCAGCCCAAAAAGGCTATCTTGCCTGGCTTCGATGATTTCAAAACCATTCTGTGCCAGGGTTTGTTGGAGCAAGATTGGCCGGCAGTCGATCCAGGCGGGGAGATGGTCATGCATCCACATGTAAGGTTTCAGCAAGCGCGCTTGGGGTTGGCATTTTGACATGGATAACACACACAAACGGCCACCCTGGCATAAAACCCGCTTACATTCTGATAGAACCAGGGTGATCTCCTCATTAGGAAATAATTCCAGAGCAAAACTCATCAAGACGCCAGTCACTACTTGAGATGAAAGGGGTAAGTTAACGGCATCTCCCTGTAAAAATCCAACGCTTGTCCTAACCCCTTTTCGCTGGAGCTTTTTCTGTGCAGCTCTCAGCATCTTTATGGATAGATCGACGCCGTATACAAATCCCCTGGGCCCAACTTTTCTACCCATTTCGATAGATGCTGTCCCCGTTCCACAGCCAACCTCGAGAAGGATATCTCCCCATTGGATATCTAAAAGGTCAACTGCTTTCTGCCTGGCTTGATCTTCTGCACGGCCGCTCAGCAAATCATAGAAACGGCTCAAAGAATCATAGGTGGCCTGTGTCTGCACACGATCTTGGAATGGTTTCATCGACTGTGCATTATAATTGATAAGAGAGAGGCACCCAATGACAAAAACCAAAAAACTTTCTTGGGGATTGCTCAGTACCGCCCACATCAACCGCAGGGTGATCCCCCCCATACAAAGCTCAAAACGCAACAAATTATCCGCCGTCGGCAGCCGCGATGAAGCCCGCGCCCGCCAGTATGCTCAAGAATGGGGCATCCCCAAAGCCTATGCCAGTTACGAAGCCCTTTTAGAAGATCAGGAAATCGATGTAATTTACAATTCACTGCCCAACTGCCTCCATGCAGAATGGACGATCAAAGCCCTGCAAGCCGGGAAGCATGTTTTGTGTGAAAAACCGATGACCATTCGCATGGAGGAAATTGACGCGGTGGCTGAGGCAGCTCAAAACGCTGGAAAAATCGTTGCCGAAGCCTTCATGTATCGACATCACCCTCAAACCATTCAGGTCAAGGAAATGGTAAATGCAGGCTTGATCGGTGAGCTGCGCCTGGTGCGCGGCGCTTTTTCCTTTAATATGCTCGACCGCCCTGAGAATGTTCGTTTTGATCAAACCTTGGGAGGCGGCTGCCTTTGGGATGTGGGATGTTATCCGGTCAGCTTTACCCGTTACCTGGTAGGTGCAGAACCAATCGAAGTTTTCGGCATGCAAGAGACGAACACCTCTGGTATCGACATTCATTTTATCGGTCAATTACAATTCCCTGGTCAAGTATTTGGACAATTTGACAGCAGCTTCAGAACTGCTTTTCGAACCCACCTCGAGGTAGTGGGTTCCGAGGGAACCTTAACCCTCATCCATCCCTTTACGCCTGGTCGCAGCGAAGTGATCAAGCTCAACCGTGAAGGAAAAATCCAAGATATTTCCATCCGGGCGCCTGAGCTGTACTCGGGGGAAGTAGAAGATATGGCCGACGCAATTTTACTGGGCAAGTCACCCAGGGTTTCCATCGGAGACACCCGGTCGAATATTAAAACGCTGCTGGCACTATACCAATCCGCGATGAGTGGGCAGCCAGTTCCTTTATCATCGGCTTCATCATTCAATAAACAATGATCTGCTGTCTTCCGACAAGATCACAATAAAACATTCCTGAGTCATGACCCACCAGCTAAATCAACGTGAGCTAATTATCAATTTAGATAACGGAGAATTTGAAATCCGTCCTATCTTGCATCGTATCGAAGGGGTTCATATTATTGGTCCTGTTGATTACGGGTGGGCAAAATACAAAGAGCAGCTTCGAGTTAATGACCAATCCAATTCAAAAGAATATATACCTGATGTAATGACCTGGGGCGGTGGACCCTTAGCCGGGTCGCGTATTCCAGGCACTCGCCGGCTTGTTTTTTGCGGGTATTCACCGATCTGGGAAGGGTTCTATGTTTCCAGCTTGGGCGGGGGTGCCTATATCATGCATCGTATTGGGGTTGATTTCGTTACCCTTCATGGCAGGGCTGCCCAGGACTCAGTCTTAATTTTGAACCATTCCCAGGGGGAAATTAAAGTCCGTCTGGAACCCATCAGTCCTGACACAATTTGGGCAGGACACGCGGACCCAGATGGCAACCTTCTCATAGGCTTTTATGCTTTGCAGCAAGCCGTATTCGCTCGCTATGCGCCTGAATTTACCGATGATTGGGTGCGGGTTTTCGCGGTAGGGCCAGCTGCACGTCAAACAAACCAGGGGATCATCGGCAGCAACCAGGTCAAAAGAGGATGCCTTACTCCGATTGATGATTGGGCTGGGCGGGGTGGCCTGGGCAGCCGGCTATTACAGCATCATCGCATTGCTGCCTGTATTTTCGGCGGCGATTGGGAAGATCCCGATCTCAAGGACTCAAAAGAAATCGACGGGTATTTCCGAAAATACTACGGCGATTCGATGATCAAAGTAGATTTGGGTGCTGCTGAGAAATACCGTTATGTCCCCGGTTTCATGACTGGCGGCACATTTGGTGTGAACATGCACACGGGTGAAGATAAGCTTTTTAGCTTCAATTACACCTCAATTTATGAGACCGATCAAGCTCGCCTCGATCAGCACGAGCAGTTTATCATCAACCATTACCTCAAGCAGTTTAATGAAGAGGTTATACAGCCAAAATCCTTTACACATTGTGGCGAGCCTTGCTCGATCGCCTGCAAGAAATTTAGCGGTATTTATAAAAAAGATTATGAACCGTATCTTGCTCTGGGTCCCCAATGCGGGATTTTTGATCAGCGTTCTGCTGAAGAGCTGAACCACTTCATTGATGCTTTGGGGGTCGATGCCATCCAATTCGGCGGTACGCTCTCCTGGCTGATGGAGCTTTTTCATAGGGGGATCCTGCCCCCAGAAGATTTCGGCTTGCCTCCGGCTTCTGAGATGCACTTCGATTTCGCTTCGCAAGCCAGCGATTTTAATCTTGTGGAAGATTCCCGGCGCAATGCAGATTACGCGCAAAAGATTGCCTACATGATCCTCTTTGAAAAAGCGGGGGAGATCTTTCGCCCCGGAATCCGCTCCGCAGCCTTAGCCTTGGATGAGCGCTATCACCTGACCGAGCCCGGTCAGCGCACTCTCGATTACGCTGTGTTTGTTTCCCATGGTGAAAAAGGCGGGCTGACGCCGAACCAATATTGGGTCCCGGGTATGCTCAGTCCCATGCCAATGATGGGAAAATATTTTGTATATTACGGATTTGACTACTTGCCCCCTCGACTGCTGGGGCGGCGCTGTGTGGAACGCATGGTCTACGAGCTTTTCAGCGAGAATACCGGTGTATGCCGCTTCCATCGTAAATGGGTAGAAGCAATCGTCGACGAAATCATCTCCGCCCACTACCAATTCCCGGTGGACTTTAAAGCGCATCAATTTGAGCTTGCCCGCCAGGTCTATGAATTGGAAGGGGATAGATCAACTTTCTGGGAGAGCGAGCGAACGGTTGAGATTGTCATTCAGTACCTTGAGAAATGGGATCGACTGGGTCTCAAAGACCCCGATCTTCTCGCCTGGATCTCTCGTTTCCGGGCAGATCACTGGGAGGCTGCCCGAGGCTATTGGGATGAAATCCGATCAGGAATTATGGAAGCCTTCCACTCTGGAGTAGAGTCAGTACCAGATGTGGTCGCACCTTACCAGGCTGCAAAACTCGATGTAATGGAAAAACGCCCTTAGTGAATAAATGAAAGGATCTTTTATGTCAAAATTTGTCGCCGCAATCGATCAAGGAACCACCAGCACGCGCTGTATGATCTTCAATCACAGTGGGCAGGTCATCAGCCTCGCACAAAAAGAACACGAACAAATTTATCCTCAACCCGGCTGGGTTGAGCACAATGCAGTGGAAATTTGGGGAAGAACCCAAGAAGTCATCCGTGAGGCCGTCGCGAAATCAGGGGTGAAGCCCGGAGACATTGCTGCTGTGGGCATCACCAACCAACGCGAGTCTGCCATCGTTTGGGATCGTCGAACCGGCACCCCATACTATAACGTCATCGTTTGGCAAGATACGCGTACGAAAACCATCTGTGATCGGTTAGCCAGTTCCGGCGGCCAAGATCGCTTTCGCTCGAAAGTTGGTTTGCCGCTGGCGACATACTTCTCTGGCCCGAAAATTCAATGGATTCTAGAAAATGTCCCTGGCGTGCGCGCCGCGGCCGAACGTGGTGATGCCCTCTTTGGAAACTTGGATACCTGGGTCATCTGGTGGCTGACCGGAGGTCCGCAAGATGGCAGCCATGTCACAGATGTGACCAACGCCAGTAGAACCTTAATGATGAACCTCGAAACCTTGGATTGGGATGAAGAAATTCTTTCAACCCTCGACATTCCCCATGCCATGCTGCCCAAAATCGTCTCCTCGAGCGACCCGCATACCTGGGGCAGCACTCGGAAAGATGGACCTTTTGGCGAAGCCATCCCAGTATGTGGCGATCTTGGAGATCAACAAGCTGCCCTGGTTGGACAGACTTGTTTCCTTACCGGTGAAGCCAAGAACACCTACGGCACTGGCTGTTTCATGCTTTTAAATACAGGCGTAAAACCCATCCAATCGAATAATGGGCTGCTCACCACACTGGCCTACAAATTAGGCGCTCAACCCGCCGTTTACGCTCTAGAAGGTTCCATTGCCATCACCGGTGCATTGGTGCAGTGGTTGAGGGATAATCTAGGACTAATCAAACAATCCTCCGAAATTGAGATTCTGGCACGAACCGTGCAAGATAATGGAGGCATCTATTTCGTCCCAGCCTTTTCAGGCTTATTTGCTCCTTATTGGCGTTCGGATGCACGCGGCGTCATCGTTGGCATGACTCGTTACGTAAACAAAGGGCATATTGCTCGTGCAGCTCTTGAAGCTACTGCTTACCAGACTCGTGAAGTTCTGGAAGCCATGAAGATCGATTCAGGTGTCAAGCTAACCGCATTAAAAGTGGATGGCGGCATGGTATATAATGACTTGTTGATGCAGTTTCAAAGTGATATCTTAGGTGTGCCCGTTGTCCGGCCAAAAGTCGCCGAAACCACTGCCTTAGGTGCTGCATATGCTTCTGGGTTAGCAGTTGGTTTTTGGAGCAGCCTCGAAGATCTCAAAACGAATTGGCAAATAGACCAGACCTGGCATCCTTTGATGCGTGAAGCTACTCGGGAATCTCTATATTCCAGTTGGCGCAAAGCTGTTGAAAGAACTTTCAACTGGGTTGACTGATCTCAATAACTGACGAAGAAAAAGTGAATTTCACGCTGTCCATTTTCTCGATTTCTTTATTGTTATCAACTGGCATTTGTCTGGTGTTGGCCAGTTCGATCATCAAACAGCATGCCGGTAGCGCCCGGATCACTTTTTCATTGCTAATGCTGGCAGTTGCGGAATGGTCATTCACTTCTTTCTTAGTGGCAATTGCCCCAACAGAATCATCGAAGATCTTGTGGGCAACCTTCGGGTATTTGGGCGTTACCGCAACACCCGTATTATTCTTCATCTTCTCCCTGGAATTTTCCACGCAGCAGAATTGGCTGAGGAATCGGGTTTTACGACCCATTTGGATCATTCCCCTGGTCACGGTTATTATCGCCTTTACGAATACCTGGACAGGCTGGTTGTGGGATAACTTTACATTTATACCTGAAACCAATATCCTTGTTTTTAGTCCAGGTCCATTTTCGCCCATCGCCAATGCATATTCCTATCTTTTAATCTTTGCTAGCATTCTGGTTTTGATCCGGGCGGTTGTAATATTCAAAGAAGGTTACCGCTTCCAGGCGATCGTGACTCTGATCGCAGCCCTTTTCCCATTGATAGCAAATTTTGCTTTCGTGCTGGATAAAATCCCAATTACTGGATTAGATCTGACGCCCTATGCATTTGTCATTACTGGAATGATTATCGCCTGGAGCATCCAATATTTTCAATATCTCAACCCCCTTCCAGTCGCCCGGGATGAGTTAGTAGAGTTTATGGGCGATGCGGTCATTGTCTTGAATTCTCAATACCAGGTCACTTATTTAAATCCTGCAGCCTGTAGGATATCTGGAATTTTTCTGGATCAAGCCATAGGCCAGCCTGCCAGTCAGGTGCTTCAGAATTGGCCTTACCTGGCAGATCGTTTTGGCCAGAAGATTACTGGCGTGAATGAAGCTGTTGAAATTCAAGCGCTTGATGACCGCTGGTACGATATCCGCATCTTGCTGTTGAGAAACCGTCGCCAACGCGTAACCGGCTGTTTGATCGTCATTCACGATATCACCCGCCAAAAACAATCGGAGTTGCTCCAATCCAGGCTGATCAATGGATTACAAACCGTAGCAGAAGTCAGTACAACAATTGCCAGTACGCTCGATACCCAACAGCTTCTGCTAAAAGTTTCTGATCTGACGCGGGACCGCTTTGATCTTTATCATGCGCAAATTTACCTGGTTGATTCCATGGGGAAAAACCTGGTTCTGGCTGCTGGATCGGGGGAGATTGGCTTCCTGATGGTCAGCCAGGGCAGGATCATCCCTCTAGATCAAGAACCCTCTCTGGTTGCTCGGGCAGCGCGAACCAACCAGGGAGTCATCGTCAATGACTGTTTAACCGATCCAGGTTTTCTTTCTCACCCTCTCCTCCCCGAAACACGCTCCGAATTGGCGGTTCCCATCACTGCCGGTCAACAATTACTGGGCGTCCTGGATGTACAAGACAACCAATTCGAGCGTTTTACACAGCAGGATTTGATCGTCTTAAATACCCTGGCTTCCCAAATTTCAGTGGCGCTTCGCAATGCGGATGCTTTTGCCCAGCTTCAGAAACTGCTTGAATCGCAGCGTAAAGAATTAGCGCTTTTATATAACATGGGAATTAAGACAACAGAAGCCCCAACCGTTCAAAGCCTTCTTGAATGGATGGCTGAGCAAATTCCTCATGCGATGCAGCATCCAGAAGCCTGTACTATTTCGATCCTCTATGAGAATCACATTATTGGGAAAACCTTGGATACCCAGGATGTAAATCAAATTGCTCAGGAGATCCAACTTGCTGGTGTAATTGTTGGAAAAATATTCGTAAACTACCCACTCCCTCTTGAGTTTTCTTCCGAAGAACACAGTTTATTGTTGAACGTTGTCCAGCGCCTTCAGAATTACATTGTAGAAATTACCCTCCGGAAAAATCAATCCCAGCTTCGTGAAGCGCTTCAAATCGCTCGCATGGGACATTTTGAATTAGATCTGAATACCGGCATTTTTACACTTAGCGAAGAATTATTACACTTGCTTGGCACATCCTCCCTCGAAAACCACGGATACCAGAAATCCCTGGATGGCATCATAGAATACTTCCATCCTGAGGCTCGTGGCAGAGCCAAAAAAGATTTTCGGGAAATTATCCATGCCCCAAACCTCTCGTTTTTTGAGCGCGAATATCGCTTTATTCGGGTAGAAAACACTCAGCCCACACTCCGGCACGCTATTCTCCGCGCCCAGGTTTATCGGGATGACATAGGTAAAAATGCCACTCTATCCGGCACACTTCAGGATATTACCGAACGCGTCAAAGTTGATGCTGAAGTTTTACGCCTGGCCACCGTGATCGAACAAGCCCAAGAAGCCATTGTCATCACAGATTTACAAGGTAGTATCGTTTACGCCAATCCATTTTTTGAATTGATCACGGGGTATACGGTTTCAGAAGCATTGGGAGCAAATCCTCGCATTCTAAAAAGTGGATTGCAAGACGCAGCCTTTTATGAAATTATGTGGAAGACAATCTCCAGAGGCGAAACCTGGAACGGCACTTTTATTAACAAACGCAAGGATGGGAGTATTTATCACGAAGCCGCCACAATCTTCCCCATTAAGGACTCATCAGGCAATATCCTCAATTATGCTACGGTCAAGCGGGATATCTCAGCCCAGGTTCAAGCCGAACAAGAGATCAGGGCCTTTGCCAGGCAGCAAGCACTGCTCAATGACATTACCCAGACTGCTCTAGAGCAAACCGATATCGTTTCCATGTTGAATACCCTGACTAAAAAGCTTGGCGAATTATACGGTTCAGACGGCAGCTATATCACCCTTTGGGATGAACAACGGGGAGTGCCCATCCCGATGGCAGCTTATGGGAATATGAGCGATGTTTATACAACTTTAGCTGCTGAACCGGGAGAAAAAACCTTGACTGACTCCGTTTTGGAGGCCGGGCACTCAATCGCTGTAGATGATGTTCATAATACCCCTTATATCAGTCCTGGCGTTGTTGCCCTATTTCCCACTCGTTCAGTTTTAGGTTTACCGCTGATCGCCAGCGGAAAGAAGCTGGGGGCAGCAATGATCACATTTATTCAAGATCACCATTTCACCCAGGCAGAAATTATCCAAGGAGAACAAGCCGCCTCACAGGTTGCTTTGGCCTTATTGAAGGGTCAGCTTTTAGATGAAGAGCAAAAGCAGCGCCACCTTGCTGAACGACTCCGGGAAACCGGGCGAATCCTTAGCACTACCTTAGACACCGATCACCTTCTCAATCTGATCTTGGACCAAATGAAAGATATTGTCCCGTATGACCTGGGCTCTCTTCTGCTCCTGGAAGGAAATATGGCCCGGGTTGTCCGTTCCCATAACATTGACATCCACCCATCAGATAATAAGAAAGTCATCCCTGCAGCCATCAACGTTCTTGAGGTAAAAAGCTTTTCCGAAATTGTTCAGACCCGCCGCCCGGTGATTATCAACAATGTCCAAAATTATCCTGGTTGGGTGGATTATCTTTCGATAGACTCTTTTCATTGTTGGATCGGTGCTCCGATCATTGCCCGTGACGATTTGATCGGTTTCCTATGCTTGGCAAAATCAACCGCAGGTTATTATACATTCGAGCATGCCACACTTCTGGAGGCTTTTGCCGGGCAGGCTTCCCTTGCCCTGCAAAACAGCCGGCTCTTTGAGACCGCTCAACGGAAAGCAAAAGAATCTGAGACTTTACGCCAGGCAGCTTCGGCGATCACCCGGTCTCTGAACCTTGCAGAGACCATTGACATCATCTTGGAGCAGCTTAATTTTGTGGTCCCATATGACAGCGCCTCGGTGCTGCTCCTGCAAGCAAACGAGCTTGAAATCGTTGGCGGGCATGGCTTCCCTGATCCAGCCGAAGTCCTTGGGCTTAAATTCTCTCTCGATGGCGATAATCCTTGCGCCCTCGTCTATTCCACTCGTCAGCCCTTTATCCTCGAAGATGCCCCCATGATGTACCAATCTTTTACTGAAACCCCTCAAGACCGGATCCAGAGTTGGCTGGGTGTTCCCCTGATTGTTCAAGGGAGAGTCACAGGTATGATTGCCCTCGATTCTGTTAAATCGGGTACTTTCACGCCAGACCATGCCCGCCTCGCTGCTGCCTATGCAGACCAGGTTGCCATTGCGCTGGAGAATGCCAGGCTTTTCGCTCAAACTCAAGAGCTGGCCATCACGGATCCACTGACAGGCTTATATAACCGCCGGTTCTTTTTTAACCAGGCTAAAACGGAGTTTGAACGTGCTCGTCGTTACCAGGGTTCCTTATCCATCATCATGTTGGATATTGATGATTTTAAGAAAATCAACGACACCTATGGACATTTAATTGGCGATCAAGTTTTACAATCCTTAGCCAGGTTGTGTCGGGAAAATGTACGCGAGATCGATGTAGTTGGACGCTATGGCGGTGAAGAATTCGTCATCCTTCTGCCCGAAACGCCCCTGGTTATTTCGCAGCCTGTTGGAGGCGAGAATTCGATTTCGTCTGATGGAATCATCATTAACAGCGGTGCGATCACTGCCGCAGAGCGGTTAAGACACAAAGTCGCCCACAACATTATTCAAACCGAAAAAGATAACCTTTCGATCACCATCAGTCTCGGCGTTGCAGAATATCATCCAGATATCACCAGTCCCGAAATACTCCTAGATCATGCAGACCAAGCGCTCTACCTGGCAAAACAAGCCGGGAAAAACCGCGTTGCCACATTTGAGAAAGAACAGCCGCTTAAATATCATTAGATTTTAGAACCTCAGGAGAAGCCATGCGTCATCTTGATACAGAAGTGCTTGTGATTGGCGGTGGAGCCACTGGCACAGGGATCATTCGAGATCTTTCCCTGCGCGGTTTCAAAGCTGTGTTGGTCGAAAAGAGAGATTTAGCGCATGGCACCACTGGGCGATACCATGGGCTGCTTCACAGCGGTGGGCGTTATGTTGTTAAAGATCCCCAGGCAGCTCAGGAATGCATCGACGAAAATAAAATCCTAAGAAAGATTATGCCTCAATGTATCGAAGATACAGGAGGATTTTTTGTTCTCACCCCCTGGGATGAGCTAGAATATGCCCCCAAGTTCATTGCGGGTTGTCAAAAAGCCGGGATACCTGTAGAAGAGATCCCCATATCTGAAATGCTGCGCCAGGAACCGTCGTTACATCCTAAAATTACACGTTGTTTTCGGGTTCCCGATGCCTCAGCAGACTCCTTCCTGGCAGCCGACCTCAATGCCAATGCTGCTCGCCAATCTGGGGCTACCGTCCTCACCTATCATGAAGTCATGCGGATGATCACTGCCGGCGATCAAAAATCTACAAATCCAGAAAATCGCCGCGTGACCGGCGCCCTTTGCCTGGATCTTGTGACAGGTGAGGAAGTATCGATTACTGCTGATCTGGTGGTGAACGCTTCGGGAGCCTGGGCTGGTAAGATCGCTGCTTCAGCCGGGGTAGAACTTCAGATTCGCCCCGGAAAAGGGATCATGCTGGCTATCAATCACCGGATTGTAAACACAGTCATTAATCGGTGCAAGATGCCCGCTGACGGCGATATCATCGTTCCAGCTCATACGGTGGCTGTCATCGGGACGACCGATGAGCAGGTCAGCGATCCCGATCATCTCGCCATCGAACCCTGGGAAATCAACCTGATGTTAAGCGAAGGAGAAAAGTTAATCCCTGGCTTCAAAGAGCTGCGCTTCTTGCGTGCCTGGGCAGGTGTCCGCCCTCTTTTTCAAGAGACAGATACGCAAGAATCTCGCGATATTACCCGCGCCTTCGTTCTCCTGGACCACGCTCAACGGGATGGAGTCAGCGGACTATTGACTATTACCAGCGGAAAATGGACCACCTACCGTAAAATGGCCGAAGTCACTGTGGATAAAGTGTGCGAAAAGCTCAACACACATCGCCCTTGCCGTACTCACTTGGAAATTCTTCCATCCCCCGAGACCCACCACCATACCTTAGGAGCCCGTTTGTCGAACTTAGAAACCAAGAAAGATTTCCGTGAGCTGATCTGTGAATGCGAATTAGCCACCTATCATGAAGTCGAAAAGGCCATCCTCTTCGGCAAGGCAAACACCATTGATGATATCCGCAGGGATACTCGCCTTGGCATGGGACCTTGCCAGGGAGGCTTCTGTACCATTCGAGCCGCAGGTATCTTACACGAGCTAAAACAAATCCCGGTGCTCCAGGCAAATATGGCTTTACGAGATTTTCTTCAAGAACGTTGGAAAGGTTTGCAGCCCATACTATGGGGCCAGCAGCTCCGACAGGAACGCCTGGATGAGCTGGTATACCTGGATGTCTTAAATGCCGGTCATCTGCCCGGACCGTTGGAGTCAAATCTTAGATCCGCGCCCTATGCCCAACCAGAAGTTAGTCATTTCCAGGCAGCCCCTGGCGTTCAATCTGCAGTAAGCATCATACAGCCCTCAATATCAAAGAATGACCCGTTGAAAGTTGATATCCTGGTCATCGGGGCGGGTCTTTCTGGGTTGACAGCTGCCTGGCGCGCCGCTCTCTCTGGAAAACGCGTCCGCCTCGTATCAAAAGGCTGGGGATCACATTATTGGGGTGCAGGATCCATCGATATCTTGGGGTGCTCAACCCCTGCGGGAGATTTGATCTCACAAGAATTAGGCAGCCGGTTGGAAGAGCTGGTCAAAAATAACCCACAGCATCCCTATGCGCTTGCCGGCTTAGAACAGTTGGAGGCTGCTCTGAAAGCCTTTCAAGATTTGTGTCAGGCTTCAGGATACCCGCTCCAGGGATCATTAGAAAAAAATTGGTTATTGCCCACTGCCTTGGGGTCTTTGCGGCCCACGTGCCTGGCGCCTGACACGATGACTGCAGGAGATGCAGCCAGCGCAAAAGCCATCGTCATCGTGGGTTTCGACCGGTACTATGACTTTTTCCCAGGGATGATCGCTGGTAATTTGGAAGCTCAGGGCATATCCGCTTCAGGGATCAAGCTGGATCTTCCCAGCCTGCGCGACAGGAAAACCCTGACCTCTCGGATATTAGCACACGATTTTGAAGACCCAGCTTTCCGTAGAGAGCTTGTTCAAGCCTTAAAATCAAGGCTGCAAGGAGTGGTAAAACCAGGTCAAGAGATACGCCTCGGCTTTCCAGCTGTCCTGGGGATAAAAAATACGCTGCAAATTTTGAAAGATTTACAGGACCAATTGGAGGTTCCTGTCTTTGAGATTCCTGGACTGCCCCCTTCCATCCCCGGGATGCGTTTGCATCAAATTCTCTGCCAGGCAGTTCAGAAGACCGGTGGTGTGATCTATGAAGGGATGCAGGTGGTCAAAGCTGATTGCTCCGCTGGTCAAATTCAAACAATTTGGAGTGAAGCAGCTGCTCGCCAAAAACCCCATCAGGCTCGTCATTTTGTCCTGGCCAGTGGAGGTTTCTTGGGAGGGGGTTTTGTTAAAAGTTCCGCTGGCTTTCTCATAGAAACGATATTTGATTTACCCTTGCAGTCTCCCCCTGAACGAGAGGCATGGCTGCAAGATCGCTTCTTTGCAGAGGCAGGACAGCCAATCTTTCGAAGTGGGATCGCCGTGGATAAAAATTTTCACCCCATTATTTCTGAAAACAACCCACAACTTGAAAATCTTTCGATCATCGGATCAGCCCTGACGGATGTTGACTCAATCCAGGAACGGTCTTTAGAAGGAATTGCCCTGGTAACTGGCTATACAGTGGGTGAGATGCTTGGAGAGACGTTATGACCAAGATCCTCGTTCAACACCCCGTCGAGATAACCCTGGATCAATGCATCAAATGCAATATCTGCACAACCGCCTGCCCAGTTTCAGCTGTCACTGACCTTTTCCCAGGTCCCAAATACGAAGCTCCTCAGGCTGGACGTTTCAGAGCGCCAGGCCAATTTTCTCCTGACCTATCCGTCGATTATTGCAGTGGCTGCCGGGTCTGCAATATGATCTGCCCTACCGGAGTCAAAATTGCTGAGATCAATGCCCGGGCACGCGCCTCCCTCGTTGAGCAAGGCAAAGTTCCCCTCAGATTGCGCTTGCGAAACAATCTGGTGGCGCGCGCCGAGCTTGTGGGTAAATTAGGCCAGCCTATCTATCCTGTTGCGAATTTCGCCCTAAATTTCAAGCCTGTTCGCTGGATCGCCGAAGTCACACTAGGGATTCACCGCCAGGCTCCATTTCCCAAGCTGGCTGAACAGCGCTTCCGCACCTGGTTCCGCCAACACCCAAAACCAGCTGAGGCGAAGCGCCAGATTGTCTATTTCCATGGCTGCTCAACGCAGTATTATGAGCCTCGGGTTGGGCGGGCTGCAGTCCACGTGTTGGAGGCCAATGGCTACGAAGTACTCCTTCCCCCTCAAAACTGCTGCGGTTTACCTTTACTTTCCAACGGGGAGTTTCCCGCGGCGCGGAAATATCACACCAACAACGTCCGCCATCTGGTAGCGTATGCTCGGAAAGGGATCCCCATCATCGGAACTTCTACGAGCTGCACCTTGACCCTTAAAGAGGAAGCTCCTGAGCTGCTCGATATGCACGACGAAGATACCGAGCTTGTCGCGCGCAGCACTTTTGATTTCAATGAATTTTTACTCGATTTATTGGCGGAAGGCAGTCTGAAAACGGACTTCAAACCTATTCCCATCACTCTCGGATACCACATCCCCTGCCAATATCGCGGTCACCGTATGGGAAAACCCGGGTTAGAGTTGCTCGACCTGGTTCCAGACCTTACGTTGATCGACAGCCAGGCCTCCTGCTGCGGGATCGCGGGAACCTACGGCTACAAAAAAGAAAAATATCAGATCGC
>Ga0209254_10003381_pt1 | contig 14551 bp, 11 predicted proteins | sample FrelakmetDIP11DI_FD_187148 | JGI IMG/M metagenome (GOLD analysis project Ga0209254, IMG submission 187148) | Freshwater lake sediment microbial communities from the University of Notre Dame, USA, for methane emissions studies - DIP11 DI (SPAdes)... | ecosystem: Environmental > Aquatic >...
ACAAGCAGGCTGGAAGCCTGCGCTAAAGGATATACCGCGCGAGGTCACGGTCGCGCAGCAGCGGCGCCAGCGTGCCGCGAATCGACTCCGCGGTCACCACGTAGACCTCGCCCGCGCGCGCCGGCGCGTCGAACGAAATGTCCTCGAGCAGCTTCTCCATCACCGTGTAGAGCCGCCGGGCGCCGATGTTCTCGGCGGACGAGTTGATCTCGGCGGCGATCTCGGCCACCGCCTCGACCGCGCCCGGCGCGAAGCGCAGCTCGACCTGCTCGGTGGCGAGCAGCTCGGTGTACTGGCGGAGCAGCGAGTTCTCGGGCTCGACCAGGATCCGCCGGAAGTCGGCGGCGTCGAGCGGCTCGAGCTCGACCCGGATCGGGAAGCGGCCCTGCATCTCCGGGATCAGGTCGGAGGGTTTCGCGACGTGGAAGGCGCCGGCGGCGATGAACAGCACGTGGTCGGTGCGCACCGCGCCATACTTGGTCGCGACGGTCGAGCCCTCGACGATCGGCAGCAGGTCCCGCTGCACCCCCTCGCGGGAGACGTCGGGCCCGCGGGCGGCGTCCTCCCGCGACGCGATCTTATCGATCTCGTCGAGGAACACGATGCCGGCCTGCTCGACCCGGCGCAGGGCCTCCTGCTCGACCTGGGAGCGGTCGATGAGCCGGTCCTCCTCCTCGACAAGCAGGATCCGGCGCGCCTCGGCGACCCGCATCCGCTTGCGCGCCTTGCGACCGAACATGCCCCCGAACATATCCTTGAGGTCGATGCCCATCGACTCGATGCCCTGCGGCGTGAACATGTCGAGCGTCGGCATCCGCGACTCGGACACCTCGAGCTCGACCTCGTGGTCCTCGATCAGCTCCTCGCGGAGCTGCCGCTTGAGCGTCCGCCGCCGCTCCTCGAGGGAGTCGGCGACACCCGAGCTCGCCACCACCAGCAGGTCGACCAGCCGGTCCTCGGCGGCCCGCTCCGCCCGCACCCGAACCTCCCGCACCCGCTCCTCGCGCACCAGCTGGATCCCGGCCTCGACGAGGTCGCGCACGATCGAGTCGACGTCGCGCCCGACGTAGCCGACCTCGGTGAACTTGGAAGCCTCGACCTTGAGGAACGGCGAGCCGGTGAGGCGCGCCAGCCGGCGCGCGATCTCGGTCTTGCCGACCCCGGTGGGGCCGATCATGATGATGTTCTTCGGCGCGACCTCGTCGCGCAGCTCGGGCGGCAGCTGCTGGCGCCGCCAGCGGTTGCGCAGCGCCACCGCGACCGCGCGCTTGGCGGCGTTCTGGCCGACGATGTAGCGGTCGAGCTCGGCCACGATCTCGCTTGGGGTCAGGGCATCCGAATTCACGACGTCAGCTCCAAAACGGTAATCCGGTCGTTGGTGTAGATGTCGATGGCGGCGGCGATCCGCAGCGACTCCTCCACGATCTGGCGCGCCGTCAGCTCGGTGTGCGCGATCAGCGCCCGCGCCGCGGCCAGCGCGTAGCTGCCGCCGGAGCCGACGCCCACCACGTCGTCGTCGGGCGCCAGCACCTCGCCGGTCCCCGACACCAGCAGGGTGGTCGAGCGATCGGCCGCGATCAGCAGCGCCTCGAGATGGCGCAGCGCGCGGTCGGTCCGCCAGTCGCGGGCCAGCTCGACGGCCGCCCGCTCGAGGTTGTGGCCGTGCTCGTCGAGCTTGGCCTCGAACCGCGTGAACAGGGCCAGGGCGTCGGCAACCGAGCCGGCAAACCCGGCCAGCACCCGGCCGTCGGCGAGCCGCCGGACCTTGGCCGCGCCGTGCTTCATGACGGTGGTCCCCAACGTCACCTGGCCGTCCGATCCGACCGCGACCGTGCCGCCGCGCCGGACCGCGATCACCGTGGTGTGGTGCCATTCGCTCTCGAGTGTCTTCATGTCGGCTCCCCCTGCGGACAGAGGATCTGGGATCTAGGGGCTAGGGTCCCGCACCCCCGCCCGCCCGTGTCACGGCGAAGCCGCAGGCGAAGCCAGATCCGCTTCCGCGCCCCCCGCCCGACCAGGGGCCAGGGTTAGGGGCTAGTCCCCCGCCCGCCCGCTTCCGTCCCGCTCAGATGGTACCCCACTCGATGCCGCCAGCCGGCGGCATCGAGGTCACACCTTCTCGAGCTGGGCGATCGTCGGCACCAGGGTCTTGCGGCCCGCCCGGTCGAAGTACACCACCAGCTTGAGGTTGTCGCCCCGGCCCTGGCAGGACAGCACGACGCCGGTGCCGAAGCTCGAGTGGCGGACGCGGTTGCCGGGCCGCCAACCCTGGCCGGCGGCGTCGGTAACGGTGGCCGCGGCGGGTCGCCCCGGTCGCGGCGGTCGGGCGACGCCCACCGGCGCCGCGAGCTCGTCGTGCCGGACCCGGCGCTCCGCGGGCGCGATCGTCAGCGGGGCGTCCGAGACGTCGAGCAAGGCGGCGGTCGGCAGCTCGAGCAGGAAGCGCGACGGCCGCGACAGCGCGCGCGAGCCGAACAGAAAGCGGGCCCGCGCTGCGGTCAGCGCCAGCCAGTGCCGCGCCCGCGTCATCCCGACGTAGGCGAGCCGCCGCTCCTCCTCCAAGCGGTCGGGGTCGTCGTGCGAGTTGGCGTGCGGCAGCAGGCCGTCCTCGAGCCCGGCCAGGACCACGACGTCGAACTCCAGCCCCTTGGCAGCGTGCAGGGTCATCAGGCTGACCGCCTCGGCGGCCGCCTCCTCGTCGCCCTCCTCGAGCAGCGCCACCGCGTCCAGGAAGTCCGCGAGATCCTGGCCGCGCGCCGCCGCCTCGGCCACCGCCGCGGCCAGCTGCTGCAGGTTCTCGCGGCGCGCGACCCGCTCTTCGTCGTCGCCGTCGACCAGCGCGAGCAGGCCCGAGGCCTCGAGCAGCCAGCCGACGAAGTCGCCGGGGTCGAGCAGCTCGCGCTGGCCGGCCGCTGCCTCGAGCACCTTGAAGAAGCCCTCGAGCGCCATCCTGGCCCGCCGGGTCAGGGCATCCGGAAGCTGGCGCGCGGCGGCCGGCAGGGGCAGCCCGGTGGCCGCGGCGTGCTGCTCGAGAACGTCGAGGGTGGCGGACCCGATGCCGCGCGCCGGCACGTTGACGACCCGCTCGAAGGCGACCACGTCGTCCGGACGGACCAGCAGGCGCAAGTAGGCGAGGGCGTCGCGGACCTCCTTGCGGTGCCAGAAGCGGAGACCGCCGACCACCCGGTGGGCGACCCGCCGCCGGGTCAGTTCCTCTTCGAAGGGACGCGTCTGGGCGTTCGTCCGGACCAGCACCGCCATCTCGCCGATCGGGCGGGAGCGGGCGAGCTCCTCGATCCGGTCCGCCACCCAGCGCGCCTCGGCGCGCTCGTCGTCACCGACGTACAGCCGGACCGGATCGCCGCCCGGCCGCCGGGTGAACAACCGCTTGCCGCGGCGGGCCGCGTTGTGGGCGATCAGGCTGCCGGCGGCGTCGAGAATCGGCCGGCTCGACCGGTAGTTCTCCTCGAGCGCGACCACCCGCGCCCCCGGGAAGTGGCGCTCGAACGACAGGATGTTCTCCAGCTCGGCGCCCCGCCAGCCGTAGATCGACTGGTCCTCGTCGCCGACCGCGGTGATGTTGCCGGCCGGCATCACCACTGCGGCGAGCAGCTCCATCTGCAGCCGGTTGGTGTCCTGGAACTCGTCGACGAGCAGCCAGCGGCCGCGCCGCCGCGCCGCCTCGAGGAGGAGCGGCTGCGCGCGCAGCAGCGCGAGCGCGCGGGCCAGCATGTCGTCGAAGTCGACCACCCCGGCGGTCGCCTTGAGGGCCCGGTAGCGCTCGAAGACCCGTGGCGTCACCTCGTCGCCCGCGCGCGCCCCGAGCGTGGCCGGGTCCTGACAGCGGTTGACCTCCGCCGAGATGCGCGCGAGCAGGGCGCGCGGCGGGTGCTCGGTCGCGTCGAGCCCGAGCTCCTTGAGCACCTTGCCGACCAGCGCGCGCTGCTCGTCGGCGTCGATGATCGCAAACCAGCGCGGCAGGCCGGCGGCCTCCGGGTGGCGGCGCAGCAGCTCGAGCGCCCAGCGGTGGAAGGTGCCGACGAAGCCGCCGTCGAGGCGGCCACCGACCAGCCGCTGCACCCGCTCGGCCATCTCGCGGGCGGCCTTGTTGGTGAAGGTCACGGCGGTGATCTCGTGCGGCGCCGCCGCGCGGCGCTCGATCAGATGCGCGACCCGGTAGGTCAGGACGCGGGTCTTGCCGGAGCCGGCGCCAGCCAGCACCAGCAGCGGCCCTTCGCCGTGGCTCACCGCCGCGCGCTGCGGCTCGTTGAGGTCGTCGAGCAGATCGGCCATGGGGGTGGAGTTGTACCACAGCGCCCGTGGCCACGACAGCGCCCCGCTCGTGCCGCGATGGCGCTCACCGGCGCGGCCGGCTACTCGACGGTGACCGACTTGGCGAGGTTGCGGGGCTGGTCGACGTCGCGGCCGAGCTCGATCGCCACCTCGTAGGCCAGCCGCTGCAGCGGCACCACCGCCACAACCGGCTGCAGCAGCGGGTGCACCAGCGGCACCGGCAGCACGAGGTCGGCCAGCTCGGCGACCTCGGCGGCATCTGCCTCGGCGACCGCCAGCACCGCGGCACCGCGCGCCTTGACCTCGCGGAGGTTGCCGAGCAGCTTGTCGCGGGTCGGTGTCCGCAGCGCCACCGCCAGCACCGGGTAGCCGTCCTCGACGAGCGCGATCGGGCCGTGCTTCATCTCGCCGGCCGGGTAGCCCTCGGCATGCAGGTAGCTGAGCTCCTTGAGCTTGAGGGCGCCCTCGAGCGCGACCGGGTAGAGGATGCCGCGCCCCAGGAAGAGCGAGTCGCGGCCGCTCAGCGCCGCGACGCCGCGGGCGTAGAGCTCGCGGTCGCCCTGCAGCACCTGCTCGACCGCCAGCGGCAGCCGCTGCAGCTCGACGAGCAGCTCGCGATCCGCGCCGTCAGCCAGGCCGCGCGCGGAGCGCAGCGCCATCGCGAGCAGGAGCAGCGCGACCAGCTGGGTGGTGTGCGCCTTGGTCGAGGCGACGCCGATCTCCGGGCCGGCCTGGGTGAGCAGGCGCGCGCTCGCCAGCCGCCACGCCGACGAGCCGCGGACGTTGCAGATCGTCCCGAGCAGGGCGGAGCCGGCGTGGGCCAGCTCCATCGCGGCCAGAGTGTCGGCGGTCTCTCCCGACTGCGTGATGCCGACCACCAGCGTTGCCTCGTCGAGCAGCGGCTGCCGGTAGCGGTACTCGGAGGCGTACTCGACGTCGGTCGGCACGCCGGCGAGAGTCTCGACCAGGAACTTGCCGACCAGCGCTGCGTGCCAGGAGGTGCCGCACGCCACCAAGTGCACCCGGCGCAGGCGGGCGAGTCGCTCGGGTGCGAAGCCCTGATCGTCGAGCACCACCCCGGTGCGCTCGCTGTCGAGATGCGCGAGGACGGTGTTCCGGATCGCGTCGGGCTGCTCGAAGATCTCCTTGAGCATGTAGTGGCGGAAGCCGCCCTTCTCGACCCGCGCGGCGTCCCAGTCGAGGGTCTCCACCGGCCGCTCGACCTGCGCCCCGGCGGCGTCCACCACCGTGACCGAGGCGGGCCGGATCAACGCGACATCGCCGTTGCAGAGGTACGTCACGCGCCGCGTCCGGTGGAGCAGCGCAGTGACGTCGGACGCCACCAGGCTCTCGCCGTCGCCCAGCCCGACGACCAGCGGCGGGCCCTGGCGGAAGGCCACCACCAGACCGGGCTCGGCGCAGTGGATCGCCACCACCGCGAACTGGCCGCGCAGCCTGGGCAGCACGCGCAGCACGCGCTCGCCGAGCCCGCCCTGCTCGCGGCCGAGCAGCTGCGCGATGAGCTCGGTGTCGGTGTCTGAGCTCAGGCTGACGCCGGCCGCGACCAGCTCATGGCGCAGCTCGGAGTAGTTCTCGACGATGCCGTTGTGGACGACCGCGATCGCCCCAGTGGCGTCGGTCTGCGGATGGGCGTTGGCCTCGGTCGGCGCCCCGTGGGTCGCCCACCGGGTGTGGCCGATCCCGTGATGGCCGTGGAGTGGCCGCTGGTAGGCGAGCTCCTCGAGGTTGCGCAGCTTGCCGGCGGCGCGCAGGATCTCGAGCCCGTGCTCGGTCAGCACCGCCATCCCCGCCGAATCGTAGCCGCGGTACTCCAGCCGCCGCAGCCCGTCGAGGAGGACCGGCACCACCTCGGAGGACCCGACGTAGCCGATGATCCCGCACATCGGTCTCTCCCTACTCCTACAAGCCGGCGCGGAGGAGCCGCGCCGCCTCCAGCGCCGCCATCAGCTGGTCGAAGGAGCGGGCGAAGGCAGCCACGCCCTCCACCTGAAGCTGCTCGGTGACGCGGTCGAGGTCGACGCCGAGGCGGCCTATGCGATCGAGCTCGCCCACGCTCGCGTCGGTCGCCTCGGCAAGCGCGTTGCGAGGACGGCCGTGGTCGCGGTAGGCGTCGAGGGTGGCGGTCGGAATCGTGTTCACCGTCTCCGGCGCCACCAGCTCCTCGACGTACTTGACGTCCGGGTAGCCGGGGTTCTTGGTGCTCGTGCTCGCCCACAGCGGGCGCTGCACCCGCGCGCCGCGCCGCCTCAGGGATGTGAAGGCGTCGCCGTGGAAGATCTCCCGAAAGCGGCGGTAAGCGAGGCCGGCGTTGGCGACCGCCGCGCGGCCGCGCAGCGCCAGCGCCTCGGCGGTGCCGAGTGACTCGAGCTGCGCGTCGACCGCGGTGTCGACCCGGCTGACGAAGAACGACGCCACCGACGCCACCCGCGCCGGCTCGGCGGTGCGCGCGAGGCCGCGCAGGTAGGCCGCCGCCACCGCCTCGTAGTGACCGAGTGAGAACATCAGGGTCACGTTGACGTTGATGCCGTCGGCGATCAGCTGCTCGACCGCCGGCAGGCCGGCGGCCGTGGCCGGCACCTTGATCATCAGGTTCGGCCGGGCGACCTCCCGCCACAACCGGCGGGCCTCGTCGACGGTGCCCGCGGTGTCGGCTGCGAGCCGCGGCGACACCTCCAGGCTGACGAAGCCGTCGCCGCCCTCCGACTGCTCGTGGACCGGCCGCAGCACGTCGGCGGCGCCCCGGATGTCCTCGATGGCGAGCGCCTCATAGAGCTCGTTGGTGGGCAGCTTCGGTCGCTGCGCGAGCAGCGCGTCGATCGCCTCGCGGTAGGCCCCACCGGTGGAGATCGCCTGGTGGAAGATCGAGGGGTTGCTGGTCACGCCGCGGATGCCATCCACCGCCACCAGACTCCGGAGGCCGCCGCCGGTGACGAGCTCGCGCTCGATGTAGTCGAGCCACACCGCCTGGCCGAAGCCGTCCCAGAGGCTGCGCAGTGGGTTCATCTCGCCTCCCGCAAACATCGTAGCAGGGGGGAGGGACGGCAGCCCGGGAACGGGGACGGGAACCCTTCGACTCGCGGCGCGGGTGCGCCGCTCGCTCAGGGCAGGCTCCTCGGGTGCGGATCCGGCTTCGTCCTTCGGACTACGCCGTGACAAGTCCGGCTTCGCTTACGGCTTCCGGCTTCGTGCTCCGCACTTTGCCGTGACAAGTCGCCGTGACAAGCGGAGACGGGCGGGGGTGCAGGGCCCTGTTCCCTAGATCCTAGATCCCAGATCCTAGATCCTCGATCAAAGCGAGCACCCGCTTGACCACGGCTTCGACCGTGAAGCCGAGCCTGGCCGCCACCACCTTGCCCGGGGCCGACGCGCCGAAGCGGTCGATCCCCACCACCTCGCCGCGCTCGCCGACCCACCGGCACCAGCCCATGGACACGCCCGCCTCGATCGCCAGCCTCGGCACCCCCTGCAGCAGCACTGGCTCCCGGGAGGCGGCGGGCTGCGCCGCGAACAGCTCCCAGGAAGGCATCGACACGACGCGCGCCGCGATGCCGTGCGCCGCGAGCTGGTCGCGCGCCGCGGCCGCGAGCGCAACCTCGGAGCCGGTGGCGATCAGCACCACGGCCGGGGCGCTGCCGCCGTCGGCCAGCACGTAGGCGCCGGCCGCGACCCCGTCCCCGGCCAGCTCGGCGGTGCCCGCCAGGACCGGCAGGTTCTGCCGGCTGAGCACGAGCGCGGTGGGCCCGTCGCGGCGCTCCACCGCGACCCGCCACGCAGCCGCCGTCTCGTTGGCGTCGGCCGGCCGCACCACCGCGAGGTTCGGAATCGCCCGCAGCGAGGCCAGCTGCTCCACCGGCTGGTGGGTCGGACCGTCCTCGCCGACCCAGATCGAGTCGTGAGTGAAGACGTAGATCACCGGCAGCCCCATCAGGGCGGCGAGCCGGATCGAGGGCCGCATGTAGTCGGCGAACACCAGGAAGGTGGAGCCGTACGGCCGGATGCCGCCGTGCAGGCTGAGGCCGTTGAGGATCGCCGCCATCCCGTGCTCGCGGATGCCGAAGTGCAGGTTGCGCTCTCCCGGCGCAGCCGCCGTCAGATCGCCGCTCGCTTCGATCACGGTCTTGCACGACGGCCCGAGGTCGGCCGACCCGCCCACCAGCTCGGGCAGGCGGCCGGCGATCGCGTTGAGCACCTTGCCGGAGGCGATCCGGGTCGCGATCCCCTTCCCGCCCATTTCGAACCCCGGCAGGGCCGCAGACCAGCCCTCGGGCAGCTCGCCCGCGAGCCGTCGCCGCGACTCCTCGGCGAGCTCGGGGAACCGTTCCTTCCAGCCCGCCACCCGGGCGGCCCAGGCGGCCTCCGCAGCCCGGCCGCGGTCGACCTGGCGGCAGCGCTCGCGCACCCCGTCCGGGACCAGGAAGTGCTCGTCGGCGGGCCAGCCATAGGCACGCTTGGCGGCGCGCACCTCCTCCTCGCCGAGCGGCGCGCCGTGGGCGTCGGCGGTGTCCTGCTTGGCGGGTGCGCCCCAGGCGATGTGCGATCGCACCGCGATCAGGGTCGGACGGTCGGTGGTGGAGCAGGCCGCCGCCATCGCGGCGGCGAGCGCCGGCAGGTCGTTGGCGTCGGCGACCCGCAGCACCCGCCAGCCGTAGCCTTCGAAGCGCCGCGCCACGTCCTCGGAGAACGCGAGCCTCGTCTCCCCCTCGATGGTGATCCGGTTGTCGTCCCAGATCCACACCAGCTTGCCGAGCCGCAGGTGGCCGGCGAGCGACGCCGCCTCGCTGGCCACGCCCTCCATGAGGTCACCGTCCGAGCACAGCACCCAGGTCCGGTGGTCGACGACGGTGTGGCCGGGACGGTTGAAGCGCGCCGCCAGGTGGGCCTCGGCGAGCGCCATGCCGACCGACGCGCCGCAGCCCTGGCCGAGCGGGCCGGTGGTGATCTCCACCCCGGGCGTGACGCCGCGCTCGGGATGGCCGGGGGTCCGCGACCCCCACTGCCGGAAGCTTCTGATCTCGTCGAGGCCGAGGTCGTAGCCGGTGAGGTGGAGGGCGCCATAGAGCAGCATCGAGGCGTGGCCGCACGACAGCACGAAGCGGTCGCGGTCCGGCCACGACGGGTTCTCCGGGTTGTGCGTGAGGAAGCGGGTGAACAGCACGTGGGCCACCGGTGCGAGCGCCATCGGCGCCCCCGGGTGCCCGGAGTCGGCCCGCTGGACCGCGTCCATGGCGAGCGTGCGCAGGGTGGTGACGGACAGCTCGTCGAGAGCGTCGAAGGTCATGTCCACGGCTTCTCCTCCGGCGAGCGGCAGCAGTCCGCCCCTGCGCGGCGGCAGCCTACCATCGCGGCGGGATTCGAAAAAGAACGCGCTCCCCGTGGATGCCACCCCTGACACTTTCGACCCGAGTGCCTTCCCGGGCCTCCGCGAGGTGTGGGCTTCGAAAGTGTCAGGAGTGGCACGCCCGCACAACGGCCCTGTTTGGGCTACCCAGCGTCTTCAGGAGCGGGAGCTGTCAGCTACCTGCGCTTGAGGTCGTAGAGGACCTGCTTGGCCGACGCCTTGAGCGTCTCGAACACGCCCATGCCGCGCACCGCCACCGCCTCGAAGGTCGGCTCGCCTTTGAAGTTGAGGACCCGGTACATGGTGTCCACCGCGACCGCGGTCGGGAGGTCGCGCTTGTTGAACTGCAGCACATAGGGGATCGTCTTGAGCTCGAACCCGTTCTCCTTCAGGTTCAGCTCGAGATTGCGCAGCGACTCGACGTTGGCGTCCATCCGCGCCTCCTGTGAGTCGGCCACGAAGATCACCCCGTCCACGCCCTTCAGGATCAGCTTGCGGCTGGCGTCATAGAACACCTGGCCGGGCACCGTGTAGAGGTGGAAGCGGGTCTTGAAGCCGCGCACCGAGCCGAGGTCGAGCGGCAGGAAGTCGAAGAACAGGGTGCGGTCGGTCTCGGTGGCGAGCGAGATCAGCTTGCCCTTCTGGTGGGGGTTCGAGCGCTCGTAGATGTACTGCAGGTTGGTCGTCTTGCCGCCGAGACCCGGCCCGTAAAAGACGATCTTGACGTTGATCTCGCGCGCGGCGTAGTTGATGAAGCTCATTCGGAAAACAACGCGTCGATGTCCTCGTCGGTGATCTCCGCGAACGGCGACGCCGCGTCCCCGGCGCCAACCCGCTGCGCCTTCTCCTCCATGTCATTGAGAATCCTCTCGACCGAGGTGGAGGCCTTGCGCACCCGCAGCCGTACCAGGCCGAGCGAGGAGCGTTCGTCGAAGATCACGACCAGGATCAGCCGCTGCCCCACGATCGAGATGTGGATGTTGTCCTTGCGGCCCTCGTGGAACAGGATCGTGAACTCACGCTCGCCGATCAGCCGGGCCAGCCCGTCAGTCGCCGCGACGTTGCCGGCCGTGAGCGACGCGAGTGACGTCGTGTCCACGAGATCGATTTCGCCGGCGCCGGCGATCTGCTGCCCGTTCTTGTCGACTAAGAACACGATCTTGGCGTTGGCATCCACCTTGAGGCGGTTCAGGACGTGGGAGATCCTGTCGAACTCCTCTTGGTACATGACAAGGCTCGAGCTCACTCCCGGATGCCTCCCCGATACATCTGCTTCTAACACAGTCGCCGCGGCCAGGCAAGGAACGCGGCGCTGCGGCGCCGTGCCGCAGCGGCGGCCGTCACAGCTTGCGCCGCAGCTGCAGCGCCTGCGCCAAGGTCAGCTGGTCAACCGCCGACAGATCGCCGCCGACCGGAACGCCGGATGCCGGCCGGCTGACCGTGAGTGAGAGCGGCTGCAGCCGGCGGACAATATAGAGCGCGGTGGTCTCCCCCTCGACCGTCGGGTTGGTCGCCAGGATCAACTCCCGGACCTCGCCGCCCCGGCATCGCTCCTCGAGGCGGTCGATCGTCAGGTCCTCCGGCCCGACGCCGTGCAGCGGCGACAGGTGGCCGAGCAGGGCGTGGTAGAGGCCCCGGTACTCCCGGGTGGCCTCGACCGCCCACGCGGTGGTCGGCTCCTCCACCACCAGGATCGTGCTGCGGTCGCGGCTGGGATCCCGGCACACGGAGCAGCGCTCCTCGTCGGTGAGGAGGAAGCACTGCTCGCACAGCCGAACCTCCCGGCGCAGCCCGGCGAGCGCCTCGGCAAGCTCGCTTACCTCGCCCGCGTCGACGGTGAGCAGGTGCTCCACGAGAACCCGGGCGGTGCGCGGACCGATGCCGGGCAGGCGTTCGAGCTGCTCGAGAAGTCTGCGGACCGAGCGCGGTCTCAGCTCCACCACGCGTCTCCAGCTGCCCTCATGTCGGCTCGGAGTCCGGACGCACGGCGACGATCTCGCCGCCCAGCACCCGGCGCGCGAGCTCGAGCACCGGATCCGCCAGCGCCGCCTGCTCGAGGGCATCGGCGACAGCGGCGCCGGCCCCACCTGGACTCTCGACCCGGACCTTTCGAGCACCGCCGAACGCCGCCGAGCACGCCGCTGCCAGCGCCTTCGTCGACGCCTCTGAGGCGGCGAACGCGGCCAGACCCGCGTCGCCGGCCGCGAAGCGCAGCAGGAGCGCCTCCGACTCGAGCGCGACTTCGGCCTTCTCGACCGCGCTCGCCAGTCGGGGCTGGCCGTCCCACAGCACGGCGGCGAGCCGCGCGCGCGGATCACCGGCTCCACCCGCCCCGCCACCCCCCCGGCCGCGGCCGCCGCGCGACGCGTCGGCCGGCGGCACCGTCCCGCCCGGCGCGCCTGCCAGCACCCGCTCGAGCTGCTGTACCGCGGGCCAGCGGGCGAGGCGCAGGGCCGCCACCTCGAGGGCGAGCTCGCGGTTGCCGGCGTCGCGCAGCAGCGCTTCCTGGTCGGCCCACAACCCGAGCATGCGGGTCAGCGCGTCGACCCCGAGGCTCTCCGCGAGCGGCTCGAGGCGCTGGCGCTGGTCCTCGGTCAGCGACAGCTCGAGCGAGGGATCGAGCACGCAGTGCACCGCCGCCCGCAGCACCCGCCCCACCTCTCGGTACAGGAGCGTGGTGTCGTGGCCCGCCTCCCGCTCGCGGCGCAGCACGGTCAGCCCGGCGGCGGCTCTGCCCTCGGCGAGGGCCTCGACGAGCTCGACCATCACCTCGAAGCGGGGAACCCCGAGCACCGCCGCCACCGCCTCGTCGTCGACCCGGTCGCTCGAGAAAGCGCGCAGCTGATCGAGCAGCGACAGCGCGTCGCGGACGCTGCCGTCGGCGGCACGGGCGATCGACTCGGCGGCGCTCGAGGCCAGCGAGAACCCGTCGTGCGCGGCGATCGAAAGCAGGTGTGCCGCGATCCGCTCGGTTGCGACCGGCCTGAACTCGAGCTGCTGGCAGCGCGACAGGATGGTCGCCGGGATCTTGTGGCGCTCGGTGGTGGCGAAGACCCACAGCACGTAGGGCGGCGGCTCCTCGATGCTCTTCAGCAGGGCGTTGAAGGCCGGCTTCGACAGCATGTGGACCTCGTCCACGATCACCACCCGGAAGCGGTCGCGGGTGGGGTGGAAGCGGAGCAGGTCCTGGAGGTCGCGCACTTCGTCGACCTTGGTGTGGGTCGCGCCGTCGATCTCCACCGCATCGAGGCTCGAGCCGTCGGCGATCTCCCGACAGGAGACGCAGTGCCCGCAGGGATCCGGGGTCGGGCCCTCGGCGCAATTGACCGCCTTGGCGAGCAGGCGCGCCGCGGTCGTCTTGCCAACCCCACGCAGCCCCGAGAACAGGTAGGCGTGGCCGAGGGTCCCGGAGGCGAGGGCGTTGCGCAGGGTCTGCACCACCGCCTCCTGGCCGAGGATCTCCTCGAAGCGCTGCGGCCGCCATGCCCGGGCCAGCACCTGATAGGTCATGGGCGCATCCTAGCGCAGCCGGGCCCGACACCCCAATTCCGGTGACGCCGGTCAACCTCGCGGCCGGCTCTGCGTACCTCCAGCGCAGGATGCACGCGCCGCGCGCCGCTTGCATCCGCGGCGTGGCGGCGTGGTATCGTGTTGTGTCGCCACGCTGGTGCGCGACCGTGACCAAGGAGGACGCCCATGACTCGCAGACTGCTGACCTCGATCTTTCTCATGGCGCTGGCGGCCGCTCCGGCCGTCGCCCTCAGCCCAGGCGAGACGTTGATCGTGCCGGCTGCCGGCCGTGGCGCGCCGTGGGGAACCGACCTCTACGTGATGAACCCGGGCACCGCCAACGTCGACGTCACGGTCTACTGGCTGGTGCGGGACCAGGCCAACCCCAGCCCCCTCTCGATCAACTTCTCGCTGCCGGGCGGCGAAACCGCGGTGCTCGACGACGTCATCTTCAACGACTTCGGGCTCAGCGAGGGCAACGGCGCCTTCGTGGTGATGGCCGACGGCGGCGAGGTGATCGTCAACAGCCGGATCTATGCCTCGGACGGCACCGCCACCTTCGGCCAGGGCTTCGAGGGTATTCCCGATTGGGCGGCGACCCAGGCCGGCTCGGCCACCGATATCGTCGGCCTGAGCCAGAACGCCAGCTTCCGATGCAACGTGTACGCCACCGCCGGAGAGACCGGCGCGGTGATCAACTTCAGCCTGCGCGATCCGCAGGGCGGCGTGCTCGCCTCGGTGGCGCTCGCCCTGGACGCCTGGGAGCCGTACCTCAAGCGCGTCAACCAGCTGTTCCCCGGCCTTGCCAACTTCGACGACGGCACCCTGCACGCCGAGGTGACCTCGGGTCTGGTGGTGGTCGGCGCCTCCAAGGTCGACAACGCCTCGACCGACCCGACCACGCTCGAGTCGGCGGCCACCGGCGGCGGCAGCGGCGGCATCGACGGGGTCTACCAGTTCGCACTTTACGACTCGTTGCTGTTCGCGGCCGGCGGCAACATCGTGATCTCGGGCGGCCAGGTCACGGCCATCGTCGGCACCTACTTCAACTGGGACAAGCTGGACGGCACCGAGCCGGCGTGCCCGCTGCTCTTCCAGTGGGGCCAGGGCCTGACCCCGGCGCCGGTGGCCGACTTCGCGGACGGCGTGACCTTTGCCGACAGCTACCAGCCGTCGGGCAGCGGCGTGATGACCTGGACCGTCGAGTTCGTTCCCGGCGACGGGCCGTCGCTCGAAGGCCAGGTGACCGCGGTCGGCTCCGACTTCCCCGGCCAGGACGCCGGCTGCAACGGCGACTTCCCGGCTCTGGTGCTGCACGCCGGCAAGACCAACTGAGCTCGGCTCCGACTCCGTGATTTCGCGGGAGCCGCCCACATGGGCGGCTCCCTT
>Ga0209254_10003382_pt1 | contig 14549 bp, 14 predicted proteins | sample FrelakmetDIP11DI_FD_187148 | JGI IMG/M metagenome (GOLD analysis project Ga0209254, IMG submission 187148) | Freshwater lake sediment microbial communities from the University of Notre Dame, USA, for methane emissions studies - DIP11 DI (SPAdes)... | ecosystem: Environmental > Aquatic >...
GGGCGGGATCAGGTGCGAGTGCGCGACCGTCGAGATCACCATCTTGGGCACGCCCAGCGGCAGCGCCGCGGCGACGTCCAGCGACAGGTCGGTGCCCATCGTGCCGCCCAGCACGATCGCGCCCTGGATCGCGCCGTCGGCGTTCAGGCGCGCGGCGATCGACGACGCGCCGCGGGCCATCGTGATCATCGCCTCGTTCTCGTCGCGGCTGCGCCTGACGCGCTCCAGTGTCGTGTCCGCCGCCCGCGCGACGTCGGCGCCGCCGACCTCGGGCACGAAGGACGCGTGCCCGAGCACGCCCACGTCCATCACCATCACGCTGGCGCCGGCCGACTCGATGCACCGGCGCAGATACAGGATCTCGTCGGACTTGGTGTCGGCAGTGCCGACCACCAGCACGCAGGGGCGGGATCGTTCGTGGCTCATCGGGGCGGCTCCGGCGCCGGGCCGTCCCAGTGCGACCCGAGAGGGTATGGTGTCACAGCCACGCCCGACGGGGCGCGCGTGCGCTAGAGTGGCGAGAGCGCGAGCGATGCGCCGCATCGGGAGACATCATGCAGAAGTTCCTCGTGTACCAGTCGCTGTGGGCGATGGAGCGGCGCCGGCCGGACGGCCAGGAGTGGTCGCTCGACGAGAAGCTCGAGATGATCCGCGCTGCCGGATTCGACGGCGCGGGTGTCCGTTTCTTCGACTTCGACTACGCGAAGACCGTCACCACCTACCTGCGCGAGCACGGCATGACCTGGCAGGCGCAGTGCTACCCGCGCACCGTCGACGAGCTCGAGCCGATCATCGAGCACGTGCAGGAACTCGGCGCCGATCACATCAACCTGCAGCCGGACGTGCGGCCGTACCGGCTCGAGGACTGCGTGCCGTACATCGAGGGCTGGCGCCGGCTGGCGCACGACGCGGGGATCACGCTGCAGATCGAGACCCACCGCGACCGGATGACGACCGACCTGTTCTTCACGCTGCACCTGCTCGACTGCTTTCCCGACCTGCGCTTCACCGCCGACCTGTCGCACTACCTGGTCGGGCGCGAGTTCGCCTGGCCGATCAGCGACGAGAACCACGCGCTGATGCACCGGATCCTGGACAACAGCTGGGGATTCCACGGCCGCGTCGCCAGCCGCGAGCAGGTCCAGATCCAGATCGGCTTCCCCCAGCACCGGGACTGGGTCGAGCTGTTCATGGGCTGGTGGGCGTACGGCTTTCGCAGCTGGCGGCGCCGCGCGGGCCCCGACGCAACGCTGACCTTCCTGTGCGAGCTGGGCCCGAGTCCCTACGCGATCACCGGCGCCGACGGCTACGAACTGTCCGACCGCTGGGCCGAGGCCGCCGTGATGAAGGACAGCGTGCGCGCGCTGTGGCGGCAAATCGCCGACGAGCCCGCGGTGGGTTCGGGGCGGCTTGCCGCTAGCGAAGCATCCCGCTCTTCGACAGCGCGTTGACCACCGTGTTCGCATACTGCCCGGCGAGCGCGTCCTTGCTCGCGGCCGTCGCCATGTCGGTCTGCAGGGTGCCCGACCATTCCAGAGACTTCGAGCGTGCGTCGATCAGCCTGACGTCGCTGCCGATGGACTGCACGCTGAACGCCGACGGCGGCGTGTAGTTCGGCTGCCAGATGCCCTGGTAGTAGCCGTAGAAACCCGCCGGGCCCCAGACGGCCACCGGCGCGACCGTCGGCGTCGGCGGCCGGATCGTCACCTCGGTCGCGATCCTGCCGCCGCTCATCAGCAGCACCGAATCGGCACCGGAAGAAGCGATCGCCCGGCCGACGTCGGGCTCGGACGACGGTCCCTCGTCGGGCAGCAGCCGGTAGCTGGGCTGGGCCTTGACGCCCCTGGATGTCAGCGCAGCCACCATCCCGTCTTCCAGCGCCCGGCGTGTCCCCGAGTCGATGACCGCCGCGACCACGAGCACGCTGCCGATGCGATAGTCCGAGCTCGCCGGGTTCTTCCACTCGCCCTCCAGCTGGGTCGGCGAGGCACAGGCCGCCACGGCCGCCACGGCCACGACGGCGGCGAATCGGAGGACGAGACGGCTTAGCGAGGGTGTCATGGAGCGATTCCTGCAGGTAGGTGAGCGAGGTGCCGGGCGGTCGCCACGCGCGGTGTCTGCCACGGGCCTCGCGCGGTGGCCGCCGGTGGCAGGCGTGCATGTTGCCACACCGCGCCGTCGCGCCGCGATCCGGCGATGCCGTGACCATGCGATAGGCAGTCGAGCGATCGACGAGTAGGTTGGCACAAGCGGACGTCCCAGCCGCCAGCCCGGAGCAGCACCCGTGCTGCGCCACCCGCGGGCCGCCGGCCGCCCGGGAGAACAGAGCTGTCCGCTGGCAACCACGGAGGATTCCGATGACGAACCAACTCGATTGGAGCGGGCTCCGCATCGCGGGCTCCGCAAACGCGGTCGTACTCGCCTGCGCGGGTGCGCTCGGCGGACACTGCTGCGCCGCGGCGGCGCAGGACCCTGCGCAGGTGCCGCGATCGACGGCTGCGGCGTCGCACGCGGGTGCGCCGTCCGGGCTCGAGCGCAGCTTCTGGGCCTGCGACTACGCCGCCACCGTTGCGCTGCTGGACGGCGGCACTGCCGCCGCCTGCAGCGCGATCTTCGAGGACCTGAAGAAGACGAGGTTCAACGGCGACTTCGACGCGATGCTGGCGTGGTGGCGCCAGCACAAGGACGCCGCGCACCGGGCGCTCGGCGAAGCCCGCGGGACTCGCGTCGGGCCGGGAGCCGAGCGGCTCACGGCACGGTGAGCGGCGATCGCCGATTCGGGCGGTGGCGATCGAGCAGCGTGCACAGCGCGTCCCACGCGGTCGCCAGGTTCGCGCGGGCACCGTCGCCGATCGGTTCGCCGAGCCCGAATCCGTAGCCCCGAACGCACAGCAGGTACGCCGGCGGCGGCGGTGCGCCGAACGCCTCGCGGTACACGTGCAGCAGCGCGGCCGGGTCCAGTGCGTGGCTCGAGTGGGTGAACCGCGCCGACGGCGCCAGCCGGGCCAACGTGAACGGCTCCGGCGTGCCGGCGCCGGCATCCACGAAGACCGCGAGCGTGCGCCCGCGCAGGTCGGCTGCGTGCTCGATCTGCGGCTGGAAGTCGACGACCGTCTCGACCTCGGCGGTCCGCGCGGTGCGCGCCAGGTGGTCGTCGAGGCGCTCGATGATCGCCGGGCCGAGGCCGTCGTCGCCCCGCCCGGGATTGCCGAAGCCGAACACCACGATCGCGGCGGTCACGGCGACGCCCTCATGCGGCAGCGCGCATCGCATCGCCGACCCGAGCCGTCACGAGTCAGCGCTCAACGCGCGGGCAGGTGAACCAGGCCGCGGTCGTCGCGCGTGACCCGGTCGACGGTGTCGCCGCCGGCGTCGAGCAGCTCGACCGCCAGCGGCATCTTGCCCAATGCGTGGGTCGCGCACGACAGGCACGGGTCGAACGCGCGGATCGCCACTTCGATGTGGTTCAGCAGCCCTTCGGTGATCTCTCGACCGTCCAGGTCGCGGCGCGCGACCTCGCGGATCGCCTCGTGCATCGCCTGGTTGTTGTGGGTCGTCGACACGATCAGGTTGCACATCGTCACCAGGTCGTCGTCGCCGACGCGGTACTGGTGGATCAGCGTGCCGCGCGGCGCCTCGATGATGCCGATGCCGGATCGGACCGGCTCGCCGCGGGCCACGAGATCGTCACCCCCGATCAGCGGGTCGTGCAGCAGGTCGCGCACGGTTTCCGCCGCGTGCAGCATCTCGATCATCCGCGCCCAGTGGGTGGCCAGCGGCGCGTGCACCGGTGCGCCCCGGTAGTGGTCGAGGAAGCCCCTGCGCTCGGCTTCGGCCATCGGCGTCGGGATGCGGTCGCAGTTCTGCACGCGCGTCAGCGGCCCGACCCGGTACCAGCCCGACTCGGGGCCCAGCGCACGCAGGTACGGGAACTTCATGTAGCTCCAGGGCCGGACCTCCTCCTCGACGCGGTCCATGTACGCGTCGGGCGTCAGGTGGTCGTGCAGCAGCCCACCGAGTTCGTCGCGGACCCGCAGGCCGCCGTCGTACAGGTCCATCGCGCCGTCAGGGTCGACCATCGACACCATCTTCGAGGGCACCCGGCCGAACGCGTCGTACTGCGCCGGCGACTGCGCATGCAGCGTCTGCACCAGCCGGACCGCATCGAGACACCAGTCGACGATCTCGTCGACGCCGGCGAGCAGCTCGTCGCGCTCGGCGCTCGAGACCGACTTGTTGACGCCGCCGGGGATCGAGCCGGTGCCGTGGATCTTCTTGCCGGCGGTCACGCGGATGACCTCCTGGCCGAACTTTCGCACCAGCACGCCCCGGCGCGCGATGTCCGGGTGAGCCGCCGCCACCCCCATGATGTTGCGCCGCGCCGGGTCGCTGTCGAACCCGAACAGCAGGTCCGGCGAGGCCAGGTGGAAGAAATGCAGCGCGTGCGACTGCAGGATCTGGCCGTAGTGCATCAGCCGCCGAAGGCTCTGCGCGGTCGGTGTGATGCGCCGGGCGCCAGCGACGCCGTCCAGTGCCTTGCTGGCCGCGAGGTGGTGCGAGACCGGGCAGATGCCGCACAGCCGCTGGACCATCACCGGCACCTCCCAGTACGGCCGGCCCTCGATGAACTTCTCGAACCCGCGGAACTCGACGATGTGCAGCCGCACCTGGTGCACGTAGTTGTGCTCGTCGAGCAGGATCGTGACCTTGCCGTGCCCTTCGACGCGGCTCAGCGGGTCGATGGCCACGCGCCGCAGGCGCTGCGGGTCGGCGGCGGTCTCGAGGTCGAAGGGCATGTTGCGCGGTTGCTCAGTCGTAGTGGATCGATCGCGGATCGGGCGTCGGCTTGCGAGCCGCGAGAATGTCGGTCAGTGCGTTCCAGATCGCGTCGGCCGACGGCGGGCAGCCCGGAATCGAGTAGTCCACGCGCACGATCTCGTGGATCGGGTAGACCTTGTCCAGCGGCAGCGGCAGCTCGGGGTCGTCGGGCACCCTGCCGCGCGCCAGCCCGGGCCGGCTGCGATAGACGTCGGCGAGCACTTCGGTGACCTGCAGGTGGTTGCGCTGAGCGGGCAGCCCGCCGGTGATCGCGCAGGCGCCCAGCGCCACGAGCACGCGGCAGTGCCTGCGAAACGCCTGCAGCACGTGGACGTTTTCCGCGTTGCACACGCCGCCTTCGACCAGCCCGATGTCGCAGTCGCCGACGGTCTTGACGTCGGTCAGCGGCGAGCGGCCGAACTCGACGCGCTCGAGCAGCGTGAACAGCCGCTCGTCGATGTCCAGCAGCGACATGTGGCAGCCGAAGCAGCCGGCCAGCGACACGGTGGCGATCTTCGGCCGGGCGTGGTGGCGGGTCATCGCATCAGCTCGGGTCCGGCTGCTCGGAGACCGGGCGCAGGTCGAACAGACGCTGGCCGATCGGCACGCGATAGCCGCGGCGCTTGAACACGATCGCGCCGACCGGGCAGATGTGCGCCGCACGGTCGTCGACCGAGAAATCGGTGTCGCCCAGCCGGCCCGACGCCGCATTGACCATCAGCCGCGTCTTGGCCCCGCGTCGCGCCAGGCTGAACACGCTCTTGCCGTCGACGTCTCGGCTGGCGCGCACGCACAGCGAGCAGAAGATGCAGCGGTTGTGCTCGAGCAGCACGTCGGGGTGCGATGCGTCGACGTCGCGCTGCGGGAAGAACTCCGCGTAGTGCGGCGACACCATGCCGAGCTCGTAGGCGGTGGCCTGCAGCCGGCAGTTGCCGCTCTTCTCGCACGACGGGCAGAAGTGGTTGCCCTCGATGAACAGCATCCGCACCAGCGCCAGCCGGTCGGCCTTGACGTCGGGCACGTCGCTCTCGACCGTCATGCCGTCGGCCGCGCGCATCGTGCACGAGGCGGTGTGCCGGCCGTCCACCTTGACGGTGCACACCTTGCACGAGCCGTGCGGCGGCAGCTCGGGGTGGTAGCACAGGTGGTCGATGTACACGCCGGCGGCCTTCGCGGCCTGCAGGATCGTCTGGCCGGGGGTGAACGGAATCGCCCGGCCATCCAACACGAAGCTGTGGCTCATCGGATGTCTCCCGGAATGCCGCTGCCCAGGTATGCGCCCTCGTCCTGCCGCCCGGTCATCGTCCGTGCGGGCGCCAGCGCCGCGTCCAGGTCGAAGGCGGGCACGAAGTCGTGGTGGACCAGTCGCCGCTCGTAGGCCTCTCCGAACTTCGCGATGGTGTCGACGACCGGATTGCACGCGGTGTGGCCCAGCCCGCAGTGGCTCATCGATTTCAGGACCTCGTTCAGGCGGCGGATCTCGGCGAAGTCGTACGGCGAACCCAGGCCATCGTGCAGCTTGTCCATCTGCTTGCGCAGCAGCGTCGTGCCGACGCGGCACGGCGTGCAGAAGCCGCAGCTCTCGTGCGCGAAGAACTGCACGAAATTGCGCGCCACCTCGAACATGTCGCGCCGGCGGTCGAACACCATGAACGCGCCGGCGGTGGCCAGGTCCTCGAAACACAGGCGCCGGTCGAACTCGGCCTCGCCGATGCAGGTGCCCGACGGCCCGCCGACCTGCACGGCCTGCGTGCCGTGCGCGCCGCAGTCGGTGAGCACCCGGCGCACGCTGACCCCGAACGGGTACTCGTAGATCCCGGGCCGCTCGCAGTCGCCCGACACCGACAGCAGCTTGGTCCCGGCCGATGCCGGCGTGCCGATGCCGGCCCACCAGGCGCCGCCGCGCAGCGCGATCAGGCTGGTCGCGGCGAAGGTCTCGACGTTGTTGACCACGGTCGGCTGGTTGCGGTAGCCGTGCGTGACCGGAAACGGCGGCCGGTTGCGCGGCGTGCCGCGCTTGCCCTCCAGCGAATCGAGCAGCGCCGACTCCTCGCCGCACACGTAGGCCCCGGCGCCCAGGTGGATCTCGATGTCGAACGCGAAGCCGGCCCGTCCCTGGATCGAACTCCCGAGCAGGCCCGCCTGGCGGCGTCGTGCCAGCACGGCCTCGAGGTGCGGGAGCAGGTGGCGGTACTCGCCCCGCAGGTAGACCATGCCGCGCGACGCTCCGATTGCGAACGCGCACAGCGTCATGCCCTCGAACACCAGGTCCGCGCGCTCGGACAGCAGCACCCGATCCTTGAACGTGCCGGGCTCGCCCTCGTCGGCGTTGCACACGACGTAGCGGGTCTGGCCCGGCGCGTTGCGGCACGCGGCCCACTTGGCGGCGGTGGCGAACCCGGCGCCGCCGCGCCCGCGCAGTCCCGAGCGTGCGATTTCGTCGATCAGGCCCTGTGCGCCGCGGGCCAGGCCCGCCGACAGCGCCGCGCCGCGCGCCACGCGCGTGCGCAGCACGACGTCCTTGCGCCGCAGGTTGGCGTGCACCTCGAACAGCTCGGTGGGCCACTGCTCCAGGGGCTCGTGCCGGCGCATCAGCCCGACGATCCGGTCGATCCGCGCGGCGTCGATGCGGGGGACGGCCCTCCCGTTGACCAGCAGCGCCGGGCCCTGGTCGCCCATCCCGGTGCACGACGTTCGGCCCACGCTCGCCAGGCCGTCGGGCGACACGTCGCCCGGCGCAACGCCCAGGGCGGCGCACAGCCGAGACAGCAGCGCCTGCGAGCCCGCCATGCGGTCGGTGATGTTGTCCGAGAACAGGACGCGGTAGCGCCCGCGGGGCTCCAGGTGCAGGAACGCGTAGAAGCTTGCAACCCCCAACACCTTGGTCAACGGCAGCCGCAGCCGCCGGCACAGGAACGCGATCGCTTCGGGAGGCAGCCAGCCGTGGTGGTCCTGCGTGCGGATCAGCATCTGCAGCAGGTTGAACGGATCCGCGCCGTAGCGCGCGACGATCGGCTCGAGGTCGCTGGCGCGGATCGGGTCGTCGGACATGGGCTCAGGCGGCCGGCCGAAGGGCCGGCGGATTGGGCGCGCGTGCCAGGAAGTCCAACAGCAGCGCCGCCACGGCGTCGGCCTGCTCCTGCTGCACCCAGTGTCCGGCACCCGCGACGAAGTGGCACCCGGCCAGCTGCGTGCACGCCGCGCGCTGCATCTGCTGCAGCTCGCCCGGCTTCTGCCACGGGCCCCAGTCGCTGGCGCCGGCGATGAAGCACGACGGCACGTCGATCGTGCGCCCCGAGAACAGCTGCATCTCGCCGACGTACCGGCCACCGGTCGCGCATCGGTACCACTGCAGGCCGCCCTGGAACCCGGTCCGGCCGAATTCCCCGCTGTACACCCGCAATTCGTCGTCGGGCAGCCAGCGGCAGGCAGCGATCTCTTCGGCCGAGGGCATCTGCGGTGCGACGGTCTCGGCCATGGTGTGGTGCAGGTCCATCACGTAGTAGTCGGGCAGCTTCGCGAGCTCGTGCGCGGTCCACGAGGCCAGCGCGGCGGGCACGTTCTCCTGCCAGTCGGCGCTCTTGACGTGATAGTACGCGCGAAGGAACGCGTGGATGCCCTGCGGGCAGTCACGCATGTCGGCGTCGGCGGCGCGGGCCGAGTAGTACCACTGGTAGTGCTTGCGCGGCCGAGGCAGCGCGGCGAGGTCCGCATGGACATCGAGGGTGGTCGCGGCCGCGGGCAAGGCGGGCGGGCCGCCGAACGGCGCGCTCATCAGGGCCACCGAGCGGAACACGTCGGGCCGCACCAGCGCGCACCAGGCCGCCACCGGCGAGCCGAAGTCGTGGCCGATCACCGCGGCCGCGTGGCGGTGGCCGAGCGCGACGACCAGGCCCAGCGCATCCCGCGCCAGGTTCAGCATGCGGAACGACCCGACGTCGCCGTCGTAGCGTCCGTCCCACCCGGTCGTGCGCCCGTAGCCACGCTGGTCCGGTGCAACCACGTGGTACCCGGCCGACGCCAGCGGCACCATCAGCCTGCGCCAGCTGTAGGCAAGCTCGGGAAAGCCGTGCAGCAGCAGCACGAGCGGCCGCCCCGGTGTCTCGTGGCCGGCCTCCAGCACGTGCATCGTCAGGCCGTTGACGTCGGGCACGAAGCGCCGGCGGATGCCCACCGGCAGGTGAGCCGCGTCGTAGCCGGTCGTGCCGCTCACGACTTGCCGAGGGCCTGGTCGAGATCGGCCTTCAGGTCCTCGACGTGCTCGATGCCGACCGACAGGCGCACCATGTCGGCGCGCACGCCTGCCTTGGCCAGCTCCTCGGCGTTGAGCTGCCGGTGCGTGGTCGACGCGGGGTGCGTCGCCAGCGACTTGGCGTCGCCGATGTTGACCAGCCGGGTGAACAGGCCGAGTGCGTCCAAAAATCGCGCGCCGGCTTCGCGCCCGCCCGACTTCAGGCCGAACGACAGGATCCCCGAAGCCTTGCCGCCCATGTACTTCCTGACCAGCGCGTGCTCCGGGTGGTCGGGCAGGCCCGCATAGTTGACCCAGGCCACCTTCGGGTGCTTCTGCAGGTAGTGCGCGATCGCCAGCGTGTTGTCGCAGATGCGGTCCATGCGCAGCGCCAGCGTCTCGATGCCCTGCAGGATCAGGAACGAGTTCATCGGCGCGATCGCCGCACCGGTGTTGCGCAGCGGCACCACGCGCGCGCGGCCGATGTAGGCCGCCGGACCCAGCGCCTCGGTGTAGACGACGCCGTGGTAACTGACGTCGGGCTCGTTCAGGCGACGAAAGCGTGCCTTGTGCTGCGCCCACGGGAACTTGCCGCTGTCGACGATCGCCCCGGCCACGCTGTTGCCGTGGCCGCCCAGGTACTTCGTGAGCGAGTGCACGACGATGTCGGCGCCGTGCTCGAACGGCCGGCACAGGTACGGGCTGGGCACGGTGTTGTCGACGATCAGCGGCACGCCGTGCGCGTGCGCGATCTTGGCCAGCGCCTCGAAGTCGGTCACGTTGCCCAGCGGGTTGCCGATCGACTCGCAGAAGACCGCCTTGGTGCGGTCGTCGATCAGCGCGGCGAAGGTCTCGGGCCGGCGCGGGTCGGCGAAGCGCGCCTGCAGGCCCATCTGCGGGAACGTGTGCGCGAACAGGTTGTAGGTGCCGCCGTACAGCGTGCTGGCCGAAACGATGTTGTCGCCCGCCTCGGCGATCGTCTGGATCGCGTAGGCGATCGCGGCCATGCCCGAGGCCAGCGCCAGCGCGCCGATCCCGCCTTCGAGCGCGGCGATGCGCTTCTCGAGCACGTCCTCGGTCGGGTTCATGATGCGGGTGTAGATGTTGCCGGCCACCTTCAGGTCGAACAGGTCGGCGCCGTGCTGCGCGCTGTCGAACGCGTACGCGACGGTCTGGTAGATCGGCACGGCCACCGCCTTGGTGGTCGGGTCCGGGCTGTATCCGGCGTGGACGGCGAGCGTTTCGATTCGCATGGCGGGCTCCTTCGGGCGGGGCGGGGTCGCGACGGGGCGGGACCGTGATTGTGGCATCCTCATGGGGACCTCCGCATCCCGACCCGATGAAACGATTCGATGAAGTCATCACGATGCGCGCCGGCGCCGCGGGGCCCGGGCGCGCGGTGCTCGACGGCGAGCTCGACGCCAGCTGGCTGCAGGGCAAGTCGGCCTTCGGAGGCCTGCAGGGCGCGTTCGGTCTGCGCGGCCTGCGCGCGGTGGCCGGCGACACGCTGCCGCTGCGGGCATTGCAGGTCACCTTCGTGGCGGCGATCGAGCCGGGCCCCGTGCACGTCGAAGCCGATCTGCTGCGCCAGGGGCGCGCCGTGACCCACGCGCAGTGCCGGCTGGTCGGCGGCGGCCAGGTCGCCGCGCTGATGGTCGGGCTGTTCGGCGCGACCCGGGCGTCGAAGGCGACCCTGCCGCTGGCGCGGCCGGCGGATGCCAAGCCGCTGGACTCGCTGCGCGAGGCGCCGTTCCTGCCCGAGCTGATGCCTGGATTCCTGCAGCACTACCGTCAGCGCTGGGCCGAAGGGGCGCTGCCGTACAGCGCATCGCCACCGCGTCGCACGCGGATGTGGGCGCAGCTGCGCGAGCCGCCCGCGCGCCCGGATCCGCTGTTCAACGAAGCCAACGCCGTGGCGCTGACCGACCTGCCGCCGACCCCGGTGCTGTCGATGCTCGAGCGGCGTGCGCCCGGTGCGTCGCTGACCTGGCTGCTGGAGTTCCTGGTCGACCCGCGCGAGCTCGACCCGACCGGCTGGCTGCTGCTGCAGACCGAAGCGCGCGCCGCCGGCGAGGGCTACGCGACGCAGACCGCGTTGATCTGGGACGAGGCGGGGCGCGGGGTGGCCGTCAGCCACCAGACGGTCGCGGTGTTCGGCTGAGGGTCGCGGCCGTTCGGGCGACGGTCGCGGTGTTCGGCTGACGGTGCCGGTCACTTCCACGCGAATCGCGGCTGCTCGAAGTGGGCGACGCGAACCTCGCGGTCCAGCACGCACACCTCGCGGAACTGGTAGAGGAAGGCGGCCGTGGGCGCGGCGATCCAGCTGTCGCCGACCGGCATGCGCAACACCGGGTGCTCGCTGTCGGGACCCTGCTCGAGCATCGGTGCGTCCGCGCGCAGCAGTTCGGCGACGGGGATGCGGTGGATGCTCTGGACCTCGTGCGGGTTCGGCGTCATGTCGCGCGCGGCGCCGGCCCAGATCACCACCGGCGTGATCGCGAATCCGGAGCGCGTGACGAAATCGTCCAGGCGGCCCAGCACGGCTTCCGGATCGAGCCTCAGGTCGACCTCCTCGGCGAGTTCGCGCAGCGCCGCCTGTTCGGGCGTCTCGCCGGCGTCGATTCGCCCGCCCGGCAGTGCCCACTGCCCGGCGTGGTCGCGCAGCGCGGCCGAGCGGCGGGTCAGGATCAGCGCAGGGCCTTGGCTCCACGTCGAATGCCGGGGAAGCCCGGTCACGTCCGCGCCGAGACCTTCGTCCGTGACGGCCACGGCGACGGCGGCTGAGCGATGTGCCCCGCCGGCGTGCCCGCGAACGTCGAAGGCGAGCAGGCGCGCGGCGATGCGCGACTTCAGGGTCGGATCCACGGCCACGCCCGCACCCCTTCCCGGCGCTAGCCCAACCGTCCGCCGAACGCGCCCAGCGCGTTGAGCAGGATCACGATCACGCCCAGCGGCACCAGCCAGCGCAGCAGCCACAGCCACGCCCAATAGGCGCGGGCCCAGCTCGACCCGGCACAGAACGCCCGCTCGCGGGCCGCCGGCCCCATGCGCCACGCGACGAACACCGCCACGCCCAGGCCGCCCAGCGGCAGTGCCAGGTTGCTCGCAAGCCAGTCGAAGGTGTCGAACCAGTTGCGGCCCTTGCCCGGGCCGAACAGCGGGGTCGTCCACTCGGCGAAGCCGCTGCCGAACACCGTCGTGGCGCCCGACAGCGCCGAAGGCACGCCCAGCAGCGCGATGGCCGCGGCCAGCGTCAGCGTGGCGCGGGCGCGGGACCAGCCGAACTCGTCCATCGCGTGGGCCACCACGACCTCGAGCGCCGAGATGCCGCTGGACAGCGCCGCGACCGCCAGCAGCGCAAAGAAGAGCGTGCCCCACGCGGCGCCGCCCGGCATCTGCGCAAAACCGATCGGCAGGTTGGCGAAGATCAGGCCGGGCCCCGCGCCGGGCGCGAGCCCGAAGGTGAACGTGATCGGAAAGATCATCAGGCAGGCCAGCAGCGAGATCAGGGTGTCCAGCGCCGAGATCGTGACCGACGACACCGCGACGTCGTCGTCGTCGCCGACGTAGCTGCCGTAGGTGATCATCGCGCCCATGCCCAGGCTCAGCGTGAAGAAGCTGTGGCCCAGCGCCTCCAGCACGCTTCGGGCCGTCAGGTCCGCGCCGTGCAGCCCGAACACGAACTCGAGCGCCGCGCCGAACCCGTCGAGCGTGACCGCGCGTGCGGTCAGCGCCACCATCATCGCCAGCAGCAGCGGCATCAGCCAGCGGTTCCAGCGCTCGACGCCGGCGCGCACGCCGCGCAGCACGGTCCACGTGACCAGCAGCATGAAGGCCAGGTGCCAGGCCAGGTTGACGCCGGCGTCGGCGTGAACGGCCGCGAACTGCGCCGACACCGCCTGCGGGTCGGTCTGGCGCAGGGCGCCGCTGGCGGACAGCCACGCGTAGTGCATCGTCCAGCCGGCCACCACGCTGTAGTAGGACAGGATCACACCGACCGTGACCACGCCCATCCAGCCGACGCCGCGCCACAGTCGCCCGCCGCCCGCGTCGCGAAACGCTCCGACCGGCGCCTTGCGGGTGGCGCGGCCCAGCAGGATCTCGGCAACCATGATCGGCACGGCGATCAGTGCAATGCACGCGAGGTAGATCGCCACGAACCAGCCGCCGCCGTTGACGCCAGTGATGTACGGGAACTTCCAGATGCTGCCCAGCCCGACGGCCGAGCCGGTGGCCGCCAGCACGAAGCCGATGCGCGACGACCAGCGTTCGCGGGGTGTGCCGGATGGGGTCGCAGCCGTCGTCGGGCCGGTCGTCGGGGCCATCGGCACGAGCTTAGCCGATTGCCCGCGCCGGGCGCCTGCCGGCCATTCGTCGCCTGTGCGAAACCGTCCGGAGAGTCTGCCGTCGGTCGCGCCGGCCGCCAACCCCACACTGCAACGCTTGCGGGCGCGCCTGTCGCCCGGCCAGCGACCCGCGCACCCGTCGATTCGACCGGTGCCACCCGGCTCGACGGGGATGCGGGTTCGACGGAGGGTTGCCGGTGGTTCGTCTGCTTCGCCAAGTGCTCGCCGCGTTGGCCGTCGCCGCGTCTGGTTCCGGACTGGCGCACGCGCAGGCGCAGCCCGCGGCGGAACCGGAGCCCCTGCGGTCGGCGGGCCACCTGATCTACCTGCACGGGATCGACGTGGCGCAGAAGGGTCCCGATCGCGCGCCCGAGCAGTATCGAGAGATCCTCGCGGCGTTTCGCGCGCAGGGCTTCGACGTCACGAGCGAAGTCCGTGCCCCGCACACGCCGTTTCGCCTGTATGCGCAGCGCGTAGCGCGAACGATCGAGCGGCTGATCGCCGACGGGGCCGATCCGGCGCGGATCACGGTGGTCGGCTACTCGCAGGGCGGATTGATCGCGCTGGCGACCGCGGCGCGCCGGCCGCACCCCGAGGTCCGCTACGTGCTGCTGGCCGGATGCTTTCGTCCCGGCCAGCCGCATGCGCAGGCGCACACCGACGAATTCGGCCCGCACCTGTCGGGCCGCATCCTGTCGCTGTACGACGCGCAGGACGGCGCGATGGGCGAGTGCGCGCCGATGTTCGCCCGCGCGCATCTCGAGGGGCGGTCACTGTCCGCCGAGGAACGCCAGCTCGACACGAAGCGGGGGCACGCGCTGTTCGCCCGCCCGCACCCCGAGTGGGTCTCGCAGGTGGCGAGCTGGGTCCGCGAAGGCCAGGAACCCGAGGAAACCGACGGCGTCGCAAACGGCACCGCAGGCGTGAACGCGCTCTGAGCGACGCACTGCGGGCGACGCGCTGCGGGCGACGCGCTCGGGGCGGCCTGCGAAAGCGGGGGCCGTTGCTGGCACAATCGGACGCTGCGCGACGCCGATTGGCGCCGCGACCCGTGGAGGAGACGCCGGTGTTCGACACGACCATCGCAGGCAGCCTGCCCAAACCCGGCTGGCTGGCCGAGACCCGCAAGCTGTGGCCCGCGTGGAAACTGCAGG
>Ga0209254_10003383_pt1 | contig 14548 bp, 12 predicted proteins | sample FrelakmetDIP11DI_FD_187148 | JGI IMG/M metagenome (GOLD analysis project Ga0209254, IMG submission 187148) | Freshwater lake sediment microbial communities from the University of Notre Dame, USA, for methane emissions studies - DIP11 DI (SPAdes)... | ecosystem: Environmental > Aquatic >...
CATTGAAGTCTACCAAAAAAGCCATGCCGTGTCATACGCTGCGAAAAGACATTGGTGTGATTTTGTTTCACACAAACGGGTGATCCACCCATCACCCTGCCTGAAGATCTACCGGGTAAAAACCTATTGCAGCCGGTCGTCCGTGTCGCAAACCGGTACGGGTTATGGTATCATGCAACCGTCGACGGAGGCAGCTATGTCACTTTCGGATATTCATGGACGTCTCGCTAATACAGCACTGTTCTTCATAATCTTTATGGCGATCTGGGGTTTGTGGCGTCTGATTCGGAAGCAGGGACTTAGCAGCAATTATTGGGGGGCGCTGATCATTGGCGAGATCTTGATCGTCGTCCAGGGGTTGTTGGGTGGCTACCTGTGGCTGATTGGCGAGCGACCTGAGCGCTCGATCCACCTGCTCTACGGCGTTGCCGCCGCACTGACCATCCCGGCTATCTATGCTTTCACGAAAGGCGGGCAGGAGCGGCGGGAAATGCTCATTTATGGAGTCGCTCTGCTCTTTTTGGTGGGCATCCTGATCCGCGCCATTGGCACGGCCATGCCGGGGTAAGGGTATCCCGAAAAACATGGTTCAAGGTGGGCGACGCCCACCTTGAACCATGTTTTTCGGAGTTGTTCCCCTTCATTTCACTGATTCAATATTTCACGGGGCTGATAAGGCGCAGCGGAACCCAAGGTACTGGCGTTGTACCAGGAAACGTAGATTACTGGGTAATTGGCATATGTTGGATTATCGTAGTAGGAAGGATGTGTATAGGATGAATTTCTGAGCGGTGCCGCGCAAACCCCCGCTGTTACACATTGGGCATACTGCGCATTGGTCACCTCGGTTAGATCGATCCAGAAAGCATCCAGGTAGACGGTATGCAATGGCAATTCTTTTGAAGGGCAATCGAAACTGCCGATATTTAACCAGTCACAGCCCAATTCGAATGTACCCGCGGGGATGAGAGCCATATTGGGAAAAACACGCCTCATGATCAGATGTAAATAGATGTCACCCTCAGCCAAAACCGGGATGGGGGATTTACCCCGACCACCTGCATTAGCTTCAGCCAATCTGGGTACGAACACAAATACCGCGCCAATCACAACCAGGATGAATATCAGGAGATAGAATCTTGATGACATGTTCAACCCCTGCTTTAGAGAAACATACCTATTGTTTACCGGGATAGATAACCCTTAGCGGATTAAAAATGGAGAATCATGTGAATTAGCTTTATTGCAACCCTCCTTACCATGCATACGTTACAGATATATACATTCAGTATTACAAATTTTTTCCCGGTGGCAAGTGTCAAATATCCTTATTTCGAGATTTTCTGGGGCTGGATCGCGAGAGTCAACAGAGAACTTGGGCGAACGGGATTTCTTAACAACCGGCAACTTTAACTTACCAATAACCAGCTATGCGTTGAGTACTTTAAAATCTTAAACCCTGCAATCTAGCAGGGCTTATGAAGACTTTCTGGTTTGAGAATTAGTGTCTGTTACAGGTTGTGAATGATATTGCTGAAGACGTTGCTGATGGCCGGGCCTAAGATAACAAGGATAACAATCACGACGATCGCGAACAACACAATGATTAGCGCGTATTCAACCAGACCCTGGCCTTTTTCTTTCGGTGCGAACAGCTATTTTTCACCTCCCTTCTTTTTAGACTTTCAACGTTGTGGGCTGCGGTTGTTAAAATCCAACCCCCTTGTAGTAACACTACGTATAAAGAAAAAATGGGGTAGCCGTTACACTCCCATCCAGGGGGAATAATAACCAACGACTACCGCCATTCTCAGGCGGAGAGGGCGGGATTCGAACCCGCGGTACCTTTCGGTACACGCGCTCTCCAGGCGCGCGCGTTAGGCCAGACTACGCTACCTCTCCGTTTCAACGCCGGGGTTTTCTCTCCTGCGGCGTGCGGGATTATACCACGGCGAGAGCGGACACAAGAGAGGAGAGCGGGTGGCGCTTTTCGTAGAGGTACACCGAGGCATCCCACTCCCGCTGGTAACCGGCGCTTCCAAGCGCCGCCTCCAGGCCTGTGCCGAGCGGTGCAAACCAGCCGGCCCTGCCGAAGCCTAACGACCCCGCCAGCCGGCGGTAATCCAGCAGGCAAGCAGAAAGGTCCTGAGGCGGGCAGCTCACCAGTGAGAGGACCAGCGCCCCCTCTTCTTCATCTTCTCTCACCGCCAGGAGTGCCTTGCCCTGCTCCCACCACCACAAGCGCCCGTTCTGCGCCGCTTCGAGCAGCCGCTCTTTAGTGATCGATACCCATTCCCAGCCAGTCTCCATCAGCCCGCCGGTGAGCTGGAACGATGTCTCTCGACGCACAAACTCGTATGCATTTTCTGCTTCGCTCTCGGAGATCAACGCGAACCCTGCAGCTTCAGCCGGCAATCCCGGCGCAATGAATGGCGTGAACTCACCGATCTTCTTGAAGCCGGTGCGGTCGCACAAGTGCTGCACCGGCGCTCTGAATGACGCCGTCGCCAGCCGCAGGACGCCGCTGCCGGTGCGCTGCCAGGCGCCCAGCATATAAGCGTGCAGGTGCGAGGCGATGCCGCGCCCCTCGTATTCAGGGTGCACGCGCAGACCTTGCAGCCACCATTCGTCCGCCCCAAGCCGGGAGAGCTTGCACAGGCCGACCACACGCCTACCATACTGCGCAACCGCCAGAACACCCTCATAGTCTTCCAGCCAATCCGCCCATACCGCCGGCACGTAATCTTCCCCTTCCCAGATTGTGCGGGTCAGCTCCATTACGTCGGGGGTGTCTTTGGGCAGGGCTGGACGGCACACCAGAGTGCGCAAAGTCTCGGGGCGCTGCCAGTCGAGCGACTGTAAGGGTGTCATCAGGCTCAATTGGGGAACATTTTCTCGAAGATTTCCGAGGCGTAGCGAGCAACCATATCCGACGAGATGCCATTCTCCTGGCAGATCTCGGCATACAGGCTGGCGCTGGGTCGCTTGTGGCGCGCCTGGGTTTCTACATCGAGCTCCCACAAGCCAAAGCGCTGAGTCCAGCCGCGCTCCCATTCGAAGTTGTCGATCAGCGACCAGTGAAAATAACCCTTGACCGGGTAATTGAAGTTCACCGCTCGCCACACCTGGTGCAGATGCTGGAGCAGGTAGCGCGGGCGGATATGATCATCGGCGTCCTCGACGCCATTCTCGGTGATAATAATCGGCACTTTATACTTCAAGCCCCAATGGATGCTATCGAACAATCCCTGCGGAAAATTGTCGATGAAACCGGTTGGGCTCAAGTCCGCACTTTCCGGGTAGGTATGGCGGCTGAAAAATTCCTGCGGAACGAATGGTCTGAATGAAACAAGATCCCGGCTGTAATAATTGAGTCCCAGGTAATCCTGTGTGTTTTTCGCTTCGGGTACGCGGCGGCGCCAGAACGGGAAGCGCAAGACGCCCGAATGGATCGCCCCCGGGATGAGCTCGTTGAATAGACCTGCCTGTATGCCTGCGATCCACCGGTCAAATGGCGACCAGCTCCTGGCGGGCAGCAGTGGGCGGTAATGGTGGGCAATGCCCACCCGCGCCGTGGGCTGAAGGCTGTGAATGGCGCGGTATGCGGCAGCATGGGCACGCACCTGATTGGTGCTCACGTTAATGAAGGGTTTCAGCCCTGATTTCCCGGGAGGCCAGGTACCCGCAACGTAGCCTGAGGCAGCCATCACGTTGGGCTCGTTGAGAGTCACCCACAGGCTCACATACTCTCTAAGTGCTTCCACAACTTTGCGGGTATAAGCCTCGAAATATTTGGCAATCTCCGGATTTTCCCACCCGCCCTGTTCCTGGAGCCAGAGCGGGTCGGTGAAGTGGTACAGGGTAATCATGGGGGTCATGCCGCGCTCCTGCAGCCCGCGCACCATCTGGCGATAACGGTCCAGGGCATCCTCGTCCCAACGGTTAGGCGCCGGCTGTACGCGGCTCCATTCGATTGAAAGCCGGTGAGCATTTTGCCTGCCGTCAGCGGCCCGGTCGAAATCTTCCCGCCAGCGCCCGTTCCACCAGTCGCACGCCAGGCCTGATTTATGACCGTTTAAGATGCGCCCCTCTTCCTGCTCCCAGGCCCACCAGTTGTTGTTTGTGTTCTTTCCCTCCACCTGGTGAGAGGCGGTTGCCGTCCCCCATAAGAAACCACGTGGAAAATGAAATGTTGCCTGCGCCATGAAATCTCCTGTGCTTAGATAAATTGCCCGCGCTATTGTATTCCTCCAGCAGAGATTTGACAACCAGGCGGGTGGGAATTGAGCGAAAGCGCCCATTTCGCAATTAAATCCTCCAATCCATCTCTCGCACTTCGTGGTATTCTTTAATGCATGAGCGAGGTCTACATCCTATCTGCCGTCCGTACCCCGGTGGGGGTCGGAAAACCAGGCGGTGCCCTGAATCCGGTCACACCCATCAACCTGACCGCGCACGTCCTGCATGCTGCCGTCGAGCGCGCCGGGATAGAGCCCGGCTGGGTTGATGATGTGGTCTGGGGTTGTGTAACACCGCTGGGAGACCAGGGCGCTAACCTGGCGCGGCTTGCCGTACTCAAGGCCGGATTCCCGGTCGAGATACCGGCGGTTACCCTCAACCGCATGTGCGGCTCGAGCCAGCAAGCCGTGCACTTCGCCGCCCAAGCGATCCTGGCTGGAGATATGGATATCGTCATCGCCGGTGGCACCGAGATGATGTCTCACCAGAGCATCGGCAGCGACTGGCCAGAGAAGTGGCCCGAGGATTTTCCGTACCCGCTGGTCCACCAGGGCATCAGCGCCGAGCTGATGGCAGCTAAGTGGGGGCTGGGTAGAGACGAATTGGACGATTACGCCTACAACAGCCATCTGAAAGCGATGAACGCCATCCAGGCGGGTCTTTTTGCAGGCCAGATCCTGCCAGTCAGCCTGCCAGATGGTAGGATAGCCAGCCAGGATGAGGGTGTGCGCATGCCACCAGACCGGCAAAAGATGGCTGTCCTGAAAACGGTATTTAAAGAGGATGGTGTGATCACAGCTGGTAATTCCAGCCAGATCAGTGATGCTAGCGCCGCCCTGGTGCTTGCCTCGCCACAGGCTGTGGGTCGCTACAACCTGTTGCCGCGCGCGCGCCTGGTTGCCCGCGCCGTCGTTGGCTCTGACCCGGTGCTGATGCTGGATGCACCCATCCCGGCAACCCGCCAGGTGCTTCAGAAGGCCGGTCTTGCTCTAGAAGACATCGATCTGATTGAGATCAACGAAGCCTTCGCCTCGGTGGTGCTTGCCTGGGCAAAAGAGATCCAACCCGACCCGGGGCGCGTCAATCCCAATGGTGGCGCGATTGCCCTGGGTCACCCGCTGGGCGCTACCGGAGCGGTGCTGATGACCAAGCTGCTCCACGAGTTGGAGCGTACGGGCGGCATTTACGGCTTGCAAACCATGTGCATCGGGCACGGTATGGCAACTGCCACGATCATCGAGCGCATCTAGGCTGTCAGAGCGATCAGGTCCCTGATGATGGACATGGCACACACGGTTTACCTGGCGCTGGGCACCAACCTGGGCGATCGCCTTGCCAACCTGAAGCAGGCAGCCGGCGCTCTCCCGCCACTTGTGCGGGTGGTTGCTGCCTCGCCGGTCTATGAAACGCCGCCCTGGGGTTATGTTGAGCAGCCAGCTTTTTTAAACCAGGTGATCCAGGCGGAAACCGGCCTCGCCCCACATGCCTTGCTCACTTATTTAAAACAAACGGAAATCAGCATGGGACGCAGGACCACTTTCCGTAATGGACCGCGGGTGATCGACCTGGATATCCTCTTTTACGACGATGTCATCCTCAATTCGCCAGAGCTGACCATCCCGCATCCGAGTATTCCTGAGCGCGCTTTTGTGCTGGTGCCGCTGGCCGACTTAAATCCCGGGTTAAAGCACCCAACTCCGGGAAAGACGGTACGCCAGATGCTGGACGGCATCGATACCCGGGATATCCATCCCTTTCCAGGCTGAGCATGGCATTGTTAAGGGCAGCCGATGGAAATTGAAAACCCGCTCATCCAGAATCTGCTCGGATCGAGCCAGCCAGCTATCCGTTACAAAACCCTGGTAAATGTCTTGGGATATGAACGAGGTGCCGGCGATGTCCTCGAAGCCCAAGCCGCCATGCCTCACTGTTTGCTGGTGCGTACCCTGCTCTCTGAGCGAGAAGATTCAGGGCATATTCCTCATCACCCGTACGCCAAATGGCGCGGTGCCCACTGGGTGCTGGCTTGCCTGGCAGATCTGGGATACCCGTCTGGCGACACGGCTTTGCAGCCCTTGATGGAGCAGGTCTATGCCTGGTTGCTGGGCAGGCAACATACACAGAGCATCAAAACCATCGACGGTCGCGTGCGCCGCTGTGCTTCGATGGAAGGCAACGCGCTGTACGCCTCGCTATGCCTTGGCCTGGCAGACGAGCGCAGCGAAGAGCTGGCAGCCAGGCTGGTGCGCTGGCAGTGGCCTGACGGCGGCTGGAATTGCGATAAACGCCCGGGTGCTCACCATTCCTCTTATAATGAAAGTCTCATACCTTTGCGTGCCCTGGTGCTCTATGCCCGCATTACTGGAGATGGGCGCGCTCGCTCTGCCGCGGAGATGGCAGCCGAAACATTTTTGAAACGTCGCCTGTTCAAGCGCCAGAGCGACGGTCAGCCGATCTTCGAGGATTTCGTCACGCTGCATTATCCCTGTTACTGGCACTACGACTTCTTGTTTGCCCTCAAAGTCATGGCGGAGGGCGGCTGGATCGCTGATCCCCGCTGTGAGGAAGCCCTTGACCTGCTGGAAAGCAAGCGCTTGCAGGATTCTGGCTTTCCGGCGGAGAAAAAATATTATTACCTCTCGCTATCCGCCGCTACGGGTCGATCCCTCGTTGCCTGGGGACCTACCTCAAAGAAACGCATGAACGAATATGTCACCGTGGATGCCCTGTATGTGCTAAAATCTGCGGGCCGCTTGTCTGATTAATGTCTGAAAATAAGATAGAATTATATTCCCCAAAGCCCTTGTATCTGCCGGCTTCGGGTATGAATTTGCCCGTATCAAGCGAGAGGAGAGGTATGCATGTCTGAATCAGATATCAAACCATTGAACTGGAAGCCCGCCGCCAATATCGGTTATACGGTGGTGCGCCGCGCCGATGGCGGCATGCACTTTACCTTTACCGATACGACCAAAGCCACACTGGATCACTGGCGTGAGTTTTCTCTGGATCACCTGCTCGACTCGGACCGCCTGACGCGCAACCTGTATGATTTGCGCCAGTTGAGCGATATCTCCGATGATGCGGTGAAATACGCTATCGAGCTCAACAACGACCCCTCGGTGCGCAATATCCGCCTGGCGGTGGTCGCCACGCATGAAAAAGTTCGTGAAGCCATGAAAGAGGTCGCCACGTTGACCACCCCCGGCGGCGTGGAGATGGGCCTGTTCACCACGATCGAAGAAGCTGAAGCCTGGCTGGATCGCCCCCTGACCTTGCTGGTCTAGCGGTAACAGAAACTTTCTGCCAATACCTGACCGCCCCGTACACTTGCGGTATCAGCGCGCTCAAGACACGCATGCAAAAATTGCTTAAGATCGGCCAGAGAACCTTTGCCTGGGGTGAGCGCACTTACCTCATGGGTATCCTCAACGTCACCCCCGACAGCTTCTCTGGTGATGGGCTGCTGGCAGAGCCGGCAGCTTCCCCCGCGCAGCAGCTCGAAGCCATCCTGGCTCAGGCGCGCCGGTTTGCCGCTGGCGGGGCAGACATTTTGGATGTCGGCGGAGAGAGCACGCGGCCTGGCGCTGAACCAGTCGGCGTTGAACAGGAGATCCAGCGCGTTGTACAGGTCATCCACCTCCTGGCTGCCGAGCTCGATCTCCCCATCTCTGTCGACACGTACAAAGCCGCCGTTGCAGAAGAAGCCATCAAGGCTGGTGCGCAGATCATTAATGACGTTTGGGGGTTCAAAGCCGATGCGCAGCTAGCCGGGGTGGCAGCGCGCTGTGGCGTCCCCGCCATCCTGATGCATAACCGCAGCTCGTGGGCTAACGCCGAGCTGCGCGAGCGCCTGGGTGGGCGTTATGTCGGCGTGCCGTACGACAATTTGCTGGATGACATCCGAGGCGAATTGCTGGAGAGTGTCCAGATCGCTCGCAATGCCGGTGTGCCGGATGAGCATATCATCCTCGACCCCGGGATTGGATTTGGGAAAACCGTGGAGCAAAACCTGGAGCTGCTTGACAGGCTGGGTGAGATACGCGACCTGGGGTACCCTGTATTGAGCGGACCTTCGCGTAAGTCCTTTATTGGCTATACCCTTGACCTGCCTCCCGACCAGCGCTTGGAAGGCACAGCTGCTGCCGTGGCGATCAGCGTTGCCCGTGGAGCCGACATTGTGCGCATCCACGATGTCGAGTTTATGGCGCGTGTCGTGCGCCTGGCAGATGCCATCGTCCGCCGCTGAGTTCTACCCCAATATCGTTTGGTATTCGAAGGAGTTTTCATGTACCCGGATTATTTCAATACCCAGGTAAAGCTCACCATCCCGGATGGCGATGTTTTGATTTATCGATTAGACAGGCTGGAAAAAGCCGGGCTTGCCCGCCTGGAAAAATTGCCCTTCTCAATTCGTGTACTGCTGGAATCTGTGCTGCGCCAGTGCAACGACCGGGAGATCACCCGCCAGGATGTGATCAACCTGGCAGGCTGGCAACCACGAGCCGCCGACCGTCCCGGCCTGCCCTTCAAGCCGGCACGCGTGATTATGCAAGACTTCACCGGCGTCCCGGCGGTGGTCGACCTGTCTGCCATGCGCTCGGCGGTCGCCAGGTTGGGCAGGGATCCCAAAATCATCAATCCGCTCGTCCCTGTAGACCTGGTGATCGATCATTCCGTTCAGGTGGACTTCTTTGCCACGTCCGATTCACTCAACCGCAATGCTGACCTGGAATTCCAGCGCAATCGCGAGCGCTACGAGTTCCTGCATTGGGGTCAGAAAGCCTACGATAACTTCCGCGTCGTGCCACCAGCCACGGGCATTGTCCACCAGGTTAACCTGGAATATCTGGCGCAGGTCGTGATGTCGGAAAGATCAAAGCAGGCTGGTGGGCTACCGCTGGCCTACCCCGATACCCTGGTGGGTACGGATTCACATACCACCATGATCAATGGGCTGGGCGTCCTCGGTTGGGGTGTGGGTGGCATTGAGGCCGAGGCAGCCATGCTGGGCCAGCCGATCGACATGGTGACCCCGGACGTGATTGGCTTTCGCCTGTATGGCGAGCTGAGCCAGGACGTTACCGCAACTGACCTGACCCTCACCGTCACCCAAATGTTGCGCAAGAGGGGCGTTGTCGAAAAATTTGTCGAGTTCTATGGGCCGGGACTGCAGGCGATGTCGCTGCCAGATCGCGCGACCATTGCCAACATGGCTCCGGAATATGGCGCCACCATCGGCTTCTTCCCGGTGGACGATGAAACGCTGCGCTACCTGCGCCTGACCGGCAGGCCGGCAGAGCTGGTCGATCTTGTGGAGCGCTACAGCAAAGCACAGGGTTTGTTCCGCACAGCAGAATCTCCCGAGCCGGAGTTCACCGACACACTTGAGCTGGACCTGGGGAGCATTGAGCCCAGCCTGGCAGGACCCAAGCGCCCGCAGGATCGTCTCTCATTGCGAGATGTTAAAAGCTCCTTCCAGGCAGCACTCACGGCTCCGGTCAAAGAGCGTGGTTATGCCCTCCAGACGCAGGACCTGGAGCGCAAAGGCAGCATGGGCACCAACGGCGGCAGGATCGAGTTGGGTCATGGCGCTTTGGTTATCGCTGCCATCACTTCCTGCACCAATACATCAAACCCGTCGGTGATGGTCGCTGCTGGATTGTTGGCAAAAAAGGCGGTGGAGCGCGGCCTGCGCGTCAAGCCCTACGTGAAAACCAGCCTGGCTCCCGGTTCGCGGGTGGTGTCTGAATACTTGCAGCAAGCCGGGTTGCTCGAGCCTCTGGCAGCATTGGGTTTCAACGTGGTCGGCTACGGATGCACCACCTGCATTGGCAACTCTGGACCGCTGCCCGGCGAGGTGATCAAAGCCATCACCGGTGCAGACCTGGTGGCGGCGGCGGTGCTATCCGGCAACCGCAATTTCGAAGGGCGGGTGCATCCCTACGTGCGCGCCAATTACCTGGCCTCGCCTCCGCTGGTTGTCGCTTACGCCCTGGCGGGCACGGTCGATATCGACCTGACCAGCGAGTCGCTCGGCGAAGATATGCAAGGGCAGCCGGTGTACCTGCGCGAGATCTGGCCTGCTCTCCGGGAGGTGCAGGAGACGGTGGCTGCTTGCGTCAACCCACAGCTCTTCAAGGAGAAATACGCCAACGTTTTCGACGGCAACGAGATCTGGAATGCCATCCCCGCCAAACAGAGCGACCTGTATCCTTGGGACGCTGCTTCGACCTATGTCCAGGAGCCGCCCTTCTTTGTCGATTTTAGCCAGCAGGCCTCACCTATCCAGCAGATCCGCAGGGCGCGCCTCCTGGCACTGCTGGGCGATTCCATCACCACCGATCATATTTCTCCAGCCGGCGCCATCCCGGCTGAAAGCCCTGCCGGTAAGTACCTGGTCGAGCATAGCGTGTCTGCGCGCGATTTCAATTCTTTTGGCTCGCGGCGCGGCAACGACCGGGTGATGACGCGCGGCACTTTTGCCAATATCCGCCTGAAAAACAGGCTGGTGCCCGGCGTAGAAGGCGGCGTTACGCTGCACATGCCCTCTGGCGAGCAGATGAGCATCTACGCCGCCGCCATGCAGTACCGCAAGGAAGGCGTGCCGTTGATCATCATCGCCGGGCAGGAATACGGCACCGGCTCAAGCCGCGATTGGGCAGCCAAAGGCACGTTGCTGCTGGGGGTTAAGGCAGTCATCGCTGAGTCGTTCGAACGTATCCATCGCTCGAATCTGGTGGGGATGGGTGTGCTGCCCCTGCAGTTCTTGCCCGGTGTAAGCGCCGATAGCCTGGGGCTAACCGGTCACGAGATTTTTGACCTGGATGGATTGGATGATGCCATCCAGCCGCAAAGCCGAGTTACAGTCCGGGCATCCCGGTCTGACGGCAGCACCATTGCCTTTAAGACTATTGTCAGGTTGAATACCCCGATCGAAGTCGAATATTACCGTCATGGCGGTATCCTGCATTTTGTGCTGCGCAGCATGCTGGGGAATCCTCCTGCCGCCAGCCCCACCAGATGAAATAAGAACCTGTCCGAAAATTCGAGGGATTCCGATTTCGGATAGATACTAAATGAGTGCGAAGCTCTTTTTTAGTGTGCACGCAAAAGATGTCAGATGGCCAAGGGGAGAGCCTGGCGGCGATCACACAAAGCATGCCAATGACCGCTGAGCCAAGCCGCCCGGGCTTTAGCGGTCTGGACAGCACCTGCAACGATCCATTGAGCTCCTGGCAGCTTGAGGCGCTGAGTGACGATCTGTTTACAGGCGCTTTCCACCGAACCACTGCCAATCATGAAGCCAGCAGAACGGAAGCGGTCATAGCGCATGCGTTCAGCATTGGTGTAGAAATAATTGGCAGCTTTGTGAGCTTCTGAACAGGAACTCGCCAAAACCTGGAAGGCGTTGATTACCAGTTCCACCTGACCTTCCCATAGGGACTGGGTGACATCTTCCAGCCAACGGGAACGCTCCTGGGGGTCTGCAAAAGCAGCTGCGGCGACAGTTTCGAGATGTTCTTCGGCATGATACCAGTCCACAATCTGGACAGCATTGGGGTAGTACCTGGACACCAAGTTCCAAATCCAGACCGCTCCATCGCCCAAGAAAATCAACTCGGGGCTCAAGTCGGCCTTCAGGCTACAGCCGGTAGCCCACAGCAGCCTGCCGAACTGGTCGGCTTCGGTAATATCGCAGAAATAACGCAGGTTCTTAGCCCGGAGAGGCAGGTGCTCGCGCTCAGCCTTCTGGCGTTGCCGAACAGAACGTTGAGCAGGCGGTACCGTCTCGGTCTCGAACCAACTCAGCACCTTCATATCTCGCCAATCCTCATGTTCCACAGATTTCTCGCCTTTCTTTGGACGGGGTTCGATACGCACTTTGGCGGCATCCATCGAACCATAGATCCGCGACGGTATGCGGCCTGGATGACGCTCTCGTTGTTGCAGATAAGCTTCATCCTGACACTGCTGCATCAGTTCTGCTTCGTGCAGCTGTTGCAGCGCTCCCATCTTTTCCGTCTCAGAACGCACCGTATTCTCAGCAACGTCAAACAGCAGATAGGCTTGTAGCCATTTGGGGCTTTGATCATATGAGAATTCAATCCCGGCCAGAGCCAGCAGAGCAGCTAATCCTGCTGTCACCGCCCCAGGTTCTAACCCAAACTGCTCATCCAGAGGCGCTTTGCCTCGTTTACACTGGCATCCCGCATAATACGCCCGTTCATAACTCACCCCACTAAAGACACTGATCAGCTGGGCTGTCCGCATCCGCTGGTAATGCAGCTTCCCACCACACGCACAATCAATCTCGCTGACCGGAGTCGCTTGCATGGAACTCAAAAACATTCCCAAGGCTTGCTGCCCTATTCGCCTTAAGGCTTCTCGCATTCCATTCTCAATTTGTGCAATGAGCGGTGTCCCTTCACCTGCTTTTTGTTGTTCAATCACTGCCACCTTTATCATCTCGGTTAATTGCTGCGCCAAGCCGTTGATCGTTTCCATGTTATAGTTCATGCGGAGCCTCCGGTAGTTTGGTTTGTGGAAACCCAATCTTACCCCAGGCTCCTACTCTCTGACAACATTTGCGTGCACACGCTCTGATCAGACAAATTGAGATAAGAGAAAAAATCGGGTAGACTCTCAAGCCAGGAAGAAGAGAGGAGGCGAAATGGCTTGGGAATGGCGAGAGAACAACCGGGAGAAGGTATTGGGAGCATTGCAGAAGGGCGAATATGAGGCGATATTGACATCCAGAGAAGGGGCGCTGGATGCCTTAGCGCAACTGGCCTGCGAGTTGGAAGTATTTCAAGCGGTAGAACTGATAGAAGTAGAGCGGGAACGGGCAGGAGTACCGGATGAATTGGTATTACGAACCCTGGCAGTGCTGCCGTTTGTAGAGGCAATGAGCCTGAGTGCAGCAGCCAATACGCTGTTTGAAGACGCGGGGGTATTACTGCAATTGGGGTATACGGCAGTGCAGATCGAAGCAGGCTTCAACCAACGGCGAGGAAAGGACAGGGAAACGAAATCGGCCCAATCACGACCGTATCACCCGGATGTATTGCGCGAAGAACTGCAACGGATCAGAGTAGAGAGCCTGGATGCCTATCGGCGGCACTGTGTGGGGGTGCTGTACGAACGGGGATTGATCCGCAGCAAGCTGTATGCAGTGGATGGGAGTGGAATTGGGCCAGAAATGCGGGTAGTAGGTTTGATCTGTTTGCAGAAGGATGGGCCGTTGTGGGTCAACTGGCGACTGCGAACGGGGAACGAGTCGGAAAAAGGCAAAGAAGGCGAAGTCGTGTTGGCGATGGTGGATGAAGTGAGAGAAATCGCTGGAACCGGTGCGATCGAATGGATGCTGATGGATGCCTTGTATGCGGATGGGTTCATTTTGGCAAATCTGAAATATGCCCGGCAGATCGATGTCATGGTTCGCTTGCCTGAAGATCGGCGGATGTATGAGCAACTGATCGGCATATTGCGAGTGATCCCTGAAACCTGGCAAGAGCATCCGGATGTGCGGTACCTATCCGGGCATAAGCAAATCCGGCAGATGCGGGTGGCCAAGATGGACAGCCTGAATGATTGGGAAGGTTTTGTCACAGCTGCCCAGGCTTTGGAAGTGGAAAAACCAACCTTGAGCGGCTTTGCCATTCAGAGCGACCACCTCGGCAAGAATGGTCAACCGGAAGAATGGGCATTAGTGGCAACTGCCCCATTTCACACCGCCTGGCAAGCTTACACCTTCTGGCGCAATCGCTGGACGATTGAGAATAGCGGTTTTCGAGAACTCAAACAAGGCTGGCATTTGGAAGAAGCCCTGTGGACTTTTCGCAATTCCATCATCGCCGCTGCCCGGCTGACTTTCACCCTGATTGCTTACAATGTAGCCCAAATCGCCAAGTCAAAGGTTGCTGAGCGACTGAAAGCACGGGGTATTCGCAAATTGCGACAGGAATTGAACCGCCAATTTGGTATTCGCAGTTCCCCGGTCATCGTCTTTGCTGCTGGCGCTTTCACCATTTTGCACCTTGAAGAACTTGTCGTGTTGTTGGGTGGCAAACCTCCCCAATTTTCGTTCGGTAAGTGTAGCCTCGATGCATGATCCCACTATCTCAATTTGTCTGGCAGGCTGGCAGACAAGTTGTAGTGCACGGGAACTGAGTAGGTAGCAGCCTGGGCTGTATAACGGTCAGCCTCAGCTTTGTGCATGCGCAAGGGATTCGCAATCTCCTGTTGGTTGAAAGCATCAGCGAGTGCGGTATAGCGGATTGAATCGGCTATGCGGCCGCGCTGGATC
>Ga0209254_10003384_pt1 | contig 14547 bp, 15 predicted proteins | sample FrelakmetDIP11DI_FD_187148 | JGI IMG/M metagenome (GOLD analysis project Ga0209254, IMG submission 187148) | Freshwater lake sediment microbial communities from the University of Notre Dame, USA, for methane emissions studies - DIP11 DI (SPAdes)... | ecosystem: Environmental > Aquatic >...
CGATCATTTGGTCATGGTATTCCTGGGCCAGCTCTGCATACTTCGTCACATGATCATGGTACTCCGATGCCTGGTCCCTCATGGCCTGCGCTTCGTCCAGAAGCTTCCGAAGCTCCTCGTTCTTTTCCAGCTGCTCTTTGCGGCCGCGGAATTCAGCATGCAGTGCAGCAATCTTGTCAACCAGCTGCTTCTCCTTATCGGGGCTCAAGACCTCGGTCTGTTGCCGAAACTCCAGGTGGTCGATCTCCCTGCGCAAATCTCGGATGGAGCGCTCCCCGGTTAGGTTGTATTTTTTCCGGATCTCGTCGATCCTTGCGTAAAACTGGTTGGTCTTTTCGTTGAATTCGTCCCTTTGCTTTTTGGACTCAGCCACATTTTTGTTATTCTCGTCCCGCAGCTTCTTCAGATCTTGGGCCTTATCTATCAGCTCTTTGGTGGCCTTATTGAGCTCATTTCGCTTAGCGGCCCATTTGCTCGCCTCGGCATTCAATTGGCTGCGCCTATCTTTGAAGGCAAGGGACTCCTGCCTGAGTTTGCCTCTCTTATCTTCCAGTTCTGCCAGCATCCCCCGTTTATCCTCCTGTTCCAGCATACAGCTGGGGTTTTAATCCCGCCTCGAAGGACACTTTATGAAAGGGCCCTCCTTCACGGCACTATACATGGTGGGGTTTCGTACATGCTACTATATTATCGATCAAATGATCAGTGCCTATTAGATATATAATTATCATCTATGCTCAAGCAAAGTAGCTACAATAAAACCGGCCATATTAGTAAATGACCGTTTCATAGGATCGATAAGAGCGAGCATGCCGTATGATATCGAGAAGCACTTTACGTATTAATCTTTTGGTTACATCCAACCCAAGTAAATGCTTTTTTAGAACATAAGCCAGGAGATGCATGCATCAATTTTGATATATTTATCCTTATAGCTCCTTGAATTCCTGGGAGCATCAATTTGATGAGATGGCCAGAAGATATGCATAGCGTGAAATCTATGATCGAACAATCTCAAAGACCCTCCATGCGTTTGGGCCCATATGCTTCTTTCCACCAAATCCTGATCCTATCGGACAGAGCGATCAATTGGCATCAAAAAGAGGTGCGCAAAATCATGCAAAGGGCAATCAACAGATTAAAATAGGTGGGTTACACTAAAGAAAACAGGATCATCAAAGAGAATAGGTATTCGCTTTAAGATGGAGGGATTGATCTGAAGAAGGTTATGCTAGCAGCATTGATACTGATGGCTTTTATAGGTTCGGCTTCGGTCGCGGTTGCTTATGATTACAGCAAGGATCTGAAAAATGGAATAGAGGAATCAAATTCCACATTCAGTTTCGAGCAAAGCGTCCAAGGCAATGGTTTCTTCGTGACTTACATGTATCTCAAGCAAGGAGAACTGGCCGCGAAGAATTACGCTCATGGTAGCGGTTCAATAGACGCAGAAATGGTATTGTCGTCTTATGAGAACTGGCACAGATGGCATCCAATTGGCGAGGATTGGAACGATTACGTGGTAAGCTGCATCCAGTTCAAGGAAGATGTTGCAATGGTGTATGCTCCGATGAGCATTGCGGTTGGCACGGGCTTTTATGCCGCCAACCCGATAGACTATAGCTCTCTCCTGAAGGAGAAGACCTGGATCAAGAACTATCTCTCAGCAAGCTCAATCCATCATGAGATTGAGTATGCTCATGCTATAGATAAGGAATTGGAGTTTACGGCGAAGACGAAGTTCAACCACACCTACGATCCAGAGTTGGTGCAGGTTGGATATACAAACTTCAAGGTCATTGAAGATGTAACCGACGGCAAAGTGCACTTCGGCGTTCTCCAGGGAAGCAGGGGAGCGGTGTCTCCAACAGGCTCAGGCCTTGACATATCCAATCCCGTTTGGAATCCGTTCGCAGTGGGATCATCCTCGGCCGACGCTCCATTCTCAACCGCATGGAAGAATCCCAGCATCGAGATCGACGAGGACTATTGGGGAACCTACCACATCGAGAAGAATATAACTCTCGAGGTGCCATACAAGAAGGTAACCAAGTCTGATGATTGGCTGCCCTGCTGCTTCGGCGGCTATTTGACCATGCCCACCTACTATCAGAAGGCCTCAAAGGGATTCGGCAGCAACGTCAAGGGAATCTTCGACTGCACCTGCTGGAAGGCACCGGGCATGTGTGGAATTGGCGACGTAAATCCGCCATGCAATCCATGCAATACTTTCCAATATTGAGAGGGGACTTTCCCCTTTCTTATTCTATTTTTCGCGAAGGTTAAATCTTTAAAGGGAAAATTCTAGATAAATGGCTTTGATAATTAGTCGGGACTATCCTTATGGAGTTCCAGTTCTGGGAACCGATCTATACAGAAATCCTTGAGGATTTCGGTTTTTCCCGTATCAGGGATGAAGAAGCAGCCCTTCTGCTAAGCGAGCTTCTGAAAGACAAAAAGCGGAGTATGGACGAGGCTGCCCAACGGCTTTGCGGCAGGGCCGCGGCGATATGCGGAAATGCTCCCTCTCTGGCAAAGGAGTTAGAGGGCCTGCAAGAGCGAGATTTGGCATTTGTAGCGGCAGATGGGGCGATGGCGGTGCTTTTGAGCAAAGGAGTCGCGCCAGATATTGTAGTTACAGACCTGGATGGCCCCTTTGATGCCATCCGAAGTGCAAGCCTTATGGGCTCCATAATTGTAATACATGCTCACGGGGATAACCTGGACGCGCTGCAAAAATATGTCCCTCTGTTGGATCAAGCCATCGGCACAACCCAGTGCCAACCACCTGAAGGGCTCTACAACTTCGGCGGATTCACAGACGGGGATAGATGCGTTTTTCTGGCCAGAGCTTTGGGGGCAGCATCTATCAGGCTGTTGGGCTTTGATTTCGATGATCCAGGCGTCACGCCCAGAAAGCAAAAGAAGCTTTTATGGGCGAAACGGTTGATCGACCTGGCGCTAGCGTCCCCCGCCGACCAAATCCATCACCGCTCGAAGCGCTGATTTCGCAACCGCTTCTTCCTCTTGCTCGGCATCGATTTGCACAAACCTCTCCGGCTCCAAGGCCGCAAGAAGGCGAAAATTCATATCTACCTCTTTTAGGAAATCGTTTCGCTCAAACTTCTCCCGGGCACTTCGCGCTCCAAGCCGCTCTAACGCTTCTGTGGGGTTCAGGACAAAGAGCAAAGTCTTATCGGGAATCACATTCCAGGGACGATAAAGGCTTCTTATCCATTGTACAGAATCTGGAACGATTCCCCGCAAGGTTACACCTTGATAGGCGGCGGTGGAATCGGCGTACCTATCGGATACGACAATGGCTCCCGCCTCAAGAGCGGGAATGACCGTTTTGGCTAAGTGATCGGCGTGATCGGCCATAAACAAAAAAAGCTCTCTCATACGCCTGGCTGTGGTGGTTTCGTCCTGATCTTCTGAGCAGCTTGATAGCTCTTTACGCAAGATCCTTCCAGCTTCTCCCGTCGTCGGCTCGGCGGTTAAAACAATAATTCTCTCAGGCATAAGCTCCTTGAGGCCTGCAGCCATGGCTTTGGCAGCTGTGCTCTTCCCAGAGCCGTCGATTCCCTCAAGGGTAATTAGCTGTCCTCTCACGAGTGAAACTTTGCCCGAGAGACGAGATTAAACTATCGCTGAGAGGACGATTAGCTGCGTGAATGGAGGCGATAATTAGCCAAATCAAAAATGAAATAGCTTATGAATATGAAATTAATTGTCGCCCGATACTAACTCTGGCACATCATCCCGAGGATCATCCGCGTCAGTCCAGCAACCCTCGCAGCGGGCGTCTGTACCGCATCTGGGTTGTCTTATGGTCATAGGCAGACGTATAGTCAATATCCTACCACAAGGACCTATCAACGCGGCCTGTAGTCCCTACCTTGCGCCGGCATTCACCGCAGAAAAGATTCTATGCTCATACCAGCCCTCTAAAGGGACATAATTTGAATGCATTGATGCTTTATGAATTTATCGTGTCCGACATACCATCTTTTGTGCATAGGTTGCCCTGGCGCCAGTAAGCTTTAAGTTGAGGTTCTACATTAACAATGCTGAGGTGCTTCGTTTGACCGACAAGATCTACGTAGTTGGGCACAAGAGTCCGGATACCGATTCTGTAACATCCGCCATATCCTATGCCAAACTGAAGAATGCTTTGGGAATGAATGAGGTCGTTCCAGCAGCGGCTGGCGATCTCAATAATGAGACCAAGTTCCTGCTGGACTACTTCAAGGTCCCCTATCCAGAGAAGCTTACCGATGCCACAGGCAAGATGGTCATTCTTGTGGACCATAATGAGATGGGACAGGCGGTAGACAATCTCAGCATGGAGAATATCGTTGAAGTTGTCGATCACCATAAGATCGGCGGCCTCGCCACCGGCAAGCCCATATTCTTCCTCAACGAGCCTGTGGGCGCTACCGGCGGAATTATCGCGAACCTCTATGAGCAAAATAAAATTGCGATAAGCAAAGAGATGGCCGGCCTGATGATGTCTGCCATCCTGAGCGACACCGTTCTTTTCAAGTCACCGACCTGCACTCCCCGCGACAAAACTGACGTTGAGAAGCTATCCAAGATCGCAGGTGTGGACCCCATGAAGTTCGGCATGGAGCTTCTGAAAGCCAAGAGCGACATCTCCTCCAAGTCTGCCAAGGACATCCTCATGGGCGATTTCAAGAAGTTCGATTTCTCCGGCACCAAGTCAGGCGTTGGCCAGATAGAGGTCATGGACCTGACCGACCTTACACCCAAGAGAGCGGCAATTCTCGATGAGATGAATAAAATGAAGGAAGCTGAGAAGCTGGACATGGTAGTTCTAATGCTAACCGACGTCATGAAGGAATCCAGCGATTTGCTCTTTGTAGGGAATGCAAATGCAGCAGCCGGTTTCGAGAAGGCCTTCGGTGGGAAGCTGGCCAACAATTCCATCTATAAGGAGAAGTGTCTATCCAGGAAGAAGCAGGTCATCCCGCCCCTGGAAGGTGCCTTCAAGAAGTAAGGATTCTTTTTTCAGGCGAAAGGGGACTCGTCCCCTCATTATTTATTATATCTTACCCAGCGACCTTTTTTAGTTGTAGCTGCATCTTGCCAGAGGCCGCAGGAGCGAGATACGTTGCCAATCTAGGTATTATTATCTTGGTCGTCCTCTCTTGCGAATATCATGCGCCAAAAACATCTTTATAAGATATTTTCGTCATTTTTTATCTGCTGGGGTGGGACTTTTCATCAGCCATGCGCACCAGCGGCTTGGCCAGATGCCTTCTCGCACAGGGCGGAACCTCATAGTAGCCCGTCTCCAGATCCCGTATCATAGGCCTTTTTTCGCGGCCTTCCGCCTTGGTCTTGCACCTGCGGCAGCGATAGCCCTGGCCGCGCCCTGCGGACTCCATTCGTCGATGGCATTTCGGGCAGGACGGGGCCGCCGGCGTACTCTGCTCCGCCAGTTCGAGGATGTTGATCTTCTCCAGGTTAAGAGTGCCGTCCCTTACCGCGCCGAAGACCTCCACCTCGTCGCCGGAAATGAGCCCCTTGATCACACTGCGAAAGTTCTTGGTCGGCTCGAAGGCGGCGCACTTCAAAGAGCCCTCCCCGTTTTGCAGCATGAAGAAAAGGTGGCCTCCTTCTATGACCTGCGCGGCTCTTGATACGGTTCCCCTGAGCCGGTAGCTCTGGCTGTCCTTTGCCCTTGAAATTTCTCCCGGCAGGATATGCGCATCTGTACCCTGGTTGGTTATGAAAAGTACTCTCCTCTCCCAGGGCTCTGATTTTATGGCAGAAAAGGCACGCTCAATTGCCTGCAGATCGCTCCCGCGTATTCCGAAAAGGACGGGATCTCTAGAATGCGGCGCAAATACGATTCGCTGGTTATGGTGATCAACGGTGTCCCAAGTGCCGGGGTAGGTCTTAGCGTCCGCCTTCCAGACCGATTTGGGATCTATTTTGCGAGGCGTCCCCCAGCGCCGACGCTCGCGGTAGGCGATCAGCTCGTAGGTGTAGTCCGGGAGGTCGGCTCCCACGGCCGCCAGAGCCCCGATCAAGCCCCGTCCTTTCTTGAATCCGCGGTGCCAGATGTTTTCCGCCTGCAGGAGCTCTTTAGCCTCTGCTATTTCCAGAATTTCCGTGACCGCGCGGCGGTAGAAGGCCTTCATGGGCGGCGTTATGTCATCCGCCACTACCAGGCCGGGATTGGTGTTTGGGCCGGAAAAATCAGAAAACTCCAGAAGAGTTCGCAAAGCTATCTTCTTCACCTCCTCTGGACTTTCGCTCTCAGCCTCGAAGGCGATGGCGGCATTGCCGCGCGTCTTGAAGCGGGCGCAGGGATTAAGCCGTATCAACCTGGGAAGGCCTTTTACCTCGCTCAAATCCGAGAGCCGCTCTATGAGCACCGCGCCTAAGTAAGTGGTGCACAGTCCCCTTTCTGAATCGGTATCATCTATTCCAATGAACATGATCAGCCTTAAATAGCGGTCAAACGATGATATATAATGATGGATAAAGAACTTCTTGCAGAAGGCGTAGAAGAGGTTCTGAGGCAGGCAGGTTTCTCGACCTCTGACCGCTGCTATCTCCGTCCAAGGAGCTTTGATCTCGCCGCCAGAAAGGGCGATCTTTTCTTGCTACTCAAGATTCTCTCCAACATCGACGGCCTAAATGCGAGCACGGCCGTGGAGGTCCGTCGCCTGGCAAAGCATCTATTTGCCAGCCCATTGCTCATTGGAGAAAAAACTCGCGATCAGCACCTGGAACGAGGAGCTGTGTACTTCCGCTATGGGATTCCCACTCTTAGCCTTTCAACACTTGCGGATTGCATTATTGATGAGGCCCTGCCTCTGGTTTACGCCGCTCATGGCGGCCTTTATGTGCGCATCGATGGTCCCAGGATGCGGCAGATCCGGCTGGAACGCGGCATATCCCTGGGTGCGCTGGCTTCAGAGCTGGGCGTATCCCGCCGGACCATTAGCAAGTATGAAATGGAAAATATGGACACCTCTGTGGATGTGGCGGTGAAATTGGAGGAGATCTTCGCAGAGGAGCTGATTTTGCCTGTAGACCCATTCCACTCCGGTATCTTGCAGGAGGTGGAGGGACGTGTCACGGATAATATTTTGCAGCTGCTGCTGGAGATTGGTTTTGAAGTATTTCCGATATCTCAAGCACCATTCAATGCCATAACCAGGGATGAGGATCTCGTGGTTCTAACGGGAGTAAGCAAGTTCTCTCAGAGCATGCTCAAGAAGGCTCGGCTCATGAGCAGCCTATCCGCTGTCGCAAAGACCAAATCTGCCGTCATCATTGATGGTGAGACCAAGCTGGAATGCATCGAAGAGACTGCCATCATCGAGAAGCGAGAGCTGGAAACCATTGACCGGACCCGCGAGTTCGAGGATCTGGTGTTGGAGAAACAGAACAAGTGAACAGGGCGACTTTTTGGAGGCATACCAGGGAGCGGCTTTAGACGGAATGTGTAGGTGATTCTGGGGAAGGTCATCGTCCAATGATCATTACTATCACTATCGTAAAAATCATATAGAATAAAATTCCTATCCCATGTATGAAGCAAATATTATTGACGGTTTTATTATTGACAGTTTTTGTTTTTTCATTTTTGGCGAATGCCAATGCACAGCCCTCCGCGACAATGCTACCAGCAAATGTTTCCCTTAACTCCACTCTAAATCAAATGCCAGACACCCGCCAGAGCACGGAATACTCCTGTGCGGCAGCTTGCATGCAGTCGGTTGCAAGATACTGGGGAAGGGACATTGCAGAACAGGACATAATGGAGCTGCTCAATACCAATGAGGAATCAGGAACATATCCGGACGATATCCTCAGGGCATCTCGCGAACTGGGATTGGAAGCGAATTACAAAGAGAACCTCACCTTAGAAGAGATTGAGGCCTCATTGAAGGATGGAGTTCCCATCATTATAGACTGCCAGGCCTGGAGGAGCGTCTCTGAGTATAACGAATCCTGGGCGGACGAGTGGGATAACGGTCATTGGATGGTTATCATTGGCATTGATGAGAAGAACGTCTACTTTGAGGATCCTTACATCCTGGGCGACCGGGGTTTCATGACCCGCCAGGAGTTTATGGAGCGGTGGCATAATCCCCGCGGACTGGATGAATCGGATACTGTGAAGCAGATCCACCTGGGGATATTCGTGAAGGGAGAAAAGACTCCGAGCACTTCCGGACTCAAACATGTGGATTGAGCTGTCGCTTGGATTGAGCGGTCATTTGGATAGAGCAGTTACTTGGAAAGCGGCTTGATATCTACGCAGGGAGAAGAGGCCGCAGATAATCTATGAAGTCTCTCATGGACGGGATCATCGGATCCCAAAGGGTCTTCGTCTTCGGCATAGCCGGAGACAGCGGTTCGGGCAAAACTACAATCTCGCGCGGCATAAGGAGGATACTGGGAAAGGAAATGGTGGCATCCTTTTCCATGGATGACTATCATAGCCTGGACAGAAGTGAGCGCAGAGCGCGAAATATTACGCCCCTCAATCCTTCAGCCAATCATCTGGATCTATTGGCGGATCACCTGGAGGCCTTACGCCGCGGCGAGAGCATTGAGAAGCCGGTCTATGATCACAGCATTGGAGAAATAGAAGGCACCAAGCTTTTCGGGCCTGCGCCGGTAATCATTGTAGAAGGCCTGCATCCTTTTTATACCGAAAGGCTGCGCCAGGCAATCGACTTCAAGATCTTCGTTGATCCATCCCGCCAGGTAAAACGGCTCTGGAAGGTACGCCGGGACGTTGGCGAGCGAGGATACGATGCGGATCAAGTGAGGGATGAGATTTTGAAGCGAGAGCCGGACTATAAGCTTTACATCGATATCCAGAAGATCTATGCCGAGATCGTTGTCAAGATTCAGGAATCAAAGTTCCGTCCATCATTCTGGGATCACTCTTCCGAACAGGACTGCTATTCGGTTCGGCTGATTCAGGAGATGGTTGATTTAGCGCTTCCGCAAGTAGATCTAACCATCAATCTGAGCAAGATTTTGAGAACCTCTGAGCATGAATTCTCTTTGGAATTTCAGAAAGATGATTATTACGGCAAAAAAGTGGGCATTATGACCATCGACGGCATAATCCATCAAACCATGATTGCCGAGCTGGAAAAAAGGCTTTGCGACGCTCTAGGGACAGATGCAGTGATATGCGACCGCCAAAATGATTGTGTCAATGCCATTGGTCTGGCCCAGCTCATCCTCACCTGGAGATGCATAGAGAAGCTGGAAAATCTCTTGAGATAGTATCCACTTCAAATAAGGCGCATTTGTCAGCAAAGTAAAGGTAGCGTGCGTTCGATGCGCCTCCCTTTGACGATAGTGCGTTTTTCCGAGGCCTCAGGCTCTCTTCTTCATCTCTTTCTCGATCTCCCGACCGGTAGCGGTTATGTCCCAAATGCCGCCCTCCTCCGAAACGATCTGGCGCGCCGCCAACTCTGCCAGAATCTTCTTCACAGTCGGCGCAGGGATATGCTCTATCTTGGCGATCTTCTCCGCCGTCATCTTTCCTTTGGAGCCCATGATCTGAACGATCCTCTCGCGCTGCTTATTTCCCATGATGAAACCCATATTGCCGGCCAGGTCTTCCATAATTTCTCCCTCTTTTCTGCGTTAGGTTTATAGGGTACAGAACTCAATGTTAAAAGTGGCGGACAGTCCGGGTGGTTCGGCGTCACCTATAACCCGAAATCGTCGATAAGCGGGGGGCGAAGCTGGCGGAAGACTTTGGGCTCTGCATGCTCAGTCCTGTTGCAGACTATGATTCTCCGTCCTGCAGGGATGGCACCGGTCCGTGGGGCTTCCTGAAGGAAGTCTCATGTACCATAATTGCAGGCACCGGTTCAGGCCCGGAAGGGAGCAAACCCACTGTGGGTAACTGTCGCTTGCAGGTTTTGGGGAGGAGGAAGCTCCTGGATCAACTGGCTCGCAAGCCTGATGGCAACCGCTGGCGTGTCTGCCATTTAACTCAGATCAAATCGCTACGCAGTCGATCCTCGTCATTTGGTAACCTTTATGGATACGTAATTGTGGTATAAATATTATTGAATATATTTTTAAAGTATCGCGGGACTAAAGGCAGGCTTTTTGAAGCTATCAAATAGATATCTTCTTTGATACCTAAAAATTCTTATCAAACCCTCTACAACTATGCTTCAAGTCTTTCGATAGAAATCATCTGCCCATTAGGATTTGAAAGAGACTTCTTCCAACCTACTCATCTACAATAATGCTCAAGAATAGTCGAAAAAGCTTCGAGACTGCGATAAAAATAAGTATCAAAGTTGTTCCATATTTTAAGAAACGGGGTTTCGAAATGAAGATTCGTTTTAGCTTAGCCATTGCGACCCTTCTGATCCAATGTATTCTGGCTGCTGGATTTCCAGCAGATGCAAATGTTAGAGGAAGTGCAGGCTTGCCTTCATCCTATATGATCGCCAATTTTCCCTGGCACCAGCAAATGAATGGTCTGTTCTGCGGTGAAGGGGTTTTGGGAGGTGTATACGACTATTATGGGCCGGATATCAACCAAAAAGAGATTGCAAACGTAGCCCGAAGTTCTTCGGCAGGGACGTGGTCCTTTGATATGGTCCGGTCAGGTCAATTCAGCAATATGAGTTCAGCTCAGGGGAGATTCTTCCCACACGATGTCCTCACTGCCGGATATCCCGAAAGAGCGATTGGATATGCATCCTTCCCCTATTCATCCGATAAGTTCTGGCTGGCGGACTTGAAGGGTCTTATTGCCGCGGATACTCCAGTAATTCTGCTCATGACATTCGAACCGAATGGAGGTGGAGGTCACTACAGGACGGCAATAGGATACGACAACACGAAAGGCATCATTTACTTCAGCGATCCCTGGGGACGGGATCAGAAACACCAGACCAACAAGACGGGAATCACCGCCTGGACCTACGATGAGCTACAAAGCGGCTGGAACTATACTGCCGAGGGCGAATCTCATCCCTATTGGGGTATGGTAATGATGCCATGGGCTGTCAATGTCAAAACAACGGGTTCGATGAAGCCGGGCTCAACGGCGACTGTTACCGCAGATATTACATACCCTTGTCCATCGCCTTTTAACTCATCTATGTATCCTGCCAAAGGTGCTGCGGCAGTCATAACCTTGCCCGATGGGATGAGTCTCGATTCAGGCTCCAGAAATATTTCTCTGGGAGACATGAAGGCAGGGTCAACCGCCAAAGCTACCTGGAAGGTTCGCGTTAATAAGCCTGTTAGCGGTAAGTCGATCACTGTGCAAGCACAAGGAAAAGTATCCGGTCAGGTGCCTGAAGCGCATTGGACAGGCATGAGCGTTTCATATCCTCCCTACAGCTATACAGACGCAATTGGAGGAAACGGATCTATTCAGCTATAATTGAAATGCTCTTTTTCTTTTTTCATAAATTCTAAATCAAAAAATTGAATGTCGGCTGCAGGCCAAAACTATCGCGAAATACCGTCATCATTTTCTGCATTTTCCAACCAATAATTGCCGCCGCTATCATGGGATGTGATGTTATTTTCAATGAGCCTATTTGAGATAAATGTGTTTTTCATATTTCCATCTTTGATGTATATGCCGTATTTATTACTATAGATTATATTATCTGCAATAGTATTATTGCCGGACTTCACTGAAATTCCGGCATTTCCGCACCCGCAATGGCCAGAATTGGTGAGCTTGAAGCCTTTTAGGGTTGTGTTATTGGCCATTAGAGTGATAACGCTTCCGGAACCACCTGCATCCACAATCGGCAACCCTTTTCCAGTGTCCATGCCATTGAGGGTTATCGCTTTGGTGACAAAAACTTTTTCGAGATATCTTCCGCTATGCACTTCGATAACATCTCCAGCATCGGCATGCTTTATTGCCTGCTGAATTTGTGGATAATCTTCGTGGTTGTGGCCTACTGTTATCTTTGCTGCATCAACGGAACTAAGCATCAGAATTAAGATTATTATTAGATACACCCTCATAATTTCGCCATAGTAACCTTTTCCTATTTATAGTCTATTGGATAATTATTTCTTGCATAATATAGACATGCGTTTCAAATATCTGATTCATGGTTGAATAGGCCTTGAAATATCCCAATATCTCCTAGAACTGCTTTGAGAGACTTGGACGAAATTAAGACAAGAACGTAAGACCCTTGTTGTCATCGCTCAGAGCATTTGGAGCCGTGTTCCGCCCTCTTTTGGGCATAATTGAAAGCCATAGCGTTGATCTCAAGGATCGGTGCCTTCTCGTCCTCATCTGGCCGGAGCGACATTGCTTTCCGCCTTTTTCAAATCCCCCTGATCAGTCCCGCTCAGATCCGCCTGCAAGAATTCTGTTTCATTAGGAAGGTCCACGAAAAACTCCGGGGTGTAGTCGAATGCGATGCTGGCATTCTTCAGCCGCAGGTCAAGCACATGGCCGCCTGCAGTTCTCTTATCGTTCAGGAAATGGAAATGATAACCTGCCAGGTTAATCCCGCTTGCATAGGCCGGAGACCAGAAACCTATCACTGTGCCGCTCTGGTTGAACATCTCAAATATGCTCTGATTCTTTATGGCCTCGGTTAAGGTCGGATACGGTTTGACCTGGGCCGGAACACTCCTTGTTTTGATGTAATCGAAAACTCCATCAATCCGGATGGCATAGAAGATGTTCTTGCTGGGCATCTGGTTTTCAAGATATTTCTGTAGCAGGGTTAGGTTAGTGGATCCGTCGCCTGATGCATGGAAGTTCGTCTCTTTATCGGGTGTGAAATAGGTCACAATCGCAAAAGGAGTCTTCATGGAACTGTTGACGGGATCGACTGCTCCATCTGCTTTTACCTGATAGAATTGTCCGTCAAGCTCCACCATCTCCCCATCCAAACTATTGAAGGTTCCAAGTCCGAAATCCCCATGCGAAGAAAGCTCCTCATAGGTCATTGATCCGTCAAAAACACCTTGCATGAGTGCTGTAATTACCGATGGCTGGAAAAGGATGTCATTTGGCTCATCCAGAGCGGATGAAGCTGCTGGAGCGAATGCAAGAAGGGCTGTGAAGAGCAAAAAAGTTTTCATATACATAATTTTATAATTTTTGGTCCTAGATTTCATTGTTATTCCACGATCCATTCTTTCTGCACTTGAATTTTATTCGTATCGCTAGCAATCGGAGCAGCAAGATTCCTCCAAGGCTTTCACGCTCCAGAAGCATCAGCCGTGGTCTTCCCAGGCAAATTGATGCGAACATGGCTTACCCCTCGCTCTGCTCCTGTCGCCTTCTCTCCGCAGCATCAACTCCTGATTATCCATTCTTTCGGACCGGCGAAGAGGCATAGATCTCGTCTTCGGCCCCTGCAAGGAGAACTCCATACCCTTCGGGCCAGAAGAATAGCTGGCGAGCTGAAACGAGCCCTCTCGGACAATTTCCATGAGGCAAACGTCTTGGTAGAACATCAGCCAGACAGCAATTGATATCGCTTTCGATCTTATTGATCTCCTTTGATTTATTCTATTATTCCTTTCTGCCTTACGATGTACGTTACCCTCTTGGAGTCGTCCGAGCTCTCGGTATCTGCATGATATCCGTCTCTTATTCGAACTTCTATCGCGTATATGCCGGCTTTTGAAAGAGCAGTATCCCATACCCAGGTATTCTGGGTGGTCCAAAGAGTCACAGGTAACCATTGCTCTTCCGTTGAGGGCCCTTTAAGGACATACTGGTAAAGAACGGTATCCCTTTCCGGATCATTGGACTTTGCCGTCCAGGTTATCTTAACGCCGTGGTCCTGCGGGCTCTGTCTATCCGATTTGATGCTTTGCAGAGACGGCCTTGAGTTAGCACTTGTGCTGCCATCGATGCCTACAATGTTCGCAATATTGTATTCAGCGCTAATATGGCTATCATATCCCCAAGGCGGCGCATGGCGTCCGTCTCTTACACGCATATCTATGATATTAGTACCGGCATCAGCAGGGCTGGTAGTCCAATTCCAAGTGTTATTCTCTTTCCAACTGGTCATCGATTTCCAGGTATTTCCCGTCAGAGGCCCGTTCAACCAGAACTGATACAACATCCTATCTCCATCCGGATCGTAGGCATTGCCGGTCCAGATAATTGTCGAGCCTGATGTTTGTGGTCCTTCTTGATCTGGCGTTATGCTCTTGGCCAAAGGCGCCTGATTCATGGCACCGGTCCCTACCAGAGATTCGACCGGTGCTGAGCTTTGACCATTTCTCATAAGCATGAGATCTTTGGTTGTGATGGCCTGGCCCAGGCATAGAAATGCCGCTATCAATATAGCACCTGCCAAAAGAAATCGTTGATAACTTCTCTCCTTCATTTGAAACCCCTTCATATCCCCTATTTAAATAAAATCTCTATTCTTTATCATTCTAATTAAATTTTTCTGAGTCTTCCAAGCTCCATTAGTAATGACCTGTGATATTGCCATCTTACGCCCTTGTGCAGGTATTGGAGGCGATTCTCAATTTCAGCAAACACGTTGCTCAGGC
>Ga0209254_10003385_pt1 | contig 14545 bp, 12 predicted proteins | sample FrelakmetDIP11DI_FD_187148 | JGI IMG/M metagenome (GOLD analysis project Ga0209254, IMG submission 187148) | Freshwater lake sediment microbial communities from the University of Notre Dame, USA, for methane emissions studies - DIP11 DI (SPAdes)... | ecosystem: Environmental > Aquatic >...
TCTTCTGTATAATTTTTTAACTGCTCATCAGTAAAAATTCGTATATCGTTGTAGGTTCTGTGACCTTTTTCTTCTTTATCCCACAACTTCTCCTGTCCTTTTAATGACATCGTTTACCTCCTTCTGGTGAGTTTTATAAAATGCAGGCAGTCAGAACAATTACCTCTACTTCTCTTCACCCCCTTCCTCAAAAAGATATTTCTCAGGTTAAACCAGGAATATGCCTTCTTTTTTCTATTGAGACCTTAGAAAGGTGTTTAATGATAATAAACTCTTATTTTTTTGTCAAGTAAGGAATATTTATATATAAATTAGCATGGAGTTCAGTTTTTTCTCCTTTTCGTGTCCACCACAAAAAAGAGAAAAAACGCATTGTTTTTTCAGGAAAAACAAATATGAGGAAACTTTTTCAATGCATCTCCGGTGCGTTAATCGACCCGATGGCCTCCTCTGCCCATTGTTTCAGTGGTTTTTGCAAAAAAACACCATCGATATAGATCATCACGGGTTCTTCTCTCTGGAGCAGTTTCTCCAGAAACCGCACAGCAGGAGAATAGCCTGTTCTTCCCATTGCCCAGGCTAACAGTCCGAGCGTCTCGCTATCGTCTTCCTGAAAAACCGCGAGAACCTTCTCCCTGAAGGCCTCAATAGAATCCGCGATCCTCATGCCCAGCCGTCCAATCCCCCAACACCCCCCTTTCATAAGCGGCGGTTCTTCGATAGAATGCGCTATCATCATGCTCCCGTACGGATCAATGAGTTCGGGGATATGCACAATAATTTCAGCGATAGTCTGCGGAGAACTCCAGCCAATCCCGCCGGATTCCTCGTTCAGCGACCAGAAAAGGGTCCTGATATATATCCGTACTTTTTCCTCTTTGCCTGACTGCCACCAGCGCTCCGTGAGTTTTGCGATCGTTTCGATGGCAGACCACCGAATCCTTTCGTCGAGATCATAGAGCCGGAAGCGTATCTCCTGCCAGAACCGTCTGTCCTGTTCGCATAAATTGAGCAGCGTGCCGTGGTCTCTTTTTATCAAAAGGTCTTCAATAATTCTTTTCACTGGTTTTTCCATCAGATTCACACTACTCCTGCACTCTACGAAAATGCACTGTTACTACAACTGTTCACAACACCATGCGTATGAATACAAGCGTTATTTTTATTTACAATTACCCCTGTCAAAGTGCTATACTTTTCGAGTTTATTGTTATGAGAGCCAACTCCCATGTATAGAATGAAAACGCTTCTGCTTCTTGTTATTGTCATTATAACACCTTGGCTAACGTATGCCGAGGAGTTTCCTGTGATTAATACCATCGAGATTCAGGGTCTTAAAAGAATCGATGCAAGCGGGGTAAAAGCGAAGATTACCCAGAAGCAGGGCGAACCAATTTCGCAGGAAAAAACGAACGATGACATAAAAAACATCTTCAAGATGGGATATTTCGACGACGTCAGAGCAGAGATCGAGTCGTTTGAGGGCGGAGTTAAGCTGATTTATGTCGTAAAGGAAAAAGCGACTATCGTAAAAATCGACCTGCAGGGGAACGATGAATTCGACGACACAAAACTGCGGGAAAAAATCACGATATCGACCGGCGCGATTGCCGATGCGGTGCTGATTCAGGATAACGCGAATAAGCTCAGGGCCTTTTACGAAGAAGAAGGCTACTGGCTGTCGCGCATCATCCCCGTCATAAAGAACATAAGCGGCGATGAGGTCAGTCTGACCTATCAGATTGAAGAAGGGCCGAAGATTAAGATCAGGAAGATAGTGACAGAAGGCAACAAAGCCCTTTCCGCAGGTAAAATAAAAGGCGTCATGGAAACGAAAGAATGGTGGTTGTTCTCCTTTATCAGCTCTTCAGGCTATTTTCAGAAGGAACGAATGGAGGTTGATGTAGAACGGATCAGGGACCTCTATTTCAACAATGGCTACATAAAAGTTGTTGTCGGCGAACCGGCGGTCCACCTCACTGAGGACAAGAAGGGGATGACAATAACTATACCGGTTTCGGAAGGTTATCAATACAGGGTTTCATCGATTTCGTTATCAGGCAACAAGTTCTTCGGAGATGACGCCATACGAAAAAGAATTACGATGGCTCCGGAAAAACCGTTCAGCAAGGGAACCCTGAGGAAAGACATCCTTTCAATCTCCGAACTATACTCAGAAAACGGTTATGCCTTAATAACCGTCACGCCTGACCTGGTCCCTGATGCGAATAACAAACTCGTACAGGTTGCGCTGAAAATCGACGAAGGCGAAAAATACAGGATCGGAAAGATAGAAATATCGGGGAATACAAAAACAAGGGACAAGGTTATCCGCAGAGAGGTCCGTCTGGATGAAGGGGATGTGTTCAGCAGCTCTTTGCTCAAGAGGAGCTATGAACGGATCAACAACCTCAATTTTTTCGAGACGGTTGAACTGGTCCCCAAACCCCATCCCGAGGAAAAACTGGTTGATGTCGATATAAAGGTAAAGGAACGTCCCACCGGCTTTTTCAGCATCGGCGGCGGGTACAGCTCTGTCGAAAAATTCATCGCCATGATCGAGTTGACACAGGGCAACCTTTTCGGTAGAGGACAGTTTGTGAAGCTCCGCGCAGAACTCGGGGGAAGGACGACATACTATGACCTCACGTTCAGAGATCCCTGGTTTCTCGATAAGCCGCTCTCATTCTCCACGAATGTGTACAAAATCTCGAAAGAGTATCCCGATTACGACAAAGATGCGACGGGATTCGGCATGTCGCTGGGCAAGCGGTTTAGAGAATACTGGTGGGGAGAACTCTCTTATAATTTCGAGGAGGCGACGATAGAAAACGTCGATGAAAATGACCCGGATGTTTCAGATATTATAATAGATCAGATTGGAACGAGCACAACCAGCAGTATTACTCCTTCCCTCACAAGAGATTCGAGAGATAATTATCTCGACCCGTCAAAGGGTTCGCGAAACTCCATTTACACTACATTTGCCGGCCTGGGGGGATCGAATAAATTTTTCAAGGGCGAGATCGACTCCGCGTGGTATTTTCCCCTCGGCAGCACGGCTGCATTGCTGAGAGGACGGTTCGGTTACGCTGCAGGATTCGGGGGGGAAGAACTCCCGCTCTATGAGCGGTTCTACGTTGGCGGTATTAATACGGTGCGAGGGTTAGGGTATGGAGATGCAGGGCCGAAGGACGACGACGGCGACCCCATCGGAGGGACAGAGGAACTGATCTTCAATGCAGAATATATCTTTCCGCTTATCAGCGAAATCAAACTGAAAGGGGTCGTCTTTTTTGATGCGGGAAATTCATATGAAGATTTCAAGAATTTCGGCGACCTTCGTTACACTACCGGGGCAGGGGTGCGTTGGATATCCCCTGTCGGCCCTGTCAGAATCGAATGGGGATATAACATCGACAAGAAGGAAGACGAGGACCCCAGCAAGTTTGAGTTTGCTTTTGGATCGTTCTTTTAATGCAAGAAACAACCAAGGAGGATATATGAGAAACAATCAATTCAGACAGTGGTTCATTTTTTGTTCTGTAGTAATAGGCTTATTGACGATACCGGTCGCTTCGTTTGCTGCCGATGTCGTTAAGTTCGGGGCTATCGACGTTCAGAAGATACTGAACGAATCGGAGACAGGGAAGAAAGCAAAATCCGACCTCGAATCGCTGATAAAATCGAAGCAGTCCATGATCGACGAAAAAGGCAAGGCGATCGAGAAACTGAAAGCGGACATCGAGAAACAGGCCTCTGTGCTCTCCGCTGATGCGAGAAAAACCAAGGAAGAGGAACTCGAAAAATCAATACGGGAATACCAGCGGGTCGTCCAGGATTCCCAATCTGAAATCAAGAAGAAAGAAGCGGAACTGACCGATGTGATCCTGAAAGATACACGCGAGCTGATCGAAAAGACCGGGGAAGAAGAAGGGTATACGCTCATCATTGAAAAAGGGATGGTCCTCTATTCAAGCAAGGGCATAGACATCACCGACACTGTTCTGAAGCGGTATAACGAATCGAAGCAGTCGAAAAAATAGTGAAGCTTAAAGATCTTGCGTTATTGCTGAATGGAGAGATCGTCAGTGGCAATGGTGATATCGACATCACCGGGGTTTCGGGCATCAGCGATGCAAAAGCCGGTGACGTAACCTTTTTATCGTCAAAAAAATATCTGAAAGATCTCGCCAACTGCAAGGCTGCGTGCGTGCTTGTTCAACAGCCATTGGTTGACGTAAGCATCACGCAGTTAAAAGTAGCGAATCCTTACCTGGCATTTGCGATACTTCTTGAACGTTTTCACATTAAACCGATGAAGCCCGCCGGTATAAGTGGAGATGCCATTGTGTCTGAAAAGGCTGTGATAGCAAAGGATGTCTCGATCTTCCCCTTTTCCTATGTTGCGGACGGCGTTACTGTCGGCAAAGGAACAGTGGTCTATCCGTATGTATTTATCGGAGAGAACACAACTGTGGGAGAAGGGTGCGTTCTCTATCCCCATGTGACCCTCAGAGAGGGGGTAACGATCGGCAACAGGGTAATCATCCATTCGGGTACTGTCATCGGCTCGGACGGATTCGGGTATGTCTTTGATGAAGGCAGACATTACAAGATTCCGCAGGTAGGGGGGGTCATTATCGAGGACGACGTCGAAATCGGATCGAATGCTTCTGTTGACAGGGCAACAACCGGAAACACGATAATCGGCAAAGGCACGAAGATCGATAACCTGTCGCAAATAGCCCATAACGTCAAAATCGGGCAGCACTCGGTTATCGTTGCCCAGGCGGGGATCGGCGGCAGCACGGAGATAGGAGATTATGTCACATTGGCCGGTCAGGTCGGCGTTGCGGATCATACTGTCATAGAATCAGGCACCATGATCGGCGCGCAATCGGGCATTATGGGTCATATTGCGAAGGGGGCCTATTCCGGGTCTCCTGCCATTCCTCATCGTGACTGGTTGAGGGCACAGGCTTTGTACGCGAAGCTTCCGGAAATGCAGAAAAGAATAAGAGAGATTGAAGAAAAGATACAAACACTCGAAAGGAGGAATACGGAATGATGGATATTAAGGACATACAGAACCTGCTGCCCCACCGCTATCCTTTTCTCCTGGTTGACAGGATTATCCAGATGGAAACCGGCACAAAGGCCGTCGGGATAAAAAATGTTACGATAAACGAACAGTTCTTTCAGGGGCATTTTCCGAACCATCCCATCATGCCCGGCGTCCTTATCATCGAGGCGCTGGCTCAGGTCGCAGGGATACTGGCGTTGCATTCCGGGGCGGCAACAGGCAAGGCAGTCTACTTCCTGAGTATTGAGAGGGCAAAATTCAGAAAGCCCGTTGTTCCCGGAGATCAGCTGAAACTGGAAGTAAGCATCCTCCAGCAGAGAGGGAATGTCTGGAAGTTCTCAGGGAACGCATTTGTTGAAGATAAAATTGCCGCCGAGTCGGAATTTACTGCCATGGTGGCGGATAAAGGGATATAAGGATATGGGAAGAGATATACATGCAACAGCAATCGTTTCACCCAAAGCGGAAATTGACGAGGGTACTTTTATCGGACCGTTCTGTATTATTCAGGACGGAGTTCACATCAGGAAAGGCACCAGGCTCATTTCAAATGTCATCATCGAGGGAGACACGGAGATCGGTGAAAACTGTGTCGTCTATCCGTTTGCCAGTATTGGCCTGCCTCCGCAGGACATGAAATACAAGGGAGAGAAAACAGGGGTCACCATCGGCAGCAATAATACAATCCGTGAATATAGTACGATACACAGAGCCTCTGTCGGCGGGAACGGAGTGACTTCCATCGGGGACGACAATTTCTTCATGGCGTACGTACATGTGGCGCATGACTGCGAGATCGGCAATTCCGTCATCATGGCAAATGTCGCCACGCTTGCAGGTCATGTACTGATAGAGGACCATGCAGTGATAGGAGGACTCGTTGCAATACATCAATTTACCCGCATTGGTACATATGCCATGGTCGGCGGGTTCAGCGGGATAGGACAGGATATTCCCCCGTATATGATTGCATCAGGCGCCAGGGCAAAACTCTTTGGTCTCAATGCCATCGGGCTGAAGCGGCACGGGTTTACCGACAGCACCATCAATGAACTGAAGAAAGCATATAAAATACTGTTCAGGGAAAAAAGGACGCTCAAAGACGCCATTCAGAAGATACAGGAAGACCTTCCATACACCGACGAGATAAAACATCTCATCGAGTTTATACAGAAAAATAAGAGAGGCATCTGCCGGTAGCGGTCGTACATCGCTTTGGAGTTTTTTGTCCTCCAAGGAAAAAACCAATGAAACAGAGCACCGGAAGTCCCCTATGAAGAAACTCGGATTAATCGCCGGAAAAGGCGAACTCCCGGCGGCTGTAGCTTCCGGGGCGCGTTCGCAGGGCTATAAGGTCTTTGCTGTAGCGCTCGATCCCCTCGCCGACAAATCCCTCTCTTCATACGTGGATGAGATACAATGGGTGAATGTCGGAAAGTTCGGCGAACTACTGGAATCGCTCAAAAAATCCGGCGTAAAAGAAGCGGTAATGGCGGGCAAGGTTTCGAAGACGCTCCTCTATAAGAGTAAAATCACCCCTGACCTGAGGGCGATGAAACTCCTCTTTTCTCTCAGAGACAGAAGCGACGATTCAATCCTCCTGGCTATTACCAAAGAGATTGAAAAGGAAGGAATCAAGCTCCTCGATATTACCGGTTTCACGACTTCTCTCCTCACCCCCGAAGGCGTGTTGACAGGAGATAAGCCTACCGAAGATGAATGGAAAGATATTGCGTTCGGCTGGAAAATCGCGAAAGAGATCGGACGGCTGGACATCGGGCAGACGGTGGTGGTAAAAAATCAGGCTGTTATGGCTGTTGAGGCAATTGAGGGAACGGACGAAGCGATAAAACGGGGTGGTACACTCGCGGGGAAAGGCGCCGTTGTGGTGAAAGTAAGCAAACCGGATCAGGACATGAGATTCGACGTCCCTGTTGTAGGCCTCGATACCATTAAGGCAATGGCAGACGTCCATGCACGGGTTCTATCGGTCGAGTCGATGAAAAGTATGATTCTCAACAGAGACGCCATCATCAAAGAAGCGAAAAATGCCGGCATTGCGATTATAGGGTATTCCGGGCAGGCAACATCATTCGCAGACTGATTATCAGCCATGGCTGAAAGAACGTTTATGCACTCGTCCCTTTCAGCTCAAATATCTTCACCTCTTTTTCCTTCCCTTTCACCTTGACGATATCCAGTTCTTTCACCTGTAAATGACCGACTGATCCTTTCCCCAACACCTCATCGATATGCCTTATAGTAAATTCCGTAACTATGATCTTGGTGTTGTATGTTCTCGTAAGCTTTTCGACCCGGGCTGCCAGATTTACATTATCGCCGATTACGGTATAATCCATCTTCTTTCCGGCAGCGCCGATATTGCCGATAATGACTTCCCCGGTATTGATGCCGATACCGCAGTCAAGCCCGCACTTGTCTTCCAGTTTCCACTTATACTGCAGATCGCGGAGTTTGGCCTCCATATTCAACGCACAGCGTACGGCAAGCTCTGCATGATTCGGCTGGTCGATGGGAGCGCCCCAGAAGGCCATGATCTCGTCTCCGACGAATTTATCCAGCGTTCCATCCCATCTGAATATGATGTCGGTCATCTCTTTAAAATATTCATTCAGGATCTCAACCACTTCCTCCGGCTGCTTCTGTTCAGACAAAGAGGTAAACCCGATGATATCCGCGAAAAGGATCGTCACGGTTTTTCTTTCTCCTCCGAGTTTCGCCTTTTCAGGATTATTGATGAGTTCTGCAACAATCTTCGGAGAAACATAGCTTGAAAACATCGCCCTGATCTCCCGTGATTTTTTTTCCTCGAAGAAATATTTCGTCACCGTAACAACCACCGCTATCATCATCATGTTGGCCGCCGGATAGGTCACGTGAAGCCAGAACCCCTTAAGGACAAACAGGAGCAAGGCGGCAACGAGATACCCGGAGAACAGGATAAAAGAAAAGAACGCTCCTTTCAGGGCATTAAACCTCGGCAGGAGTATTCCCGTCGCGAAACCGGTAAGGATTATCATGATAATTTCGATATAACCCGGACTCTTTGTGAGATAATTCCCGTGAAGGATATTTTCCACAACCGTTGCATTCTTCTCGACACCAGGCATGTTCGCCGAAAAAGGGGTATTCTTCAGATCATAGGTCGCAATGGCTGTCGTTCCAAGAAAAACGGTGCGGTTGCGGATTGCTTCCCGAGAAATCTTCTTACGTAAGATTTCTGCCGCGGAAATCGGCCTGAAGGTACCTTCTTTTCCGAGATAATTAATCAGCATCCTGCCTCTGCGATCACAAGGGATTAACACGTTGTCGCCCAGTGTCACACCCCGGTCACCCGTGATCGCCGTCTCCTCGAAGCTTAAGCCGAGAGCTATCCGGGCTGCCTGGAGCGCAAGGGATGGGAAGAATTCATCCCCATACTTGAGATAGAGGATCGCCCACCGGTATTTCCCATCGTAGTCCGGATGGCTGTAAACATGCCCGTTGAGACTGGTCCGTAAAATCTCCGGCACTGTCGGAAGAATAGTATCCGCTTCGACCGGAAACATATTCTTCGATTCCTGCACCTTTAGAAACGCGGAATTAAGAATGGCATCCGGAATATTTTTGGGCTCTGTGTTCTTTTTACCGACCCAGACGTCAAAAGGCAACGCGAGCACGACTTTGTCTTTTGCTGTGAAGAGGACGTCGCCAAGAGCATTATCTGCTTTCGGACTCTCATGCTCCGAAAAAAAGATATCGATAGCAAGGACCTTTGGCTCTAAGGCCATAATTCCCTTTACCAGGTCCGCCATTAACGTCCTGCTCCATGGCCAGCGGCCGAATTCCTTCAGGCTTCGTTCGTCGACTGCAACGATGAGCACTTCTCCTGAAAGCGCAGGTAGAGCGATAAAATTTCTTACATGAAACCGGTAGTCAAGGGTTAATGTCTCAATACGTTCTTCAATGGTATCCGGACGAACAATGAGGAGAGTTAAAAAGAGTGCTGATGAAACGATGCAAAACGCAAAAATCCAGTGCCTTGTTTTAGGCTGATCCCTCATCCGGTTTTCAGTATTTCAGCATCGCCTTTTCTTGATTGGCAACAACGACGAGCACGTAATGCTCGGTATCGAGATATTTTTTTGCAACTCTCAATACGTCTTCTTTCGTAACGGAATTGATAAAGGAAGGGTATTTCGAAATGTAGTCGGCTCCGAGGCCATAGAATTCGACCGAGGCAAAGAAGTCGGCGATCTTTCTGCTCGTATCGAGCCTCCTCGAAAAACTTCCGGTCAGATAGGCCTTCGCATCCGAAAGCTCCTCGTCCGAAACCATTTCGCTTCGCATCCGCTCAATCTGTCTGAGAATTTCGTCAAGGGCCACATTTGCAGACTCGTTCTTGGTCTGAACTCCTATCTGAAAGCTCCCCCGCTCTTTATATGCGGAAAAGAAGCTGTGCACGTCATAGGCAAGCCCCATTTTGTCTCTCACTGACTGCATAAGTCTTGATGAGAAGCCTCCGCCGCCGAGCAGGTAATTCATGACTGAGACCGCATAATAGTCGGGATTATCCCTGCTGATCCCAAGGTTTCCGAGTATGATATTCGCCTGTGTGAGCTCCTTGTCTATTTTTATAATCTTCTTTGCCTTTTCCCCTGCGATGTCTCCGTAAGGGATGAGAGGCAGATCTGCTTTCTTCCAGACACCGAGATATTTTTTCATGACTGCATTCAGCTCGTCGGATGTAAGATCCCCTGCTACCGACAGGATTGCATTATTCGGCAGAAAAAAATCGGAATAGAACGTGACAAGATCGTCTTGAGTGATGGTATCGAGCGTATCTGTTGATCCTTGGATGAGTCTCCCGTAGGGGTGCTTTCCGAAGACCTCTTTTTTAAACGCTCGGCCTGCAAGAAAGGAGGGGTCCTCTTCCTGTTGACGCAACGAACCTTTAATCTCTTCTCTTTTCCTGTCGATCTCTGCCTGTGGAAATGTCGTATTCAGCAGGATATCTGAAAAAAGTTCGAACCCCTTATCGAGGTCTTTCTTCAGGACTGAAAGGGTAATAGTCGTAAAATCGTTTCCTGCAGATGCATCAAGTGACGCACCGATAAAATCTATTTCCTCGCTGATCTCCCGGGAAGAACGGTTTTTTGTTCCTTCGCCAAGAAGTTTCGCACTGAGATTGGCGAGGCCCGCTTTTTCTTTCGCCTCATGACGCTGGCCTGCTTTTACCAGAAGCGTTACCATAACAATAGGCAGGTTGTGATTTTCAGAATGAAGGACTGTCAGCCCATTGGGTGTGATGGTTCTTGTTGTTTCAAGGGCCAAAGCATTGACTGACAACAAACAGACAATGGCATACAATAAGCTGATTAAAACGAGTCTCTTAAATTTTTCACTTTTCACTCTTCACTCTTCTCTCTTCACTTTTTTTATTGGTAGCAGAATGCCTTCTGTCAGGTTATCTTCCTTCAGGTATTTGCCGGCAACTTCCATCACTGCCTGCGGAGTAACCAAGCGTATCCCGTCAAGATAGGTATCAATAAGCCTCCAGTCTCCGAGCATCTCGAAGATGCCATATTTCATCGCCTGGAGATAAATGGAGTCCTGTCCCATGATGAAAGAAGATTCGATCTGGTTCTTTGCCTTTTGCACTTCACGAGCGGACGGCGCCTCTTTCCGGATTTTGGCGATCTCCGCATAGAGAGCATCCTCGACTTCTTTTATCTCCTTTCCCGGAGCAACCGTTGCATAAAAGTAAAAAAGGTATGGGTCCCGGTTGAAGCTGCCGTAATCAGCGGACACATCAAGGGCAATCTTCTTTTCGTAGACAATGGATTGATAGAGCCTCGAACTCTTGCCGCCTGACAGGATGACATTCAGGATATCGAGGGCATAGCTGTCTTCATGGGGAAAGCTCGGCGTATGGTAGGTGAGTATGATGAAGGGGAGTTCGGCTTCTTTTTGAAGAACCACCCTTTTCTCCCCCCTCTGCGCGGGCTCCACCGAAACAATAGATTTTTTCGGCGGGCCCGACGGGATATGCTCGAATGAACTCCTGACTTTTGAGAAAATCTCGTCGGCATTCACATCTCCCACAATAATGATTACGGCATTATTGGGTGAGTAGTTTGCGTTGTAGTAATCATATAAATCAGTCCGCTCGATAGCTCCGAGATCAGACATCCAGCCGATCACAGGTCTCCGGTAGGGATGCACTTTAAAGGTAGCGGCGGCGACTTCTTCAAAGAGAGAGCTTTGAGGGTCGTCCTCATAGCGGAGTCTCCGTTCCTCCATAACCACCTGTCGTTCGGAAAGGACTTCCTTTGGTTCTAAGAGGAGATTTCGCATTCTATCGGCTTCGAGGTCTATTGAAAGGGCTATCCTGTCTGACGAGAAAAGTTCGAAGTACACCGTATAGTCCTTTGTCGTATACGCGTTATCCGTCCCGCCATTTTTTTGTACTGTGTTTGAAAAAACCGACGGCCCATATTTCGTGGTCCCTTTGAACATCATATGTTCGAGGAGATGGCTGAGGCCGGATTTCCCGGCAGGCTCATCTCTCGCCCCTGTCCTGTACCATACCTGGAACGTCGCAACAGGCGCCTTGTGCTCTTCAATAATCAGGACTTTTAATCCGTTTTCAAGCCTGTATTCCTTTATAACTGCGGCATAAACAGCTGCATGCAGGCATAGAAAAATAAAAAGCGAGAAGAAAACAATTCTTGCAGTGCGCATAGGGTAGTATAGCAAAAAAAAGAAAGCGCGCGTAAGTCCGTAAGGTGGAGCAAATGTACAAAATACTTGACACTTTCTCCTATCTTCGTTATTGTTATCTAAAGTATAACTTTGAACAGGAGTAATTATCGTGTTAAGACATAAGCATATATCGATTCCCGTCTTTTTTTTCATGTGTCTTATTGTTTCCTCTCTTTCATTTTCACAAACCCCTGAGTACAAAGACTACACTGTCACAAAAGGCGATACCCTCTGGGATATCTCGAATAACGAGTTGAAGGACCCCTTTCTGTGGCCGAAGGTATGGAAAGAGAATCCTGAGATCAAGAATCCGGATTTGATCTATCCAGGACAGAAGATCAGGATCCCGCTCTATCTGCTGCAGAAGGAAATCAAGCCGGAGGTAAAACCGGAAATAAAACAAGAGGTAAAACCTGAAGTGAGAGTAGAACTAAAGCCTGAACCTGTGATCCCCAAGCCTGTGCAGAAGACGGTCAAACCTGCTCCGAGAGAATATCTTGTTGACAGAAATTTATTGATTGTAAGCGGCTATATAACGGACTCAGTGCACTCTGTCGGGGCAATTTATGACAAACCAGGAGAAATTACGAATCTCACGAAGAGTGATTATGCCTATATCAGCACAGATCACCCAGTGAAAAAAGGGGATAAATTCTACATTATTTACCCGTTAGAAGAAGTGCAGCACCCGGTCACTGGCCGCAAACTGGGCGTTCGTATTGCAATTTTAGGAACCGCAGAAGTAATGGATGAGCACGATCCGAAAATTCTCATAACAGATTCTTATACTGAAATCCCCATCGGAAGCCTTCTTGACGATTATTATGACATAGAGCCTCCTTTGGCGGTGGACAATCCCAGAAAACCTGATGTCAACGGGCACATACTAACCGGGCTAAGACGTATATATGCACACGGCACTTGGGACATCGTCTTCATAGATAAAGGGAAAAATGACGGACTGGAATTGGGCGATTTACTTGCTACCACCCTGCAAAGCGATCATAAAATTGTAAATGGGGTCGTTCAGATAATCAGCATGAAACCATCGACTTCTGCTGCTATAATCAGGAAGGCTGCGAAAGAAATCCAGAGGGGAGACCCGGTAGTAGCAATCACGCAGGAGTAGTTGTTAATCTTTTCAATGCCTTGAGCCTGCTCGGGTGTTTCAGTTTCCTCAATGCCTTTGCTTCAATCTGCCTTACCCTTTCACGCGTAATCGAGAGATGTCTGCCTACTTCTTCAAGAGTATGGTCCCGGTCGGCGCCGATCCCGAACCGCATGCGGATAACCATCTCCTCTTTCGGTGTCAGCGTTTTCAGGACCTTTTGTATCTGTTCAGACGTCTCGGTCTTCTCCGCATCCGAATAGGGTGACGGACTGTTTTTATCCCCGATAAAGTCTTCCAGTTCGGTATCCTCGTCGCCAACAGGCGTCTGGAGCGCGATAGGGTCCTGTATCGCCCTGAAGACTTCTTCAACCTTCCTTGTCGGAACCAGCAGTTTCTGCGCGATTTCTTCGTTGGTAGGTTCACGGCCGAGTTGCTGGGTAAGCTCGCGGGATGCCTTGGTAACCCTGTTGTAAAACTCCATCATATGAACAGGGACCCTGATGGTTTTCGTCTGATCAATCAGTGCCCTGGTAATCGCCTGCCTGATCCACCACGTTGCATACGTGCTGAACTTAAATCCCTTTTCATATTTGAATTTATCGACCGCCTTCATAAGACCTATATTGCCTTCCTGTATAAGGTCGAGGAGCGGCAGTCCTCTGCCCACGTAGTTCTTTGCGATATTCACCACCAGTCTGAGATTACGGGTAATCAGTTCATTTTTTGCAGTGGTGATAAGCGTCTTCGCCTTTTGGATACGGCTCCACATCGCCTTCAGGTCAGCCACTTTGGCGCCGACTTCAGATTCGACCTTTTTATATGTCTTCTCTACCTCTTTTGCGAGTATTTCGAGCTTCTTCGTATCGATATTTTTTTTCTTCTTTTCTCTAATGACAGTTCTCAGGCCTTTCAGTGAAACGTGTTTGGCTATTTTCCGGTCCTCGATTTCAATATCTCTCATGAGTTCGTCGATAATTTCAACACTTTGTATGAGCGCCTCATCGGTCCTCTCCTCTTCAGGATCGAGTTCCTCTTCATCGCCTTTTAAACTGGCTTCGAGTTTCTTGTATAAAGGAAGCGCAATAATGAGTTCGCGTATGATGGCTTTCCCTTCTTCGAGTCGTTTTGCAAGCTCAGTTTCTTCATCTTTTGTCAGGATGGAGATGTCCCCCATTGAATAGAAATAAGCCTGCACAAGGTCTTCCGTCTTTTCATACTCTTCGATCTCCTCTTCCATCTCTTCTTCCGGAGGGAGCGCTTCCTCATGGTCAACAACCTTCACCCCCATATCCTGAAGGATATCCATAAGGTCTTCTATTTCGTCGGGTGAGAAAAACTCGGAAGGCAATGCATCATTTATTTCATCATAGGTAAGCGTGCCCCTTCTTTTACCAATATCGATGATCTCTTCGAATATGTCTCTTTCTCTCATTATCGCTCCTTAAAAAACATAAAAAGGGCCTCCTTTAAAAAGGCCCCGGCTGTCTTTAACAACAGGAGGGAAGTAATAAGGGTCAAGTCACACGGTCTATTAGTACTGGTCAGCTGAACACATTACTATGCTTACACCTCCAGCCTATCAA
>Ga0209254_10003386_pt1 | contig 14545 bp, 9 predicted proteins | sample FrelakmetDIP11DI_FD_187148 | JGI IMG/M metagenome (GOLD analysis project Ga0209254, IMG submission 187148) | Freshwater lake sediment microbial communities from the University of Notre Dame, USA, for methane emissions studies - DIP11 DI (SPAdes)... | ecosystem: Environmental > Aquatic >...
TAGGCTCGTCAAAGACGATGCAGCCAGACCGGCTTGCCAGCGCGCCGGCGATGGCCACCTTTTGCTTCTGGCCGCCGGAAAGCATGTGCGGCGGGTGCGTGGCACAGTCGGCCAGGCCGACGATCTCCAGTGCTTCGTCCACCCGCCGCCGGATCTCGTCAGTGGGAATCGCCAGGTTCTCCGGTCCAAAGGCCACGTCCTCTTCCACCGTGCTGGCTACCAACTGGTTGTCTGGGTTCTGGAAGACCATTCCGACGAGCTGCCGGATCGCCGGTAGATGGCGAGGATCGGTAGTGAGCAGGCCATCCACCCACACCTGCCCCGCCGTCGGCAGCAGCAGCCCGTTGAAATGGCGGGCCAGGGTCGATTTGCCCGATCCGTTTGGACCAATGATGGCCACAAACTCGCCCCGGTCGATGGTCAGATCCACCCCGCGCAGGGCGTGCACCTGCTGGCCATTCTCCAGGGGATAGGCATGTTCCAGGCCCTGGACCTGGATAAAGGACGGCATTTACCTGTCAGTCACGCGCGGCCGCGATGCGGCCTTTGCCCACCGCCCTCAGGGCGACTACGGCAGGGATGGTGACGATCAAGGCCAGCGCGATCTCGATCGGTACGTTGATTGACAGGATGGGCACCAGGAGTGCTGCTGGAAATGTGCCGAACGCCAGTAGGATCCCCAATACGCCCACGCTATTGGTCAATGTCCCGACGATACCCGCGACCCCGGCGGCCAGGGCCGGCCACCGCCGCAGGGGCCGGTAGGCATAGTAGGCCAGGACGCCGATCAGGATCCGCGGTAGAAAGGCGGCCAGCAACGCCACGAACAGGTTGCCTCCGGCAAGCGTAATAAAGGTCGCGCTGTACAGGGACCAGGAGGCGATCGCCAACACCAGCCCCACCAAAGCGCCGACGACAGGGCCGGCCAGAATGCCGGCAATGATGGCCGGCAGGTGCAGGCTGGTGGCCGAACCGCTGATGTTGGGAACCGGGATCAGGCCCAGTGGGGTAAAGGCCAGCACGATGGCCAGCGCCCCGAACACACCGGCCACTGCCAGGTCGTAGGTGCTCAGCTGCCAGAAACGATTTGCACGTGTCATCAGATCCTCCCTGCATCGGAAATGTCCACCTGCAAGGCAGCAACGGGCGAAGCTGGTTCGGCACCTGGCGGCAACAAGAAAAGATCGACAGAGGACCACTCCCTCTTGCCGTCTCGGTCGCCTCGGCGATCCCAGCGGCACCGGAAAGCGGTGCGGTTGGCTTTCGCAGGTAGAGCTCACGGCCCAATGGGTCCATGGCCAGGTCATTATAGCCAAACCGGCTGTGATGTCAAACGCTGGTTGAGGGTAGGGATTTGACATCCGGCCCTGATTTGGATACGATCAGCCAAATGGTCCCAGAAACGGTTGCAGTTCACGAGGACTTGCCCCAGTTGAGCGCTCGCTGGCACCGGCACGAAATAAGGAGCGGTGTTCTAGAGCCGACAGGCTCTGCGCTGCGCTTCATCGTCGGCAGTACGGTCTCTCGGCGCTACAGCAACGCGCAGATCGATGACTATGTGGGATTGCCTCGCCGTCGTTTTCCTTGGCGGCCGCCGCTTCGCCTGACCGTCCGCGCCCGGTTCTCCCACTCGGCTGGGGAGCTGAGAGGCACGGCTGGCTTTGGCTTTTGGAATGATCCGTTCCTGATGACCGGGAAGCGCCTGCCGGCCCTGCCACGGGCTGTTTGGTTTTTCCACGCCTCGCCTCCTTCCGACATAAAGCTGGACGGGGATGCGCCTGGCCACGGCTGGAAGGCGGCGACGATAGACGCCCTGCGTCCGGCGACCTTTCTGTTAGCGCCCGTGGCTGTGCCAGCTGTGTTGCTGATGAAGGTCCGCCCGGTCTATCTGGCGCTGTGGCCACCGATCCAGCGCGCTATCCACGTAGCGGAGGCGTTGCTGGAAGTGGATATGGACGAGTGGCACGTCTATGTCATCGAATGGGGCAAGCGCCACTCGCACTTTAGTGTCGACGGAGAGCCGGTCGCCGGGCCGGTTCCCTCTCCGCGCGGCCCGCTGGGCTTTGTCATGTGGCTGGACAACCAGTACCTGGTGGCGACGCCGCAAGGGCGGCTGGGGTGGGGCGTGCTAGAGATCGTGGGCCGGCAGTGGATGGAGGTGGATCATTTCGCCATTGAGCCGGCGTCGTAACGGCTTCAGTCGAGCGCTGCGTTGGCTGCTGGAGCTGGATCGGCCCGTACCCGTCCGAACCAAAGCCGAGATCGCCGCCGAAGTGGAGCGCAACTACCGCTGGAACTTTGGCGTCAACCTGCTGGACGGCGCCTTTTTCTGGTTCGGCGCTAGCTTTGCTTCCTCCTCGACCATCGTCCCGCTTTTCATCAGCAAACTGACGTCGAGCCCGTTTCCGATAGGCCTGGCCGCGGTTATCGCCCAGGCCGGCTGGTATCTGCCCCAGCTCTTCACCGCAGCGCCGGTCCAACGGCTGGCCCGCATGAAAGCGGTGGTCGTGAACGCCGGCCTCTTCCTGGAGCGGTTACCGTTGTTCGTGCTGGTGCTTTCGGCTGTCGTCGCCGGTCAATCCCCGACCTGGGGGCTGATCCTGTTCCTGGTCGGCTATGCCTGGCACAGCCTGGGCGCTGGGGTGGTAGCGACCTCTTGGCAAGACCTGATCGCCCGCTGTTTTCCCGTGAACCGGCGAGGGCGTCTTTTTGGGGCAACCCAGTTCGTTGGCGCCGGGATGGCGGCGCTGGGAGCTGGGTTTAGCACCCAGATTCTGAAGGGTTTCACATTCCCCACCAACTTTGTCTACTGCTTTGTCATCGCGGCAATCGGCATCAGCCTCAGTTGGGTCTTTCTGGCGTTGACGCGCGAGCCGGTCCAGCGGTCCGACGCACCACAGCAAAGCCAGCGCCAATTCTGGGCCAGCCTGCCCGGCATTGTGCGCCAAGACCAGAACTTTCGCCATTTCCTCGTGGCGCGTCTACTGCTTGCTCTGGGCGGTATGGGCTGGGGATTTGTGACCGTCGCCGCGGTGCAGCGCTGGCACGTACCTGATGGCACGGTTGGCTTGTTCACAGTATCCCTGCTGATCGGACAGACCTTCGGTAATCTCAGCCTTGGTTTTCTGGCCGATCGGGTTGGCCACAAGCTATCGCTGGAGCTCGGTACTGTGGCCGCATCCCTCGCTTATACTTTGGCCTGGGCTGCGCCATCGCCAGAGTGGCAGTACCTGGTGTTTGCCCTGCTGGGGATCGCCTCCGCCTCTATCTTTGTATCGGGTATTCTGATGGTCATGGAATTCCCGTCCCCCGACCACCGGCCCACTTACGTCGGTCTGGCCAACACGGCCACAGGCCTGGTAAGCATGCTGGCGCCAATGATCGGCGCTTGGCTGGCGAGCATCGGCTATGGCTGGCTATTCGCCCTGGCGGCCGCCATCAACCTGGCGGCCCTGGCTGCCTTGCATTGGGGTGTGCGGGAGCCACGCCGGGCAGGGGGAGATTCTTCGCGACCTATGGACGCTCAGAATGAAAAGTCGGAGAATACGCCTAGTTCTGTGTGATCTGGTAGCGATACGACGCTGGTTCCGTGGTCATCGGCGCCAGGGCAGAGATGACCAACACGGCGCGGTCGATACCCTGGCCTAGCCCTGTAATGGTCATCGTCCCATGGGACAGGTCGTCGAGCACCATCCGCTCGACCCTGGTTTCATCCCCGATCGTGATCAGTTGCACCAGGAACTGCTGGGGCACCTGATCCGTGACTTGCAGGAACCCCTCGGCCACCCAGCCATCGTCGCCTGTCTCGGCGTCATGCGAATATCCAAGCTCTGGGATCGTCACGTCGTCCAGGCATAGGCCAGGATGGTTCAGCTCTTCGTCTGTAATGACCTCGAAGCGGATTAGCACCTTTTGGCCGGCGTATGGAGTCAGATCAAAGCTCTCCTGCATCCAGGTCGGCCCGTTGTCACCGCCGCTCCTGCCGGTAAACGCCGGTCCATAGCCGTTGCCGCTGGGGTTGGTGGTGACAGTGTGATCGTTGGCCAGTATCGTCCAGGTCTCTCCGCCGTCGGTCGAGACCTCAACGTAGGCGTAATCATAGTCGATCTCCAGGTCGTACCACATCCAGGCCTGCAGGGTGGCCTGTTGCAGCCCGGTCAGGTCAAAGGCACGTGTCAGCCTGGCATCGCTCTCGTCGCTGCGGTTGGACCACCACTGATACTGCCCGCTGTGCGCCTGGTTGCCCACCAGCGAGACCAGGGTGCTGCCGGTGAATTCGATAGTCAGGTTCCGCTTTCCTTCCAGCCGAACATAATCCGCGGCGTATTGGTGGACCGTTGCTTGCTGATAGACAGGGTAATCTGAATGTCGATCTGCCGGGCGGAGCTTGGGCACAGATACGTCGCTGTAGCCATAGCGCCCATCGGCCAGCTCTGGATCATCCAGGTAATTGGCAATGAGCCAATCGGCATAGAGAGCGGTGAACTGCCGCCCGCTCGAGTCTGTTGTGGCCAACAACGCATCCACTCCGGCGATGCCGTTCTCCGGTCCTGCCACTAACTGGCTGATGGCCTGTTCCCCGTATTGATCGAACATGTAGGCCCCGAACAGATAACTGGCGCCATAGTGCGGCCCGGAAGCGTCGAGCTCGGACCAGGTGGTTAATTGGGTATCGGGCTCCCGAGCAAACTCGACATCCGAGCCGCCTGTGTCATAGCCGTTCACCTGCCCGGCCAGTTCAGACATGGCCTCATTGATCCAGGTATCCTCGTCGCGATCCTGGTTCCAGTGGACCATATGCTGGAACTCGTGGGCCAAGATTCCGTCAAAGTAGGCATTGCCGGGCATGGCGTTGTCCAGGTTGATGTAGAACATCTCGTGCTCGTTCGAGTGGGGGATAACCTCTGCCGGGTATTCGTCAGGAGGCGAAAAGGAGCCGCCGACGCCGGGCACGTAGCCGAGAAAGATAAAGACGTGCGGGTCGCCGTCGATACCCGGAGTCCATTCGCTGCCAAAGATCTGCCGGTTCGTGGGATAGGTCCGCTCCTCAAAGTTCAAAGCCGATTCTGCCAGATCGTCTGCCGGGATCGAATAGCCCTTCTCGATCCACCAGTAAGCGTGAGGAGTGACGTAACCCAGAGTGGCGTCCGCGGTCAAGTACTCGTTGGTCTGGACATTGTGAAGCTCAAAAGTGACCTCGTCGCCCAGCTCATAGCTGGGCGGATTGGCCTCTGGCGTCAGGTCGGGCGGCACCGGCGCGCCGCCCAGCCGGCTGGCCAGGTCAACGAGATCCCTTTCCGGCACGGTTGCTTCGGCCAGCAGATCTGCCGTAAGGCGCTCCTCGGCCGTCGGAGGGCGGCGCTCGATCTCCGAGATGGAGGCCGGTTCCAATGTAGCTTGCGATTCGATGATGGTTCCAATGCCCTGTGTGATGGTAGATCCCGCCAGGCACAGCCCGACGATAGCCACACAGCACCAGAACAGCAGAGCCACACCCAGGCCAATAACGATATACTGAAAGCTGCGATTCATGGGGATCTTGCTCCCAACCCTAGCTTGAGGGTGTCAGGGCTGCTCTCACGTAACAAGAAAGGACACAGGGTTCCGCTAGGCAACGACGCCCTGTGTCCTCCCTGGCAAGCGGCGAGCCGGAGAGCAACCAGCCGGCTCGATATCTACTCAATCGGTTCCTTCGAGATAAGAAAATCGCAGGACGGGTCCCCCTTGGCGATGCATGATACTTCAGTCAGCTTGAACTTCTTGCCGCTGGTGCCCCAGTCCAATCCACCCTGAATGATGCCCGTGGCTGCGTGGCAGATCGACGCGTCGGCGTGCCGGCCCCAACACACCGGACAGCGCTCGATGACATAGATAAAGCTATCCGGCTGCTCGCGGACGTAGCAGATCTGATCGCTGGTGCTGGAAAAGGCCGTCGCCATGGCCCGCAGACCAACCTTCATTCTGATGCCCAGCGGCAACAGGCGGAAGGTTCTGTCGGCGATGCCAACCATAGCCCCAAAGTTCTTCAACCCCTGGTCAAACGCCTTGCGCCCGGCGCGCAGAGCCATTGCCCGGCCGCCTCGTGGGCCATACATCGCTTCCATGGCTTCGTTGAGCTGGGCGAAATCGGCAAAGTCGAACTCTTTGTGCAGGTTGCCAGGTGGAAAGTTGTCGATCAGATGTTGCATCTTGGCCTGGTTCAACAGCGCCTTCAGGCCGTTAGGCCCCATGATCTCCTGGATCGACTCCAGGTAGATCTTGACGATCAGGTTAGGATAGTGGTACCCACTCTTCTGAGGTTGCTCTGCTGACACTTTGTCCTCCTCCACGAGACTGCCGCGTTTCTATTATACCAGATCTGGCCTGTAACGCAAGCTCACGTTATAGACTTGTGGCCTCGGCCGGTGTTTCAGACAGGAGGGCGCTTACCTCAGCCTCATCTAGTGTCTCTTTCTGGATCAGACTCTGGGCCAGGCTGTCCAACTGCTCCCGATGAGCCCTCATGACCTCCAGTGAGCGCGAATGAGCGCTGTTGATAATCTTTCGGACTTCGACATCGATCTTGCGGGCCACCGCCTCGCTATAATTCCGGTGCTCCGCCAGGCTGCGACCCAGGAAGACCAGCTCTTCCCGCTCGCCAAAGGTCATCGGCCCAAGCTCCTCGCTCATGCCGTGCTCCATGACCATCTTGCGCGCCAGGTCGGTCGCCCGTTCCAGGTCGTTGCTGGCGCCGGTCGTGATCCGCTGGAACACACTCTCTTCTGCTGCTCGCCCGCCCAGCATGGTGATCAATTCAGCTTCAAAGCGGGTGCGACTGATCAGGTAACGATCCTCGTCCGGCAGGGCTATCGTATAGCCACCGGCCATACCCCGGGCGATGATCGATACCTTGCGCACCTTGTCGGCGAGGGGCGTCTTGGCGGCAGCCAGCGCATGCCCTGCTTCGTGGTAGGCGATCACACTCTTTTCCTCGTCGGAAATGATCCGGCTCTTGCGCTCCGGGCCGGCGATCACCCGCTCGATCGCCTCCTGCAGCTCGGCCATATCGATCGTCTTCTTGTTACGCCGCGCGGCCAGGATCGCCGCTTCGTTGATCAGGCTTTCGATGTCGGCGCCCACAAAGCCTGGTGTCTGGCGGGCCAGAGCTGCCAGGTCCACGCCTGGGCCAAGCGGCTTGCCCCGTGCGTGTACCCTCATGATCTGCTCTCGTCCCTTCATGTCGGGCCGGTCCAGGACTACGCGTCGGTCAAAGCGACCGGGGCGCAACAACGCCGGGTCGAGGATATCAGGCCGGTTTGTGGCTGCGACGATGATAACGTTGGTGTCTGTGTCGAATCCGTCCATCTCGACCAGGATCTGATTCAAGGTTTGTTCGCGCTCGTCGTGCGAACCACCCAGCCCTGCGCCGCGATGCCGGCCAACGGCATCGATCTCGTCGATGAATACGATACAGGGCGAATTGCGCTTGGCCTGGTCGAATAGATCGCGGACCCGGCTTGCGCCAACGCCGACGAACATCTCTACAAACTCGGATCCGGAGATAGAGAAAAAGGGAACGCCGGCCTCTCCTGAAACCGCCTTGGCCATCAGCGTCTTGCCGGTGCCGGGAGCGCCGACCAGGATAACACCTTTGGGAATGCGCGCCCCCAGAGCGATGAACTTCTGGGGCTCTTTGAGAAACTCGACCACCTCGGCCAGCTCCTGTTTCGCCTCTTCCACACCGGCTACGTCATCAAAAGTGACCGTCGGTTTTTCGCCGGTGAACATCCGGGCGCGGCTCTTACTGAAAGCCATAGCCTGGTTCCCGCTGCTCTGTGCCTGGCGAAAGATGATGAGAAAAAAGACACCGATCAGAACCAATGGCAGCACATAGCTTAGAATGCCCAACCAGTTGGATAGGCCGCCCGGCCGCGCCACCTCGATCTCGACCTTTGCCAGGGCTTCGTCAGGCACCTCCAAATTGTCGAGGGTCTCGATCAGGCTGGTACTCTCTTCCGTGTGAGATATGGCCGTGCTTTCGTCGGTGCGCTCGATCTCGATGTCGGAGCCATCGATCACAATGCGAGCGATCTTTCCCTCCACGATCTCCCTGGCGAGCGCCTGTAGTGAGATATCGCTTGGCTGAGGGCGCGTTTGCGAAAACTGGTTGTAGACAAAAACCCCTACCAAAGCTATCAACACGACATAAAGCAGCCAGCGTGTCAATTGTCTCGGATTCAATTTGGCCTCCAAAAATGCAGTCATCAGTCTAGCACAGAGGACGACCTGTGTCAAGTAAGGATTTCTCCCAATGAGGTTGATTCCTGTCGTAAGGGTAACCCCTGACCGAAGGAAATGTCAACCAGACCCTAAGCCCGTGATCCCGATTTGACAATCTGCAAAAGCTGGGTATAATAGGCCCAATCGATAGGCTAAAGGCCAAGACGGAGAAGAGTAGGCAGGGGACAACCCACAGGGAGGCGGGGCCGTTGACTGGAAGCCCTGCCGGGGAAGATCCTGCAGAAGTTCGCTCCCGAGCTGATGGGTGAAATGGCAGACCGCTGCCAGACTAGTCCACTCCGGACGCCCACCGTTACCTGGGCAGCCGGTCGTGACCTGCGTCACTGCCGGTGGGGTGAGTGGGCTGGCCCCCGGTGGCCGGCCAAGCAGGGTGGTACCGCGAGGGTGTGGCGCTCTCGTCCCTGAGGGGACGAGAGCGTTTTGATTTTGGATCAAAACGCCATCAGCCGCCGGCTGATGGCCATCATGGAGGCTACATGACCGAACACCTGGATCTGCTGGAACGTGAAGCAAGTAGCGCCCTGGAAGTCGCTGCCGACGAGAGCGCACTCTCTGCCTGGCGAGCCGCCTACCTGGGCCGTAAGGGCCAAGTGACCGAGGCGGTCAAGGCTCTTGGCGGCCTATCCCCTCAGGAACGGCCGGCCTATGGCCAGCGGGTCAACGAGATCAAGCGTGCTTTGGAAGCGGCCTACGAGGTCAGGGTTGAGACCCTGCGTCAGGCAGCGCAGGCCGGGCTGCTGGCCAGCCAGCGGGTCGACGTCACCCTGCCCGGATGCCCGGCTCGCCCCGGTCGCCTGCACCCCACCACCCAAGTGTTGCGCGAGATCTATCACATCTTTGCCGAAATGGGTTTCCAGGTCTATCGCGGCCGCGACGTCGAGACCGACGATTACAACTTTACGCTGCTCAACATCCCGCCCCACCATCCGGCGCGCGACATGTGGGACACCTTCTACGCCACCACCCCTGGTGTGGTGCTGCGTACGCACACCTCGCCTGGGCAGATCCGCGCCATGCACGACTATGCACCCGAGCCGGTGCGGGTCATCTTGCCTGGCATGTGCTACCGCTACGAGCAGATCACCATGCGCTCCGAGATCATGTTCAACCAGGTAGAGGGGTTGGCTGTTGGCACGACGATCACCATGGCCGATCTCAGGGGGACGATCGTCGATTTTGCCAACCGCATCTTTGGCCAGGGCCGCAAGGTGCGCTTCCGGGCCAGCCATTTTCCCTTTACCGAGCCGAGTGCCGAGGTGGACATCGATTGCATCCTGTGCGAAGGACAGGGCTGCCGTGTGTGCAAATACACCGGCTGGCTGGAGATCATGGGCTGCGGCATGGTCCACCCCATCGTATTGCAGAACGGCGGCTACGATCCCAGCGTTTATTCCGGCTGGGCTTTGGGCATGGGACCAGAACGGATCGCCATGCTCAAGTATCGCATCGGCGACATCCGCTATTTTTGGGGAAACGACCTGCGGTTCCTGGAGCAGTTTGGATAATGCCCGCTTGGTGGGAAAAGTGCGTCTTTACCTTTCCCGGCCCCAAGGTCCGCGCCTGGCGCGAGCCCTTGGGGTCCAACCCTCGCTGCACCTGATCTTATCGAGGAGGGAAAACAATGATCGACGCACTACACACACTAGAGCGCGAGGCGCTCGACCGCCTCGCGGCCGTTGAATCGAATGACGACCTGGACCACTGGCGTGCCGGCTACCTGGGCCGGCGAGGCGCACTGACCCTGCTGCTGCGCGGGCTTGGCTCGCTGCCTGCTGGTGAGCGGCCTGCTGCCGGCAGGCAGGCCAACGAGCTCAAGTCTCGGCTACAGGCCGCCCTCGAGGCCAGTAGCCAGACCGTCTGCGCCACGGTTGCCGAGCCGGCGCTCGACGTCACGCTGCCAGGCTGCCCGCCGGGCGCTGGCCGGCTGCATCCCATCACCGCCACCGTGCGGCGCATGCGGGCTGCCTTTGCCCAGATGGGCTTTCAGGTGTTCGTCGGCCGCGAAGTGGAGAGCGACGAGTACAACTTTACCCTGCTCAACCTGCCGCCCTACCACCCGGCGCGTGACAGCCACGATACCTTTTACACCGCGCGGCCCGATGTCGTGTTGCGCACCCACACCTCGCCGGCGCAGGTGCGCGTGATGCGCGAGACCGGCGCGCCGCTGCGCGCGGTGGTCCCGGGCGCCACTTACCGCAACGACCCGCCCGACGCCTCGCACAACTGGCAGTTCTACCAGATGGAGGGCATGGCCGTCGGCCCGCACATTCACCTGGCCGACCTGCTGGGTGCCATCACCGGCCTGGCGCACCTGCTCTTTGGCGCGCAGATCCCGCTGCGGTTCCGGTCAAGCTACTTCCCATTCACCGAGCCCAGCCTGGAGACCGACGTGCAATGCACGGTGTGTGGCGGCAGCGGCTGCCGGCTGTGCAAGGGCAGCGGCTGGGTGGAGGCCATCCCCGGCGGCATGATCCATCCGGTCGTGCTGCGCAACGGCGGCCTGGACCCAGACGAGGTCAGCGGCTTTGCCTTCGGCGCCGGCGTGGACCGCATCGCGGCGCTCTGGTACCGTATTCCTGACATCCGCATGCTGCTTGACAACAGCATGCGCTTCTTGGAGCAATTCTAGGAGACAATACCATGAAAGTATCATTGAACTGGCTGCAAGAGTATGTAGACATAACTACGCCCTTAGCTGACCTGGCCGAGCGCCTGACGCTGGCCGGCCTGGAAGTGGGCACCGTCGACCGGATCGGCGACTGGTGGGACCGCGACAAAATCGTCGTCGGCGAGATCCGAGAGATCCGGCCTCACCCCGACGCCGACCGGTTAGTCCTGGCCGATGTGCTGTATGGCGGACCCGAGATCGAGCAGTGCGTCACCGGCGCTCCGAACCTCTTCCCCTACAAAGGCATCGGGCCGGTCAGCCTCAAGGTCGCTTTCGCCATGGAGGGTGCCGAGCTGTACGATGGCCACCAGGAAGGCTTTGTCAAGACCAGGCTCAAGCGGACCAAGATCCGGGGCATACCCTCGCGCGCCATGGTCTGCTCTGAAAAGGAGCTTGGCATCTCCGACGCGCACGAAGGGATCATGATCCTGCCGGCCGACGCGCCGGTCGGTGTGTCCCTGGCCGACTACCTGGGAGATATCGTGTGGGACATAGACCTCACCCCCAACCTGGCCCGCTGCCTCAACATGATCGGCGTAGCGCGTGAAGTGGCCGCGCTCACCGGCGGCCGGGTCCGCTACCCGAGCACCGAATGGCAGGCAGACGGCCCACCGGCGGCTGATCTGGCGCGTGTCCAGATCGACGACCCTGACCTCTGTCCTCGCTATATCGCCACCATCATCCGCGACGTCGCCATCGCCGCCTCGCCGCAGTGGATGCAAGATCGGGTCCACAAGGCCGGCATGCGGCCCATCAGCAACATCGTCGACGTCACCAACTATGTGATGCTGGAATGGGGCCAGCCGCTCCACGCCTTCGACTATGACAAGCTCGTTGCCCGGGCCGGCGGCATCCCGACCATCATCGTCCGCCGGGCCAGGCCGGGCGAGAGCATGACCACCCTCGACGGCGTCCACCGGACATTCGGCCCAGACACGCTGCTCATCTGCGACACCGCCGGCCCCATCGCCGTCGCCGGTGTCATGGGCGGCTTGGAGACCGAGATCGACGACAACACCCGCAGCATCCTGCTGGAAGCGGCGAATTTCAACTTCATCAGCATCCGCCGCACCACCCAGGCCCTCAAGCTGCCCAGCGAGGCCAGCCTCCGCTTTGGCCGGGGAATCCACCCGGCGCTGGCCGAGCAGGCGGCCCGCCGTGCCAGCGAGCTGATGCGCCTTCTGGCTGGCGGGACCATCGCTCAGGGCATGGTCGATGCCTATCCCCTCCCGGCGACCCCAACCGTTATCGTCCTGACGGCCCGCGAGGTTGAGCGCATCCTGGGCATCCCAATCGCAGTAGGCGAGTGCACTTCCATCCTGCAATCGCTCGAATTCGAGTGCGAGCAGCTTGCCGATGGCATGCGAGTCACCGTCCCGCCGCACCGTTTGGACTGCCAATATCCCGCCGACCTGATCGAAGAGATCGCCCGCATCCACGGCTACGACCGCATCCCCGCCACCGAAATGGCCGATCGGCTGCCGCCGCAGCGCTCCAACCGGGCGCTGGACCTGGAGGAGCAGGTACGCGATCTGCTGGTGGGCTGCGGCCTCCAAGAGATCGTCACCTACTCCTTAACCAGCCTGGACCGGGAAGCGGCCCTCGTGCCCGGCACATCTGCCGCTGATCTGCCTGTGGACACCTTTGTCGTGCTGGCCAACCCGATCAACCCGGAACGCACGGTGATGCGCCACAGTCTATTGCCCAACGCCCTGGAGACGGCAGCGGCCAACCTGCGCCATCGCGACCGGCTGGCCATCTTTGAGGTCGGCAAGGTCTTCGTGCTGGAACCGGGCGCCGAGCTGCCCGCCGAGCCGCGCCGCCTGTCGATGGTCATGACCGGCCGGCGCGACGAGCGTCACTGGCTGGCTGGCCAATCCTCCGATCTCGACTTTTTCGACCTGAAGGGCGTCGTCGAGACAATCCTGAGCCGGCTGCACGTGCCCCATGCCGCATACGAACCGGCCGATCATCCCACCTACCAGCCCGGCCGTGTGGCGCGGCTCACCGCCAACGGGGCCGACATCGGTCTGATCGGCGAGCTGCACCCCACCGTGCGCCAGGCCTTCGACCTGCCTGCCTGCCCTGTCGCCGTTGCCGAGCTCGATCTGGAAGCGCTGTTGGCCCAGGTCTCCCCGGCCTGGTTCGTCGAGCCGATCTCACCCTACCCGGCTGTGCTCCAGGACCTGGCCGTGATCGTCGGCGAGGACGTGCCTGCCGCAGCCGTCCGGGATCTGATCGTTGCGACAGGCGGCTTTCTGCTCAAGAACGTCCAGCTATTCGACCTCTATCGCGGCGCGCCGGTGCCCGAAGGCAAAAAGAGCCTGGCCTATGCCCTCACCTTCCAGTCGCCCGACAAAACCCTGAGCGATGCCCTGGTCGCCAAACAGGTCGAGCGGATCGTCCAGCGTCTAAAAAAATTGCTGGGCGCCGAGCTGCGTGCCTGATCTATGCTTGCATCCAGCCTTACGATGTTCAAGCTCAACATCGTGAGGCTGGAATTTCTCAAAATAAGAGACTAATGGTATAATCGCCCAAGTATCTTCTGTGGGCGGAACGGCTCGCCCCAGCGCACAGAGGAAGTATGCCAGACGCCGGCAATCCATTCATACCGGGGCAACCTGTACAGAACCCTGCCCTCTTCTTTGGACGCCATGAGGCGATCACCTGGATCAGGGAAAACCTGGTCAAAGGCCGTTGTCCCATGCTCGTCTCTGGCGCCTCGCGTGTAGGCAAGACCTCCCTGCTGCGCCAGGTGCCCGACTGTCTGCCCGACACCTGCACGCTTGTGCGGGTGGACATCTTGGATGAAGAAGCCACACAGCTCGACCAGCTGTTGTGGCGCCTGGCCGACATCATCGCCCAGCAGCTCGGCGCACAGCTTGGAGTCAAGGGACCGCAGCCGGCCTGGTCAGACTTTGAGGGGCACACCGAGCGACTACTGGACAGCTTCTGGCCCCAGTTTCGTGCCGCTCTGGGTCCGCGCGACCTGCTCGTGACGCTGGACGACGTCGATGCCCTGGTCGGTGATGATCGAAACCTCCTGGGTCCGCTGCTTGCGGTGCTTGAAGCCTGGTTTGCCCAGGACCCAAGCCTGTTCTCGATCCTGACCACCACCCTGAGCCCCCAAGAGCTGGCGGCACGGGCCAACCTCCAGTTGCCTGCCCATCTGCCCGTCTACCAACTGGGACCTCTGAGCAGTGAAGACGCGATCCGCCTGATTGGCGAGCCTGTGGGTGGGCTCATCACCTACGATTACGGCGTTGCCCGGCGTCTGGTCGAGATCACCTCCGGGCAGCCCTACTATCTACAGCTACTCTGCTTCGAGATATTCAACCGCTGCGCCGCGACAGGTTGGGTCAACCAGCGCGACGTGGATACAGTAGTCGAACAGCTCATCGATCGCGAAATCCCAGATTTCCAGCAGATCTGGCATCAGTCATCGCCGCAGGAACAGGCGGTCCTGGCTGCTTTCGTCTCGTTGCGCGGGGCGCGCGGCCTCGCCACTGCGCTAGAGATCCACACCATCCTGACCAATGCCGGGGCGCGGGTCGAGCGCGGCCAGGTCGCCGAGATCATGGACCAGCTTGTGACGAG
>Ga0209254_10003387_pt1 | contig 14542 bp, 14 predicted proteins | sample FrelakmetDIP11DI_FD_187148 | JGI IMG/M metagenome (GOLD analysis project Ga0209254, IMG submission 187148) | Freshwater lake sediment microbial communities from the University of Notre Dame, USA, for methane emissions studies - DIP11 DI (SPAdes)... | ecosystem: Environmental > Aquatic >...
CGGCGGCGGCGCCGGGCGGGCTCCGCCTGGTGGCGTCGTCCGGGGTGGCGGTGCGCACCCGCCCCACCGAGCAGGCGAACGTCGTGCTGGGATACCCCGGTCTGCCGCGCGACGAGCGCCGCTGGCCGCTCGCCGTGCTCAGCAGCGTCCTGGGCGACGGCTCCTCCTCGCGGCTGTTCCAGTCCGTCCGCGAGCAGCGCGGGCTGGCCTACTCGGTGTACTCGTTCTTCGCCTCGCTCGCCGACGCCGGCGCATTCGGCGTCTACGTGGGCTGCAACCCCGACAAGGTAGGAGCGACCCTCGAGGTGATCGCCGGCGAGATCACCGGCCTGCGTACCGGGGGGATCGCCGAAGACGAGCTGGCCCGAGCGAAGGGCCAGCTGCGCGGCTCCCTCGTCCTGGGGCTGGAGGACACTGGGTCGCGGATGACGCGGTTGGCCAAGGCAGAGCTGCTGTCCGGTGAGCTGCCATCCCAGTCCGAGGTGCTGCGTCGCATCGAGGCCGTCACCGCAGACGAGGTGAACCAGCTCGCCGAGGAGCTGTTCACCCACCAGGCGTCGTTGGCGGTGGTGGGACCGTTCGACGACGACGCACCATTCCACGAGGCGCTCAGGTGAGCGCGGGCCGACCCACCCAGGGGGAACCGCTGCGGGTGGCGGTGGTGGGTGCGGCCGGCAAGATGGGCCGCGAGACGTGCCGGGCGATCGGTGACGCCGCGGACCTGCAGCTCGTCGCGTCGCTTGACCAGGGCGACGACCTGCGTGAGCTGGCCCGCGTCGGTGCCGACGTCGCAGTCGACTTCACCCATCCGGACGCGGTCATGGACACCTTGAGGATGGGCATCGAGGAAGGGGTGCATCTCGTCGTCGGCACGACCGGGTTCACCCAGGACCGGCTCGACCAGGTGCAGGAGTGGCTGCAGCCACGCCCCCAGGTGGGGGTGATGATCGCACCGAACTTCTCCGTCGGTGCGGTGCTGATGATGCGCTTCGCCGAGCAGGCCGCCCCGTTCTTCGACTCGGTCGAGGTCATCGAGCTGCACCACCCGGGCAAGGCCGACGCACCTTCTGGCACCGCTGCCCGCACTGCCGCCAAGATGGCGCAGGCGCGTGCGCAGGCGGGTCGAGGTCCAGCCCCGGACGCCACCCGGGACGGGCTGCCTGGGGCGCGCGGAGCCACCGTCGACGGCGTGCCGGTTCACTCGGTCCGGCTGAGCGGCCTGGTCGCCCACCAGGAGGTCCTCCTCGGTGGGGCCGGCGAGATCCTGACCATCCGCCACGACTCGCTGGACCGGGCGTCGTTCATGCCGGGGGTGCTGCTCGGGGTCCGATGGGTGCCGACACACCCGGGTCTCACCGTCGGCATCGAGCCGGCCCTGGACGCGGCCGGAGTCGCCCGGCGATGAGGGCACGCACCGTCGCGTTCGTCCTGGTGGCGGTGCTGGCGGTCTACCTGGTGCTGGTCGGGTGGCGAGGCGTGGTGCTCGTCACGGACGGCGTGAGTTCTGGCGACGTGGTCGGCGTGCTGCTGGGTGTCGCCGTCCTGGTGTTCCCAATGGTGGGTGCGGGCCTGGTGTGGCGGGAGGTGCGATTCGGCATGGACACCCAGCACCTGGCAGCCGACCTGGCCGCGCGCGGCGCGCTCCCGGTCGACGACCTGCCCCGCCGTCCGTCCGGCCGGGTAGCGCGCGAGGCGGCAACCGCGGCATTCGAGTCCTCGCGCGCCGCGGCCGAAGCCGACCCGGGCAACCCGGCTCACTGGTACCGGCTCGCGATGGCCTACGACGACCTCGGCGAGCGGCGTCAGGCGCGCGGGTGCATGCGCGAGGCCGTCCGCCTGTGGCGGTCAGGCGACTCCGAGCGCACGTAGGGCCGCGGCGGTGACCGCGGCTACGCCCACCACGACCAGGAACGGCGCGCGCAGCAGGAGGGCCACCACCGCGGCCACGACTCCTGCTGCCCGGGCGTCGAGCACGAGGGCTTCGCCCGAGGCGAAGGTCTGTACCGCTGCCAGCGCCGCCAGCAGCGCTACCGGGAGCGCGATCGCCGTGGCCCGTACCACCGGCCGGTCCAGCACCGACTCCGGTACCGACAGGCCGAGCAGCTTGAACAGGTAGCATCCTGCGGCCGCCGCGACGATCGCCACCGTCGTCACGGCGGCCCCCGCTCGTCGGTGGCGGACCCGGTCAGGGCGTCACGCCACACCATCCCGGCCCCGACGGCCACCAGCGCGGCGGCCATCACGGGCACTCCCGCCGGTGCGACCGGGGTGAGCAGCAGGGCCACGCCAGCCGCCCCCAACGCGACCACCCGGGCGCGGCGGTCGGTCAGACGGGGCCACAGCAGGGCAAGGAAGGCCGCCGGCACGGCCGCGTCCAGCCCGAACGTCTCCGGGTCGCCCAGCGCGGTGCCGGCCAGGGCGCCGCCGAGCGTGGCCAGGTTCCACAGGACGAAGACGGCCAACCCGGTGGACCAGAACGCCAGCCGGCGGGCCAGCGGGTCGTCCTCGTGCGCCAGGGCCATCGCGGTCGACTCGTCGATGACCAGCTGTGCACCGACCAACCGAGACGTGCCGCGCAGCTGCAGCAGGCTGGACAGCCGCAGGCCGTACAGGGCGTTGCGGGTGCCCAGCAGGGTTGCGGTCAGGGCCGCCGCGGCCGGCGTCCCGCCGGCGGCGAGCACTCCCACCAGGGCGAACTGCGACGCCCCGGTGAAGATGAGCACCGAGGTCGCGCACGTCTGGGCGACCGTGAGGCCCGCTGCTGCACCGATCGCCCCGAAGGACAGACCGTAGGCACCGGTGGCCACGCCGACCCCGACCGCATCGCGGACCACGCCGCGCCGCCGACGGGCCCACTGCGGTGTCGCCGGGCTCGCCCGGGTGCGCCTCACCGCCGCTCGGCGCGACTGGCGCCGACGTTGGCCTGCAGCCATCGGTTCAGCGGTGCCATCTCCCGCCACGTCCGGGAGATCACCTCGGCGGCCTCGGCAGTGTGCAGCCACGGCTGTGGCGGGTACTCGTGCATGGCCGTGAGCGTGCGGAAGCGCAGCAGGTCCAGCCGCGGATGGTCTTCGGCGTACCCGCGGGGCCGGGTCTTGAGCCGGTCGCCGTCGATGGTGTGGCCGGCGTCTTCGACTCCGGCGATGACCTCTGCCAGCTGCTCACCGATGGTCTCGTCGTCGACAGCCTCGCGGTAGCGCTGAACCTGGTCCCCGGCCATCTCGTGGTAGCCGGCGGCCACCAGCAGCCCGGCGGCACTGAGCTGGACGTACAGCGCGCCGGCTCCCTCCTGCATGCCGAGAACGGCGCCCTGCGCGGTCTTGTACGGGCTCTTGTCCTTGCTGAAGCGCACGTCTCGGTACGGGCGGAAGACCTTGGCGGGTCCGAACTCCTCGGCCATCTGGTCGCACAGCGCCAGCAGCGGGGTCCTGACCGCGGACTCGTAGACGTCGCGGTTCTCGGTCCAGAAGGCCTTGGTGTTGTCGGCCTCCAGCGCCTCGTAGAAGTCCAGGGCCGCGACGGGGAAGCCGCCGAAGGACGCGGTTCCGGCGTCGGGGTCCGATGGGGTCATGTCGTCTCCAGAGCGGTGTGAAGGCGCACCTGCCGGGCCGCCGCCTCAGCGTCGGTGGCATCGGCGGAGGCGGGGTCGCCGTCGGTGGATGTCGAGAGCAGCATCTCCCGATGCGCGCCGTCCGGTGCCCATCCGGCCGAGAGCAGGAAGCGGCGCAGCGCGTCGTCCTGAGCCAGTACCCAGGTCGTGACCCGGGAGAAGCCGTCGGCGCGTGCGGTGTCGGCCACCGCTGCGAGCAGCCGGGACCCGTGGCCGGCCCGGTGATTGGCAGGATCGACAGCCAGGACGGTCATCTCGGCGTCCCGAACGGGATGGGCGTCCGGGTCCTGTCCAGGGGTGAGCGCAGCGAAGCCGACGACCTCGCCGTGCTCGAGCGCCACCAGCACTCGGTGGCGGGCCGAGGGCGGACGCCGCAACGCCTGCGACCATGCGCGGGTCACCGTGTCCGGGTCGATCGCCTCGGTGACCCTCGAGGGCAGCGCTCGGGCGTAGCCGTGGCGCCAGGCTCGCACCTGGACGCCTGCCATGGCTGCCGCGTCGGCGACCCAGCCGACCCGCACGCTGCGGGCGGCGCCGGAGGTGGGGCTGTCCTCGGCCACGGGTCCATCCAACCAACACCGTGCGAGGTGGCGCGTCCCCGGCGGGGCGAGCGCGCGGAGTCTAGGCTCACCCACTGTGACGACGGCTCCGACGACTCCGCAGGTGCGCTACCGCAGCGATGTCAGCGTCGAGCTCGTCAAGGCCAGCGCATCCGACTCCGACGTCGTGTTCGCCGCCCGGGTCTCCACCCAGGGCGAGCGCTCGCGGGCCTCGATCGACGCCGACGCCGCCGAGGCCTCCGGGCTGATCCGCTTCCTCATGCGGGACAGGCACGGCTCGCCGTTCGAGCACTCGGTGATGACCTTCTACGTGGCTGCCCCGATCTTCGTCTGGCGGGAGCACATGCGTCACCGGATGAGCTCCTACAACGAGGAGAGCGGTCGGTACCGCGTCCTGGAGCCGGTGTTCTACACCCCTGCGCCGCAGCGCAACCTCGTGCAGGTCGGCAAGCCCGGCGCCTACGAGTTCCTCCCTGGGACGCAGCAGCAGCAGGAGGTCGTCAGCGACGCGGTGCGGCGCGCCACCGCCGAGGCCTACGCGCAGTACCAGCGGATGCTGGGGGCCGGGGTGGCCAGGGAGGTGGCACGAACCGTGCTACCGGTGTCCATCTACTCCTCGGCGTACGTGACGATGAACGCGCGCGCGCTGATGAACTTCCTGTCGTTGCGCCGCCACACCGACGACAGCCACTTCCCGTCCTACCCCCAGCGTGAGATCGAGATGGTCGCCGAGCAGTACGAGGACCTCTGGGCAGGACTGATGCCGATCACGCACGCCGCGTTCGTCGCCAACGGACGGGTGGCGCCGTGAGCCCGCCAGTGCTCGGCCGGGTGCTGACCGCGATGGTCACGCCGATGGACCTCGACGGGCGGGTCGACCTCGAGGTCGCCGCGGCGCTGGCCGAGCGCCTCGTCGAACTCGGCCACGACGGACTGGTCGTCAATGGGACGACCGGGGAGAGCCCGACCACCTCCGACGAGGAGAAGTCGGCGCTGGTCGCCACGGTGTGCGCGGCCGTGGGTGGGCGCGCCGTCGTCGTGGCTGGGGTCGGCACCAACGACACCGCCCACTCCCGGGTGCTCGCCGCACAGGCTGCCGCCGCCGGCGCCGACGGGCTCCTCGTGGTCACCCCCTACTACAGCAAGCCGCCGCAAGCGGGCCTGCTCGCGCACTTCAGGGCCGTGGCCGACGCCACCGACCTGCCGTGCATGCTCTACGACATCCCCGGACGCAGCGGCGTCCCGATCGAGACCGAGACGCTGGTCCGGCTGGCCGAGCATCCGGGCATCGTGGCGGTGAAGGACGCCAAGGGCGACCTGTACGCTTCGGCCTGGGTGATGGCGCGCAGCGAGCTGGCCTACTACTCCGGCGACGACGCACTCAACCTGGCTCACCTGGCGAACGGGGCCGTGGGGATGGTCAGCGTCGTCGGTCACGTGGCCGGGCAGCGGCACGCCGAGATGGTGGCTGCGATGGAGCGCAACGACGTCGTCCAGGCCCGGGCGGTGGCGCGAACCCTGCTGCCGGCGATCCGCGGCATCATGACGCGTGGACAGGGGGCGGTCATGGCGAAGGCTGCTCTCGCGCTCGCCGGCGTGCTGCCCAGCGCTGCGGTTCGCCTCCCGCTGGTGCCCGCCGACGAGCAGCAGACCTCGGCGCTGCGATCGGACCTGGTCGAGGCTGGGCTCCTGTCGTGAGCCATCCGCACCCCGAGCTCGCGCCGCCGCCGCCGCTGGTCGACAGTGGGCTGCGCATCCTGCCGCTGGGCGGCCTGGGCGAGGTCGGACGCAACATGACCGTCCTGGAGCACCGGGACGCCCTGCTGATCGTGGACTGCGGGGTGCTGTTCCCCGAGGACCACCAGCCCGGGGTGGACCTCGTGCTGCCCGATTTCGAACCGATCCGGGACCGGCTGGACAAGGTGGTCGCCCTCGTCCTCACCCACGGCCACGAGGACCACATCGGTGCGGTGCCGTTCCTGCTGCGGGAGCGGGCCGACATCCCGCTGATCGGCTCGCGGCTCACCCTGGCACTGGTCGAGGCGAAGCTGGCCGAGCACCGCATCGATTCCTACCAGCTCACCGTCCGCGAGGGTGACGTGGAGAAGCTCGGACCGTTCGAGTGCGAGTTCCTGGCCGTCAACCACTCCATCCCGGACGCGTTGGCGGTGGCCATCCGAACCTCGGCCGGCACCGTCGTGCACACCGGCGACTTCAAGATGGACCAGCTGCCGCTGGACGGCCGGTTGACCGACCTGCCCGGCTTCGCCCGCCTCGGCGCCGGCGGAGTGGACCTGCTCCTGGTCGACTCGACCAACGCCGAGGTGCCGGGGTTCACCCCGCCCGAGCGGGACATCGCCGCAGTGCTGGACGGGGTGTTCCGCCGCACCGAGGGCCGCATCGTCGTGGCCAGCTTCGCCTCGCACGTGCACCGGGTGCAGCAGGTACTCGATGCGGCCGTGCAGCACAGCCGACGAGTCGCCTTCGTCGGCCGGTCGATGGTGCGGACCATGGGCGTGGCGCGCGACCTCGGGTACCTCCAGGTGCCGGGCCAGACGCTGGTCGACGTCAGGACCGCGCTGACGCTGCCACGCAACGAGGTGGTGTTCATGTCCACCGGCTCCCAGGGAGAGCCGATGGCTGCGCTGTCCCGGATCGCCAACGGCGACCATCCGCAGATCTCGGTCGAGCCCGACGACGTCGTGGTGCTGGCGTCCTCGCTGATCCCCGGCAACGAGAACGCGGTGTCCCGAGTGATCAACGGGCTGTCCCGGCACGGTGTCCTCGTCGTGCACAAGGGCAACGCGATGGTGCACGTGTCCGGTCACGCCAGCGCCGGTGAGCTCATGTACCTCTACAACATCGTCCGTCCGCGGTACGTGATGCCGGTGCACGGGGAGCACCGGCACCTGCGCGCCAACGCGGAGGTGGCGATCGCCACCGGCATCCCCAGCGACCGGGTGCTGGTGATGGAGGACGGCTTCGTCCTCGACCTGGTGGACGGCGAGGCCGGGGTCGTCGGCGGCTGCCCGGTGGCCAACGTCTTCGTCGACGGCAGCACCATCGGTGACCTGGCCGAGGCCTCGGTGCGCGACCGGCGCATCCTCTCCGAGGACGGCTTCGTCTCGGTGGTGGTCGTCGTCGACTCGACCAGCGGGGCGATCGTCGGCGGGCCCGACATCCATGCCCGTGGCCTGGCCGAGGACGACTCGGTGTTCGACGCGGTCCGCCCCTTGATCGCCGAGGCCGTCGAGGAGGCGACCCGGCACGGCTACGACGACGTGTTCGCCCTCCAGCAGACCATCAGGCGGTCGATCGGGCCCTGGCTCAACCGGCGGCTGCGGCGCCGACCGATGATCATCCCGGTCGTGGTGGAGATCTGACGGGACGCGGTCGCCCCACTCCGGGCGTCCTACCCGACCGACCCGACACGCACCTGCGACCGATGTGACGGGTGTGGCCGGTGTGACACTGGCGCTAGGCTCCTCAGCCATGGCGACCCGCACGTCTTCCCCCGCGCGGTCCGCGAGCAACGCCCGAGGCGGATCCGCCCGCGGTGGTGCCTCGCGGCAGCGCTCGTCGGGCCGGCAGCCCACCTCGGCGCGCCGTCAGCGCTCCGCTCCGGCGCGCCGCCCTCGATCTGCTCCGGCTGGGCCACCACCGATCGTCCGGTTCTTCCGGGGGATCGGCGCGGCGCTGCGCTCGGCCTGGCTCGGGCTGGCGCACCTGGTCGGAGGGGTGGTGCGCGGTCTGACGGGCACCGCCGCGGTGGACCCGGGGCTGCGGCGGGACGGCTTCGGCCTGGCCGTGCTGATCGGCGCCTTCGTCGCCGCTGCCGCCGTGTGGTGGCAGTCCGACGGGCCGATCTTCGGCGGCGTGCGCTCGGTGACCATGGGCTCGGTCGGGGTGCTCGCCTACGCCGTACCGGTGGTGCTGGGGCTGCTGGCGCTCCGGCTGCTGCGCGACCCCGAGCGCCTGTCGGCGTCCGGGGGACGGGTGCTGGCCGGCAGTGCGCTGGTCGGTGTCGGAGTGCTCGGCCTGGTCCACATCGCGGCCGGGCTGCCCCGCCCGGTCGACGGACCCGAGCCCATGCGGGCCGCCGGCGGCTCGGTGGGCTACGTGGTGTCGTCCCTGCTGGCCGACCTGCTGACGGTCTACATCGCGGTGCCGGTGCTGGTCATCGCCACCGGGTACGGCGTCCTCGTGCTGCTCGACATGCCCATCCACGTGGCAGCCGCGCACACCACCGCAGCTGCCGGCCGGCTGCGCCAGGGCCGCTCGTCCCGCCCCGAGCTGACCCCGCAGGGGCCTGAGGCCTACGACTCCCCGCTGGTCACCGTCGAGGAGCCCGAGTCCGAGGCCGACCAGGTGGCCCCCGAGGCCCCGGGGCAGGTCGACGCCCCCCCGGCAGGCGCGTCCCGTCGGCGCCGCCGCGGGAGCGCGGACGATCCCGCACCCCCGCAGCCGCCCCCGCACAGCCCCATGCCTGCCCGGGTGGAGCAGCTGGCCCTGTCCGGCGACGTCACCTACCACCTCCCGTCCCCGGATCTGCTCGGCACCGGTTCCCAGCACCGGGCACGCACGCCAGCCAGCGACCGGGTCGTGGAGTCGCTGACCCGGGTGCTCGACCAGTTCGAGATCGACGCCCAGGTGACCGGCTACACCCGCGGCCCGACCGTCACCCGCTACGAGGTGGAGCTGGGCACCGCGGTCAAGGTGGAGCGGGTGACCGCGCTGAGCAAGAACATCGCCTACGCGGTGGCCAGCGCAGACGTGCGAATCCTGTCGCCGATCCCGGGCAAGTCCGCGATCGGGATAGAGATCCCGAACGCCGACAAGGAGGTGGTCAGCCTCGGGGACACCTTGCGGTCCGCTCCGGCGCGCAACGACCACCACCCGATGCTGATCGGCCTCGGCAAGGACGTCGAGGGCGGAGTCGTGGTGGCCAACATGGCGAAGATGCCGCACCTGCTGGTGGCGGGTGCGACCGGCTCGGGCAAGTCCTCGTTCATCAACTCGATGATCACCTCGATCCTCATGCGGGCCACCCCGGACGAGGTGCGGATGGTGATGGTCGACCCGAAGCGGGTGGAGCTGACCGGGTACGAGGGCGTCCCCCACCTGATCACGCCGATCATCACCAACCCCAAGAAGGCCGCGGAGGCGCTGCAGTGGGTCGTGCGCGAGATGGACATGCGCTACGACGACCTGGCCGCCTCGGGGTTCCGGCACGTCGACGACTTCAACAAGGCGGTGCGGTCGGGGGCGCTCACCCCGCCACCGGGCAGCGAACGCAGGCTGACCCCGTACCCCTACCTGCTCGTCGTGGTGGACGAGCTCGCCGACCTGATGATGGTCGCCCCGCGCGACGTCGAGGACTCGGTCGTGCGCATCACCCAGCTGGCGCGGGCCGCCGGGATCCACCTCGTGCTGGCCACCCAGCGTCCGTCGGTGGACGTAGTGACCGGCCTGATCAAGGCCAACGTCCCGTCCCGGCTGGCGTTCTCGACGTCCTCGCTGGCCGACTCCCGCGTGATCCTCGACCAGCCCGGTGCGGAGAAGCTCGTCGGGCAGGGCGACGGGCTCTTCCTGCCGATGGGTGCCAGCAAGCCGGTGCGCGTCCAGGGGTCGTGGGTCACCGAGCAGGAGATCCACGCCGTCGTGCGGCACGTCCGGGAACAGCTCGAACCGCACTACCGCGAAGACGTCACCGTGCCGCAGGGCACCCAGCGCGAGATCGACGGGGACATCGGGGACGACCTCGACCTGCTCTGCCAGGCTGCCGAGCTCGTCGTCACGACCCAGTTCGGCTCGACGTCCATGCTGCAGCGCAAGCTCCGGGTGGGCTTCGCGAAGGCGGGGCGGCTGATGGACCTCATGGAGACCCGTGGCATCGTCGGGCCCTCGGAGGGTTCGAAGGCGCGTGACGTGCTCATCAAGCCCGACGAGCTGGACGAGGTGCTGGCCGGGCTGCGCGGCGGTACCTAGCGAGGAGCTACGGCTAGCGCGGCATCGTCGGAAGGATTGTGGGGTGTGGCCCTCGCTTCCTCCGACGATGCGGCAGGGGCGCTGCGGGGGCGCGTGCCGCGTCGGGGGCACGTACCCTGGCCGCCTCATGCCCGCTGACCCGCCCTCGCGTCCGGGCCGCACCAGCGTCGCGATCATCACGCTCGGCTGCGCCCGCAACGAGGTCGACTCCGACGAGATCGCGGCCCGGCTGGCCGACGGCGGCATGACGCTCGTGGACGACCCGGCGGAGGCAGCAGCGGTGCTGGTGAACACATGTGGCTTCGTCGAGCAGGCCAAGCGGGAGTCCATCGACGTGCTGCTGGACGCTGCGGACTCCCCGGCGTCGCTGGTCGCCGTCGGCTGCCTGGCCGAGCGCTACGGACGAGACCTCGCCGCCGAGCTCCCCGAGGTCGACGCCGTGCTCGGCTTCGACGACTACCCGGTCATCGCGGACCGGGTCCGCCAGGTTCTCGCCGGGGAGCACCTCATTGCCCACCGACCGCGCGACCGCCGCCGACTGCTTCCGGTCAGCCCGGTGGACCGGGCCGCGCCCCACCCCGCGAGCACGCACCCTCCTGACCTGCCTGACGGGTTGGCGCCGGTGTCCGGGCCACGGGTGGTGCGGCGTCGACTCGGCTCGGGACCGGTCGCGCCGGTCAAGCTGGCCAGCGGATGCGACCGCCGCTGCAGCTTCTGTGCGATCCCCTCGTTCCGCGGTGCCTTCACCTCGCGGCGGCCCGAGGAGGTGCTCGCGGAGGTCTGCTGGCTGTCCGGCCAGGGCGTGCGCGAGGTGCTGCTGGTCAGCGAGAACACCACGTCCTACGGCAAGGACCTCGGCGACCTGCGGCTGCTGGAGTCGCTGCTTCCCGAGCTGGCTGCGCTGCCAGGCATCGACCGGGTGCGCCTGTCCTACCTGCAGCCCGCGGAGATGCGCCCGTCACTGGTGCGCGTCATCGCCGAGACGCCGGGGGTCGCGCCGTACTTCGACCTGTCCTTCCAGCACGCCAGCGCGACGCTGCTGCGGCGGATGCGCCGGTTCGGGTCCGGCGCGGAGTTCCTGCGGTTGCTGGCCGACATCCGCAGCCTCGCACCGCAGGCCGGCGTGCGATCCAACGTCATCGTCGGCTTCCCGGGGGAGACCGAGGACGACGTCCGCGACCTCGAGAGCTTCCTGACCGAGGCCGACCTCGATGCCGTCGGTGTGTTCGGCTACTCCAGCGAGGACGGCACGCAGGCCGCCGCCTTCCCCGACGCCATCGACCCCGACACGGTGACCGCCCGGGTCGAGCGCCTCGCCGCGTTGGTGGACGAGCTGGTGTCGCAGCGCGCCGCAGCGCGGGTGGGGGAGCGGGCGGAGGTCCTGGTCACCGCCGTGGAGCCGGACGAGGCCACGGGCGAGACACGGGTGGTCGGGCTCGCTGCCCACCAGGGCCCCGAGGTGGACGGGATCACCGTGCTCGTCGACGCCGACCGTGACGACCTGACGGTCGGCCGGATCGTTGTCGCCGACGTCATCGGTTCCGACGGCGTGGACGTCATCGCCCGCGCCCGGATCACGCCCTAGGTTGAGGCCGTGCCAGACTCCGGCGGTGCACCGAGCCCGTGGAACCTGCCCAACGCGTTGACCCTGCTGCGACTGCTGCTGGTGCCGCTGTTCGGCTGGCTGCTGCTGCGTGAGGACGGGACGGATGCGGCCAGCAGCGTGGCAGCTGTCGTGCTGTTCGTGGTCGCCATGGCCACCGACGTCATCGACGGCAGGATCGCCCGCGAGCGTGGCCAGGTCACCGCCTTCGGCAAGATCGCCGACCCGATCGCGGACAAGGCCTTGGTGGGCACTGCGCTCATCGGGTTGTCGTTGCTCGGCGAGGTTCCCTGGTGGATGACCGTGGTCATCCTGGCGCGGGAGGTCGGTGTCACCCTCCTCCGGTTCATGGTGATTCGGCACGGGGTCATGGCCGCCGGACGAGGGGGGAAGACCAAGACCGCGCTGCAGACCGTCACCCTCGTCCTGCTCATGCTGCCGCTTCCCGACACCTGGTCATGGCTGACAACCAGCCTGCTCTACCTCACTGTCGTGGTCACCGTGGTCACCGGCGTGGACTACCTGGTCGACGCGCTCCGGATGCGCAGCGCCAGCCAACGGACCGGAACCAGACAAGCAGACCAGGCCGCCAGCACAGCCGGCGACCCGGTCGATCCTGGCTCGACATGACCCACCTGCTCGGTCCAGGCGGACGGGACGCTGTGGCGGTGCTGCTGGTGGGCGACGAGCTGCTGCTCGGGACGGTTCAGGACACCAACGGTGCCTGGCTCGCCCGATCCTGCACCGCCGCTGGACTCCGGACGGTTGCCGTCCAGGTGGTCCCGGACGTGCAGGACCGCATCACCGATGCGGTCCTGCGGGCGGTCGCACAGGCCGGCAGCGTCGTGGTGTCCGGCGGGATCGGCCCGACCTCGGACGACCTGACGCGTGAAGCGCTCGCGGCGGCCTGCGGATGCGCCTTGGTGCGTGACGAACCTGCCGCCGCAGCCATCGAGGCCTGGCTTGCCGGCCTGGGTCGCACCGCAGGGCCGGCCGTCCTGCGGATGGCTCGGCGTCCCGAGTGCGCGGAGATGATCGTCAACCCCGCCGGCAGCGCTCCCGGGGTGCGCCTCGTCCTCGCTGACGCGGTGGTCTACGCCGTCCCGGGCGTCCCGGCCGAGCTGCAGTCCATGGTCGAGTCCAGGGTGCTTCCCGACATCGTCCGCCGCGCTGCGCTGCGCGCGCCGACGTTGTCCAGGACGGTCGAGGTGGCCCTGCTGGGGGAGTCCGCGGTCACGGCGCTCCTGAACGACGTGGAGGCCGCCGTGGCGGCCGACCCGACCGCCGAGCTCGCCTACCTCGCTCGCCCGGCTCACGTGACCGTACGAGTGTCGGTGCGGGACACGCCACAGGCCGCCGCGTCGCGGCTGCAGGGCTACATCCTTGCGGTGCGCGACGCGCTCGGCGAGTACGTCATCGGGGAGGAGGGCACGACACTGGCCCAGGCCGTCGTGGAGTCCCTGGCCGAGCGCAGACAGACCGTCGCCACCGCCGAGTCGCTGACCGGCGGCGGCGTGGCGCGGGAGATCACCACCGTCCCCGGTGCATCCGCGGTACTGCGCGGAGGGGTGGTGGCCTACGCGTCGGACCTCAAGACCTCCATGCTCGGGGTGCCGCCGGACCTTCTGGTGGACCCGGGTGCGGTCAGCGCGGTGGTCGCCGGGCAGATGGCGAGCGGTGTCAAGCGGGTCACCGGCGCCGACTGGGCAGTGGCCACCACCGGTGTCGCCGGTCCCGAAGCCGTCGGCTCACACCCGCCTGGGGAGGTCTACATCGCTGTGGCCGGCCCGGCCGGGACGGTGACCCGTCGCCTGAGGCTGCCGGGGGAGCGCGCACGGGTCCGTCGGATGTCCACAGCCCACGCGTTGGACCTGCTGCGACGCCAGCTCGCCACCGACGTCGCGGGGGCGGGGTCACCGGCCCCCCGGGAATCGGCGGCCGGCCCGAATCGTTGATGCAGTGCGTCCCCGGGCCGAGGGCAGAGAACAGGAGTACCGTGATGCCATGGCAGCAGGCAGCACCCGGATGCGTCGGCACCCGACGGGTCCGCAGCAGCCTGCCGCGCCCCGGAAGGAGGCGTCCGTGGTCCTGATGCGGCGTCTCCTCGGGGAGGTCCTGCGACGTCGGCGTACTGCCCAGGGACGCACCCTTCGCGAGGTGGCGGCGTCCGCGCGAGTCAGCCTCGGGTATCTCTCCGAGGTCGAGCGCGGCCGCAAGGAGGCCAGCTCCGAGCTGCTCGCGGCGATCTGCGGCGCACTCGGTGTCCCGATGTCGGCGGTGATGCGCGAGGTCAGCGACGAGCTTGCCCGCGCCGAGGCGGCAGCGGTGGGCGCGCTCGGCGTGCGTGACCCAGGCCGTGTCCGCCGTACGTCTGACTCCTCCGCTCTCGAGGTCGCGGGCTCGTTCGCCGGACGGTGAATCGAACCACTCAGAAGGGTCGCGCTGGGCAGAGCCCCGTCCTAGGTGAGGGCATGACAATCACCAGTCCCCTGCCATCGGACGCGCAGAAGGTCGCCGGTGAGGCGCTGCAAGCCTCGCTGGTAGACCTCGTGGACCTCTCGCTGCTGGCCAAGCAGGCACACTGGAACGTGGTGGGTCCGCTGTTCACCTCCGTCCACGAGCATCTGGACACGGTGGTGGACCTCGCGCGGCGCTACTCCGACGAGGTCGCCGAACGGGCGGCCGCGATCGGGGTCAACCCGGATGGCCGCGCGGCCACCGTGAGCCGTGAGACGGTGCTCGAGCAGCTGCCACCGATGTGGACGGCCGACGCGGGCGTCG
>Ga0209254_10003388_pt1 | contig 14542 bp, 13 predicted proteins | sample FrelakmetDIP11DI_FD_187148 | JGI IMG/M metagenome (GOLD analysis project Ga0209254, IMG submission 187148) | Freshwater lake sediment microbial communities from the University of Notre Dame, USA, for methane emissions studies - DIP11 DI (SPAdes)... | ecosystem: Environmental > Aquatic >...
CAAGCTCGAGCCGGGCCTGTGGCTCCGCCTCGCGGATCCAGCCCCGCAGGTGCCGCCGCCACTCGTCGAGGGACAGGCACCAGCGCGGGTGGCTGGCCATCATCCCTCCCTTGCAGGGGGGGTAGCCGGCCTGCTCCAGCCCAAAGGCGACGAGCCCGGCGAGCGCGAGGAAGTACTGCTGCAACGGCCCGGCGTCGGCGCCGGGGGGCACCTCGAACACGATGGCGCTGTCCTGGTCGGCGATGAGCGTCTGCTCCCCGCGGCCCTGGCTGCCCAGGGCGAGGTAGGCCCACGGGGCCGGGGGCGGACCGAGCTGCGCCGCGGCGAGGTCGACGAGCCGCTGCGTGACGGCGTCCGTCACGGCGGCGACGGCCCGGCAGACGTACCGCGGACGCGCCCCGCTGTCGACGAGGGCGTGCACCATGGCCGGGAGCCGCGCCCGGCCGTCGGCCACCTCCACCGGCAGGCGGGCGTCCCGGATGCCCCGGGTCAGCGTGGCGAGCGGCTGGTGATCCGCCCGGACGAGGTCCTGGAAGCGCAGCACCCCGACCACCCCGCCGGCCGCGTCCCGGACGGCCAGGCGCTCGACGTCGCGCTCCTGCATGAGGGCCAGCGCCTCGTGGCCCGGTGAGGCGGCGGACACCGCGATGACGGGCGCGCTCATCACCTCGTGCACCGGCCTCCCCGGATCGAGCCCGCGGGCGAGGACCCTCTCCCGCAGGTCCCGGTCGGTGACGACACCCAGGGTCTCGCCCTCCGCACCCCGGACGAACAGCGTATCGGTGGCGTGGCGCGCCATGAGCCGGGCGGCGTCGGCCACGGGGGTGGCGGAAGCGGCGAAGACCGCCTGGCGCACGAAGCGCTCCACGGGGCGGCCGATCGAGAGCTGGGCCGATTGCAGCTCGGCGACGAGCGCCTCCTGCTCCCGGATCTCGCGCTGGCGCGCACTCACGTCCTCGACGACGGCGTCGCAGTATCTCGGGCGCCCGTCCTCGTCGCGGACCAGGGTGGCGGTGAGGCTGACCGGGCGGCCCCCGGCCAGCTCGAGCACGCGGTCCCGCACCTCCCCCCGCTCGACGAGCTCTCTCTCGATCGCCTCGAGCTGCCCCTCCGCGTCCAGCACCCGGGCGAGGGTCGGCAGCTCCGTCTCGTCGTCGAGCCCGAACAGGCGTCGGGCCCCGGAGTTCGCCTCCAGCAGGGGGAAGCCGTCCCCGAACGCGGCCCGGAAGACGCCCACGCGGAGGTTCTCCGCCACCGCCCGGAACCGGGCCTGGCTCTCGGCGAGGGCCGCCTGCACCTGCTTGTGGCCGCCGAGGTCCCGGACCACGAGCGAGACGCCGTGGCGGTCCCCGAGGCGAACGGGCTCGATCCCCAGCAGCACGTCCGCACGTCCTCCCCCGCGGGAGAGGACGACCGCCTCCACGGGCTCCGCGGGCGTGCCCGTCTCCCGCGCCGCGCTCTCGAGCAGGGCCGGCGTCGAGCCGCCCCCCGGCAGCGCGAAGAGCTCCCCGGCCTCCATGAACGAGAGCTGCTCCTCCGTGCACCCGGTGAGGTCGAGGAACGTCTGGTTGGCGCAGGCGAAGCGTCCGTCGAGGACGAGTGCCGTCCCCTCCCGCGACGCCTCCACCAGCGTCCGGTAGCGCTCGTGGGACTCGTGCAGCGCCCCCTCGGCCCGGGAGCGCTGGCGCTCGAGGCGGACGCCCTGCACGGCGACGAAGAGCAGGAGGAGAGCGATCGCGAGGGCGAGGACGAGCGCGACGCGGAGGACCCGCCAGGTGACGGCGCGGATCTCGGCGCGGACGTCCTCGATGTACAGGCCCGTTCCGATGATCCACCCCCAGGGCTCGAAGCCCAGGACGTAGGACTGCTTGGCCTCGAGGCGGCGGTCGTCGTCCTGCCACTGCCAGACGTACTCGAGGTAGCCGTCCCGGCTCTCGGCGACGAGCCGCGCCGCTTCGACGAAGATCCGGTTGCCCTTCGGGTCGCGGAAGTCGGTCAGGTCCTGGCCGTCGAGGTCGGGGCGGTAGGGGTGGACGACCATGCGGGGGTGGCGGTCGGTGACCCAGAAGTAGTCCTTCCCCTCCGGGCCGTAGCGCAGGAAGCGGATGCGCTCGATGGCGGCGGCCTGGGCTTCCTCGCGGGAGAGGCGGCCCGAGCGCTCCTCGTCGTGGTACTCCTGCAGGATGCTCGCCGCGGAGCGGGCCAGCTCGCGGATCATCTCCTGCTTGCGCGCCAACAGCGCCCCCTCGAAGGCCGGGATGAGGTAGAGGAAGAGCGGCCCCACGAGCAGGCCGATCGCGAGCGCGGTGGGCAGCAGGATCCGCAGCACGACGCTGCGCCAGTCGAGCCTCACGCCCTCGCGGCGGGAGGGGGGGGCCGGAGCGTTCCGGGACCGGGGCGGGGAGGAGCCGATCACGAGATCCCGGAAGGCCCGCCACTCCTCCGCGGGAAAGGACGCGTACGTGTCGGAGAGCCCCGGGGTGGCGGGGGCGTGGAAGTCGCAGCCGGCGCTGACGACGAGGCCGAGCCGGCGAGCCAGCTCCCGCAGCTCCTGGATCCACTCGGCCGGGTACGGGGAGTAGATCGCCTCGATCCCGTCGAGCCCCCACTCCCGGTAGCGCACGAGACGGGCCTCGAGCGCGGACGAGTCGCTCGCGTATGCGAGCGGGTGGGCGAGGAAGACCCGCCCGCCGGCCCGGTGGACGAGAGCGATCGCCTCCGCGACCGGCAGGCCGCCGCCGTCGGGCGACTGGCGGGCGCGAGAGAGAGCCTCGGCGAGGGCCGGCGCCTCGGGATCGAACCCGTAGGCCAGGAGGTGGACCGGGCCGCCGTCGCCGGCGGTCAGCTCGACGCCGGCGATGGGACGCACCGGGGTTCCCTCGAGGGCCTCCCGGAACCGCGGGAGGCCCTCGATCGTGTCGTGGTCGGTGAGCGCGGCGACCGTCACCCCGGAGCGCGCGAGCAGGTCGGCCAGGGCCTCCGGGGACAGCTCGCCGTCGCTCAGGCTCGAGTGGCAGTGCAGGTTGACCTTCACCGCCTCCATGGTCTCGCTCGTGCTCAGGCCGGCGCGGCGGCCGTCCGGGGCCGGGTGGCGAGCGAGACGACCACCAGGACCAGGAAGCTCAGCGGGATGGAGATGATCCCGGGGTTGTCGAACGGGACCGGTGCCGTCGCGGGGTCGAGGCCGTACTGCCCGTACAGGCTCGGCGAGAACGCGATGAGCGCGAGCGAGCTCACGACGCCGACCCCGATCGAGGCCGCGATGCCGCGGGCCGTCGTGCGCCTCCAGAACAGCAGCATCACCACCGCGGGCAGGTTGGCGCTCGCCGCCACCGCGAAGGCGAGGCCCACGAGGAAGCTGACGTTCTGCCCCTTGAAGAGGATCCCGAGCAGGATGGCGAGGATCCCGACCGCGAAGGCGGCCACCCGGCCCGCCCGCACCTTCTGCTTCTCGTCCATCGGGATGCGGGCGTAGCGGTCCATGAGGTCGTGGGCCACCGCGCCGGAGGCGGCCACGATCAGCCCCGCGACCGTGCCGAGGACCGTGGCGAAGGCGATGGCCGAGATGATCGCGAAGAGGAAGGTGCCGAAGGAGCGGGCGAGCAGCGGCGCCGACATGTTGTTGTCGAGGGGGTTGATGACGCCGCTCACCATGGCCCCGAGGCCCATGTAGAGGGTCAGGACGTAGAAGAAGCCGATGGCGGCGATGGCCACGATGGTCGACTTGCGGGCGGCGGCCGGGCTCGGGACCGTGTAGTAGCGGATGAGGATGTGGGGCAGCGCCGCGGTGCCGAGGAACAGCGCCAGCATGAGGCTCACGAAGTCGAGCCGCTGGAGGAGCGTGCCCTCGAGCTTGAACCGCGTGCCCGGGCGCATGATCTTGTTGCCGGGGGTCGTGGTGGTGTGGTGGAGGGCCACCTCGGCCCCGGAGGCGTCCTTGACCCGGGTGATCCGCCACTGGACGACGTCCGTGTCGGGCGAGCCGATCGCGGCGAGGAAGCGGAACGGTCCCACGGGGCCGGTGGCGGCCTCGGGACCGGTGCGGCCCTCGATCCGGGCGAGGTTGCCCACCTGGCGGAGCCGGCCGCCCGGCTCGCCGTTGACCACGGCGACCTCGCCGGGCCGCCGCGACTCCCACTGGCACTCCTCGAGGACGGGCCGGCCGGCCCGGCTGGCGCCGACCCACCACGAGACCTGGCCGTCCCGGCTCAGCCTGACGAAGGTCTGCTCGCGCGCGACGAGCGTCTCCTCGACCGCGAAGGCCCGGTCGACCGGGGCGAGGCCGCCGCTCACCGGCTCGGCGTCGAGGACGGCCAGGGGCCGGAACGGCACGCGCCCCCCTTGGTCGGGCGCGGTGGACAGGCCGCGCCAGAGGACGGCGACGGTCATCACCAGCGAGAAGACGATGAGCATCCCGCCCTTGAGGAACTGCACGTAGGTCGTGGAGGTCATGCCGGCGGTGGCCACGATGACGATGACCACCGCCCCGACGATCACGACGCCGGCGGCGTGGGGGATGCCGAGCAGCGGCTCGACGAGGACGCCGGCCCCCACCATCTGCGGTATCAGGTAGCACAGCGACACGACCAGGGTGCTGATCGCCGCCATGAGCTTGATCCCGCGGCTGTCGAACTTGGCGTCCACCGCGTCGGTGAACGTGTACTTGCCCAGGCGCTTCATGGGCTCGGCCACCACGAAGAGGGCGACGATCCACCCCGCGAGGAACCCGATCGAGTAGAGGAAGCCGTCGTAGCCGTAGGTGGCGATCATGCCGCAGATGCCGAGGAAGGACGCGGCGGAGAGGTAGTCTCCGGCGAAGGCGATCCCGTTGACGGCCCAGTGGATCTGCCCGCCCGCGGCGTAGTAGCCGGAGGCGGAGCGGGTCTTCGCCCCGAAGTAGAAGGACAGGCCCAGCACCAGCCCGACGAAGACGAGGAAGATCGTGACCGCCATGGCTAGCCCCTCCCCTCGCGCGGCGCGCTGCCGGCCAGCTCGCGCTCCTTGCGGGAGCACAGGGCGGTGTAGACGAGGGCGAGCAGGAGCGCGAAGACGATGAGGAAAAGGCCGTACGCGGTGGCGAGGTTCAGGCCCCAGGCGACCTGCCGCTCCATCAGCACCGGCGCGCCGACGTTGATCGCGACGAACCCGGCGTAGAGGAGGGCGTAGAGGACGAACATCCGGCTGCCGAGCCGGGTCTTGTAGGGGGAGGCGGGGTCCGCGCCGGCCTGCCCGGCGGGCTCGTGGAGCATGGAGGTCTCCGTTTCAGGACGGGCCCGCGGTCACCCGACGCCGCGGGGCTCGCGGGGTCGGGACGAGGGCGTCGGCGCAGGCCGATGATATCTGCGGGGGGGGCCCGGTCAAGATACCGATGGCCCAGACGCGCGCCGGCACGGAGCCCCGCGAGCCCTCGCCGTGCTCCGCGTGGTAGGGGCCGCGGGAGTGCTAGGCTTGACCCATCGTCCCCGCGAGGAGGCCACCATGTCCGAGCATTCACGGCGCGAGTTCCTGAAAGGCACCCTGGCCGCCGGCGTCGTCGCCAGCCACCCCCGGTGGGCGGAGGCCGCCACGAAGAGGTCGGCCACCGACTGGGTGACTCTCGGCAACTCGGGCGTCAAGGTCACGCGGCTCGCCTTCGGCACCGGGTCGTGGGGCGGCAAGGTCCAGCGCGAGCTCGGCCAGGAGCGGTTCACCCGCCTCGTGCGCCACGCCTACGACCGCGGGATCCGCTTCTTCGAGACCGCGGACGCCTACTCGGAGATGCACGAGATGCTGGCGATCGCGCTCCGGGGCCTCCCGCGCGACTCCTACCGGCTGATGACCAAGATGCGGCCGCGGGGTGACGAGGACCCGAAGGCCACGATCGACCGCTTCCGCAAGGAGCTCGAGTCGGAGTACTTCGACATCCTGCTCCTCCACTGCGTCCGGGTCCCCGACTGGGCCACGCAGTACGAGCGGCTGCGGGACGCGCTCTCCGAGGCCAAGGACAAGAAGGTGATCCTCGCCCACGGGGCGTCCTGCCACGGCCTCCTGCCGCTGCGGGCCTTCCCCGCGAACACGGGCTGGCTGGACGTCGCCCTGCTGCGCATCAACCCCGTCGGGACCCGGATGGACACGCTGAAGCAGACGGACACGGACGACCTCGGCGACGTGAACGAGGTCGTGGGTCACATCGAGCAGGTCCGCGGGAAGGGCACCGGCGTCATCGGCATGAAGATCATCGGCGAGGGCCTGTTCAAGACGCCCGAGCAGCGGGACGCCTCCATCCGCTTCGTGACGAAGCTCGGCACGGTCGACTCCGTGACGATCGGCTACAAGAGCGAGGCCGAGATCGACGAGGCGATCGCGCGTCTGGACACGCACCTCAACGCCTGAGCCCGTCGCGCGGGCCTAGACCACGAGCGCGTAGCCCTCGCGGTACTCGGGCCTGACCATCGCGGTCGCCGCGTCGCGGTTCGTGAAGCGCATCGCGTCCCGGTCCCACTCCAGGCGGACGCCGGGGTGGCGCACCGCGATCGCGCCCAGCACGGCGGTCTCCGCGACGAGGCCGGCCGTCTCGAAGGGGTTTGCGGACTTGTGTCCGGCCCGGATCGCCGCGACGAAACCCTCGAAGTGGCTGCCGAGGCCGCTCATCCAGAACTCGGGGGCGCTCTTCACCTCGTCCGCGCTGTCCCGGATCAGCTCGCGCATCGCCTTCTCGGGGACGACGCGGCAGCCGTCCGCGCCGTGCGAGCCGTACTTGAGCGTGTGCTTGCTCCCGTAGACCACCGCGCCGGCGCTCCACTGGCCGGGAAGGGCCCGGTTGCCCAGCTCGCGGCCCTCCTCGAGCGCCGCGGGCCGCGGCACCTCCTTGCAGAACTCGCCGTCATGCCACAAGACGGTCAGCGTCCGGCCGCTCGGGAGGTCGAACTCGAAGCGGATGCGCGACGAGCTCGGGAAGGCGAGCCGGTCGCGGACGGGATCCCAGCCCGGCGTGATCTCCGCCGTGACGCTCTGTGGGCCCTGCAGGCCCATCGCGTCGAAGATCGGGTCGAGCAGGTGGCAGCCCCAGTCGCCGGGGCTGCCGGTCCCGAACGGCGTCCAGGCGCGCCAGAGGTTGGGCATGAAGTGCGGCGAGTAGGGGTGAAATTCGGCCGGACCGATCCAGCGGTCCCAGTCGAGCCCCTCGGGCACGCTCTCGCGCTTCGCCAGCTCGGCGATCCTGGCCTGGGAATCCAGGAGACGCATCGTCGTCCAAGTGTGCACCTCGCGGATCTCTCCGAGCAGCCCGCTCCGCACCCAGGAGGTGAAGGTCCGGTGGCTGGCGAACGAGTGGCCCTGGTTGCCCATCTGGGTGACCACGTCGTGGGCGCGCGCCGCCTCCACGAGCTTGCGCACCTCCCACACGGTGCGGGCGAGGGGCTTCTCGGTGTACACGTGCTTGCCCAGCTGCATGGCCTCGACCGTGGGCAGCGCGTGCCAATGGTCGGGTGTCGCCACGAGGACCGCGTCGAAGGACTTGCCCACCTTGTCGTACATCTCGCGGTAGTCCCCGAACGTCCGGACCTCGGGCAGGAGCTTCTTCGTCTCGGCGATGCTGCGCGGGTCGACGTCCGCCACCGCCACGACCCGGCCCAGGTCGCCGAGGCCCCGCAGATCGCCGCGGCCCTGCCCGCCGACGCCGACGGCGGCGAAGCAGACGGTGTCGCTGGGCGGCGTCTCGCCGCTGCCGGCGACGAGCCTCCGCGGCACGATGGTGAGGCCGCTGGCGGCGGCAGCAGCCCCCAGGAAGCGACGGCGGCTGGATCTGACGATCACTGATCGAGGCTCTTACGGCGCCTTCCCCGCCGCGACGAGCGCCTCGGCCCACCGGACGGCGTGCTCGGCCGTCGCCAGCGCCTCCCGGTAGTCCTCCTCGCTCGCGTCTTCGCTCACCCCCGGGTATCGTCCCGCGACGGCGTAGGGCGTGAGCCGCTTCGCCAGCAGGACCTCCTGCGGCACCGTGACGCCGGTCGCGGCCACCAGGTCGAGCAGCTCGCCGACGTCATGGGTCTTCGGGAAGCGCCTTCCGTTCAGGACGAGGACCGCCTTGACCGCCTTCTCCGCGGCCTGCTGGGCGTCGAAGCAGAGGTCCTCAAACAGGACCTCCGGCAGCCGCCGGTCCGCGCGACAGCGGGAGAGGTTGCTGCGAGCGTGCCGGAGCCACTCGGCGGGGTCGTTCGCGCTGCGGAGCCTAGGCGGCATAGATGACGCGGCCCTCGTTCAAGGCCGGCCCGACGATCGAGCCCACGCTGTCCCTCTGGGCCTCGAGGTCCTCGGGGGTCAGGACGATGAGATCTACACCCACGCCGACCCCGGAGAGGTTCATGTAGATGTCCTGGGCGAGACGGCGGCGGTGCTCGACGCCCGACTTCACCACGAGGACGTCGAGGTCGCTGTCCGGTCCCATCTCGCCGCGGGCCGCCGACCCGAAGAGGACGATCCGGTCCGGCCGTGCCACCTCGACGATCCGGCGGACCAGCGTCTCGAGCGCCGCCGGGTCGGGCAAACCCTTCGATGCGAGCCCCATAGGCATAGCCTACCACCGCGCTCGCGGCGGGGCGCCCTCCCGGTCGGCCCAGGCCCTCCCAGGCCCTCGCGCCACGGCACACCCCTGGAGCGGGCGGTAGAATGACGGTGTGAGGCGGGGAACGACGGCGCGCGCGCGACCTCGACGCGCGACCTCGCGTCGGTCGGACTCTGGCAACTTCGACCGGCTCTTCTGGGACTACCCCGCCGGCGCGATCTCGCCGGAAGCGGATCGGGACCTCCTGGTTCGCCGCGTGACCGCCGAGGGCGGCTGGCGCGAGATGAGCCTGCTCCGCTCCCGCGTCGGCGACCAGGCGATCCGGGACGTGATCGAGCGGACCGAGGCTCGCGGCCTGAGCCCCCAGCGGATCCGCTTCTGGCAGCTCCTCCTCGGGCTGCCGGCGCGGAGGGCCGACGCGTGGGTGCGGCGCGCACGGGAGTCGACCTGGGCGCGCAGGGCGCGCCGGTGAAGCTCCACCGCGAGGCGCTCGGACGCTCGCAGCGACTTCTCCTCCCGCGCCTCGCTCCGCTCGCCCGGCAGCACGGCTTCTACCTGGCCGGCGGCACCGCCCTCGCCCTCCATCTCGGGCACCGGCGCTCGGTGGATTTCGACTGGTTCCGCGAAGACCCCATCGACGATCCGCTTCGGCTCGCGGCCGACCTCCGAACCCCGGATTTCCGCTTCGAGACCGACCGAGTGGAGAAAGGCACGCTGCACGGCCGAGCAAGCGGCGTTCGGGTGTCGTTCCTCGAGTACGGCTACCCGCTGCTGAGGCCCCTGCGGGAGGTCGAGGACCTCCGGCTCGCCGCCCTCGAGGACATCGCGGCCATGAAGCTGGCGGCGGTGGCCCAGAGAGGATCGAAGAAGGACTTCATCGACATTTTCGCCCTCGGCCGGCACTTCGGGCTGGGCGACATGCTCGCCTTCTATCGGAAGAAGTACGGCGTCGAGGACGTGGGCCACGTCCTGGTGGCCCTCGCTTACTTCGACGACGCCGACCGCGAGCGGACGCCGATGCTGTTGCAGCGGCAATCCTGGCCGAACGTGAAGGCCACGATCCGGGGCTGGGTGACCGGCCAGACGCGCGGCAGACGTTAGATCGAGCGCGGGGCGGCCCGCGGTCAGGAACGCGGGGACTCCGACCAGTCGTCGATAGAAAGCCCTTCGAGCCGCTCGAGGCGTCGCGGAGGCGTGCGTACTCCTCGGCGAGCATGTCGCGCCGCCGCGACCCGGCGGCGAGCCGCGAGAGGCAGGATCTCGGCCGGCTCGTCCGGGACGGGGGGCTTGGATCATTTGACCCATTCCGAGGCCTGTGCCGGCGTGAAACAGTGATCCGGTCATGGTGGTTCTCGCTCGCTCACGCCTTGCCTACGCCCTCGTCCTCCTGGCCACGGGCCTCCTCGCCCCCGCTGCGGCCACGGCCGCCGACTGGCCGCAGTTCCGCGGCCCCAACCGGGACGGCGTCTCTCTGGAGACCGGCCTCCTGCGCTCCTGGCCGCAGGGCGGCCCGAAGGTCCTGTGGTCGACGCCGGTCGGCCAGGGCTACGCCGCGGCGGCCATCGTCGCCGGGCGGGTCTACTTCAACGACTACGACGAGGCGGCGGGCGACTATCTCGTCCGCTGCCTGAACCTGGCCGACGGCAAGGAGATCTGGCGCTTCAAGGAGAAGCGGCGGATCCGGCCCAACCACGCCATCACCCGCACCGTCCCCGCCACGGACGGGAAGCTCGTCTTCACGCTCGACCCCAAGGCCGTCCTCCACGCCCTCGACGCCGCCACCGGCCGCGAGGTCTGGAGGAAGGACCTCGTGCAGGCGTACGGCTCGCAGATCCCGCCCTGGTACAACGGCCAGTGCCCGCTCCTCGAGAAGGACCGGGTGGTGATCGCGCCGGTCGGGAAGAAGGCCCTGATGGTGGCCCTCGACAAGGCGACCGGCAGGGAGATCTGGACGACGCCGAACCCCGACGGCTGGATCCTCTCCCACGCCTCCCCCATGCCGGCGCGCCTCGGCGGCGTCGCGCAGTACCTCTGCAGCACGCTCGACGGCACGTTCGGCGTGGCGGCGGCTGACGGCAAGCGGCTCTGGCACTTCCCGTTCAAGTTCAACCTGTCGGTCCCCCCGTCGCCGCTCGTGGTGGACTCCGAGCGGGTCTACGTGACCGGTCCCTACGACTCGGGCGGGGCGATGTTCCGCGTGAAGAAGGGCCCGGGCGGGTTCGCCACCGAGAAGGTCTTCGCCCACGCCGCCGACGAGTGGAACTCCGAGGTGCAGACCCCGATCGTGTTCCAGGGCCACCTGTTCGCGGTCGGGAAGAAGAAGAGGGGGCTCTTCACCTGCGTCGCGCCCGACGGAAAGCAGGTGTGGACGAGCGAGGGGAAGGCCTCGTTCGAGCTCGGCTCGTTCATCCTCGCCGACGGGATGTTCCTGATCCTCGAGGGCAAGACGGGGACGCTCCGGCTGGTCGAGGCCAGTACGGCCGTGTACAAGGAGCTGGCGAGCGCGCCGGTGCTGAAGGGACCGGACGTGTGGGGCCCCCTCGCGCTCTCGGACGGCAAGCTCGTCGTCCGGGACCTCGGGCGGATGGTCTGCCTCGACCTGAAGAGGCGGTGACGGGGGCTCCGATGAGCGCGGCTCTCGAGTACCGGCTGGCCCGCCGCATGGGCGGGAAGGGGGCGGTCCCGGGGCGTTTCCGGCAGACGCTCCGGGGAGTCGCCGTCCGCGGCGACCGGGTGTACGCGGCCGGCGACTCCGCCGTCCACGTGTTCTCGGCGAGCGGCGAGGCGCTGTCGCAGCGGGCGACCGGCATGCCGGCGGAGTGTGTCGCGGTCGACGCCGAGGGCCGGACGTGGGTCGGCGGGTGGCAGAGGGTCGAGGTCCACGACCCGGCCGGAACGCTGGTCGCCACCTGGCGCGACCCCGGGCGGCTCGGCCTCGTCACGGCGATCGGCTTCGGGGGCGGCGACGTGTTCCTCGGCGACGCGACCGCCCGCTGGGTCCGGCGCTACGACGCGACGGGACATTGGCGCAACGACATCGGCAGCCAGCACCGCAAGGGGGGCTTCCACATCCCGAACGGGGTGGTCGACTTCGACGTGGACCGCGACGGCGTCCTCCACGTGACGAACCCGGGCATGCACCGCGTCGAGCGGTACCGCGCGGACGGGACGCTCCTCGGCCACTTCGGCCGCTTCGACGGGCACGACCCCGCGGGCTTCCCGGGCTGCTGCAACCCCACGAACCTGGCCGTCGACGAGCGGGGCCGGGTGGTCGTCAGCGAGAAGGCGGGGCCGAGGGTCAAGGTCTACGACAGGTCGGGGGCGCTCGTCGGCGTGGTGTCCGACGCGGCGTTCGACTCCGGCGCCAAGAACATGGACCTCGCGGTCGACGCGAGGGGCCGCGTGTACGTGGCCGACACCGCCCGGCTCGAGGTCCTGGTGTTCGAGCCCGCGAGGGAGGAGGCGCCGTGAGCGAGGAGCACACCCGGCGGGAGGTCCTCGGCCACGCCGCGCGCGGGGCCGCCCTCGCCGGCCTCGGCGGGATCACGGCGCTCCTCTGGGCGAAGGCGAACGCCACCTACGCCTGGTCGATCGACCCCTCGCGCTGCATCGACTCGCGACTCGGGGCGGTGGGCATCGCCGTCTGCGAGCGCTGCTCCACGGAGTGCGTGGTCGCCCTGTCCGCCGTGCGCGCGGTCAACGAGTTCTCGAAGTGCGGGCGCTGCTACGTCTGCCCGGCCTACTTCAGGATCACGAGCGCGGTCGGCCCCGACGGCCTGCCGAGCGAGAAGGTGTGCCCGCGCGACGCGATCAAGCGCGAGCCCATCGGCTGGGTCGACCCCGACGACCCCGCCAACAACTTCTACGAGTACTCGATCGACGAGGCGTTGTGCAACGGCTGCGGGCGCTGCGTGCTCGAGTGCAAGGAGCCGGCCGGCCTCGGGTCGATCAAGCTGGAAGTGCGCCACGACGCCTGCCTCGACTGCAACCGCTGCGCGATCGCGCAGGCCTGCCCCGAGGACGCCTTCCTGCGCCTCCCGCCGGCCGGAGCCCTGGCGCGGTCGGGATGAGACGCCTCCTCGCCGGCCTGCCCGCGGCCCTTCTCGTTCTCGCCCTCCACGCCGCCCCCGCCCTCGCCCAGCACATCGAGTACGAGCGACCCGTCGAGACCGCCCCCACCGAAGAGACCATCGGCGAGGGCTACGCCACGCCGCAGGTCCAGCGGCCCCGTCCGCGATCGGCGGCCTGGCAGCACGCCGACGTGGCGCTCCTCGCCGTCGGCCTCGGCGCCGCCGCGTGGCTCGCGCTCCGGCGGCGGCAGCGGGGCGCCCTCGTGGGCCTGAGCGTCCTCTGCCTCGCGTACTTCGGCTTCTACCGCGAGGGCTGCATCTGCCCCATCGGGGCGACCCAGAACGTGGCGACGGCTCTCGTCGACCCGCGCGCCGCCGTGCCCCACTACGTGATCGCGATCTTCGTCCTCCCGCTCGCCGCCGCGCTCCTCTTCGGGCGGGTCTTCTGCTCCGGCGTCTGCCCCCTCGGGGCGATCCAGGAGCTCGTCACGCTCCGCGCGGTCGCGGTCCCGCCGCGGCTGGACCGGGCGCTCGGCTCGTTGAAGTGGGCCTACCTCGGCCTCGCGCTGTACTACGCCGTGCTCCCAGCGGCGGAGCGCGACTTCCTCATCTGCCGCTACGACCCCTTCGTGGGGCTCTTCCGCTTCACCGGCGCCGCCTGGATGCTGGGGCTCGGCGCGGCGTTCCTCCTCGGCGGCGTCTTCGTCGGCCGGCCCTACTGCCGCTGGCTCTGCCCCTACGGCGCGCTGCTCAGCGCATTCTCGCGCTACGCCTGGCGCAGCTTCTCGATCACGCCCGACCGCGAGCTCGACTGCGGCCTCTGCCGGTCGGCCTGCCCCTACGGCGCCATCGAGGACAACCGCGCGGTGCGGACCGCCTGCTTCGCCTGCGGCCGGTGCTACCGCTCCTGCCCCGTCCACCACGCCGCGTCCGGTGCGCTGCCCGCCGCGGCGACGTCTCCCGCCCCATGACGCGGGAGGCGCAGCTCGTCGTCTCCCGGCGTCTCGGCGTGGCGTCGGCCGTCGTCGCCCTCGTGGCGATCTTTGGCCTCGCCGCCGACCACGCGGCCGCCCGGTGGCGCGGGCCCGGCGAGAAGGGCCGGGTCGGGCGCCTCGAGGAAGCGGTGAAGGAGGACGCCGGGACCGCGACGGCCCTCCACGGGGAGCGCAAGCAGCAGACTGACCGCTCGCTCGGGCGGGACCGGCGCGGCCGTGCCCTCGCCTGGGTGCTGCTCGCCTCGGCGGGCCTCCTCGTGGCGTCGGCGCGGTGGCACCAGTCGCTGCGGCCTCAACCGCTGCCTTCGCTGGAGGAGCTGGTGGCGGTGCGCTTCGGGCCGCCGCGGCCCGCTCGCGGGAAGGCGGCGGCGCCGGCCGGCGCGGGGGTGGCGAGCGAGGAGCCGGGGCTCGACCTCGAGTTCGTCGACGGCCTCGTGGAGCGCCTCGGCCGCGGCCCGGAGGCGGCGGTCCCCATCCTCCAGGCGATCCAGGAGCACTACCGCTACCTGCCCGACGAGGCGCTGCGCCGGGTCTGCGAGCTCACGGAGATCACGCCGGCCCAGATCGCCGGGACGTCCACCTTCTACGCCCGCTTCCGCCGGTCGCCGGTCGGGCGCCACGTGGTGAAGGTCTGCCACGGCACCGCCTGCCACGTGGCTGGCGCGCAGCCGGTCCACGACGAGCTGCGACGCCACCTCGGCATCCCGCCCGGCGCCGACACCGACGCGCGACGGCTCTTCACGCTCGAGGCCGTGGCCTGCCTCGGCTGCTGCAGTCTCGCCCCGGTGCTCACGGTCGGCGAGGAGACGGCGGGCCGCCTCACCCCGGCGAGCGCGCGCCAGGCGTCCGCAAATTGCATCAGTTCCGCGCGGTGCGCCGTGCATTTCTCGGCGGCCGCGGCCTCGGTTTGTGCGGCGGCGTGAGCGCGTGGCGCG
>Ga0209254_10003389_pt1 | contig 14542 bp, 16 predicted proteins | sample FrelakmetDIP11DI_FD_187148 | JGI IMG/M metagenome (GOLD analysis project Ga0209254, IMG submission 187148) | Freshwater lake sediment microbial communities from the University of Notre Dame, USA, for methane emissions studies - DIP11 DI (SPAdes)... | ecosystem: Environmental > Aquatic >...
CATGCTTTGTCGCCGTGCTCGCCTGGTTCCCAACCAGGCTCCGCGCGGCTTCGCGCCTGGCACGCCCCTCGCCGTTTTCGCGCTTCCAGCACCTCGACCAGGCAAACATTGTTCGACGAACCTCTGACCCAGACACTAGTTCTGCAGCAAGGGCACCGGCGGCGGCAGCGCCTCGGCGCGCCGCAGCACGCCGACCTTCAGCACGCGACCGCTGCGGTCGCGCGCCACGCCGATCACCGCGGCGCCCTGCGACACGAGCCGGCGCATCAGCATCCACTGCGCATAGCGGGCGCGATCGACGGCGCCCGTGCGCAGGGCGCGGAACATTGCCAGCTGCTCGGCCGCCGCCACCGGCAGTTGCGCACCATTGAGCATCAGGAACAGCCTGCCGAGCAGAAACGCCATGCGCTCGTTGTTGCTGTCGAACGGCCGCAACCGCAACAGCCCCTCGCTGTAGGCGGCGGCGAGATCGAACAGCGTCACACGCGTGTCGGCGAAGGCCAGCACGGTCTTCGGCCAGCCCAGCGCCAGCGCCAGCCGGGACAGGCTGACCCCCGACGCGCCGCCGTGCTCGGCCAGCAGACGGCGGTGCGCCGCCAGCACGACGCGGTTCAGCAGCCAGACCGGGCGCTTCATTTCGTTTCGCCCGAGGCCTCGGGCGGCGACGCGCCGGCTGCCGGCCTCGCCTCGGGCCGGGCATCGGCCAGCAGGCGCAATACATTGCGCTCGGCGCGCATGACCTGCTCGGCCTGCTGCATCTGCGCCGCGAAGCCCGGCTCATAAGGCGTCATTTCGAAGCCGAGCGGCGACTCGACCAAGAACAGGAGGTCGCCCTTATCGACGCGCAGCCGCGCCAGGATTTCGCGCGGCAGCACGATGCCCAGCGAGTTGCCGATGGTCGTGATCTTGGCCGTGAACATGGCCGGCACTATAACGTTCGTTATAACGAGCGCAAGCCCCGCTCGGCGGTCCGACGCCTCCGTCCACGGCGCCCGCAGCCGCCGTTCGGCGATCTGCACATAAGCAACTATGCTTACGCACGCAGCGGGGTTGTCGGCGTCCACCGGCGCACCCGTGCCCCGGGCGACACTGAGATACTGACTTCGATGACGAACGAACTCGTCCACGTGCCGGACACCCCCGCGGCCGACGCATCGGCCGCCGCGCCGGCGCACGTGGCGTCGCTGGCGGAGATTCCCGCGCTGCCCTCGCGCGATGCGCAGTCGGTGCAGCTGGAAGCGGCACTGCTCGACTGCGCGCGCACGCTGCAGGCCCTGCACCAGCGGCTCAGCCCGCCGAACGATGAGCAGCGAGACATGCTCGGTCGGTGCGACGCGCTGCTGGCGCGCGCCTTGCTGGCGGCCAGCGGGCGGCGGCCCTACGTGGCCTGGGACTGCCTGCAGCAGATCGAGCGCGAGCGCGCGCCGGCGCTGACCGACGACGAGCGCCGTGCCGAACTGGCGCTGCTGCTGGCCGAAAGCCAGCGCAACCTGGCCGGGTGGCGGCGCGATGCCGCCGAGGCCCTGGCGGCCTCGATGCGTGGCGAGGCGCCGTCGGTGGCGCTGCTGCAGGCGCTGCTGCGCAACGTGCACGCCGCGCGGCAGGAGCGGCTGCACCGCGTCGCGCTGGCACGCCAGCAATTGCCCGCGCTGGCGCTGATGCTGATCGCGGCGGTCGGCTTCTTCGGCCTGTGGGCCCTGCTCGGCGGCTTCGACTGGCTGGCGCGCGACGACGTGGAGGTGACGGTCGGGATGATCCTCGTCTCGGGCGTGCTGATGGGGTTCTTCGGCGGCCTGGTGAGCTTCGCCTTCAGCTGGCTGCGCGCCGACCTGCCGGCACGCATCACCGATCCGCAGGCCCAGCGCTGGCTGGCTTTCGCGCGGCCGGTGATCGGCGCCGCAGTGGCGGTGCCGATCGTCCTGTTCGTCGAGGCCGGGCTCATCAACCTCGGCCAGCTGTCGCCGGCGCTGGTGTTGGCGCTGTGTTTCTTCGGCGGGTTCACCGAGCGCTGGTTCGTCGCGCAGATCGAGCGCATCGACGGCGGCAAGCGCGACTGACACCGCGCGCGCGTCATCGCGGCTTGTCGTAGGTCGCCCGTCGCCACAGCGCCTCCAGCGGCCCGTGGCCGAAGCGGGCGATCCACGCGCGGCTGGCGACGATCTGCGCGCCGGCGATCGCCAGCGCCAGCAGGGCGAGTTCCAAGCGCCCGAGCGCAGCGCCCAGGCCGAGGCCCCAGCCCGACAGCAGCAGCCCCATTGCCACCGACTGGACGACGTAGTTGGTGAGCGGCATGCGGCCCGCGGGCGCCAGCCAGGCGATGAACTGGCGCATCGACGGCCGCTCACGCAGGCGGACGAAGGCGGCGACATACAGGCAGGCAACCCACGCGCCGACGTACTGGATGGCGTAGCGGAGGGAGCCCGGGTTTCCCGGCGAGTCGCGCATCTCGACGAAGTTCAGCCAGCCTGCGACAGCGGCGAAGGGCAGCGCCGCCAAGCCGATCCAGGTCGTCGCGCGCCACAGGCGCGCATGCCGCTGTGGCCGCGCCAGCCAGCCGAGCCGGCCGGCAATGGCCCCGAGCAGGAACAGGCCCATGACCTGCGGCACCATCAGCAGCGCGGTCGTGCCGAGCACGCTGAGGTAGTCGGCAGTGCGCGGGCCGATCTGCTCGAGGAATCCGGCCTGCGTGTACAGCGCCAGCCGGGCGAGTGCCCACGCGGGCACCACCGACGGATCGCCCGGCGGCGGGAAGGCGTGCCGCAGTGCTTCGAAAGCCACCGTGCTGGCAAGCGTCAGCAGCGCAAAGCCGGCCCACCAGCGACATGCCGCGGCGATCAGCGCGGCCGGCCTTTTCTGCGCGTAGCCCAGCAGCAGGAAGCCGACGAGCGCATAGACCGCGAGGATTTCGCCGTAGTACAGCAGCACGCCGTGCGCGAGGCCGAGGGCGAGCAGGAACTTGAGCCGGCGGCGGTAAGCGGCGCCCGCTTGGTCGTCGGCTTGGCGGCGGCGCAGCGAACGCCACTGCAGCGCAAAGCCGACGCCGAACAGGAAGGCGAAGATCGACAGGAACTTCGACGAGACGAAGGTGGCGATGAGCAGGTAGACCACGGTGTCGACCGTGCCCGGCGGCTCGGCAAAGTAACCGAGCGGATCGCCGGCGCCCCACGCGAAGGACTGGATGTTGACCTGCAGGATGCCGGCCAGCGCAAAGGCGCGCAGCGCGTCGACTACCTCGATGCGCGGACGCTTCAAGCGCGGCTCAGCTGCCTTCGGCGCGGCCCATCTGCTCGAGCTTGGCCTTCAGCCAGCGTTCCACCGAAGGGAAGACGAATTTGCTGACATCGCCGCCGAGCGTGGCGATCTCGCGCACGATGCTGCCGGAGATGAACTGGTACTGGTCCGACGGCGTGAGGAACATGGTCTCGACGTCGGGCAGCAGGTAGCGGTTCATGCCGGCAAGCTGGAACTCGTATTCGAAGTCGCTCACCGCGCGCAGCCCGCGCACGATCACCCGCGCCTGGTGTTCGCGGACGAAATCGCGCAGCAGGCCGCGGAAACCCGCCACCTCGACGTTCGGATAGTGGCTGAGCACCTCGCGGGCGATGGTCAGCCGCTCGTCGAAGGAGAAGAACGGCCCCTTCGTGCGGCTGTCGGCTACGCCGACCACCAGCTTGGCAAAGAGCCCAGCGGCGCGGCGCACGAGATCCTCGTGCCCGCGCGTCAACGGGTCGAACGTGCCCGGGTAAACCGCAACGACCATCGTCATCCCCTCGGTGCCGGCGGCACCCCGACCGGTGCCGGATTATTCAGGCAATGCGCGGTTGCAGCAAATGGAAACAGACGTGTCCGGCACGCGCCGAGCGAACCAGCTCGAGCCCGTACGCCGAGGCACCGGCCGGCGCAATCTGCGCATCGGACTCCGCGTAGATGAGCCCGCCGGCGGCGAGCAGCGGGCAAGCCGCCTCGATCGCCGGCCAAAGCAGCCCGCCGCCGAACGGCGGATCGACGAAGACGACGTCGAAGCTCGCCCGCGGCAGGGCGGCGGCCACCGCGAGCGCATCGCCGGCGACGATCTCGACCCGGTCCGCGGCGAGCCTCGCCTGCAGGGCCCGCAACCGCTGCAGCAACTGCGGCTGCCGTTCGACGAGCACCACCCGCGCCGCGCCGCGCGAGGCGAGCTCGAAGCCGAGCGCGCCGGTGCCGGCGAACAGATCCAGTCCGCGAAGCGCATGCGTGTCGGGCCGCAGGTGCGCGAGCCAGTTGAACAGCGTTTCGCGCACACGGTCGGGCGACGGCCGCAGGCCGGGCGCGTCGCCGACCGGGATCGGCGTGCGTCGCCATGCCCCGCCGATGATCCGCACCTGCTGCGGCGCGCGCGCCGGGCCGGCGGCGGGCCGGGTTCGCGGCAGGCGTGTATTGCGGGTCACTTAAACTGCGCCCCCTCGTCGATACGAAGCGATTCTCGCAAAGCATGAGCGAAGAGAAGGGCGGCTGGCTCGCGCGTCTGAAAAAGGGGCTGGAGCGCACGCGCGTGAACATCGTCGGCGTGTTCTCCGGCGGCGTGATCGACGACGCGCTGTTCGATGACCTGGAGGTCGCGCTGCTGGGCGCCGACTGCGGATCGACCACCACTGCCGAGTTGCTGGCGGTGCTGCGCGACCGCATCAAGCTCAAGGGCCTGAAGACGCCGGCCGAGGTGCGCGATGCGCTGCGCGACGAACTCACCGCGCTGCTCGCGCCATGCGAGTCGCGCATCGACCTGGCGCGCGCCAAGCCGCTGGTGATGATGGTCGCCGGCGTGAACGGCGCCGGCAAGACGACCTCGATCGGCAAGCTGGCGCACTGGCTTGCCGACCAGCACAGGACCGTGCTGCTCGCCGCCGGCGACACTTTCCGCGCGGCGGCGCGCGAGCAACTGGCCGTCTGGGGCCAGCGCAACGGCGTCGAGGTGATCGCGCAGAAAAGCGGCGACCCGGCGGCGGTGGTCTTCGATGCGGTGGCGGCGGCGCGCGCGCGCGGCATCGACGTGCTGATCGCCGACACCGCCGGCCGCCTGCCGACGCAGCTGCACCTGATGGACGAACTGAAGCGGGTGAAACGGTCGATCGGCAAGAGCATGGAGGGCGCGCCGCATGAGGCGATCCTGGTGCTCGACGGCACCAACGGGCAGAACGCCCTGGCGCAGGTGAGGACCTTCGACGAGGCGGTTGGCCTCACCGGCCTGATCATCACCAAGCTCGACGGCACCGCCAAGGGCGGCGTGCTGGCCGCGATTGCCCGCGAGCGGCGCGACAGGCCGCTGCCGATCTATTTCATCGGCGTGGGCGAGAAGCTCGATGACCTGCAGCCGTTCGTCGCCGATCGGTTTGCCGCCGCGCTGCTCGGCGCGGACTGATCGGTTCCGGTCAGCGCCGACGTGCCGTCGGGGCTTGGACCCGCGGCCACCGTCGATTCGGGCTTCGGCTCTGCCCCCGCCGAGGTCGCCGCCGCGGCGAGCCCCTCGTTCGGCTTCGGTGGCGCCGGCCGCCGGCCGTCGACCACGTGCATGATTGCCAGGACCGGATGGCGCAGCATCATGCGCGGCCCCGCGTAGCGCATCACGTCGCGCACGCGCTCCCGCTGGCGCGGGCCGTAGCAGTGGATCCGGCAGTTGGCGCAGGTCGGCTTCTCGGCGCCGTAGGGGCACAGGGCCAGCCGCCTGGCGGCGTACTCGATCAAGGCAGTGCACGCATCGCACAGACCGTCGGCGGTGCCGTGGCGGTCTCGGCAGGCGATGCGCAGCATCGCCTCCATGGTCTTCAGTTCCCGCGCCAGCCGCGGCTCGGCGAGCCGCGCCGGGCGCTCCTCAGCTTGATTTGCCATGAACGCGGATCGTGCCGGAATGAGCCCGCGCCGGACCTGCGCTGGGTCAAGTCCGGTCGTGGCCACGGGCACGGCCGGGTCACGAGCGCAACCCTACAATCGGCGCATGCTCCAGATCGCCTTCGCGTCGCATGCAACTGGCCGCGGTTGACCTCGGCTCGAACAGCTTCCGCCTGCAGATGGGCCGGGCGCACGGCCGGCACATCGAGCTGCAGGGCTACTGGAAGGAAACGGTCCGGCTCGCCGCCGGCGTCGACGCCGACCAGCGCATCTCGCGCAAGGCGATCGACGCGGCCTGCGAGTGCCTGGCAAGGATGAACGAGCGGCTGCGCGGCCTGCCGCCGGAGCAGGTGCGCGCGGTCGGCACGCAGACGCTGCGCGAGGCGCCGAACAGCGACGAGTTCCTGCTCGAAGCGCAGCACGCGCTCGGCTATCCGATCGACATCATCTCCGGGCGCGAGGAGGCGCGGCTGACCTTCGAGGGCTGCATGCATTCCGCGCCGCCGTCGCGCGAGCCGCGGCTGGTGGTCGACATCGGCGGCGCGTCGACGGAACTGATCGTCGGCACCGGGTTCGAAGCGAGCGCGGCCGAGTCGTTCAGGGTCGGCTGCGTGAACACCACGCTGCGCTTCTTCGGCGATGGCGCGCTCGACCGTGCCAGCTTCCGCACGGCCCAGGTCGGCGCGGCGGCCGAGATCGAGGAAGCGGTGAACGTGTTCAGCCGGGCGCATTGGAGCGAGGCCTTCGGCGTCAGCGGCACGGTCGGCGCGGCCGCCGAGTTGATCCGGCAGGTCGAATGGGGCGACGGAACCGTGATCACCGGCGAGATGCTGCTGAATCTGCGCCAGTTCCTCATCGAGTATGGCGAGATCCGCAGGCTGAAGCTGCCCGGCATCAAGCCGGAGCGCGCGCAGGTGCTCGCCGGCGGCATCGCCGTACTGAGCGCAGTGTTCGAGACCCTCGGCATTACCGAACTGGTGCCGGCCCGCGGCGGGCTGCGGCTGGGCCTGCTGTACGACCTGCTCGGCCGGCGCGAGCGGCGCGACCTGCGCGACGCGACGGTGGCTCGGCTGCAGAAACGCTTCGACGTCGACCGGACACAGGCGCTGCAGGTGGCCCGCATCGCGCGCGAACTGCACGACGCGCTCGACCCGCAGGCAGGCGAGGAGGAAGTCAAGCGGCTCGCCTGGGCGGCGGCGCTGCACGAAGTGGGCTTCGCCATCTCGCACAACGACCACCACAAGCACGGCGCCTATCTGGTCGGCAACGCCGATCTGGCCGGCTTCTCGACCACTGACCAGCGCCGCATCGCCACGCTGGTCCTCGCCCAGCGCGGCAACCTGCGCAAGGTCACCGAGGCACTGACCGACCCGGCGCGGGCGGCCAAGATCCTGGCGCTGCGTCTGGCGGTGATCCTGTGCCATGCGCGGCGGCCGAACCCGTTGCCGAAGTGGACGCTGCGGCCGGCTCGCGCGGGGTTCGACCTGCGGCTCGACGGCGACTGGCTGGCGCGCCACCCGCTGACGCAATTCCTGCTCGACGAGGAAGCCGCGCAGTGGGAAAAGGTCGGCCGGCGGCTCGCGGTCAGGCCGCTCTGAGCGACCCGGGCCGAGGACCGAAGCTCAGACCAGGTCCGGGCCAAGCACGGCGCGCACGATCGCCTGCTCGACACCGAAGCGACTGCGCGAACTGAACCACCATACGCCGCCTTTCTTGATCGGCCAGTCGGCTTCCGCGCCGGTCAGCAGGCGGCTGGCGACCCAGCCGAGCGTGGGCTGATGGCCGACGATGACGATGGCCACCTTGCCATCGGGCCAGCGCGCCGCGCGCAACACGTCCTCGGCACTGGCGCCGGGCGCGAGCGCATCGAGCGTCTTGAGCTTGCGCGGCGCCAGTTCGGCCAGCGCCTGCGCCGTCTGCTGCGCGCGCCGCGCCGGGCTGACGAGGATGCGCGCCGAGTCGGGCAGGTGCGTGTGCAGCCAGGCGGCGACGCGGCGCGCCTGCTTCTCGCCCTTGCCGGTGAGCGCGCGGCCAAGGTCGGGCTCGCCGAGTTCGGCCTCGCAATGGCGCCAGAGCAGCAGTTCCATCCGTCCCTCTATGCTCACTCGGCCAGCGCCTCGAGCAGTTGTCGCTGGGCGCTGCGCCCGCCGCCGCTCGACTTCGGCGGCTGATAGACGCCATCGGCGCCGAGCACCCAGGCTTCGGCGGTGTCGTCGAGGTAAGGCCGCAGCCCCTCGTTGAGCACCCGCACTTTCAGTTTGCCGTCCAGCACCGGCCAGGCCACCTCGATGCGACGGAACAGGTTGCGCCCCATCCAGTCGGCGCTCGACAGGTACACGTCGTCGGCACCGCCGTTGCGGAAGTAGTAGATGCGGTGGTGCTCGAGCAGCCGGCCGACGACCGAGCGAACGGTGATGTTCTCCGACAGGCCCTTGACACCCGGTCGCAACGCGCAGGCGCCGCGCACGACCAGATCGATGCGCACCCCGGCCGCGGAGGCCTCGTACAGCGCGTTGATGGTCGCCTCGTCGATCAGCGCGTTCATCTTGGCGATGATGCGCCCGGGCTTGCCCTTTCTGACCCAGGCCGCCTCGCGCGCGATCGCCGCCAGCACGTGCTTGTGCAGCGAGAACGGCGCCAGCCACAGGTGCGTCAGCTTCTCGACCTTCGCCAGACTGGTCAGGTGCATGAACACGCGCTCGACGTCGCGGCAGATTGCCGGCCCGGCCGTCAGCATGCCGAAGTCGGTGTAAAGCCGGGTGGTGGTCGGATGGTAGTTGCCGGTGCCGAGGTGCGCGTAGTGCACGAGCCGGTGCCGCCTGCCGTCCTCTTCGCGGCGCAGCACCAGCAGCAGCTTGGCATGCGTCTTCAGACCGACCACGCCGTAGACGACCTGCGCACCCTCCTTTTCCAGCCGCTCGGCCAGGTCGATGTTGGCTTCCTCGTCGAAGCGCGCCTTCAGTTCCACGACCACGGTGACTTCCTTGCCGCGCCGCGCCGCCTCGATCAGCAGATCGACGAGGACCGACGCGGCCCCGGTGCGATAAAGCGTCATGCGCAGCGCCACCACCTTGGGGTCGAATGCCGCCTGGCGGAGGAACTCGATCACCGGCTCGAAGCTCTCGAACGGATGGTGCAGCAGCAGGTCGCCGGCGCGCAGCCGCTCGAAGATATCGGCGCCGAGTTTCAGCTTCGTCGGCCACGCCGGCGTGAAGGGCGGCCAGCGCACTTCCGGCTGCTTCAGGTGGTCGACCAGTTCGCTCAGCCGCACCAGGTTGACCGGGCCGTCGACGCGGTAGACGGCCTCCTGCGGCAGCGCGAACTGCTCGCGCAGCAGCGACTCCAGGTGCGGCGGGCAGGTGCGAAGCACCTCGAGGCGCACGGCACTGCCGTAGTGCCGCTGCGTCAGTTCCATGCGCAGCGCCTGGCGCAGGTTGTGCACCTCGCGCTCGTCGACCCAGAGGTTCGAGTCGCGCGTGACGCGGAACTGCGAGAAGCCGGGCACCGTGCGGCCGGGAAAGACGTCGGCGAGGTGGGCGCGGATCACCGACGACAGCAGGAAGAACGCCTGCGTGCGTGGCGCCAGCGTGGCCGGCAGCGGGATGACCCGCGGCAGCACGCGCGGCACCTTCAGCACGACGATCGACGACGGCCGGCCGAATGCGTCCTTGCCTTCGTTCTGGACGACGAAGTTCAGCGCCTTGTTCATCAGCAGCGGGAACGGGTGCGACGGGTCGAGCCCGATCGGCGACAGCAGCGGCCGCACTTCGCGTTCGAAGTAATCGCGTACCCACTTGCGCTGCGCGCTGTTCCTCTGCGCGTGACTGACGATGAAGATACGGCGCTTCTCCAGTGCCGGCGCGATGACCTGGTTGAAGACCTGGTACTGCCGCTCGACCAGCCCGTGGGCGCGCTCTGAAATGCGGACGAACGACTCCCACTGCGGTGCCGCCGGCCCCCAGCCGCCGGACTCCATCATCTCGTCGATCAGGTCCGACATGCGAACCTCGAAGAACTCGTCGACGATCGACGAGACGATGCACACGTAGCGCAGCCGTTCGGCCAGCGGCACGTCCTCGCGCGCCGCCTGCGCCAGCACGCGATCGGTGAAGGCGAGCTGCGACAGCTCGCGGTCGAGGAAGCGTTCCGGCGACGAAGACGACGGCAGGCGCCCGCGGGCGACGATGGAAGCGTCCTTGCGTTGCGGTTTGCGCGGCTTCTCGTTGACCATAGGGACCATGGATGACAGGCGGATGACAGCGCCCTGGCGCATCCTTGCGACCGCACTTTAGCGCGGGCCATCGCCGAACCCACGCGGCCGGCGCTCGCGGCAGCCTGGTGGCCTGCAACAGCCAGTTCGAGAGTGCCTTGCGCGCCGGCGCGGCCGATTGCTCTGTCGTCGCGCTTCCGCGTAGGCGTCGGCCACGCGGCGCGGCTCGCTTCGCGTACCCGGCTCGCGCGGGGGCGCGCCTTCCCGTCCCGGATCGACTGTTGCAGGCCACTAGAATCGCCGCCGGCAAGCGCGCCGCCGCGCGCGAAGACACCGCCCGCCCCCCGATGCCCGAAGCTCACGCGGTTGCCGAACCCCTGATCGAGTTCGATCGTGTGCGCAAGGACTTCGGCCCCGCGCGGCCGGTGCTGCGCGAGGCGAGCTTCACGGTGGAGCGCGGACAGCTTGCGGTGCTGACCGGCGCCAACGGCAGCGGCAAGTCGACGGTGCTGCGGCTCATTGCCGGCCGGCTCGGGCCCGACGGCGGTCGCGTGGTGGTTGCCGGCGAGGAGCCGGCGCGCCTGCGCGGCGCGGCGTTGAGCGCGCTGCGGCGTGCGATCGGCATCGTGCCGCAGGAACTGCACCTGCTCGCCGATCGCAGCGTGCTGGAGAACGTCATGCTGCCGGCGCTGGCTGCCGGCCTGTCGCGAACGCGCGCGGCAGAACAGGCGCGGGCAGCGCTTCAACGGGCTGTGGTTGCCGACAGCGAGGTCACGCCGGCGCAGCTTTCGGCAGGGGCGCAGCAGCGGGCGGCGCTGGCCCGCGCCATCGTCAACCGGCCCGCTTTGCTGCTGCTCGACGAGCCGACCGCCTATCTCGACGCCGCCGAGGCGGCCGGACTGTTGCAGTTGCTCGACGAGTTCGCGCAGGCCGGCGTGGCCGTGCTGATCGCCTCGCACGGCGAGCCGGCGCCGCTGCCGGCAAACGCGCGCCGGCTGCGCCTGGCCGACGGCCGCGTGGACGAATGACGGCCTTCGCGGTGCGCGCTCACGCGCTGCGCGAGTTGCTTCGCCTGCTGCGGCGCCGCCCCGGCAGCTTCCTGCTCGCCGTCCTGCTGGCAGCGGGCGCATTCACGGTGCCTTTGACCGGCGCGTCGATTGCCCGCTCGGCGGCGCCGCTCGCCGAGCAACTGCCGCTCGGGCCGGAGATCAACCTGTTCATTGCCGCGCCGACCTCGGCGGCCGAGATTCGCCAGCTGCAGTTGCAACTCGCCGGACGCCCCGGCGTCAGCCAGGTCGAATGGATCACCCGCGACGCAGCCCTGAAAGCGCTCGCCCAGCGCACCGGGAATGCCGGGCTCGGCGAGTTGAAGGTCAATCCGCTACCGGACGCGCTCGTGGTGACGCTTTCGCCGTGGTCCACGCCGGACGAGGTCGAGCAGGCGCTTGCCGAATTGCGCCGCCTTCCGCGGGTGGAGTCGGTGGCCGCCGACACCGGCTGGCACCGGCAACTGGCGGCGATTCTGCGCGTGGCAGGCGCCGTCGGGGGGCTCGCGGGCGGGTTGGCCGGGGTGCTGCTTGTGCTGATCGTTCTCGCTTCGATTCAACTGCAGCTGACCCGTTCCGCCGAATACGTGCAGGCGCTTCGCCTCGTCGGCGCCGATACCCGGTTCATCGTCCGGCCGTTCGCCTATGCCGGCGCCCTGACTCTGACCTGCGCGGCGCTGCTGGCGGCCGGCCTGACCTGGGCCGGGCTGGCGGCGCTGGCACCCCGGGCCGCGGAACTGGCTGGACTTTATGGCGCCACCCTTGATCTGCAAACGCTGCCTGTCGAATGGCTGGCAGCAATCGTGGCCGGCGCGGCCGTCATCGGCGGGGTGACCGCTGCGTTGGGCACCCGCTGGGCACTGCGCAGCGGGAGCTGAGCCCCTGCGATCGGACGTTCGCTATGTTGGTGTTTACTTACTCTCGCTGCCGCCATTGTTCCACAGGGTAAACGGCGAGGAGCCGGGCGTCTGAACCAAACCCGGGACCGGCGGTCTATGCGTTGGCACTCGGCAATGACGAGTGCTAGCATCGCCATCCAAGGAGGCAACTGCATGGCCGGTCGAACCTCGCTGGTTCCCTTCAGCAATGCTGGCGCTCTGGCGCTGCATCCAGGCAGCCTCGGCAATCTCGACGCCTACATCACGGCCGTCAATCGGGTGCCGCTGCTGACGCCGGAGCAGGAGTTGTCGCTGGCGCGGGCGTTCCGCGAACGCGACGATCTCGACGCCGCCCGGCAACTGGTGCTCTCGCACCTGCGGCTGGTTGTTTCGGTGGCCCGCAACTATCTTGGCTACGGCCTGCCCCATGCCGACCTGATCCAGGAGGGCAACATCGGCCTGATGAAAGCGGTCAAGCGCTTCGATCCGGAGCGCGGCGTGCGGTTGGTTTCGTTCGCCCTGCACTGGATCAAGGCCGAGATCCACGAGTTCATTCTGCGCAACTGGCGGCTGGTGAAGGTCGCCACCACCAAGGCGCAGCGCAAGCTGTTCTTCAACCTGCGCAGTATGAAGCAGGGCCTGGGCACGATGTCGCCGGATGAAGTCGCGCGTATCGCCCGCGAGTTGAACGTCAAGCCGGAAGAAGTCGCGGAGATGGAGACGCGGATGACCGGTGCCGACCTGGCGCTGGAAGGCCGCAGCGACGACGGTGAGGAGGAATTCGCGCCGATCGCCTACCTGGCCGATCCGGACGCGGAACCGACGCAGGTGCTCGAGCGCCGACAGCACGAGCACCTGCAGACCGATGGTGTGCGGCAGGCGCTGGCCCGACTGGACGATCGCAGCCGGCGCATCATCGAGGCGCGCTGGCTCGATGAAGACGCCGACGGCAATGTGGGTACGGCGACCTTGCACGACCTCGCGGATGAATTCGGCGTCTCCGCGGAACGCATTCGGCAGATCGAAGTCAAAGCCCTGCAGAAGCTCCGCGCGACGCTGGAAGTCGAGGCCTGAGTCGCGGTCGCTTCGGTGGCTGGTTGCAGTTTGCAGTGTCCGCCTCTCCTCCTCCCCCCTCTCCTCCGAAGAGGCGGATTTCAGAACCCCGCACCCCCTGCGGGGTTCTTTTTTTGTGCGCCTAAGGCCAGCGCAGTTCACTGAACTCACCTGCTCGCCGGCCACCTGCAGGTGTCCCGGAGTCGCCGATCGCGCCAGCGCGACGCGCCTGCTGGCCGGACGGCTTGCGGTGCCCGCCCTGCCCCTGCCCGACACGACGCTCGTGGCCAGCCCGGGTCGCGTCCAGGGCCTCGGCCGATTCCGAAACGACGAGGTCCGTGCGGCACTTGGCGGCGCACTGCCGGCGGCGCTGCGCGATTCGTTGCGTGACGAGTTCGAGTGGTACGCCTGCCGCGGCGCGTTCTTCCATAACGACGCGCATTACGGCGGCGTGCTCTTCGGTGCCTGGTGCGTGGCCGGCCCGCGGCGCGAGATCGTCTTCGCTCGTGCCGGCGCGCGGACTGCCGCGGGGTCGGGCGACTGGGCGGTCTTCGACCCGTTCGAACCGCACGCCGTACTCGACCGCGGCGCCGACGGGTACCAGCGCGAACAGTTCGAAGGCGCTCTCGCGAGCCTGTTCATCAGCTTCGAACTGCGGCTCGACGACCGCGTCCGTCGAGCGTTCGGCATCGGACCGGCGCGGCAGGGCGCTGCGGTGCTTTCCAGCAGCGTGGCCATCAACGCCGAGACCGGCGCGCTCGCCTGAGGCCCGGCTAGGGCCTTGTTCACGCTAAAGCAGCCGCCGGAGATCGGCCACGATCGGCGCCGCGCCCTGGTTGTGCTTGAGGAACAGCCGCGGCTGGCCCGACTTGTCGATCACGTAGCTGCCGGCGGTGTGGTCCATGGTGTACGAGGTCTCGGTCGGCCCGGCCACCTTCTGGTAGAAGACCTTGAACTGCTTGGCGGTCTTCGCGATCTCCTCGGGGGTTCCGTACAGGCCGACGAAACTCGGATCGAAGCCCGGCACGTACTGCGCCAGCACCTCGCGCGTGTCGCGCTGCGGATCGATGGTGACGAAGAGCACCTGGACCTGGTCGGCCTCGCGGCCGAGTTCGCGACGGACTTCGACCATTTCCTGCATTGTGGTCGGGCACACGTCCGGGCACTGCGTGAAACCGAAGAAGATCACCACCAGCTTGCCGCGGTAGTCGGCCAGCGTGCGCCGCGCGCCGGTGTGGTCGGTCAAGGAGAACTCGTTGGCGTAGTTCGCGCCGGTGATGTCGACGTTGTTGAAGCCCGGCTGCGAGCAGGCGGCCAGAAGCAGGGAAACGCAGGCGACGAGAAGACGCTTCATGGCAAGGCAGCCGCTGCCGCGGCGGTGCGACCGCTGCGCTCCTAGGGCCTGTTAACGCTTGGCTCGCGCATGCGGCGGGCCTTGGCGGGGCGCGCAGCTAGGCGCGGCGAGGAGACCATTGCTCCTGCAAGGCGACGAG
>Ga0209254_10003390_pt1 | contig 14541 bp, 17 predicted proteins | sample FrelakmetDIP11DI_FD_187148 | JGI IMG/M metagenome (GOLD analysis project Ga0209254, IMG submission 187148) | Freshwater lake sediment microbial communities from the University of Notre Dame, USA, for methane emissions studies - DIP11 DI (SPAdes)... | ecosystem: Environmental > Aquatic >...
TCCGCTGCGGACCGGGCGGAGACGGTTCTCGCCCCGACGGTCGCTCTGACCTTCGACCGCGGGAGCGGCCGGGCGACCTGGTCCGCCTCGGGCGGCATCCGGGCCGGGATCACGGCCGCCGACGGCACAAGCCGCACGCTCGAAGGCGCTGCGGCCGCGTTCGACGCGGCCGGAGTCCTCGGCGTGACCGGCGGATCCGGGCGTCCCGCCGTCGCCGATTCCGCCGATGTCCGGATCGAGGCGCCCTCGATCTCCGTCGCTACGGCCACGAGAGAGCTCTCCGCCTCGGGCGGTGTCACCGCCGTTCTCAGGGGAGGAGAGGGACAGCGGTCGGTCGGGTTCTTCGCCCCGAGTGAAGATGTGTCCGTCTCGAGCGAACGGCTGGTCCTCCGGCCGGAGACCTCGATGTCGGCCTTCTCCGGGAACGTCCTGGCGTGCCAGGGGACGGACACCCTCCGGGCTGAGGAGATCGAGCTCGCCGGCGACACGGGCCGGATGAGCGGCCGGGGAGGCGTCGCGCTCACGCTGACCGAGGCCTCGGACAGCCGGTCCGGCGTCCGGACGATCGAGCTCCGGGGCCAGGACATGGCCTACGGGCCCGATACGAGGACCCTGACCCTGTCCTCGAAGGCCTCGGCCGGGTTTCGGGAAGCGCGGCTCGAGGCCGGGGCGGTCTCGGCCGTCCTCGGCCGCGAGGGCCGGGGCCTCGAATCGCTCACGGCGCGGACGGCGGTCGTCGTCTCCAAGGGCCGTTTCGAGGGCCGGGCCGAGGCCGCGTCCTACCTGGCGGACGGCGAACGGATCACGCTCACCGGGAGTCCCGTTCTGACCGACGGCAAAGGGGGTTCCGCCCGGGGGGCCAAATTGACATTCGATCTGGCCGATGATAAGATTTTGATCGAGAATGAGGGACCGGGAAGAGCGACGGCCGTCGTCAGATCGTGAGCCATGAAGGGTTCCCTGAAAGCGGTTGATCTCGAGAAGAGCTTCGGGCGCAAGAAGGTCGTCGACAAAGTCTCGGTCAGGATCGACGAAGGGGAGATCGTCGGCCTGCTCGGGCCGAACGGCGCCGGAAAGACGACGACGTTCTCGATGATCCTCGGTCTGGTCGCCCAGGACGGCGGCCGGGTCTTCCTCAGGGACGAGGACATCTCCGACCTGCCGATGTACCTGCGCGCGAGGCGGGGCCTCGTCCTCCTCCCCCAGGAGCCGTCGGCCTTCCGGAAGCTGACCGTCGCCGAGAACCTCCTGGCCGTCCTCGAGACCCGGCCTTCGGCCGCGGCCTCCCGGGCCGCCCGGGTCAGCGCCGCCCTCGAGGAATTCGGCCTGGACAAGCTGGCCGGGGCCCGGGCCCTGACCCTGTCCGGCGGCGAGCGCCGCCGCCTCGAGATCGCCCGGGCCGTCGTCATGGATCCGGATTTCATTCTCCTCGACGAGCCGTTCACAGGGATCGATCCCCTGGCGGTCCGTGACCTCCAGGCGATCATCCGGGCGCTCCGGGCCAAGGGCCTCGGCGTGTTGTTGACCGATCATGCCGTCCGGGAGACGCTCGAGATCACGGACCGGGCCTACATCGTCGGAGGCGGCCGCATCCTCAAGGAGGGCACGCCCGCGGAGATCGTTTCCTCCGACGAGGTGCGAAAGAGCTATTTGGGCGACGAGTTCCGTCTTTAGGAGAGAGGGACGCAGACCGATGACGCTCAGACAGAGACTCGACCAAAGGCAGGTGCAGAAGCTCATCCTGGCCCCGGCCCTCCAGCAGGCCATCAAGCTCCTGCCGCTGACCAACCTCGAGCTCATCGAGGTCATCGACGCGGAGCTCGCCCAGAATCCCATGATCGAGATCGAGGACGAGGCCCGCGAGGGCTCGGCCAAGGACAGCGAGACCGTGGCCGCCGAGGAGGCCGGGGTCAAGAACAGGGACAGCGTCCTCGACGGGCTGAGCCTCGAATCGACCGAGCCGAAGATCACCGGCGATCCGTCCGTCGACAACATCCTGGCCGGATTCCAGGAATATCTCGACGAGGGCTTCCGCCCGCATTTCCACGAGAGCCGTGAGGCCGTCTCGCTCGAGAACACGATCTCGCGGACGCCCTCGCTCTGGGACCACCTGAACTGGCAGGCCGCGCTGACCTTCTTCGAGGCCGCGGACCAGGAGATCGCCCAGTTCATCATCGGCAATATCAACGAGGACGGCTATCTGACGTCCCCCGTCGAGGAGATCGCCCGGCTGTCGCAGGCGGCGCCGGAGAAGGTCGAGGCCGTCCGGGCCAAGATCAAGACCCTCGACCCCGTGGGCTGCGGCAGCCTGGACCTGCGCGAGGCGCTGCTCGCGCAGATGGACCATCTCCAGGTCGGGGACGAAATGGCCCGGACGATCGTGACCCTGCACTTGCCGCTCCTCGAACGGTCCGATTACGCCCATTTGGCCAAGGTGCTGGGAACCTCCCTCGTCGAGATCCGGGTGCGCATCGACGTGATCAAGGGCCTGGACCCGGCCCCGGGGCGGAAGTACAGCGAGGAGAAGACGAGCTACGTCGTCCCGGACATCAACGTCAGCAAGGAAGGCGACGAGTGGACGATCGTCCTCAACGACGAGGGCTTGCCCCGCCTCCGCATCAGCGGCTTCTACCGCCAGCTCCTGGCCAAGGCGGGCGCGGGCGATCCCGAAGCCTACCGCTTCCTCAAGGACAATCTGAAGAAGGCCCTCTGGTTCATGCGCAGCCTCGACCAGCGGAACCAGACGATCTACAAGGTCGCCCGGTTCATCGTCGACCGCCAGAAGGAGTTCTTCGATAAGGGCATCGACTACATCAAGCCCCTGACCCTGATGGAGATCGCCCAGGACATCGGGGTCCACGAATCGACCGTCGGGCGCGTCGTGGCCAACAAGTACATGATGACCCCCCGCGGCGTCATCTCGCTGAAGTACTTCTTCCACAAGTCCCTGCAGGGGAGCTACGGCGAGGATGTTTCGTCCCTCAAGGTCAAGGACAAGATCCGCAAGCTCGTCGACGCCGAGAACAAGGGCAATCCCCTGAGCGACATCGAGATCGGCGACCTCCTGGCCCGGGAGGACCTGCGCATCGCCCGGCGCACGGTGGCCAAGTATCGCAACCAGCTCGGCATCGAGCCCTCCCACATCCGGAAGAGAAGATCCAGCATGGAGGAGAAAGCATGAACGTCCACTATACGGCGCGCAAGACGGCCCTGACGCCCGAGATCCGGGCCTATTGCGAGAAGCGGCTGGCCCGCCTGAAGGACCTCGTCGACGCCGTGCTCGACGTCAACGTCATCCTCAACATCCAGAGGACCCGGAACAAGGCCGAGATCCACGTCCGGGCCAAGGGTGTCGGCTACGTCGTCATCGAGGAGACCCAGGACATGATGGATTCCCTGAACCGGGCCTTCGACACCCTGGAGACGCGGATCCGCAAGGACCGGGCCAAATGGCGCGAGAAGAAGCGGCGGGGCGGCCGGGAGCGGAAGGCCCTGGCCCCGGTGGTCGCCGTGCCGGAACCCGAGAACAGGGTCATCCGGGCCAGCTTCTTCTCGCTCAAGCCCATGTCGCTCGAGGAGGCCATCATCCAGCTCGACGCGAAAGCCAAGGAGGTCTTCCTGTTCCGGCGGGAGGGCTCCCAGGAATGGGCCGCCGTCTACCGGCGCAAGGACGGCCAGTACGGGCTCATCGAGCCCTGACGGGTGGCGGGGGAGAAGAATGACGCTGCACACGCTTCTCGACGACGGCCTGATCCTGCCGCGCCTGGAAGCCCGCGACCGGACGGGCGTTCTCCGCGAGATGGCGGCTCGGCTGGAGGCCCGGCACGCGCCCGGCCTCGACGACAGTCTCCTCGACAAGCTCCTGAAGAGGGAGGAGCTCGGCACCACGGCGATCGGCAAGGGGGTGGCCGTGCCCCACTGCCGGGCCAAGGGCCTCAAGGCCCCGGCCCTTCTGCTCGGCCTCTCGGCGGACGGGGTCGCCTTCGACGCGGTGGACGGCAAGCCCTCCCACGTCTTCTTCCTCCTGGTCTCTCCCGAGGACAACCCGGGCGCAGGGCTCCGGCTGCTGGCGGCGATCGCCGGCCTCGTCCGGAGGTCGCGGGGGCTCTCGTCGAAGCTGATCAAGGCGCCGACGCCGGAGGCCATCATCGGCGTCCTCCGAGCCGAGGAGGAGAAGCCGCGTGCCTGACGGACCGGCCGGCACGCCTCCGGGATCGCCGGAGCAGACGACCCTCTCGGCCGGTTTCCTGAGGATCTTCGGCCTGGGGACCCTCATCCTCGGCGACAGCGGCATCGGCAAGAGCGAGAGCGCGCTCGAGCTCATCTCCCGCGGCCACCGGTTCATCGCCGACGATGTCGTCCAGATCCGGGTCGGCCCGAAGGGCGAACTCATCGGGACGGCCCCGGCCCTGAGCCGCAACTTCATGGAGATCCGGGGCCTCGGCATCATCAACATCCGGGCCATTTTCGGACCGAAGCTGCTGGCCCGGGAAGCCCGGGTCGACCTGGTGATCCGCCTGAAGAAGTGGCGGCGCGGCTACGAGGTCGACCGTCTCGGGCTCAAGTCCGGGGACGACATGACCGTGCTGGGCCACAAGATCCCGCAGTTGGCCATTCCCGTCGCCCCGGGCCGGAACATCGCCACGCTGATCGAGATCGCCTGCAAGGTCCACATCCTCCGCAAGAAGGGCTACAGCGCGCCGGACGAGATCATCCGCCGGCTCGACCGCGTCCTGACATGAGAGCTTCCATGACCCGCTCCGCCAAGGACAGCCGCTTCCTCATCGTCACCGGCCTGTCTGGCTCGGGCAAGTCCGTGGTCAGCCGGGCCCTCGAGGACTTCGGCTATTATTGCATGGACAACCTGCCGGCCAAGCTCATCCCGGATTTCGTCGACCTCTGGCTCCGCGAGGAGGTCGAGATCGACCGGGCGGCCCTGGTCATCGACATCCGCGAGCCCCGCTTCCTCACCGACTTCCCGGGGGTCTTGCGGGAGATCCGCAGGAAGGTCCCGGCCCGGCTCATCTTCCTCGAAGCGGCGGACGAGTCCCTGGCCAAGCGCTTCAACGAGACGCGGCGGCCGCACCCGATGGCTCCGCGCAAGCCCATCCTCGAGGGGGTCCGGCTCGAGCGGAAGAAGCTCCTGGCCATCCGCCGGATGGCCGACGAGGTCGTCGACACGTCGGGGCTCAACATCTACCAGCTCAAGGACATCATCGCCGAGCGCATCCTGCGGCGGAAGCGGCCGCGGACCCAGGTCGTGCTGACGAGCTTCGGCTACAAGCACGGCCTGCCCCTCGAATCCGATTTCGTCTTCGACACGCGGCTCCTGCCGAACCCGTTCTATGTCGAGCGGCTGAGGACGCGGACCGGCAAGACGCCGAGCGTCCGCAAGTTCGTCCTGTCCTCGCCCGGGACGCGTCCGTTCCTGAAGGAGCTCTTCCGGTTCGTCGACTTCTCCCTGCCCCGCTTCGCCCGGGAGGGCAAAACGACCGTGGCCGTCGCCGTGGGCTGCACCGGGGGCAAGCACCGCTCGGTGGTCGTCGCCGAGGAGCTGCGGGCCCATCTCAAAACGGCCGGCGCGGACGTCAGGATCTTTCACCGGGACCTTTATAAATAGGCGGGTTTGTCATACAATTGCGGACTGATCGGGAGAGCACATTCATGATCGGAGGCATCATCGTCTGCCACGGCCGCATGGCCGAGGAGCTGCTGAACGCCTTGACGATCATCCTCGGCGAGGCGCCTAACATCGAGGCCATCTCGATCGGCTGGTACGACGACGTCGAGGACTCGAAGAAGAAGATCGCCCAGAGCATCAAGCGGGTCGACCAGAAGAACGGCGTCGTCATCTTCACCGACATGTTCGGCGGCACGCCCTCCAACCTGAGCTTCAGCTTCTACAAGGAAAGCCTGGTCGAGATCATCACCGGGGTCAACCTGCCGATGCTGATCAAGTTCGTCTCTCTCCAGCGCGCCAACAACCTCAAGGACGCGGCCAAGAAGGTCGTCGACCAGGGCAAGAAGAACGTCCACCTCGTCAGCGCCCTGCTCAAGACGCGGACCAAGTAGCCCGCCGATGCTCGACAAGACCGTCACCATCCGCAACAAGTTGGGCCTGCACGCCCGGGCCGCGGTCAAGTTCGTCAACCTGGCCAACCGCTTCAGCGCCTCGGTCAAGATCGTCAAGGACGGCGACGAGATCGACGGCAAGAGCATCCTCGGCATCCTGACCCTGGCCGCGACCCAGGGCACGTCGATCCGTCTCGTCACCGCGGGCAAGGACGAGGAGGCGGCCATGGCCGCGCTCTGCGAGCTCATCGCCAACCGCTTCGACGAGAAGGAGTGACCCGGATGGACATCACCCGCCTGCGCGGCATCGGGGTCTCGCCGGGGATCGCCATGGGCGAGGCCCTCCTCCCCCGGCGCGTCATCTTCACCTCGCGCAAGGAGATCGTCGCCGACGATCAGGTGCCGGACGAGCTCAAGCGGCTCCGCCAAGCACTCGACCGCACCCGTGCCGACCTCGCCCGGATCAAGGAGGGCGTCCGGGAGAAGCTGGGGCCGGACAGCTCCCTCATCTTCGAGGCCCACCTGCTCATCCTCGAGGACCCGGCCCTGGTCGCCGGGCTCGAGGCCGTCATCCGCGAGGAGAAGGCCCGGGCCGAATGGGCCCTGTCCAAGGCCAACACCCGGTTCGAGCAGCTGTTCGAGGCCCTCGCGGACGAATATTTCCGGCAGCGGAAGTCGGACGTCGCCGACGTCCTCAAGCGCGTCTACCGGAACCTCGAGACGAAGCGGGAGAAGGAGAAGGCGCCCCAGAAGCAGCACGTCCTCATCGCCCATGAGCTCCTGCCCTCCGAGGCCGCCCTGCGCCTGAGCCGGGAGCTGACGCTCGGCTTGGCCATGGACATGGGCGGTCAGACCTCGCACACGGCCATTCTGGCCCGGTCCCTCGGCATCCCGGCCGTCATCGGCCTGCGCGATATCACCCGCCAGGTCCGGGAAGGGGAGTTCATCATCGTCGACGGCACCGACGGCGAGGTCATCATCAACCCGCCGCCGGCCGTCCGCCGGGAGTTCCAGGCCAAGAAGGAGAAATACGAGAACTACGGCCGGGAGCTCCAGAAGACGGCCAAGCTCAAGTCGGAGACCCTCGACCGGGTCCTCTTCATCCCGCAGGCCAACATCGAGCTCCCGGAGGAGCTCGGCCTGGCCACGTCCATGGGGGCGGAGGGCGTGGGCCTCTTCCGGTCGGAGTTCATCTACCTCCGCCGGGAGTCCCTGCCGACGGAAGAGGACCACTTCGACATCTATGCCAGCCTGGCCAAAGGGGCCCACCCCCTCCCGGTCACCATCCGGACCCTCGACATCGGCGGCGAGAAGAGCCTGCCCCAGCTGAACATCGAGAAGGAGCCCAATCCCGCGCTCGGCCTGCGGGCCGTCCGCTTCTCGCTGCGGAACCGGGGCCTCTTCCGGATCCAGCTTCGGGCCATCCTCCGGGCCAGCGCCGTCGGGAACGTCCGCATCCTCGTGCCCATGATCACCGAGATCGACGAGGTCGTCGAGGTCAAGGACGTCTTCGAGGACGTCAAGCGGGAGTTGCGGCGCAAGGGCGAGGCCTTCGACGAGAAGATCCCGCTGGGCATCATGATCGAGGTGCCCGCGGCCGCGGCCCTAGCCGACATCATGCTGAAGGAAGTGGACTTCATCAGCATCGGGACGAACGACCTCATCCAGTACTACCTGGCCGTCGACCGGGCCAACGAGCACGTGACCTACCTCTACAAGCCGTTCCACCCGGCCGTCATCCGCCTCATCCGGTCCGTCATCCACGCGGCCCTGAAGGCGGAGAAGGACGTCGTCGTCTGCGGCGAGATGGCCGCGGATACGCCCTCGGCCATCCTTCTGCTCGGCTTCGGCCTGAGGACCTTCAGCATGAACCCCATCTTCATCCCGCGGGTCAAGAAGGCCCTCCGGTCGATCGAGTGCCGGACGGCCGAAAAGATCGCCGAGGAGACGCTGAAGCTCCGCAGCGCCCAGGAGATCGAGGAGTACGTCACCGAGGAGATCCTCCTGCACCACCCGCAGGTCTTCCTGACCGGCCAGACGCTGGACGCGAACCCGAAGAAGTAGCTACTTCCGATCGTAATCGTCCGAGAGGCGGACGATGTCGTCCTCGGTCGAGCGGCCGATCCAGATCTCCAGGAAGCGGGCCGGCGCCGTCCCGACGTTCCGGGCCCGGTGGACGGCGCGGCGGGGGACGACGATCTCCTCGTTCGGGGCGGCGATCCAGACGCGGTCGCCGACGGTGATCTCGAGCCCGGCGTCGAGGACGACCCAGAACTCGGCCCGGCCCTCGTGGTACTGGAGGGACAGCCGGCCGCCCGGCTCGACGGTGATGATCTTGATGCTGCCCGCGTCCTCGTGGGGGAAGCGGCGGAACCGGCCCCAGGGGCGGATGTCCTCGACGATACCGCTCCGGTAGTCGTCGGCGGACGGGATCTTTTTGCTCAAGGGCTAAAAGGGGATATCGTCGTCGGGACCGCCACCGGAGGCGCCTCCGGACTCTTCGCCCGACGGGAACTCGTCTTCGCCCACGGCTGCGGGCCCGCGGCCGCCGCGGCCTTCCTCGGCAAGGTCCCGGGTGTCCGAGCTCGCCGAGCTCTCTTCGCGCTTGCCGAGGAGGACGATGTTCATCGCCTCGACCTCGGTCTTGTACCTCTTGTTCCCGGAATCCTTGTCCTGCCAGCTCCGCGTCCGGAGCTTGCCCTCGATGAGGACTTGACGGCCCTGGGCGAGGTACTTCTCGACGAATTCGGCCAGCTTGCCGAAGACGACGATGTTGTGCCACTCCGTCCGGTCGGACGATTCGCGCGTGTTGGGATTGAAGAGCCGCTCGTTCGTGGCCAGGCTGAAGCTGGCTTTCCAGCGGTCCTGCTGGGGCATGCGGAACATCTCGGGCTTCTGGCCCAAGCGTCCGACGAGGATGACCTTGTTCAGGCTGTTGATGTCTCTCATTTTTCGTTCAGCTCCCGGATCTTGTCCTGGGCGATGCGGGCCTCCTCCTCGAGCGGGTATTTCGCGACGAGGAGCTTGAGCGCGGCCAGCGCCTCCGGCTTCCGGCCGAGCTCGATGAAGCTCAGGCCTTTCTTGAGATGGGCCGCCGCGGCCTTGTCGCCCTGCGGATAGCCGACGATGAGCTCGTCGAAGGCGTCGATCGCCTCCTCGAACTTCCGCTGGCTGTAGCGGCACTCGCCGATCCAGTACAGGGCGTTGTCGGCCAGGGGGCTCTCCGGGAACTGCTGGCGGTAGAGCTTGAAGCTTTCGACGGCCAGATCGTAGTTCCCCTTGAGATAATCGTTGTAAGCCACGGAGTAGGCTTCCTGGGGGGACATCGTCGGAGCCGGGGCCGGGGCCGGCGGAGCCTTGGGTTCGGGCCCGGGTTTGGCCGCCGTCTGAGGGGCCGTCTTACGGTCCTCGCCGGCGGCGGCCGCACCCGCGGCGGCTCCGACGGGAACCGCGGCCGCGGGCCGGGCGGCCAGGTCGGCCGAGATCTTCTGAAGCTCGAGCGTCAGCTGGTCGAGCTTGCGGACGATGTCCTGGTACTGGGCGGGGAGCGCTCTCGAGCCTTCCTGAGCTTCGGCCTGGCCGGCCATGGATTGACGGAAGAGGTCGGTCAGGATCTTGAGCTGGTCCTGGAGGGCCTTGATGACCTCGGCGTTCTGGTCGGCCAGGTCGCGGAGCTCCTGGACCTGCTGCTTGAGGATCTGGACGTCGTCGTAGACGACCTCGATGGCCTTCTTGCTCTTATCCTGGCCGGCCGCGGCCAGGGCCAGGACCGCGAGCAAGAAGGCCCCGAGTCGAGCGAGTCGCAAGTCTTACTTCTCGATGACGAGGAACTGGGCGCGCCGGTTCATCTGCCAGGCGCTCTCGTCGTGCCCGGGGTTGACCGGCTGGCTCTTGCCGTAGGAGATGATCTTCATCCGGTCGCCGGCGATGCCCGACGAGAGAAGATAATCCTGGGCGGCCTTGGCCCGCTTCTCGCCGAGGGCGAGGTTGTATTCCTCGGTGCCGCGCTCGTCGCAATGGCCTTCGACGAGGATCTTGACGGTCTTGAACTTCTTCAGCCAGTACGCGTTGCCGTCCAGCGTGCCCCGGGCGTCGTCGCGGACGAGGGCCTTGTCATAGTCGAAATAGACGGTCCCGAGGGGCTTCTCGCGGTTGATCTGGTCGAGCGATTTCTGGAGGAAGATCTCTTCTTCCGTCAGCTGGGGTTCCTGGACGACGGGCGGTTCGACCTTTTCGACCTTGGGCTGTTCCTGGACCTGCGGGGGTGGCGGGGGGACTTCCTTGGGTTTCTTCTTGCAGGCGACGGCGAGGGAGAAGATGAGCACGATGGCGAGGGAGTAAATGATCAGCTTTTTCATAGAACCTCCTAAAAATCGCGTCTCGGGCCTTCGGGGCCGGCGGGGTGACGCTGTTTTCCAGCATTCTTATACCCCGTATCAGGCGGACATGTCAATACGTTATTCCCCTGATCTCGCCAAATTCCCCCCTTAAGGCTACCCCTGCCCGAGCGGGGACATGTCCCGCTTCGGTACGTGTCCCCGTCCCTTCGAGGCTCAGCGACAGGCGCGAGGCGCCGGCAGGGTGGGGGACAGGACTGGGGAAAGGACTGGGGACACGTACCCGGGGGACATGTCCCCAGGTCGAGGCTAATCTGTCCAGCTGGGGAGCTTGTTCTCGCCCCGGTCGGTCAGCCGCCGGATGTTGGCCCCGTCGTAATCCACGGTGTAGAGCTGGATCGAGCCCGAGAGGTTGGAGGCGAAGACGAGGTGGCGGCCGTCGGGCGACCAGCTCGGCGACTCGTTGCGGACGTTGTTCTCGGTGATCTTGCTGATCTGGTTGGTCCGGAGGTTGAGGACATAGATGTCGAAGGAGTTATCGACCCGGGAGACGAAGGCGATCCGTTCGCCCGTCGGGGCCCAGGCCGGCGCGTCATGGTAGTTGCCGCCGAAGCTGGCCTTGCGGACGTTCGAGCCCTCGGCGTCCATGATGTAGATCTGGGGCGTGCCCTGACCGAGCCGGTCGGTCGTGAAGGCGATCTCGCGCCCCGTGGGCGACCAGGCCGGCGCGGTCTCGATGGCGGCGTTGTAGGTCAGGCGCTTGGTCTTCTTCGTTTCGAGGTCCATGACGAAGATGTCGGCATTGCCCTCCTCGGCCATGGTCGAGCAGAAGGCCAGCTTCTTGCCGTCGGGGGAGAAGGCCGCCGAGTAGCTCGTGCCCTTCGTGGCCACCGTGGACTCCGTGCCCTCGTAGATGTTGCGCAGGTAGAGGCCCGCGTTGCCGGCCCGGTACGAGGTGAAGGCGATCGTCCGCTGGTCCGGGGACCAGGCCGGCATATAGTCCTTGATCTTGTTGAAGGTCACCCGGGTCGCGGCCGCCCCGTCGTAGTCCATCATGTAGATCTCGTCGTTGCCGTCGCGGTTGGAGACGAAGGCGATCTTGGTCGTGAAGATGGGCTTCTCGCCGTGGAGCTTCAGGAGCTCGTCGGCCATCTTGTGGGCGACGAGGCGCAGGCCGTTCTTCTCGGCCTGGTAGCGCTTGCCGACGATGAAGCGCTCGCTCTTGACGTCGTAGATCTTGCCGTCGAAGACGATACGCCCGCCGTCCTCCCGGACCTCGCCGGTGACGAGGAGCCGGGCCTGGATGGAATCCCAGTCCTTGAACTGGATCTTGTCCGGGTCGAGGCCCCGGATGTAGGCGTAATACTCCTTGGGCAGGAGCTGGAAGATGCGGCTGTACTTGACGTCGTCGGACAGGGCCTGGCGGATCTCCTGGGCGGCCGCCTGGGCCGTCGGCGAAGAGCCCCGGACGATGAAATCGGGCAAGGCCAGCGGGATCATGGGCATCCCTTCGCTGATCTTCAGGACGACCTCCTGCTGGGCGAAGGCCCCGGACGCGAAGAGGACCATCAGGCCGATGAGGAGCTTTTTGGTGGGTGTCATTTGGCGTGCTCGAAGACGAGAGTGATCCCGAGGTACTGGCCGTCGTACTCGTTCGGTAGGGGCGCGAAGGGCGCCGCGGTCTGGATGGCCCGGCGGGCCGAGAGGTCGAACGATTCGACCCCGCTCGAAACGTCGATCTTGACGTCGGAGATCTGGCCGTTCTTGTAGATGCGGAAATAGACCTGGGTCTGCAGGACGCCGCCGACGCCGGGGTCGACGAGGGCCTGGAACCAGTTGGACGTGATCTTGTCCGAGATCATCTGGAGGTAGAACTGGAAGGGGAAGCCGGCGACGCCGAAGGGATCGCCCGCGCCGGCCCCGGTGCCGCCGCCGATCCCCCCGCCGGTGCCGCCGCCGCTGCCGCCGGCGCCCGTGCCGAAGCGCAGGCCGAAACCGGAGCCGCTCGAGGCCGCATCCGGCGCGGCGTTCGCGGCCCCGGCCGCCGCCGCCGTCGCGGGCTCGGGCTTGGTGATGGCGGCCTTCTTGTCCGGCGCCTTCTTCGACGTCTTCGGCTTGTCCGTCGGGTGGGTCATGGAGCTCGCGGGCTCGGATTTGATCTTGGAGGGCACGGTCAGGTCGCGCAGGGCCGGCTTCTTGGCCGCCGGCAGGGGTTCGGTCTTGGCGACGGTGGTGCCGCCTCCGCCGGCCGTCCCCCCGCCTCCGCCGCCGCCCATGAAATTGACGTACTGGACGAGGCCTTTCTGCGGCGCCCGCGAGAACGAGGGCGAGACGATGACCAGGATGAACAGGCCGACGTGGAGGATGGCCGACAGGACGACGGCCCGTTTGAAGGCCTGAGGCAGAGCCAGCCGCACGGGGCTCATTTCTTCTTGTCTTTGACGTCGATGGGCTCGGTCAGGATGCCGATGAGCTCGACCCCGGCCTTCTTGGTGATGTCCATGATGCGGACGACGACGCCGTAGGGCAGGTCCTTGTCCGCCTGGAGGTAGACGACCTTCTTGGACCGATTGGCGAAGTATTCGGTCAGCCGACGCTCGAGGAGGTTGATGTTGATCGTCGAATCGCCGATGTGGACGTACTGATCCTTGGTGACGGTCAGGGTCAGGCCTTCCTCGGCCGGCTTGGTGTCGGTCTCGGCTTGGGGCAGGTTGATGCCGATGCCCGACTGCATCATCGGTGCCGTGACCATGAAGATGACGAGCAGGACCAGCATGACGTCGATGAACGGCGTGACGTTGATCTCGGACATGTGCGTGCCGATCTGCCTCCTGCGCGAGGACCGCGACGGCAAGCCTTGCGTGCTAAGAGCCATGGAGCCTCTCGGCGATGCTCAGGAATTCGAGGGAGAAGTCCTCCATGTCGGCGATGAGGTCCTTGATCCGGCCGAGGAAGTAGTTGTAGGCGATGACGGCCGGCACGGCGGCGAAGAGGCCGACGGCCGTGGCGACGAGGGCCTCGGCGATGCCCGGGGCGACGACCTGGAGGCTGGCCGAGCGCATGGCCCCGATGCGGACGAAGGAGATCATGATGCCCCAGACCGTGCCGAACAGGCCGATGAACGGCGAGACGCTCCCGGTCGTGGCCAGGAAGAACATCATCTTCTCGAGCCGCGAGACCTCGGCGTTGGAGGCCTTGAGCAGGGCCCGGTTGAGGCTCTCGGTCCTCTCGCCGGTCCAGCCGTCCTCGCCCTTGGCCTTGGACTGGTAGACCAGCTCCTTGTTGCCGGCCAGGAAGATGACGGCGAGCGGGCTGCCGCGGAGCCGTTTGGCGGCCTCGCTGACCTCGCCCAGGCTCTTGCTCCGGCGGAAGGCCTCGAGGAAGCGGTCGGATTGCCGGGCCGCGGTCTTGAGCGTCTTGGATTTGAAGAAGATGATGGCCCAGGAGAAGACGGAGAAAAAGACGAGCAGCAGGAGGATGAGCTGGACGACGATGTCGGCTTCGGCGACGATTTTGAAGATGTTGATATCCATGATTATCCGAGAAAAAAGTAGCACACGCCCCGGGTTCTGTCAAATGACCGTCTTGATGGGCGGCGCGTTTCATTATATATTCCCGGCATGGCCAGCCAGGCGCGCCGGAACGGACCGCGGGGCGGATCATGATGCCCTGGACCCGGGTCAGGAAGCTCATCCTCGGCGGGGAAAAGGACGTCCGCGATCCGGGGATCTTCCACAAGATGGCCCTCGTCGCCTTCTTCGCCTGGGTCGGGCTCGGCGCGGACGGCCTGAGCTCGTCCAACTACGGGCCGCAGGAAGCGTTCCTTTCGCTCGGTGACCACCGCCACCTGGCCCTCTACCTGGCCATCATGACCGCGCTCACGGTCATCACCATCTCCCTGAGCTACTCGCAGATCATCGAGCTCTTCCCGACGGGCGGCGGCGGTTATGTCGTGGCCACCAAGCTCCTCGGCCCCCTCTTCGGGCTGGTTTCGGGCTGCGCGCTCGTCGTCGACTACATGCTGACGATCAGCATCTCCATCTCGAGCGGCGTCGAGGCCGTCCTGAGCTTCCTGCCGCCGGGCTTCTTCCAGTACAAGCTGACCTTCATCCTGCTTATCACGCTCGGCCTT
>Ga0209254_10003391_pt1 | contig 14541 bp, 10 predicted proteins | sample FrelakmetDIP11DI_FD_187148 | JGI IMG/M metagenome (GOLD analysis project Ga0209254, IMG submission 187148) | Freshwater lake sediment microbial communities from the University of Notre Dame, USA, for methane emissions studies - DIP11 DI (SPAdes)... | ecosystem: Environmental > Aquatic >...
GCCTTCCCCAATGTGATCCAGGCAGGTCATGGCTGTGAAAGGGTCATTGATCGCCGGAGACATGGCTCGAACAGCCATTTCAACAAGCTGGTTGACCGCATAGACGACGTCCTGGGTTGGTGTACGTCCATTTCCAATCCGGAATGCGTTACGTATTTGTTGATCCAGTTCATCAGAAACCCGATTGGCAGGCCAAACCAAGGCAACCCGGGTATCACTCCCCACATTGTTACCCGGTTTATGCAGCAAGCGGATGACCAGGTCGTGTTCTTGGGCCAGGGTTAGAATATACTGAGGATCGATGTATTGAATGTATCCTGCCTGCCTCACCCGTATTGGGTAGCCATCTTTTTCAACCAGCGAGTCAGGAGGGAATTTAGATTCAGCCTCAGAAACAACTCCACGCTTGACCTGTGCCGGGATCTCAGCAAGGACCACTTCGCGCAGCTCAGCGCCCGCTGCAGCGGCGATATTTGGAGCTTGCAGCATGGTGCTAATATGCTGGACAAGCACGATCAACGAGCTGAAGGATGCCAGCATCAAGACCAATCCAACTGTTACTGTAACTTGAGGTCCGTTAGGCTCTACCGTGACCGGAAGTATCGTAAGGGCAGCCGCCAGGCAATAAACAAATGTAGCCACAAACGTGCCGAGAACAAGCTGGGTGGTGCGATCGCCCAGGAAGACGCGCAGCAAACGAGAGCCATATTGTGCAGCTACGGTCGAAAGTGGCAGGGTAAGCAACGTGAACACCACTCCAGCAGTAGCCAGGATGGTGGTGGCCATGCCTATCAGGGCATTACGCAATTCTCCGGGAGTACCCGATAAGATGATACGACTTTGCGCCAAGGTTTCGTTGGGAATGAGACTATCTAAATAGTACATTGACCATGACAGTAAGATCGCCATCACTGACATAACGACAGGGGCAAACCAAAAGCTCACCTTCAGGCGATCCCATTGGTACCGGGCTGTAACTCTTCTTATTTTACGGGGTCGCATAAGCTACTCCTTGGGCTTCCAACACCCAACATCAAACCTCTTTCAACAGGCGCTGACACTGTTCGGAGAGATTTAGGTTTGGATGCAAATGTAAAATCACCATCCCACAGTCCGGTAATTTTATGCTCATTCTTAGGTAGATATTTACCCATACTGCAACATCAGCGCTTTGGCACAGGTTAGAAAGTACCCGTCTCGCTCCATTTAGCTTGAGTGGGCTTGGTAGGATGGAATAGAAAGGTTCACTCGGCCTTGTCCTCAGAATCATTATCGGGGTGAATGGTATCTTTCACCTTTCCCCATAATCCCTGAACATGTTTTGCTGCCTCTTCCCTCTCTTCCTTTTTCTCCTCTCCCGTGTAGCGCATCAGGATTGCGATGGGGCGTGTGCCTTCGAAATTCTCCATGATGATCAGCACCAGCATGGTCATGGGCACCGCCAGGATGGCACCAATGCCACCCAGCAAGTATCCCCAGACAAATAAACTTACAAACACAACCACCGGGGAGATGCGTAAGTTATGTCCCATGACCTTGGGCTTGTAGAAATTTTCCACACCACCATTGATCAGGATATAACCAACCAATACAATCAATGCGGTTTGCAGGCCGTATTGAGCGTAAGCCATCAGCACTGGAGGGATCAAGGCAATGATGAAGCCAATCGAAGGGATATAACCCATGAACCATGCCAGCAATCCCCAAAGGATGGCGTAATCTACCCCGAGAATCCACAGGAAAACTATATCACCCAGGCCTACCAATAAATTGACCCCAGTCAGGACGGTTAAATACTTGCGCACATCTTCAGTGAGCTTGGATACTCGGCTGATGACCGGTGTGCTTGGGTCTAATCCCAACCGGGATGGGGTGGGCAATGCCAGCGCTGCGCTGATCATAAAGAAGAAGATTATCAAAGCTAATCCGAATTGGGTGATGATGTCAATCATACTCGCCAGGAAGCCCTGGGCGATAGGACCAACGGATTTGGTCACCTGCTCGATCTGGATGTTTAGCTGCGTGGTAGTAGCTGTGGTTGATAGGTCTTCGCTGGCTTGAGCCGAACTTTCAGCCAGGTATGTTGGCAGCTCGGTGGTTAGCTTTGTAACCGAGAAGAATACCGTGCCGATCATTAATCCCAATAACACCACAACCAGCAGGATACTCACCACCAAAGACAACCATCCTGGCATGCCGCGCTTTGTCAGGCGACCGGGGATAGGTAGAACCGTGATCGTGATCACTATTGCCAATAGGATCGGATTTAAAATGGAGGCTGACCCGCGAATACCGAACAAAATCACAAAAACACTGGCTGCCGAAACCAGATACACTATCCCACGTCCTTGCATATTATTCATACTGTTTTCTCCTCGAACTTAATATGGATGCGTGCTTGTCATCCGTCTGAATTTTACTTGGCTAGATCGATCGGACTCCTCGATAAAGCGTAGAGCAGCCTCAACGGTCAGGAATAAGTGATCTTCGCCAATCATTTCATGCAGCTTAGTCCACTGACTGATTTTTCAAACCAATGTGTGCAGCTTAGCCACATTGCTGAGAAACCTTCCTTTTGCTTAAGTTAAATAATAACCATCTCCATTTTTAGGTAGGTGCATTGAATAGCACACCCATCCATAAGCAACCCAACTAAGGTTTATTATTAATATTTACTGCCTTGAAAGCTGTTTCAACATCGCTGAGAGTTTCAAAGAATGCATCCTTCCCAATTAGATCGGTTAACTTAGACTGATCTAGCTCGTGACGGACATCTTCTTCGACCTCTGCAAACACCAGACGGACGCCTTTTTCCTTCAATAATTTGTAGGTTTCTTGTAGCGTCGCGGCGGCGGAAAAATCGATATCATCCACAGCAGTCGCATCTATGCAGAACCAGGCTAAAGCTGGATGGGCACTTTCCACCAACTCAAGTACCTCCTGTGAGAAGAGTTCGGTATTGGCATAATACAGGCTGTGATGGAAACGATAAATCATCAGGCCGGGAGACACCTGGGCATGGCTTCTCACCGGAATCATATGTTGTTTTCCGGAACTATCGACGGACAGTACTGCGTTCTTTGGCTTGTAGCCGTGCCGGGTATGGATCAGTATGGAGAGCAAGATCGCTAGCAAAATTCCTTGCTCAACACCAAAGAAAATCACCACCAGTGCAGTGATCAAGGCAACCCAAAACTCAGCTGGGCGCTGAGCGAGGATTTTGCGCATCCCTAACCCATCGACTAGCTCAATACCGATTAAGAAAACAACAGATGATAGAACTGCATCAGGCATATATGACAATGGTTTGGTTAAAAACAGAAGCACGATCAGAACGATAATCGAGGTGGTCAGCGTGGATAGCTGGCTGCGTCCACCAGCGCTGTCGACCATCTGGGTTTTGGTCGGGCTGCCGTTCACCACAAACGTACCGGTCAAACCTGCTCCAATGTTAGCTAACCCCAGCCCCACCAGGTCAATATTTTCGCTGAAGTTCTCGCTATAGCGGGCTGCATACGCCCGAGAGGTGGCTGCGCTTTGGGCCAGGATGACAATGAACATCGAGATAGCAATAGGCAGGAGCTGTTCGATGACGCTTGCGTTCAAGGTCACCCCTGTGGGAAGGCCGATTTTTGGCAGACCACCGGGGATCGTGCCCAGTACTTCTACACCATACGTAGAAAGGCCAACCAGGTAGCTTACCACGATAGCGCCGATAACGGCAATCAAGGCACCAGGGATTTTCTTGTTGATTCTCCTGCAGCCTACAATGATTACCAGCACCGAGATCGATACTGCCAGTGTATAAAGGTTGGTTTGGCCAAGCTGCTTAAAGTCGGTGATGAGTTTTTGGACCGGTCCAGCCCCACCACCAGGGATGCCTAGCATGCCGGAAATCTGCCCAATTGCCACCTGGATGCCAACACCGGTCAGGAAGCCGATCAACACAGTACGTGAAAGAAAATCAGCGATGAAACCCAGCTTGGCAACCCGGGCAAGGATCAATAACGCAGCCGCCATGAGGGCCAGTATTGCAGCGTAAGCTACATACTGAGGTGAGGCAGTCGCAGCCAATCCCACCAGACCTGCCGCCATGATAGCGGCAGTCGCAGAATCAGCGCCCACTACCAGGTGACGGGATGAGCCAAAGAACGCAAATAAGGCCATCGGGATCAAGATGGTATAGAGACCGGTGACCACGGGCATTCCAGCGATTTTGGTGTAGCCCATAACCTCGGGAATGGCCAAGGCAGCCAGGGTGATACCAGCGATGATATCCATGGATACCCGCGATCGATCAATCGGCAGGATCCCTCCCATAAAGGTCGAGCTGCGTCTATGTTTTTTTGGCTGGGTAGTTGTTGTCATATAATAATCCTTAAAATCTTTTTTTTACAAACCTTGATCTATGAGTTTAACTATTGACCCATTATTTGTCACTGCATTTGAAACAGTGTCATTGCCAATGCGATACTGAAACCGATGACTAAAAACAATCCAGTTTCCTTGCCACCATGCTCAAAGGCTTCTGGGATCATCGAATCGGTCAGCATGACCAGTAAGGCACCCGCGGCAAAGGCGTCAATCACAGCTCCGGAAGCTCCCGGAATTAATGTGGCCAGCCAATAACCCAGCCCAGCCGCCAGGATACTTAAACCACAGACTGCCAGCCATAGCTTGGTGATCTTGGGTTTCGGCCAGCCACTGCTGAGCATACCCGCCGTACCACCAAGGCCTTGAGGAACATTGCTAATTGCGACTGCAAAGATGAAAGCCAGGGATACCGTCGGTGAATGGACCAGTGATAAGCCGAGGACCAGGGATTCGGGCACGCCATCCAGCAGCGAACCCAATACGATGCCTAAGCCAGACCCACCGGCCTGACTGCCTTCGAAATTCATTCGGTCTGCGCCACCCAGGTTGTCAACCCACCGGTCGGCGAAATAGAATGTAAGTGCACCAGCCGCGATCCCAAAACCCACCAAAGCATAGCTTCCCTTCTCATCAGCAACTGCTCCAAGGATGAGCTGATAAGCCGCTGCGCTGATGATAGCCCCTGCGCCAAAAGCCATGATCAATCCAGTCCACTTGAGTCCGACAAGATTGCGGTAGGCAAGGGCCATACCTATCAATAGAGTCCCTGTTGCGAGTGCACTCCAGAAAATTGCAGTAATCATGATTCGCTCCTTTGAATATCCTCAGCTTGTTCAGCCTGCCGGGCCTCACGCATGGCCAACAAGGCAGTCAATAAGGCGCTGACTAAAACCGCAACGGCGACCACCGGCGCAGTTTCTGCCTGCACCAACGTCAGGGTGAAGAGAGCCGCGAACAAAGGCGCCTTCAGGGCAGCTACAAGCGCGCCGGCCAGCGTGGCAGCCACGGTTACCGCAATGGGGATAGCAGGGAACAGGAGATTGCCAGCCATCCCCAGGGCCACCCCGGCGAACATGATCGGGAAGATATAACCACCTTTCCAGCCGGTTGCCAGCAGCAGGCTGGTAGCCAGCAGCTTGCAGAACGCCAGCACGATCAGCATCCAAAATCCGAGCTCAGCGGCCTGTTTGATCAGCTCAGCGGTTTGTTCTTCCCCGGAGAACAGCGTCAGAGGCAATAGCACTCCGATGACGCCCATTCCCACCCCACCGATCAACCCGCGCCACACCACGTGGTTCTTCATAGGCTGCATAAGCTTTCGCAGCCATTTGAACAGGAGTGTAAAGAGCACACCTGCGATGCCACCCACCAGGCTGAAAGGCACCGCCAGCAGAAGATCTTTCAGTACGGGCAAATATGTAGGGAAAGCGTATAACGTTTCAAAGAAACTGCCTGCAAGGGCAACAAAAACGACTGTAGCCACCGCCGAAGCCATCAGGCTGGGAAAAAGCCCCCAAAAATAGACCTGTGCGCCTGTCATTCCGCCCTGGGCCGACTCCAGGCTCAGCAGCGCCCCACCAAACGGGTTGGTGATAAAGGCAGCCAGCATGGCACTCAAGCCACCGAATCCCATCGTACGTGTCTCCTGCTCGTCGAGCTTGAGCTTATCCGCCGCCAAAGTTCCCAACCCACCGCAAGCATCCGCCAGCGGGGCTTCGGGCCCCAGGCTGCCACCCGCGATCAGGGAGATAAAAGCAGTAACAACGATCCCGGGTGCATGGTGGTAGTCAAAGCGACCGGTCTTGCCGAATTCCCGCATCAGCTCGGAAAAGATGGCGTTGTGATCCCCAAAGATCTTCACCAGCAGGCCGACCATTAATCCACCCATGATACAGACGATAAAAGTAAATATCCGGCTGTCCACACCCAGGGCAATTGGGGCTTGCTTCCAAATTAACTCGGTCAGCAGGTTCACCAGAGCAATAAACACAAATGTGATCACTGCGCTGACCGCACCTAAAATAGCAACCAGTGCCATCAAACGCAGATAGGATTTTACTTTCGCATGGGGGTCTATCATGGTTGCCTCTGCTGCACCAACAGGATTGGATAAACTACGCTAGGAATAATCTTTCACTTTTTCTATTTTGTTTTTTCCAATAACTGGCGGAGTTCTGCCAGCTCATTTTTGATGGCGGCTAATTCAACTTCGACCGTAGGTGCAGGTTCTGCTTCGGTTGGTTCTTCATCAGGGGTGGACGACCCGCCAACCAACAGGCTGGCCAGAATACTGGCCAGGGCGCCGATAATTCCAACGCCCATGAACATGATGAACATCGCTGTAATTCGTCCCGCAGTAGTGACAGGGTAGAAGTCGCCATAACCCACCGTGGTGATGGTCACCATCGAATACCAGAGCGCGTCGCCACCTGTGTGGATGTTCGCATCCGGAGATCGGCTTTCGAATTGAAGGACGAGCACGCTGGAAACGGTTAGGACTATGATCGTTAACAAGATGGTAAGAAATGTTGCATAGCGGCTACGGTTCTCGAGGATATCTTTAACCAACGTCTTTCTGTTTTCACCGCGCATCAGGCGAGCAATACGAGCTAATCGGCTCAGGCGGGCCAGGCGTAAGAGGCCCATATATTTACCAGCATTTGTCAGGAGCCCTAATGAAGGGATCGAGCCGAGCAAGTCGAGCCAACCACGTTCCTTGATGAAGTAATCGGATTTCTTAGGAGATATTTTTAGGTTAAAGAAAAAGTCGATCAAGAAAATGATGCAGATCAAATTGTCATAAACTGAAAGCAACTTGATGGTTTCGTCAGATAAAGGCAGCAGCAATACCACCATCACCGCCAGAGAAAGAAGAGTGAGGACCAGAATAAAGATATTGTAGGAATTGCTGTGCTTGCGAGGGGAAGCAGTTTCTTGTGCCATAGGATGGTTTCTCCAATACTGATGTCGAAATTATAAGACATGGGATGTGCTTCAATAGGAAGCACATCCAGTTTTATAAAGGTTTACTGACGTGCCATGGCGATCTTCATGTCCGTTTCGCTATCCTGGATCAATTCGCCGGATAGATCCAGCGTGACACGCTTGATGGTACCCGTGAAGCGGAACGGTTCTCGATATTCCTCCATCCGGTTCGGTGCCGTCGTAGCCTCAGGCGTTTGTGTGTCCTTGGGCTGGTCCAATTTGATGAGCGGTGGTGCGACCGCCGCATGCAAGCCGCGATGCATTCCTAAATAGATCGCTGCCGCCACCAAAAACATTAGCCCCGCAAGCATCAGGAACATCTGCCCCATCCCCGTGGCAAACGCCTGATCATATTTTGCCGACGCAAGGTCCAATACAGCTTGCGGTACGTTTGGATATTCACCAGATGCGGTCCGGCTGAAAATGCTCGGAAGCGCTTCTTTAATCTTATTCAGGGTTGTTACCGAAATACCCGCTTGGGCGAGAGGCTTCAAAAACGCGAAGTCCGCCAACTGAGTGACTAAAATGCTTGAAAGAATCACACCCAGTGCGTAGCCCGATTGGCCTGAGGCTGTATTAATCGCGGCTGCAGAGCCGGCAAGATCAGGCGGCGGCGCGGCAAGCACCACTTGCGTCCGTGCAGGTACGGCAAGCCCAAACCCAAAGCCGATCAGCGTGATGGGCACGAGCAAGAACCAATATGGCGTCTCCACCTGAACGAATGATAGCCACACCAAACTGACACCCATGACAACAAAACCGCCGGCGATAATGCGCCGCGCACCAAAACGTAAGGCGAGCCGCGCGACCAGAAACGAACCAATCAACAACCCGACCACGAAGGGGGTGAACGCCAGTCCAGCCATGACCGGTGACATATTCTGGATGTTCTGAAAGAACGCGGTAAATTGATAAAGGAATGCGCCCTGTCCCATAAACAAAACCACCCCAGCCAAAATCGCAAATCCGATATCGCGTCCGGTGAATATTTCAACGCCGCTGAAAAACTGGACACGCCGCCTTAGCCAATTCACACACACTACGAACACCAGCAATGCACCGACTGCCAAGAGCACCGGTAGCCAACTGTTAAAATAATCCTGCGCAGCAATCACCAGATAGACTAGCACAAATACACCCACCAACAGAACAAGATTCACCACCGCGCTGGCGCGCCGAAACACTTGCGGCGCACGACTTTCAGGGACATATCGAATCACCTGCCGAAGGGCAAGGATGCCCACGATCACCACCGGTACAAAGGCAACGTTTGGGATGCCCAAGGCGTCACATATTCCTCCCAATGACGCGCCCACAATAATCGCCGTGCCGAGGGCTCCGAACAACATACCGTAAGCAAGGGGACGCACAGTTGGCGAGTAGACGAAAGTGATGATGGCAATACACATTGGGAGGACGGCTAACACGCTGATGCTGCCAATGACATCTGTAATCACGAACAGCGGTGTACCGAGGGTCAGCGCTCCAAAAAGGTTGGCCAGAGTCAGACCAACCAAACCGACCACCATGATCATCTTGCGCCCGAACAAGTCGCCGGTAGTGCCGGCGATCAATGTCAGCACAGCGAAGATCAAGAAACCAACGGCAATATACATGGGCGCATGACTTCCGGGGGTTCTTAATTCATTTTGAATTTCCGACGTGGATAGGGTGAGAAAGGCGGGTTCCAACCCCGTGGTCACCATGGCGAGCGTGCAGGCGATCAGGACGCGCAATGCCTGCGGGTCGCGGACCAGCTCTTTCCAGATTACTCCCACAGGAGCGAGTTGTGCCGGTAAGTGGAATTTACCAGCCGGTTTGCTTTGGGGTTGTTCCATCTCACCTCACATCCATTATCCTAAGATAATGATCGTTATTCAACAAACGGACCGGGTCAGCACTACGAACAGGCGGAAGATTCAGGCAGGGAATCCACTCTAATCTGACAAAGAGGACCGCCGCCGCCCACCGCGTTCGTTGCGCCGACTATCGTAACAACCCGACGCCGTTGCGACGTCGGCCAACCCCGCCAACAGGGCCGGGGGGATTCGGTCCACGTCCAACCCCACCGACGGGTCCCGGGGGATTCGGCCCGCCACCAACCCCGCCGACAGGGCCGGGGGGATTCGGTCCATGTCCAACCCCGCCAACAGGTCCCGGGGGATTTCCAGCGCCAACCCCGCCAACCGGTCCAGGGGGATTCGGTCCTCTTCTAGGTACCATGATACTGCCTCCTCTCAAAATATGGTGAGTGATGGGTGATGAGTGACAGCAATTACACTATCGCTCCATCGCTCGATTACTTTTTCGTTTTCGCCAGCGTTTTTCCACTGCTATTCCGCAGCGAGATCCTGTTCGAACTGCACGACTACCTCGGGAGCAATCTGTGCACGCTCAACCAATTCACCGCCAGCATCCTGGATGGCTTGGCGGAGATTGGCAACCCACAGATTCTCCCACAAGATGAGCATCGCTGCAGAATTCTCGGGGAGTTTTCTCGCCGCGATCTGCAGGTCGTCGTTCGTAAAAAGGCTGGAAATGTGCTCGCCCATGGGGACGAACATCTCGTACGACTCGGGGTCGAGGTCGTTGAGTTCGACAGTGCGCGTGTTGCCGTCTTCCTCTTTTTGGATGAAGACGATGTCTATAAAGCGTACGATGCCGCGCGCTGCCAGATCCAGAAGCTCCGGGACGACCTTGCCTGAGGGCTTGGCGTCTTCAAATTTGATTAAGGCATATTCCAGTGGAAGGTCGAACATTATCTGCCTCCTTTGGTCTTTAGTTGAAACCCGAAAGGTTCTTTGGGAACCCTTCGGGTTTATATCGTTACTGTCGCGTCCGTTTCTACTGCCGTGCCATGGCGATCTTCATGTCAGCATCACTATCCGGGATCAGCTCGCCAGACAGATCCAGCGTGACGCGTTGGATGGTACCGGTAAAGGAGAACGAATCGCTGTACTCATCCGGCGCTACACGATCGCCGCCGTCATAGCCGCAGGTCAGACCTTCCGTCCCCCACATGGCCAGGATCGAGTAGGGCATATCGATGCTGGCAACCAGCTTGCGGTTGATGTAGAGCTGGCCGCGCGCCGGCACGCCTCTTCCCTGGGCAGGGTCGGGTTTGCCGGTCGGCTCGAACTCGTAGCGCAGCTCGACTTCACCCTCCGGAATCGTCTCCGTAGAGTGCAGCCAGAACTTGTCATGCCCGAGCCAGTTGTACAGGAAGTGGAGTTTCTGATCCCTGACAAAGAAGGCGTATCCACCGGTGTTGCCGCCCTGGGACAGCAGGATTCCCTCAGCACCGCCTGGCGGGATCACAACCTCGGCTGTGATGGTCCAGGGTCGGTTGTAGGTCTTGGGCGTGGCGGTAAAGGGAACCGGTGACCCACCTGGGTAATAGACATACTTGTTCCTCGGCCTGGCGATGGATGGACGTTCCACGTTAATGCGCTGAAACGCACTTCCGTCGATCGGCAGCACCTGGTACTTGCCGGCTTCGGCATACCAGCGACCAACCATCTCAATCAGCTTGTCGCGTCGCTCCACGGCCAGGTTGTGGCACTCGGAGTAGTCCTCATCCAGGTGATATAGCTCCCAGTCATGGGCATCGATGTCGATGAGGACTTCGCTGGAAATGGGGTTGCCGAACCGGCGGCCTTTCTTGGCAGCCTCGCTGAAGTTCGGTCCCGGCCATGGGCAGACCGCCCGCCAGCCATCGTGGTAGATGGCGCGGTGACCGATCATCTCGAAGTATTGGGTGTGGTGCTTGCTCGGTTCAGACGCCTCATCGAATGTGTGAGCGAAGCTAATCCCATCAATGGGTGCCTGAGTCACGCCGCGGATGCTCTGTTGCGCCTCGGTGCCCAGGGCTTCCAGAACCGTCGGGACCATGTCGATGATGTGCGCGTAATGCGACCGGATCTCGCCGCGGGCGTGGATGCCCTTGGGCCACGACACGATGAATGGGTCGGTGGTGCCGCCCCGATAAGTCTCGCGCTTCCAGCGTCGAAACGGCGTGTTGCCAGCATTGGTCCAACCCCATGGATAGTGGTTGCAGGTCTCGACTCCGCCCAATTTATCAAGCATCTTGAGGTTGTCTTCGAGCTTCTCAGTCACATTATTGAAGAAGAACATCTCGTTGAGCGAACCAACCGGGCCGCCCTCGGAGCTGGCGCCGTTGTCGGAGATGACCATGATCAGGGTATTGTCCAGCTCGCCGATCTCCCTGAGGAAATTGAGAATCCGTCCGAAGTGATAGTCGGTGAAGCTCATGAAGCCCGCATAGACTTCCATGAACCGGGCATAAAGCTGCTTAGTCTCAGCCGGCAGCGTATCCCAGACGGGCACGTCCGGGTCATGCGCTGACAGCTCGGTGCCTGGTGGAATGATGCCCATCTCAAGCTGGCGCTGGTGGACGATCTCACGGTACTTGTCCCAACCCATATCGAACTTGCCCTTGTATTTGTCAGCCCACTCTTTGGGTACGTGGTGGGGTGCATGGCCGGCGCCTGTAGCGTAATACATAAAGAAAGGTTTATCCGGCGCGTTGACATGCGCATCCTGGATGAACTCGATGGCCTTGTCTGCCAGGTCGATGCTCAGGTGATAGCCTTCCTCCGGCGACTTGGGCGGCTCGACTGTGTGGTTATCATAAACCAGTTCAGGGAACCACTGGTTAGTTTCACCGCCCAGGAAGCCATAGTAGCGCTCGAAGCCCCGACCAATTGGCCAGCGGTCGTAGGGTCCGGCCGGAGTCTGGTGTTCTGGAGGGCTCAGGTGCCACTTGCCGAGGCAGAAGGTGTTGTAACCCTTGGGCAGCAGCATCTCGCTGAGCATACCCCTGTCAAAGGGCAGGATGCCGTTGTAGCCGGGGTATCCGGTGGAAAACTCAGTTATCATTGCCAGCCCGAGCGAGTGGTGATTGCGCCCGGTGATGATGCAGCCGCGCGACGGCGAGCACAAGGCCGTAGTGTGCATATTGGTGTAACGCAGGCCATTAGCAGCAAGGCTGTCCAGCACGGGCGTCTCGACCAACCCACCGAAGCTGGATAACTGCCCGTAGCCGACGTCGTCCAGCACCCAGAAGAGCACGTTAGGCGCTCCCTCCGGGGGGCGGGGTGGCTCCGGCCAGGCCGGAGAGGACTCTTCAGTGGTGCGTCCGATGACGCCGGTGAAGGGGGTTCCATCTTTATAAGTCTTGATTGTCATTTATTTTCTCCTATACCTTAGATTCTGATGTGCCATAGTGCTCACGATAGGCAACTACCGCAGCTCGCACGGATGGATAGATGTTTCCCTCACCAATCCGGGTTGTTAAACCCGTCGCCAGCAAAAGTTCACGCAGTGGTGCGTTCGCCCGGGCGAGCCATAAATCAACCTTGCGGCGTTCAAGGTCTGTATCCAGCGTTTCCAGTGCTTCGGCGGCCGTCGAATCAAAATCGCTGATCGCTTCCGCGTCGAGCACAATACATTTCAGTTCCTCACCGGCATTGGCGATCAGTTCTTCCAGGCGTTCTGTAAAAAAGGCGGCATTGGCGAACACGAGTGGTGCATCAAACCGGTAGACGATTAATCCTGGCTCGGTCAGCACCGTCTCTTTGTCGTTGATACCTCGATAAACCGTGCCACCCAGCGCGTCCATATCATCCAACAATGCATCATGGGGCCGCGAGATGTGATAGATGACGTTGATCAAGGACAGCACCACTGCCATGAGTATACCGGCCAGGATACCAACAGTGAGAACGCCTAAGGCGGTCACTATCGCCAGCCAAAACTCGGTACGCCGCACCTTACGCAAAAAGCGAAACGCGGCCAGGTCAATCAACCCGAGCGAAGCAACGATGATGATCGCCCCCAGGGCAACCGTGGGCAGGGGTGCCAGTAATGGTGTAAAAAAGAGTAGGAAGACGATGGTGAGTGCTGTGGCAAAAAGACCGACCCACTGCGTTTTCCCGCCCATCTGGTCATTGACAGCCGTGCGGGAGGCACTCAGCGCCGCCGGAAACCCGGTCAGGAATCCTGCACCGATATTAGCCATACCGATGGCAACGAATTCCTGATTGGCATCCATTTTTTGGCCGTGCTTTGCCGCAAAGACGCGGGCGGTTAAGATTTCATCAGCGTAGATCAGGACTGTAATAGCCAGGGCGGCAGGCAACAATGCGAGAATATCCTGAAAGCTGACCGCCGGGATTGCCAACTTTGGCAGTCCGGCCGGAACCGCACCGACAATTGCAACGCCCTTGGCCTGCCAGTCGAGTACGGCAGACAGGATGATGGTGCCGACCACAACGATGAGTGGTCCGGGCAGGGCGCGATTAATCCGGCGCATGATGAATAGGGCTGCCATGCAGACGATGCCGATCACGAAGGTGAGCAGGTGCGTTTCGTCCAGACGGCTGATAAGCTCCCTGACCTGCTGGAAGAATTCATCGCTCTCAAGCTTGATACCGAACATCTTGCCCAGTTGGCTGCCGATTACAATCAGTGTCACGCCAAAGATGTAGCCAACCAGGATCGGCTTGGAGAGGAAGTCGGTGATGAATCCCAGGCGTGCCACGCGGGCGAGCAGGGCAATGACGCCGACGAGTAACGCTGTCATGGCTGCCAGTGCAGCATACCGCGCAGGGTCACCAGCCGCCAGTGGCGCAACGGCTGCAGCAGTCATGATGGCAGTTGTTGCTTCGGGTCCCATGATAACCTGCCTGGAGGTGCCAAACAGGGCATACATCACCATGGCTCCAAGCGCAACATACAATCCTGCCACGGGAGTGACCCCAGCCAGGTCGCCGTAGGCCATCGCGGATGGCACGAGCACCGCAAACACGGTGATCGCCACAATGAATTCGGTGCGGAGCAATGCGGGAGTGAAGTTCTTTATGAGGGCTAAACCAGGAATAAATCGGGTAATACTGTTGGATGGAGGGGTTGGATGATTAATAGGTCACCTTCTATATTTTATTAAAACGAGATCCTGGGGAGATTCCGTCTGCTTGCGGTCAATCATGAATCAACACATATCATTATCCCACTGAATCATTTACCATAGAAGATTATGGATGGTGAGTGCATCCAGGCACCCGAGTAGGCGTATGCTTGAGAGCCTTCCTGGCAGGTTAATGTTGTATCGTAACCTATCACTTCTGGCTCCCTTTGATTTCCTTGCCTAACTTATCGGCT
>Ga0209254_10003392_pt1 | contig 14536 bp, 9 predicted proteins | sample FrelakmetDIP11DI_FD_187148 | JGI IMG/M metagenome (GOLD analysis project Ga0209254, IMG submission 187148) | Freshwater lake sediment microbial communities from the University of Notre Dame, USA, for methane emissions studies - DIP11 DI (SPAdes)... | ecosystem: Environmental > Aquatic >...
AAGGGCTCAGAATAAACTTAAAAACCTCGAAAACGTAAGGAGTTCCGTGGTGATGGACAAACAAAACGATTGGGTTTGGATGATCGATGATGAGTTCGATTCCTACGAGATTGAAGAAGAAATGCTTCGAAAAGCGGGATATGCCTTAGCCAAAACTCGGGGGTCCTCTTACCGGGAGGATTATCCTACGTTTGCCCCTCGTGTAAAAGGGATCCTGTTGCAGGTGGGTTTTCAACTGAAAGGAGAAGATATCAAGGGACTTGGCTCTTGCAAGGTGATTTCGGTGAGAGGTGGAGGATTTAATAACATCGATATTGACGCAGCAACAAGGCAGGGCATCGTCCTCACCTATGTGCCTGGATACTGCGTCGAAGAGGTTTCCGATCATGCCTTGACTCTGATTTTGGCTCTTAGCCGGCGGATACCAGAGTGTCAGGAGATGACCAGGCAAGGATTATGGAAGGCGGCTGAGCTTGGACCGATCAGGAGACTCAGCGAACAAACGCTGGGATTGGTTGGGTTCGGAAGGATTGCGAAAAACGTGGCCAGAAAGGCGAAATACCTTGGCCTTCGGGTCGTTGCGTATGATCCACTCGTATCGAAGTCCGAAATGGATAAGGCTGGCGTCGAAAAAGCTGATTTTAAAGACCTAATTAGGGTCGCCGATTTTATTTCACTCCATGTACCGCTTACGAAGGAAACGAATCATCTGTTTAATGGGGATGTTTTCAACAAAATGAAGAACACTTCCTATCTCATCAATACCTGTCGGGGAGAAGTCATCGACGAAGCCGCACTGATTGATGCGTTGAGGGAAGGTAAAATTGCGGGCGCAGGGCTCGATGTTCTTGATCATGAACCCCCTGATCCCGAGAGCCCTCTGCTATCAATGCCGAATGTCATTGTAACACCCCATTCAGCATATATTTCCCAGGAGTCCCTTACAGAGGTTCTGGTTCGATCCACGAAAGCGGTGATCGATGTCTTTCAGGGAAGAACACCGGAGGACATGATCAATCCGCAAGTCCTCAATCGGTAGGCACAGCCCTTCGGCTACAACTCAGCAAAATTCACGGGAAGATTTTTTTTTAAACTTCACGTCGAACAATCAGGTTCTTCAGATTCTGTTGAATTACAACTCTTCCGGTGTGAAAGCCACCACGTCGTCAATGGTGTCGCCATCCAGCAGGACCATGACGAGGCGATCTACACCAAGGGCAATTCCTGCTGCCGGAGGCATCGATTCCAATTCCTCGAGGAATTTCTCTGGTAAAGGATAAGAGCGTTTAGACAGAGAACGGCGATGGGCCTGTTCGGACAGGAAGCGGTTTCTCTGTTCCTTCGCATCGATCAATTCCGAGAAGGCATTGGCCAGCTCCAGGCCTCCGATATAAAGCTCAAAGCGTTCCGCAAGAGAGGGGTCCTCCTTCTTCAAACGGGCCAGAGCAGCCCGCTCACCCGGGTAGTCGTAAAGGAATGCGGGTTTGCTCCTTCCGAGATGAGGTTCGATTTCTTCGACCATGATCTCATCGAAACGATGCTCGGCTAACGCTTTCTTCATTGGGATGTGTGCGTACCGTTGAAACGCGTCCTCCACAGAGATCCTTTCCCAGGGGGGAGAGAGCTCGATCGTTTGACCGCGAAAGCGAAGCATTTCCCTCAGACCGAGAGTAGAAGCAACACGCGGGATCAGTGCCTCGCATTCCTCCATCAATCCGAGATAGTCACTGTTTGCTCGATACCACTCCAGAAGAGTGAACTCCGGAGTATGTTGACTCCCTCGCTCTCCCTCTCGCCAACAGCGACAAATCTGAAAGATCTTTTCGTATCCAGCAGCCAGGAGGCGTTTCATACAGAGTTCAGGCGAAGTGTGGAGGAACCAAGAACCGGAAGGAACGGCATCGATATGGGACTCGGGAGCAGGAGCGGGAATCCGGTGGGGAGTTTCTACCTCGAAATATCCCTCATGAATAAAGAAGAGCCGGATGGCCTGAACGATGTTAGCTCTTGCCCGAAGCGCACCCTGGCGTTTTACCAGAGTCCAGTTTTTCGCCACGGACTTATTCCTTTACTCGCGTCGAGTATTCACCCGTGCGGGTGTCGATAGTGATCAATTCACCTTCCTGGACGAAAGGGGGGATCCGAAGGACATAGCCGGTTTCAACCGTGGCTGGCTTCGAATCGCTGCCCGACGTGTCCCCTTTGACCCAGAGATCAGTCTTGATCACCCTTAAATTGACGAAATTGGGCAGATCAACTCCAATGGCCTTATCCGTGAAGAGCAAGACTTTTACGTTGAGGTTCTCCTTGAGATAATGGTTTGTCTCTCCCAAGGCCTCTTCTGTGATGGTGATCTGTTCATAGGTCTGATTGTCCATGAAGTGATAGATGTGTTCTTCTTTGTAGAGATACTGCATCTCTCGCTCTTCGAGCAAGGCCGGCTCAAACGTGTCACCAGGGCGGTAGGTCCTTTCGATGGCGATTCCCGTGATCATATTGCGGAGCTTGGTTCGATAAAGGGCTTGCCCCTTTCCGGGTTTTGAAAAATCGAAGACCGTGACGACATAAGGGTCACCGTCAATCACCACCTTCAGTCCTTTCTTCAGATCTGCGGATGTATACATGGGTCCTCTTTCTCTTCACGATATGAGTAGGTTTCAATTTAACCCAAATCCGCTGTTTTGTTAAGAGCATTTTTCTGAATCAAATGAAGCGTCAGGGAGGCATGGGTGCATAGGCCCAGGGGGTGGTCTATTCCTTCCTCGCGGTGCACCATAGAAAGAGTGCTGTACTTGGAAGAACGTTTGGCTCGAGCGATTACCGTCATGGAGATTGTCAAGCTCAGTTCCACTTTCGAGGTACACCGCTCGCGGTGCACCATAGAAAGAGTGCTGTACTTGGAAGAACGCTTGGCTCGAGCGATTACCGTCAGAAGCTTGAATTGACCTCCAAAAAGATGCATAACACAACCGTCTGAATGTGAGGGCAGATGAAGAAACACGCAGACCTCTATCCTGTCTATTTGTTCTACGGCCCAGAGGGCTTTCTCATGGAGGAGGAAATCCAGGGACTTCTCGAGAAAACCCTTACACCGAAAGAAAGAGGGCTGAATCTCCATGTTTTCGGTGCGGGGGAGCATAGTGCTCAAGAGATCGCCCAGACAGCACAGACCCTTCCTATGTTCGCCCGGTACCGTTTTGTTCTGGTCAAAGAAGTGGACCAGTTGGAAGAGGATCAAGTCAAAACCCTATTGAGGTACATCGAAAACCCTTCCCCCAGCACCTGCCTCGTTCTCCAGGGGTTAACTCTGGGCCCCTGGAGAGGCCACCAGACCCAAATCGAGAGGGTCGGAAAAGTGGTTGAATATTCTCGGCTCCGAGGAAAATCACTGATGTCGTGGTTAAGAAACAAGATGGCTGAGAAGGGAAAGGCACTTTCAGAAGCAGCGGCAGATTATCTGGTGGAGGTGGTTGGAGACAATCTTTTCCATTTGGAAAGTGCACTCGAGAAGGCTTTCCTCATGATGGGAGAAAGACGAACGATTGAACTCTCCGATATTGAGGGAATGGTTGCCGATATCAAGTTGAGTACGGTCTTTGATCTGACCGATGCGATCAGCCGTCAGGATGTAGAGAAAGCTCTTGGAGTTCTCGAGAAGGTCATGGGATCGAAGGCTCTTTCCTTCAAAAAAGATGAGGAGGCATCCAAGGTGGGCGATCCAATTCCGCTTCTCTTGAGCATGATGGCTCGTCAATATCGGTTGATCTGGAGAGCCAAGGTCCTGAGGAGTCGGCAAGCCCCGGTCGGAGAGATGGTGAAAGAGTTGAGAATGTCCCAATGGAGGGTCAAGAACCTAATCGATCAATCAAAGAACTTCTCAGAGCCCTCCCTCCGTGAAGGGATCCTGAAGTGCCATCGGACAGACCTTGCCGTGAAGCGAGGTCGCGGCCCGAAGGAACTCTTGATGGAGAAGTTGGTCATTGACCTATGCCGTCCGAGCGAAGTTAAGGAGAAGGGAGGCGTTTTCAGGTGAGTTGCCAAGCGGACCCGTTGGGCCGTTGGCCCGTTCGGCTGCGCCAATCCCCCTCTTTGAAAACAGAGTAAGGTCGCGCGGCTCAGGGCCAACCCTGAGCCCTTCGGCCTGAGCTTGGAGTCGAAGGGTTGGTTTAGGCCTTCAGCGCATTGACTCCTCGGGTCAACCTGGAGATTTTTCTCGCGGACGTGTTCTTATGGAAAACCCCCTTGGAACGGGCCCTGTGAATCAAAGGGACGGCTTTGGCAAGAGCCTGTTGGGCACCTTCAATATCCTTCTTCTCAATGGCTAACCTCACCTTCTTAACATGAGTTGCCAGTGTGGTTTTCACATGAGTGTTCCGAACTCTCCTTTTTTTGTTCTGTCTGGCCCGCTTGATGGCCGATGGATGACTTGCCAACGTTTTGCTCCTTTCTGTCAAGTTTATCCGCCTACGCAGAAGACCACGGGCTCTGCCCGTGGATGAATGCGTGAGCGGTGTCGGTGCTAATCCTGAGCCGGAGTATCACTGCTTCGGCGGATTTCGCCACCGGCGGATAACCCTCCGAAGCCTTGGCGTAGGAGGGTTATCTTGTGGAGGTACTATGGCCTTAGCCCACAAAGCTCCATTGATTTTTTTAACATTTTCATTTAGCGTGTGTCAAGTTTTGCTTCTTTTATCCGTCACATGGATGACGGGTTGAGGCGATAAATGAAGCTCCCCGCCCTAAAGGGCGGCGCTTCCCGGGAAGGTAATTTCCTTTTATATATTGTACCCCTTCCTGCCTGGTGGCAGGAAGGGGTACTTGCCGGTGAAGAAGGGATCCTTTAAGTCGCTATCCTATGACTGAGCAACACAAGATTACAAAAGCAGCCACCACGATCGGGATCGGAACACTTCTCAGTCGACTCCTGGGATTTCTCAGGGATATGGTCATCGCCAATTTCTTTGGGGCCGGGATGGCAGCAGATGCTTTTTTCGTTGCTTTTCGCCTTCCCAATCTCTGGAGGAGATTGGTCGGAGAAGGGTCGATGGCCATCTCCTTTATCCCCATCTATACGGAGTACTTGACGACGCGGTCAGAGGAAGAATCGAGGGAACTGACCCACATCGCCTTTACATTGGCCGGGGCTCTCTTGGCCATCCTCACGATTCTGGGCATTGTTTTTGCGCCCCTCCTCGTCCGGATTATTGCGCCAGGTTGGGTAGAAAAATTCCCAGAGTCTTTCCAACTGACAGTAACGCTTAGTCAGATCATCTTTCCTTACATCTTCTTCATGGGCTTGTTTGCACTGGCCATGGGAATACTGAATTCGCGCAGGCATTTTTTTGCCCCCTCTCTTGCTCCGGTCTTCCTCAACATCTGCATGATTCTGTCTGTTCTGCTATTTTTCTTGCATCTGAAGCCGCCCGTGTTGACTCTTGCCTTCGGAGTCCTTGCCGGTGGGTTTCTGCAGTTCTTGTTTCAGATCCCTTTCTTGTTGAAGAAAGGGATCACCTTTCGATTCAACTTTGATGTTAGGCATCCGGCCATTCGAAGAATCGGGCTTCTCATGGTTCCAGGCCTGATCGGGACGGCGGTCTATCAAATCAACGTTTTTATCGATACGATCTTTGCCTCCTTCTTGCCGCGCGGCAGCGTATCCTATCTTTACTATGCGGACCGACTCATGGAGTTTCCCCTCGGGATTTTTGCAGTCGCCATGGGGATGGCTGCCCTTCCCAGTTTCTCAGAACTGGCCTCGAGGGGAAGGAAAGAAGAGCTGAGCGAAACCGTTTCGTTTGCCTTTCGACTTGTTTCCTTTATCAGTGTTCCTGCATTGATGGGACTGGTTGCCCTGAAGACGCCCATCATCAACCTCCTTTTTCAGAGGGGGGTTTTTGACGAACATGCGACCCAGATGACGGCAAGGGCTCTGTTCTGCTATTGCGTCGGACTCTGGGCCATCGCAGGGGTGAGGACCGTTGTCCCCGCCTTCTATGCTCTCCAAGATACCAAGACCCCTTTGAAGATTGGAGTGGTTTGCTTGGGCGCAAATGTTGTCCTCATTGGCGCTCTGATCGTCCCTCTCCAACACGCTGGGTTAGCACTTGCTACCAGTCTTTCATCCGTTCTCAACCTCGTTCTTCTGTCGAGGGAACTGAGAAAAGCCCTGGCTAAGATTGACTTTAGGAAGAATATTGAATCCCTGACAAGGCACTTTGCATGCAGCGTACCTATGGGATTGGCGGCCTATCTGATTTGTTCTTCTGGAGACTGGACCCAGGCAGGCCACAGCCTGCCCAAGTTTTTTCTTCTGATGATTGGAATCGTTGTCGGAGCAGGTGTCTACCTGGCGTGCTCTTACTGCACGAAAGATGAAGAGATGCTGTTCTTGTTGAAGATGGCGAAAAGGAAGAGGCGACCCTGAAGAGCAGGAAGGGACCGTTTCTTGCTATGATAGAAAACGCTGCAGATGTTGTCATCGTCGGCGGAGGGGTCATCGGGGCAAGCATTGCCTACCACCTTGCCATGAGAAAAGCGGGCAGGGTGCTTCTGCTCGAAAAAGGGCAGCTCGGCGAGGGCTCCACGAGTCGATGTGTGGGTGGAATCCGGGCCCAATTCTCCACTGAGATCAATCTCCTGTTCTCTCTGGAATCCCTGAAAACTTTTGAGCAGTTTCAAGATGAATTTGGCGTCGATCCTGAATTCAGACACATCGGCTATCTCTTCCTTGCGACATCACCTATGGAGATGCAAGTCTTTAAGGAAAACGTTAGGTTGCAGAGAAAGTTTGATATCCCTGTTGAACTTTTGAACGGCGATGAGATCGAGAGAAGGTGGCCCCACTTGAGGACGGACGACATCACGGGTGGAACCTTCTGCCCTTGGGATGGGTATGCGGGTCCGAGTGAGGTCCTGTCTGGATTTACCGCCGCCGCGAGAAGGGCGGGGGTAAAGATTCATGAAGGAGTCGAGGCCGTTGGGATTGAAGTGAAAGAAGGAAAGATCGAGTCCGTCACCACAAAAGAAGGAGAGATCTCAACGCGTATTGTCGTGAATGCGGCGGGTCCCCATGCCGGCCAGATTGGAGCGATGGCAGGCGTGGACGTTCCCGTCAAACCCCTCCGAAGGCAGATCTTCATCACAACACCTTTTCGGCTCACGGACCAGGCGATCCCATTAACCATCGATTTTCACAGGGGCTGGTATTTTCGTCAGGAAGTGGACGGTTACCTTCTTTCAGGGCCTCTGGATAAGGAGCCGAGCTTCAACCTCCATGTGGACTATAGCGCCATGGCGGAAGCTGTGGAGTACGCAATCTATCGTGTTCCAGCGCTGGAGAATGCCCGGATTGCAAGAGGATGGGCAGGGCTTTATGAAATTTCTCCTGACCATCATGCCATCCTGGGAAGGGTGCCTGAAGTTGAAGGTTTCATACTGGCAAACGGGTTCAGTGGTCACGGATTTCAACATAGTCCCGCGGTGGGAAAAGTGATTGCAGAACTCATCGTGGACGGGAAGGCAACGACCATCGATATTTCACCCCTCTCCATCGAGCGCTTTTCGAGAGGCAAACTGATTCAGGAGTCCATGACCGCCTTCCGAGAGTGATTGTGAAATACGGGGGGCTTTTTTCAGGATCAGTTTCACCGCAGAGACGCACCTGCCTGCCGGCAGGCAGGAAGGACGCAAAGACGAATATTTTCAGCTTTCCGCTGAAAGAGCGGAAAGCCTAAGAAGGCACAGCCTAAGAATCTACTTCATTTTTTTTGCCAGAGAGTTTTTTCTCTTGCTGTTCTTCTCAACGGCAAGAGAAGGTCCTTTTTCCTTTGCGCTCTTTGCGCCTTTGCGGTGAGGATTCAGTTTTGGTAAGAATAGTCTTAGGTTTTTCTACCGTGCAACGGACTCCTGCACTGCCGTGACGATTTCCTTCTGAAAATTGTCGTAGGCTGCCTTAAACTCGGCAAGGGTCTTCTGGACCGGGCCAAACTCGGGCCACTCCTCCGGTTTCAGGCCCTCGTTTCCGAAGTCTCCTATGATTCCCGCCGACTTAAAGATCCCCGCCAGTTCAGGGTTGATGTCGTAGGCCTTGCAAAAGTCCTCGATCTGTCTCAACCGCTGTAGAAACTGAGGAGGAAAGGTCTTCGAAATGGAGGATTCGTACTCCTTCAGCCTGAAACGGGGCATTTCAGACAGGGTCCTCACATTTTCCTGGTGGTCCGGAAATTCCGTGTGAACCATGTTCTTTGAGGCAAGGGTCCAATAGGTATCGAAAGGCTTCCGCTTGGAAGCTGGGAGGTAGTGGATTCGGTCGAGGATCAGCTTGGCTTGAGCTTGGGTCACTCCGTATTTCTTGCGCAGGGTGCGAACCCAACGGGGTCGATTTTTGGGAGAGAAGAAGATTAACCACACTCTTCTGGCGACGAAGGTTCCTGACCGGCCGATAGCCTCTTCCCAATCCAGGAGGTCCTGCTTGGAAGCAACATCCGCAAGGGCTTCGCAGACCGGTTCATTGAGGGTTCGTTGATTGGCAAAACGTGTGGCTGCGACAACCTTTTCTGGGTACATGCTGGCTTGGGCCACCTTGTCTTTGGTTCCGTTGACTCCGGCCAATTGCTCGACTTTTTCGATGGCCTTTTGTTCTCCAACCTTCTTCTTCAATTCCTGAAAGAGCTCTTCGAGTTTAACCTCTCTGAGATGGCTCTCCAACCGGCCGCCCATGTTGGTCATGTAAAGCTGGGTCGGCTGAATTCCTTTTCTGAGGGCGCCTGCCATTCCTTCCATTTCGTCGAGGATCAGTGTGGCTTCTTGACTCACCGTGTAGTCGACCGTGATGTTTGACCCGAAACCAAAGCGATTGATGGTTCGAGTGATGGTTCTTGCCGCGGGCGTTGTGGCAGCCACCTTGATCACTATGTTGGGCCTTCCTTTTTCAGCCTCAGCACGGTACCCCGCCAACAGGTAGCGGTCATAAAGGAAAAGATTTTCCGAAGCGAGGGAAAAGGCTTTGAAGACGTCGCGAACACTTTCATCGACGAGGTGAGCGATGTTTGGGTTCAATTGAAAGCTGACCACTCCGCCCCCTGACATCTCCCGAAGGTTGAAGAAGATAGGCCGGAAGACGTGGAGGTTGTCCCAAAGAGCAAGAAGTGTTGCGAAGAGGGTAATCTCTTCTCCGTGAAGAGATGGAGCCACTGACCATTCGTGGAAGTTGGGATGGCGTTTCAGCTCATCGCGGAAATTGGCCATGAGATCGGGTTCATCCTGGTAGGCTCTGGCTGCCAGGACAGGATTGGTAGACACCTGCTCATAGCCGAGGTGTCTCAGCCATCTCAGCCCAAGGGCATAGTCATTGCCGAACTTGCACTTCCCCTCTTTGACCATTCGGTAGTAGATATTTCCTTTGATTTCCACCTCGGCCTTTTTGAGAAGGGCGACCGCCACATTCTTCTGAAAATCGAGACCGCTTTCAATCCGCAGGGAGGTTTTTGCGACCATGCTGTTTCCCTTCTGGACTTTCTTCATTCTAGCCAACCACTTCCGGATGACAGCTGAGGCCACAGAAGTCTCGCTTTCCTCTCTTTCGAGGCTCTCCCACTCATCCTGGGTATTCAGAATGTATTGAAGACATTCTTTCTTTTCGCGCTCACGGAGCCAGCGGCTCTCGAGTCCACAGAAATTGAGTCCCATTTCGATCAACACTTCGTAGGCATAGTGTCGGAGACGAACTTTTTCCTTCCAAGCCTCTTCGCTCTCTCCTTGGATGGGTTTGGCCGATGAAAAGAGAACATTCAATTGCCGGATGACTCCTGTGACCGTTCGAGACAACCCTCCATTCATTTCGGGAAAAAGAAGGTGATCGGCCGCCAGACAGGTCTGGCCCATTTGAACGAGTTGACAGATGTGGGCCACATGATCATCGGGGATGGGCGGTCTTGCTTCCAGCGAGAGCCTTTCCGGGATGCTCGAATTGACAACCTGATCCATCATAGGTTGAGCAAACTTCGTCATGGTTCTTCTCCTTTTTCGACGCCAAGAGATATCAGATGCTTTTCGATATGCCTTTCGAGCAGTGACCAGTACTCTTCTTCAAACTGTGTCAGAACATGAAAGAAGCGGTTTTTGAAGAGGTCCGCACCCTCTGGGGTCTTTGCATTGAGCAGATAGCCATACGTGATGTGGAGGAGCTGTCTTGAATCGACTTCATCGAGAAGGGCCACGAGTTCCTGATCTTTGAGACGATGGACGTCCGGAATTTTTTCGAGATCGGTCGTTACGTGGTAGAGTTTCGCGGCGTCCTTGAAAACCGATAGCGCATACTCGTGCATCTGTCGGTAGAGGGGGGGGGCGATCTCAGCGATCAAGCGCATGGCCTCGAGCCAACTCGTTCCCGCCGTCTTGAGGTGGAATCCATCCTTTGACAACCTTCCGATCTCAGGGAAAACAGAGAACTTATCGCTTCCCGAATGAATGGAGATCTTGTAATTTCCGTAATGCTGAGCGATCAGGCTATGTTTGAGATACTGCTCCCGAAAGGCCTGGAGGTCTCCGATGTAGTCGATGGCCTTTTGAAATTCACCCACGAACCTCGGAGCGAGAGAATCGAGCTGGACTCCTCGCTGAGTCACCTGAATAACAAAAAAGAGATGGTTTTCTGGAGTCGTCGGGAAAGGCGTTTCGTCAATGGAGATCTCAAAGTCGATCGTGGGTCTGTGGCCCGTTTGGGAATCGATGAATTCGTAGGCCTCCTCGGTGAAATCGATGGCTTTCTGATAGAGAAGGACATTTCGCTTCAGCTCTTCTTCATCGAATTGGATGCGACATTCTCCCTGAGGGCCCTTCAGATGAAATTCCTTTTCGAGAAAGAGATGGGAGAGGACTTTCATCTCCTCGGCATCCACGGCCTCGCGGAATTGAAGGTCGAGCGTCTCCTTTGAGAACTCGAACGCCTTTGGATTCAACTTCTCTGACAAGTCGAGGGTTACCATCGATACGCCCGCATCGAGGGCAGCCTTGATTTCCTGAAAAGTCTTCAGATGATCTCCATCCGCCCCGTATCCTTTTTGGTAGTTCTCCAGGAAAACCCCCCAAGCCGCATCCTGGATCATTCCAGGGAAGTTTCGACCTGTCTGTATGTTTTCACGGACCGATTGCTGGGCGAGGACGGGCCGAACCGGAAACTTGTTGACCGCGCGAAGGTGGCCGGGAGTTGCCAGTCCCAGCCGATCCCCCGTGCCGATGGTCGTCCACTTCCTCAAGAGAGGAATCGGTTTCGTGAAAGGGAAGAGATCCATGAGACACTGGGTGTTCTCCAGAGTCAGGTCGCAGACCTTAAGGGTGGATGCATCATGGAAAGTGATCCCCTTGAAAGGGTCGGCAAGGACGGCTGCCTTTTCTCCAAGGACAACCAGTTTTTTCCCCTCAGGGTTCCGGATTAACCCATAGATCAAGCCGTTTTTGAGGACGAAAGACTTTGGATAAAACTTGAGCAACTGGAGTGGAAAGCGCTTGAGGGATTCGGAAATCTTTCCGTGAGAGATTGTCGGTTCTTGGGTCATGTTTCCCTCCCGTTGTTCGGATTATAGCTTTGGTCGTTCACCCTGTCAATTTTTCACGGGCAAATCGGCTGGGAACCCCGACTTGTAATCGGGGAGGGCGGTAACGGACCCCCGCAGTAGAGTGAAGCTGCACGCCCTAAAGGGCGCGGCCGTTCGGCAGAGCTCACGGCCCTGAGTATACCGAAGGGCTTCCCGGTAAGGTACTTTCTTTTTATATTGTTCCCCTTGACTCCGCCATTGAAAGCGGGGTCAAGGGGAACTTGCCGGCCAAAGCCGACCCTATAGTCATATTTAGGTCTCCCGGAAGCTCTGCCATGTGCCTGTCCCGTCTTCACGGGAGGCGGGGAGCTTCCTTTTTCGTTTTCCAGGGTTCATCTCATCTGCAAGAAAGGCAAGGCATTGACCTTTCGATACTGCCCAGGTTCTCTTTTTTTGACTTGTGACAAGGCAGTACTCAAGGTCAACCCTGAGCCTCTCAACTTGGGCGGCTCGACTGAGCCCTTCGGTCTTGAGCAACTCAGGGTCGAAAGATTCGCCGAATTCTCGGGTCGAAGGGTTGACTTTTCTTCAACTTCCTCATAATAAATAACTGATTGACAAAGGAGCGGGACAGAAAAGATGATCAGAGAGAAAGTCGTCGAAAAACTGAGAGATGTCCTTAACGTTGAAGAAATCCCCCTCAATATTCCACCGAAGCCGGAGATGGGTGACTTTTCGAGTGCCATTTGTCTCGCCCTTGCAAAACAGAGGCGGCAGTCTCCGATGAACATAGCGAAAGAAACATCAGCAGCGTTTAAAACAATGGGCCTTCCAGACTTTCTGGAGGAAGTGAACGTATCTCCACCCGGATACCTTAACTTTAGAGTGAACTGGCCGGGATTGGCGTCGTCCCTCATTCCAGAGATCCTCAGTGAGGAAAGGCCTTTCGGAAAGCCCTCTGAAAGCCAATCGAAAAAGGTGTTTATCGAACATACGAGTGTGAACCCGAACAAAGCCATGCATATCGGGCATCTCAGAAATTCGGTTCTCGGCGATACGATAGCAAACGTCTTCAAATGGCTCGGCTTTGAAACAGAGATCTGCAATTATATCGATGATACGGGTGTCCAGGTCGTGGACGTCGTCACCGCCCTTCTTTATCTCGATCCCCCTCTGTACAAAGAGGGTTCATCGGACTTTAAGCAAATCTGGGCGAAGACTCCCAAGGATCAACCCTTCGACTATTTCTGCTGGGACATCTACGCAAGGTTTCAGCACGAGCTCGAAAAGAGCCCAACCTTAAGCGAGAAAAGGGAAGAAGTTCTTCATCAGATCGAGGCAGGACAGAACCCTGTCGCTTTTTTTGCCAAGGAATTATCGACAAAGATTGTTCATGCCCATCTAACTACGGTCGGTCAGCTGTTCATTTTCTATGATCTTCTCAATTGGGAATCAGATATCATCCACGGAGGGTTTTGGGGGGCCGCGTTCGAGTTGCTCAAGGAACAAGGGGGTCTTTGCTTGGAGACCGAGGGGCCTAATGAGGGATGTTGGGTGGTCCCTCTCGGGGGTGTTGTAGAAACCAGCGAAGGAGTCAAGAGCCTTGACAAGATTCTGGTCCGTTCCAATGGGAGCATCACTTACACAGGAAAAGACATTGCGTACCAGTTCTGGAAGTTCGGGCTGCTGAAGAAAGACTTCTTTTACAGGACATGGGGACCTCAGCCGAATGGAAAGATGCTGTGGACGACCACCTCGGAGTGTGAACACACCGATCGGCCCATGAAGCCCTTCGGCCATGCAGATCGGGTCATTAATGTGATTGACGTCCGGCAGAGTTATCCTCAGCAAGTGGTCATTGACTCTCTTCGACAAGCGGGTTTCGCGAAGCAGGCAGATCAATCGGTCCATCTTGCCTATGAGGTGGTTAATCTGTCTGCTCAGGCAGCTCGACTCTTGAAAGTGAACGACGTTGAAGAGAAAAAGGCTGTGGCCATGTCAGGCCGCTCGGGCACAGGAGTCAAAGCCAACGATTTTATCGAGATGGTCAAGCAAAAGGTGAAGGAGAAGGCCGATCATTCTCTGGAAGAGGCTGTGGCCAATTCCCTGGCAGCGGCTGCCATCCGTTACTACCTGTTGAAGTTCACTGTGGAGAGTCAGATCATCTTCGATTTCGACGACGCCTTAAAGACCACGGGCGATACGGGGATCTACTTAGAATACGCTCACGCGCGCGCCTGCAGTATTCTCAGAAAAGCCGAAGAAAACAAAATTGATCTTGGCTGGAAAAGTGGAAGCATTCCTTCCCAACTCACCAAAACTGAAAGAAATTTATTGGAAACCCTGGAAAGATTTCCCACTGTAGTGACCAACACGAGCAAGACGCTCAGGGTTTCTCAGTTGACAGAATATGCTTTTCAACTGGCGAGTGTATTCACCGATTTCTATGAACACCCTGATCCCGATGCAGAGGTTCAAACTCCCTTCATCCGCCTCCAAAACCGAGAGCTCCAGTTATTTCGACTCAGTCTGGTGAAAGCCTTCCAGCGAGTGATGGCCAGTGTCTTGAGTCTCTTAGGTATGCCAGAATTGGCAAGAATATAAGACCAAATTTCACCACAGAGACACAGAGGGCACAGAGAAGAAACTTCGAGAAGGTGTTTTTTGATCTGGCGGGAGGTACCGCCAGATCAAAACCAGTCAGCCACTTCGTGGCAAATGCTCATCGCAAATATGATATCCTTGGATATCAACTCCCTCACAAGGGAAGTCATTAGTGCAGCTATTGAGGTTCATAAGGCATTGGGACCAGGGTTGCTTGAATCCACCTATGAACAATGCCTCTGCCATGAGCTTGATTTGAGAAAGGTTCCTTACAAAAGTCAGGAGAGTCTTCCCATAAGTTACAAAGGTGTCAAGCTTGAATGCGGTTATCGGTTGGATACCGTAGTTGCTGATAAATTGATTCTGGAAATAAAAGCCTGTGACGCCCTTCTGCCAAT
>Ga0209254_10003393_pt1 | contig 14536 bp, 16 predicted proteins | sample FrelakmetDIP11DI_FD_187148 | JGI IMG/M metagenome (GOLD analysis project Ga0209254, IMG submission 187148) | Freshwater lake sediment microbial communities from the University of Notre Dame, USA, for methane emissions studies - DIP11 DI (SPAdes)... | ecosystem: Environmental > Aquatic >...
GAAATTTGGTAGCCGCAGGCTTTCGCCTGCAAGCAACTTCATTTTGTCCCATTCTATGATAAGCTTGAAACAGGAGTTGAGAAAGACGAGAGGTCTTTTCACGAAAGGATATCACACGGGATGGGATTCAAAGACAGCGGCATGAAGATCCTGAAGCGGGGGATCATCATAGGAGGGGCTGTTACACGTTCCCTCATCGGCATAGGGGCTGCGGCAACATTGCTCTATGCAGCGTTCAGAAAGAAAAACAGAGCGGGGAGAAAAAAAGACTCTATCGGATAAACGTTCTTGTTTCCCAGTGACTCCATTTCAAATACTCGTTGATCGCCTTTGCGGCTTTTCTTCCCGCGCCCATGGCAAGGATAACCGTAGCAGACCCCGTCAGGATATCTCCACCGGCAAAAACCCCTCTCTTCGTCGTCATCCCAGTTTCTTCATCGGCCACAATATACCCGCGCTTATTTAAAACCAGATCCGGTATGGACTGCGTCAGCAGCGGATTTGACCGTGTTCCCACGGCGGGGATTGCCACATCGATGGTAATCTGAAATTCACTGCCTTTTACGGGCACGGGTTTTCTCCTCCCCGACTGGTCTGGTTCTCCGAGTTCCATTTTTATACATTCCACGGCATTCACGTTCCCTTTTCCGTCATCGATAAACCGTATGGGATTCGTGAGTAAAAGGAACTCTACGCCTTCTTCATGGGCATGGTGTATTTCCGCCTTTCTTGCCGGCATTTCCGCCTGTGAACGCCGGTATATCAGGTAGACCTTTTCAGCTCCCAGCCGCAAGGCAACCCTCGCCGAATCCATTGCAACGTTCCCGCCGCCGAATACCGCGACGTTCTTTCCCCTCTTGATGGGCGTGTCATATTCAGGGAAAAGATACGCCTTCATGAGATTAGCCCTCGTCAGGAATTCATTGGCTGAATAAATGCCGTTGAGATTTTCTCCGGGGATCCCGAGAAACATCGGCAAGCCCGCGCCGGTAGCAATGAAACACGCATCATATCCGTGCTCATTGAAGAGTTCATCAATGGTGTGGAGTTTCCCGATTACCGCATTCACGATAACCTCGACCCCCATCTTTTCTATGTATGCAACTTCTTTTTCAACGATCGCCTTCGGGAGCCTGAATTCGGGGATGCCGTAAATCAATACCCCGCCTGGCTTATGCAAGGCCTCGAACAGAGTAACCTGATGCCCTGATTTGATGAGGTCGGCTGCGCAGCTTAACCCTGCAGGGCCGGAACCGATTATCGCCACTTTCCTTCCTGTCGGTTTCGATTTTTCGGGAATCTGTACTTCGCCTCTGTCCCGCTCATAATCAGCAACGAATTTTTCCAGGTTGCCTATCGCGACAGGGTCGCCTTTTTTTCCGAGAATGCACATTGATTCGCACTGTATCTCCTGCGGACAGACCCTTCCGCAGACAGCAGGCAGCGCGTTGTCTTCTTTTATTTTCCAGGCTGCCTCAATGAATTTTCCCTCTCTGATGAGTTTGATGAAAGAGGGGATATCAATTGCCACAGGGCAGCCGCTCCTGCACGCAGGCTTTAAACATGACAGGCATCGTGACGCTTCTGCCACAGCTTCTTCAGGGGTATAACCGTATGGGACCTCCATGAAATTCTTTGCCCTTACCAGGGGATTCTGCTCCCTCATCGGCACCCTGTTTTGGGGTTTTTTCTCTTCTTTTTTCTCTTCCATATCTATTGAACCCCCGTTTTTTTCTTGTACTGCTCGAAGGCTATCTTCTCTTCATCGATGTACATTCTCTGCCGTGCCATGAGCAGATTGAAATCCACTTTGTGTCCGTTGAATTCAGGGCCGTCAACACATGCAAATTTTGTCTCGCCTCCGACTTCCACTCTGCAGGCGCCGCACATGCCTGTCGCGTCCACCATGATCGAATTCAGACTGACGATGGTTTTTACCGCGTGTTTTTCCGTTGTCGCACAGACAAATTTCATCATGATCGCCGGACCGATGGCGTATACGAGCTCAATATCTTTTCCTTCCCGAATGAGTTCATCCAGCGGAACGGTCACGACTGCCTTTCTCCCGTGGGAGCCGTCATCTGTCACAATGATCAACTCGTCTGATACGCTGCGCATTTTATCTTCCCAGAAGATGAGGTCTTTCGTCCTCGCGCCGATAATCGAGATTACTGTATTCCCTGCTTCTTTCAATGCGCGCGCTATCGGGTATACCGGGGCGATGCCGACACCGCCGCCGACACAGACGACCTTCCCGAACTGTTCAATATGGGAAGGCATGCCGAGCGGGCCTGTCACATCGCTGAGAGAGTCGCCCTCTTTCAATGTCCCCAGATGGGATGTTGTCTTTCCCATCTTTTGAAAGACGGCGGTTATCGTTCCCCTTTCCCTGTCAAAGTCCGCGATGGTCAGAGGGATTCTTTCGCCCTGCTCATGGATCTTTACCACAAAGAAATTGCCGGCCTTCGCTTTTTTTGCAATCTGCGGCGCCTCGATTTCAAAGAGGATGACCAGGTCGGACAGTTCCGTCTTCTTTACAATGGTGAACATACACAGCTCCTTCCTTTATTAAGAACGCGATAACAATGAAACGATGATGCAGATGCAGTGAAAAAGATATGTCCTGATGCCGGAGAGAGGCTTTGAAACATGGTTTGCGGGTGGGAATGCATTTCTGCATGACCCGTCACGTTCGACACATTATTGAGCGACATTCGCAGCATTCAATTTTATTTATATGCTAATAAACAGCAGTCAATTTTTTTGCTTGACAAGAGTGAACGCTTTTAAGTATAACATAACCGCTTATGCCGGGAACGTATTTACCAACAGAGTATTTGCCAGTTCTTATCTTCATCCTTATCGCAACGGCCTTCGGCCTTGGCGCCCTTCTTATCGGCATGATCTTCAGACCTAAAAAACCCTATTTTGAGAAGCTTATGCCCTATGAATCAGGCATTACGCCGCAGGGGGAACCGCGCTACAGATTTACGATCCGGTTCTACATTATCGCGATGCTCTTCGTCGTGTTCGATGTTGAAGCGATCTTTCTTTATCCGTGGGCGATTGTTTTCGACAAGATCGGTATGTATGCATTTATAGAAATGGTTCTGTTCATCGCAATACTGTTAGTCGGATATATCTATGCCTGGAAAAAAGAGGCATTCGAGTGGGATTAAATTAAGGACAGGGGGCGGATGAGATGATCGATACATCAACAATGGGGCTGATTCAGGTTGAAGAAGATGTAAAAATACTGCCTCCGAATATCATCATCACCACCTTTGACAAAATAATCAACTGGGGAAGATTATCCTCCCTATGGCCTACGACGTTCGGACTTGCCTGCTGTGCAATTGAGATGATGGCCACTGGCGCATCACATTACGACTTCGACAGGTTTGGAATCATCTTCAGAGGTTCACCGCGGCAGGCGGACTGTGTGATCGTTGCCGGTACTGTCACGAAAAAGATGGCGCCTGTGGTAAGAAGGGTGTATGACCAGATTCCGGAACCGAGATATGTGGTGGCAATGGGAAGCTGCGCCTGCACCGGCGGTATGTTCAAGACATACAGCACTGTTCAGGGATGTGATTCCTTCCTCCCTGTCGATGTGTACATTCCGGGATGTCCTCCAAGACCCGAGACATTACTCGAAGGTATGATGATGCTCCAGGAAAAGATCAGAAATGAACAGGCAAGGTGGAGCCCATGGCGGTAACAGAAGTAAGAATCTCATTACACGCTGCAGGAATCGCACCAAAAGAGATTGCGGAAAAGATAAAAGAAAAATTTCCCGATCAGGTTGTTGATGTTGCTGAGTTCAGAGACCAGGTCTCAGTTATCGTAAAAAGGGACCAGATAGTCGCGATGCTCAGATACCTGCACGACGATCCTCTTTTAAGCTTTGATCATCTTCAGGACCTTACCGCAGTCGATTACCTTAATAAGAAAGATGTAAGGTTCGAAGTCGTCTATAATCTTTATTCAATACGCTTCAGACATAACATCCGGATCAGGGCCCAGGTCCCTGACAATGACCCGAAGATCAGTTCTGTGGTGCCGATATGGGCCGGAGCTAACTGGCATGAAAGGGAATGTTTCGATATGTTCGGAATTGTATTCTCCGGACACCCGGACTTGAGAAGGATTCTGATGCCGGAGGACTGGGAAGGCTACCCGTTAAGGAAGGATTATCCGCTGAAAGGTTTCGAATTCGAAAAAGACTGGCCCGGCTTTACAGAAGTCATCAAGCGGTCGAAAGAATTGCGCGAATTCGAGTGGGAAGGATAAAATGGAACCGGCAGAGAAGATATTCGAGACAAGAGAACTCAACGTCAATATGGGGCCGCAGCATCCCGCTACGCACGGTGTGTTACGGCTGGTGCTCGATATCGACGGTGAGACTATTGTCAACGTCACACCGCATGTAGGATATCTTCACAGAGGGATTGAGAAGCTCGGTGAGAGCTTGAGTTATTTCCAGGGCCTGCCCCTTACCGACAGAATGGATTATGTCTCCGCGATGTCGAATAACATCGGCTATTGCGTGGCAGTCGAAAAGCTTTACGGGATAGAGGCCCCTGAGAGGGCAAAATTTATCAGAACAATTGTCGGAGAAGTATCGAGGATTTCCAACCATCTGCTCTGGCTTGCAACCCATGCTCTCGACATCGGCGCAATGACCGTATTCCTCTACTGCTTCAGAGAGAGGGAATGGCTGCTCGATCTCTTCGAAATGATCTCGGGAGCGCGGCTTACCGTTACCTATCCGAGGATCGGCGGCGTAAGGAATGACGTCTCCCAGGAATTTCTCGACAGTCTCTGGAAATTCACGGATGAATTCCCTTCGAGGATTCTGGAGTACGAAACCCTTATCGATCAGAACAGGATCTGGCTCCTGAGGACGAAGGGCATCGGTGTCATCTCTGCAGAAGAAGCGGTAAGCTGGGGAATGACAGGACCAACCCTGAGAGGTTCGGGTGTTTCTTACGATATAAGAAAGCATATGCCGTACGATGCTTACGATAAAGTAGAATTCGAAGTGCCGATTGGAACCGAAGGCGACACGTACGACAGATACCGCTGCAGAATGCTCGAAATGAGGCAGTCGAATAATATTATCAGGCAGTTAATCGAAAAATTGCCGCCTGGGCCTGTTATGGCTGAAGATCCAAAATTCACCATGCCGCCAAAAGACAAGATGTATCCAATAACCCATCCCGAGAAAGACCTTGCATATTTTATTCTTGAAAAAGCCTGCAAAGGTTGTGGGATGTGTCTGAGGGCATGTCCGGCAAAGGCAATCACCGGAGAAAAGAAGGCCCCGCACAAAATAAACCAGGCGTTATGTGTGAACTGCGCATCCTGTTTGGTGACCTGCAAGTTTAAATCCGTCACTGTTGTGGCCGGCGGCAAGGGATTAAGCGAAGAAAAGCTTGCAGAACTTGCAGTAGCGCCTGATCAATTACCGGAAGATATCAAACAGGCACAACAGTACCTTACCAGGCAGTTCGAATTTGTAAAGAAAGGGCCGAAAGTCCCCGAAGGAGAAATTTACGTCGCAACCGAGGTGCCGAAAGGCGAACTCGGTTTTTATTTTGTAAGCGACGGATCGGCAAAGCCTTCCAGGATGAGGGTAAGAGCCCCTTCCTTTATCCATGCAGGATGTTTACCGAGGCTGTGCGAAGGGCATTTGATTGCAGACGTTATCTCAGTCATCGGTACGATCGATATCGTGCTGGGAGAGTGTGACAGATGAACATAGCGGATATTATTACCCCTGCGCAGGTTGATGCGCTCATCCAATTCGGGATAACCTTGGTGATAATCATTGCAAAAATTGTCGTCGTGCTTGCGATTGGGTTGCTCCATGTTGCATACGCAACGTGGTTTGAGCGCAAAGTTATCGGGCACATGCAGGTGAGGCTTGGCCCCATGAGGGTCGGTTATCACGGTCTTCTTCAGCCCTTTGCCGACGGCATAAAGCTGTTCTTCAAGGAAGATATTATCCCGGCAAAAGCTGACAAGGCCATGTTTTATCTCGCCCCTGTTATTTTCATGGCGGCATCCATGGTGAACCTGTCGGTGATTCCCTATTCGCGGAATTTTGTCATTGCCGACATTAATATCGGGCTCTTGTTTATTTTCGCGTTTGCCGGCATCGGTGTATATGGGATTTTCATCTCAGGATGGGCATCGAACTCAAAATATGCATTTCTGGGAGGACTGAGGTCATCGGCACAGGTCATCAGCTATGAGATTGCGATGGGACTCAGCCTTGTCGGTGTAATGATGATGGCAGGTTCCCTGAAGATTTCGGATATCGTGAAGGCCCAGGAAGCGTCCGTCTTCGGAATGTATGCGATTCCCCAGTTTGTGGCCTTTATCGTATTTTCGATTTCAGCGTTAGCGGAAACAAACAGGACACCGTTCGACATGCCTGAGGCTGAAAGCGAACTGGTTGCCGGCTACTTTACCGAATACAGCAGCTTCAGATTTGCCCTGTTCTTCCTGGGGGAATATATCGCAATGATTATCATGGCTTCAATCGCTTCCGTCTGTTTCCTCGGCGGATGGACATTGCCATGGTATATCACGAACTATGTGCCGTTTATAAACTATGTCCCGGGATTCGTATGGTTTCTCATGAAGGTCTACGCATTCATATTCTTCTATTACTGGATCAGGGCAACAGTGCCGAGATACCGGTACGACCAGCTCATGAAGATCGGATGGAAGATACTCATCCCGGTGGCATTGGCGAATATTGTAGTAACAGGTCTCATAAAAATTATCATCACCACATTAAAGGGAGCATAGCGTGACGGTCAGGGAAATTATAAAAAGGTTTACCTTCATAGAAATATTCCAGGGCATGGCCCTTACCCTGAGGAAAATGTTCTCGCATGCGGTCACGATCCAGTATCCGAAGGAAAGACGGCCTATCGCGCCGGGGTTCAGGGGCCAGCATGCCCTTGCAAAGGACCGTTCCGGACACGCGAAATGTGTCGGATGCGGGCTCTGTGTTACGATCTGCCCGTCGCAGTGTATACGCGTTCAGAGGGATAAAGGCCAGGTTGTCGGCTATGAGATAGAAGTGTTGCGTTGTATCTACTGCGGATTTTGCGTAGAAGCATGTCCGTATGGCGCTATTGTGCTTACAGAGAATTATGAATATTCCGTGTATAAGAAGGAAGACCTGCTGCTGAAAAAAGACAGGCTCCTCTCAAGTTGGGATAAATACATGCCCGGGAAAAAGGGAGAAGACTATTTCAATAAATTCTGGAGGCCGATGTCGGAAGATTTCGGGACACCTCCGGGCCAGTCCGGGTATAAAGGGAAAAAGCAATGATTCAACAGGCATTCTTCATATATTTTGCATGTGCGATCACCATTCTGTCACTCCTTGTGGTCACAAGGAAGAACCCTGTCCACAGCGTTCTCTGGATGTTGCTGCTTTTTTTCCATATCGCGAGTCTTTATCTTTTTCTGAACGCCGAGTTTATGGCGGCGATACAGATTATTGTCTATGCAGGGGGTATCCTCGTTCTTTTTCTCTTCGCCGTACTACTTGTAAATATTAAGGACGAAGTCAAGATCGGTAAATATATCGGCGCGGCGCCGACAGGCCTTACCTTTGCTGTTGGGCTCCTGGTTGTTGTCATCATGTCGGTCAGATCATTCGTCGCCGCACCGCCGGGGATATACTCTATCGATTTTATAAAAGATGCAACGCATACAAAAGCATTGGGGATGATCTTGTATACGGAATTCCTCTATCCTTTTGAAATTGCGTCACTGATCCTTCTCGTTGCGATCATCGGCGCGATAGTCCTTGCAAAAAGGAGGCTGAAAGGATAATGGTTCCTTTACACTGGTATATGGTGCTCAGCATGGTTGTCTTTGCGATCGGAGTTTTCGGCTTTCTTGCGAGGAAGAATATCATCATCATGTTTATGTCCATAGAACTGATGCTGAATGCGGTCAACATTAATCTGATATCCCTCAGCCACTATATCCAGGATTTGAGGGGACAGATACTCGCTTTTTTTGTGATCGCTGTCGCTGCTGCAGAAGCGGCAATAGGACTTGCGATAGTGATCGCCTTATTCAGAAATAAAGCCACGGCGCATGTGGATGAAATAAAAGAGATGCAGGGATAACCGCGTGAGAAGGATAACGTCAAAAGTTGAGCGTTTTTATGAGGATAAGGATTAGGATATGAAATACTATCTGTTGATACCGCTTCTGCCGCTTTTGGCATTTATTATTAACATACTGCTCGGGAAAGAGGTCTTGAGAGACAAGGCCCACTGGCCTTCGGTCCTCGCGGTGGTCGGTTCCTGGCTGGTGACCATGTCGATCCTGCCGGATATTATCGCAGGGAAAGTCATCAATGAGGACCTCTACTCATGGATCGTTTCAGGTACCTTTAATGCCTCGGTTGGATTTCTCATCGACCCTCTCACCGCTGTCATGTTGGTTGTCGTCACGACCTGCGCGTCATTGATCCATATTTATGCGGTCGGGTATATGCACGGCGACGACGGCTATTACCGGTTTTTTGCTTACCTCAGTCTCTTCACCTTCTGCATGCTTATGCTTATCATGGGCAATAACTTCCTGCAGCTCTATTTCGGGTGGGAAGGCGTCGGCCTCTGCTCCTACTTCCTCATCGGATACTATTTCAATAAGAAATCAGCTGCTGATGCAGGGAAAAAGGCGTTTATCGTAAACCGGTTCGGAGACTTTGGGTTCGGTATCGGCGTATTTATGATATTCCTCACCTTTGGGACTCTTCATTACGCGCCTGTATTTGCAAATGCAGCAGGAATCGCGGGCAAGACGGTAAATTTCCTGGGATGGAACGTTGATCTGCCGACGCTGATTGCGCTGCTTCTTTTCTGCGGGGCCGTTGGAAAATCCGCGCAGTTACCGCTCCATGTCTGGCTGCCGGATGCCATGGAAGGTCCTACACCGGTCAGCGCCCTCATCCACGCTGCAACAATGGTTACCGCAGGGGTGTTCCTGGTCGCGCGGTGTAATCCAATCTTCAACCTTTCCGAATTCGCAATGAGTACCGTAGCGATTGTCGGCGCTACTACATCGCTGTTCGCCGCCACGATCGCCATCACCCAGAATGATATAAAAAGGATTATCGCGTACTCAACATGCAGTCATCTCGGCCTGATGTTTCTCGCGTGCGGAGTAGGGGCATACGCTGCAGGTATATTTCATTTGTATACCCATGCATTTTTCAAGGCCCTGCTCTTTCTTGCCGCCGGAAGCGTTATCCATGCAGTACATACCAATGATATTCAGGAGATGGGAGGGCTGAAAAAATACCTGCCGATTACCTACGCGGTATTCGTAATTGCAGCATTGAGCGCAGGTGGTGTCCCGGGTTTTTCAGGGTTTTTCAGCAAGGATGAGATTATCTGGTCTGCCTATGCGTCGCATTCCCCGGTAGGAAAACTGGTATGGGCGATGGGGACCGCGGTCGCGTTCTTCACGCCGCTCTATACATTCAGGCTTATATTTCTGACATTCCACGGGACATTCCGGGGAGGTCATCATGGGGAGGCACACGGGCACGACTCTCATCATGGCGAACATCATATCCATGAATCGCCGAAGGTTATGACAATTCCTTTGATGCTCCTGGCAGTCGGTGCGGTCGCAGCAGGATGGGTCGGAATTCCTCCGATACTTGGCGGCGGGGCGCATTTTGCAGAATTCCTGAAACCTGTTGTTGGACATCCTGAATTCCACGGGACCCATGCAGAAGAGTGGAGTGTAATGGCTTTATCGACGACCATCGCCCTCTGCGGCATCGGACTCGCTGCATTCCTCTATCTCCGGAAAACAGATCTGCCTGAGAAGATCGCGAAGACATTTAGCGGAATATATACCATTCTTTACAATAAATATTACATCGATGAGCTCTACAACTATACCATCGTAAAGCCCACACTTTGGATTGCGAACAAAGTCGTTCTCGCAATCACCGATACAAAGATCATTGAAGGCGTTGTCAACGGTGTGCCAGGCTCGATCGGCTGGTTCAGCGAAAAGTTGAGGAAAGTGCAGACCGGTCTCGCACAGCATTACGGAATCTTCATGGCTGCGGGTGCGGTTTTTATCGTCGCACTGGTGCTATTGTTACGGTAGGAGAACTATGGAACAGGTAATGATGAATCAGTTGAATTATCCGATCTTGAGCACGGTCATATTCGCGCCTGTTTTCGGTGCCCTTCTCATTTTATTGCTGACGAGGAGGTCATGGGAGGCTGCCGCCAAATGGATCGCCCTCGGGACCAGTATTGCTACCTTTTTCCTGTCGCTTCCGTTATTCATGAATTTTGATAAAACAACATACAAAATGCAGTTCGCAGAAAAACACACATGGATATCGGACTGGAACGTCAACTACTTCCTCGGCGTCGACGGCATCAGCGTCCTCTTCGTTCTCCTGTCGACCTTAACGGCTATCCTCTGTGTGCTTATATCGTGGAACTCCATAAAGACAAAGGTAAAAGAATTCTATGTAGCCATACTACTTACGACATCGTTCATGATCGGTGTTTTCTGCTCTCTTGATTTCTTCCTCTTCTATATCTTCTGGGAGGCGATGCTCATACCGATGTTCCTCATTATCGGGGTATGGGGAGGGCCGAACAGAATATACGCAGCCATCAAGTTCTTCCTTTATACACTGGTCGGAAGCTTACTGATGCTTGTCGGAATCATCGTTCTCTACTTCTACGCAGGTAAGACCTTTAATATCCTTGATTTAATGACAAGGACATATCCATATACTATGCAGCTGTGGCTCTTCTGGGCATTCTTTGCGGCCTTTGCCGTGAAAGTCCCGATGTGGCCGGTACATACATGGCTTCCGGATGCCCATACAGAAGCGCCTACCGCAGGAAGCGTCATCCTTGCAGCAGTTCTCATTAAGATGGGGGCATATGGTTTCCTGAGATTTTCATTGCCGCTCTTACCCGAGGCTTCAAAGGCGATGACCCCGGTCATGATGACACTCTCGGTCATTGGCATTATCTATGGCGCTGTCATATGCCTTGCGCAGACGGATTTGAAGAGACTTATCGCATATAGTTCTGTGAGCCATATGGGATTCGTCACACTCGGTATTTTCGCCCTCAACAGCCAGGGACTCGAAGGCGGTATCCTTCAGATGCTCAACCATGGTGTTGTGACAGGAGCCCTCTTCTTGTCGGTCGGAATCGTGTATGACAGGACCCATACGAGGAAGATTGCCGACTACGGCGGTCTCGCATCGACCATGCCGATCTATGCAGCCTTCTTCATGGTCTTTACGCTTGCTTCGATAGGCCTTCCTGCAACGAACGGGTTTATCGGCGAATTCCTCATCCTCCTCGGCGGGTTTACCGCTAATAAGCTTGCCGGTGTGCTGGCGAGCACAGGGATAATCATCGGCGCCTGGTACATGCTCTGGCTCTATCAGAGGATCTTTTTCATGGATATCAATCAAAAAGTTATTGGGCTGCCCGATCTGGATATCAGGGAAAGCCTTACACTTATCCCCATGCTCCTGCTTGTCTTCTGGATAGGAGTTTACCCGAATTCTTTCCTCGGATTCATGCATGCGTCGGTTCAGCACCTTATAGAAAGACTGAACACAGGCGGCATGCAGGAAGCGAGTGTAGCAAAAACGATTATGGAGGTAGTCAGATGAATTTCCAGTTTCCCGACCTCACTCCCATGATGCCCGAACTGGTGATGACCGCACTGGCATTAGCTGTCCTCCTCCTTGACCTTGTGATAAAGAAAAAGGAAGTTCTCGCCCTGATCAGCATGGCCGGCGTTGCTTTTGCGTCATTAACACTCTTCGCACCTCCGGGTATGACGTTCGGGACAATGTATATTGCCGACGGCTACAGCACGTTTTTCAAGATTATCTTTTTTATTAATGTCATTTTGACGGTATTAATATCGATAAAATATATCGCAATTGAACGGGTGAACAACGGAGAATATTACAGTCTTATCCTTTTTTCGACGATCGGCATGATGATTATGGCCTCCGCCGGAGACCTTATTGTTCTTTATCTCGGGCTTGAGCTTATGGCCCTGAGTACGTATATCCTCGCAGGGTTCATCAGACACGATATAAAATCAAATGAAGCAGCGCTGAAATATTTCCTGCTCGGCGCCTTTTCTTCGGCATTCCTGCTCTATGGCATATCGCTTATCTATGGCCTGACAGGCACGACTGACCTGAAGGCAATAGCAGCGTTTATCAGCGAGAGAGGGCTTACTGATAATTTCTCCCTCCTCCTTTCCGTCATATTCTTCATCGTTGCATTCGGATTCAAGATCGCCGCCGCTCCGTTCCATATGTGGGCGCCGGATGTCTATGAGGGTGCCCCGACTTCAATCACCGCGTTCATGTCGGTCGGCCCGAAAGCAGCTGGGTTTGCGGTGCTGGGAAGGGTCTTCATGGTCGCTTTTGTATCAGTGAAGGTTGACTGGGCCATGATACTGATTCCTCTGGCGATCCTCACAATGGCCATAGGGAATATCGTCGCGCTGTCACAGACGAATATCAAGAGGATGCTAGCTTATTCATCGATCGCCCATGCAGGCTATGCCCTTCTGGGTATTATCACCGCGAATAATGACGGATTGGCCAGTATGATGAACTATCTCATGATCTATGCATTCATGAACATCGGGGCATTTGCCGTTATCATCATGCTCAGAAGCGAAGGGTTCAAAGGCGACAACATCTCTGATTATGAAGGTCTCGCAAAGACCCATCCGCTGGCAGCATTGCTCATGCTTATTTTTATGTTCTCACTCACCGGCATTCCGCCAACTGCGGGATTTATCGGTAAGCTGTATATCTTCATGAGCGCGATCAATGCGGGCTATACCTGGCTCGTCGTTGTTGCCGTTATCTTCAGCGCAATATCTGCTTACTTCTATCTCAGAATCATCATGTATATGTATATGAGGGAACCGAAGACCACGGTTACTCTCACCACATCTTTTTCGAACGGAGTTGCCCTTGCGGTCACAGCCGTTGCCGTGCTCGTAATCGGCATCATGCCGGCACAACTCCTCGAACTCGCCAAAGCCGCGATCAAAGGGTTCTAAGAGTTCCCTCCCCTTATATATAGTCATACTGAACTTGTTTCAGACTCTCTTATGTTGGCACTTTGCTAAACCATGATTCACTGTAAGATGTTCTGCCCTGCCAGAAACCACTCATTCTGTGATAACATGATAATAAAAGAATGTTCTCCCGGAGGCAGTTTATGACTGGTTCATCATTTCCCCTGAATGAAACACTTCAAACAATCAACAATCGTCACAGCATCAGGACGTTCACGGACCGGGAAGTATCCGACGAACAGATAAAGGTTTTACTGCAGGCTGCGAATGAAGCGCCTTCCGCGCATAATCAGCAATCGTGGAAATTCATTGTTATAAGGAACCAGAAAAAAAATGAACTGGCGAATATGGTAACATCAAAATCCGCGGTGTTTGAAAAACCCGCCTCAGCACTTCTTCGCATGGCTACACGGAGCATCATGAGCGCACCGGTTGTTATTGCCGTGGCGAATACCGGGGGTCTGATCGAACACGGCACAGACCTTTTCAAGATCGAAAAAGATATGGCGCGGGATTTTTTTCGTACAATGGAGATACAAAGCTCCGCGGCTGCGGTGGAGAACCTGCTGCTGGCGGCGACATCCCTCGGCCTTTCAACCGTCTGGCTCGGGATTCTCTTTCTGATAAAGGATGAGGTGCTTCAGTTTCTGGGTGAGCCAAAGGGAGAATTCATGGCAGTGGTTCCGGTTGGCTATTCCGCCAAATCCGGCACCGGTCCGCAAAAACAGCCGTTCGAAGTGAAGGTCAGATATCTGGATTAAGAGAGATCGTTACTCAAAATCGTCGCCCCTTGCCGATATCACCATTGCCGCTGTCTCCTTATCCTCCCTGCGCACCAATATCTTGATCTCGCCCATCTTGCCGATATTGACGGGGTAGGGACTCACTTTTGAGGACCTGAGAACAACAGGGATTCCCCCGCTTTCCAGGAGGTCCTTGATCATCTCCGCCTCGAGGGTATCGTCGGTTATAAGAAGCTCAATCCAGTCAGGCACTATTTCGTCAACCAGGCCACTGTTTTTGCGTTGAGCTTCATTACAACAGCAGTCACAAGCCGTACCGCATGATCGTAATCATCCCGGTGGATAATCCCGGCGTGGCTGTGGATGTGCCGGGTCGGCACCCCGATGACCAGATTCGGAACACCCCGGCGGTGTAAATGTATCGCGCCTGAATCGGTTCCCCCCCGTTCGAGCATGTCGAACTGGTAGGGTATCTTCAGCTCTTCCGCTGTATCGATGCAAAGGTCCCTGAGCCTCAGATTTGGGATCATCGAGCCGTCGCGGAGGATTATCGTCGGCCCTTTCCCGAGCTTCCCCTGGGCATCTTCCTTCTTGACGTCAGGTACGTCTCCTGCAACGCTTATCTCCAT
>Ga0209254_10003394_pt1 | contig 14534 bp, 9 predicted proteins | sample FrelakmetDIP11DI_FD_187148 | JGI IMG/M metagenome (GOLD analysis project Ga0209254, IMG submission 187148) | Freshwater lake sediment microbial communities from the University of Notre Dame, USA, for methane emissions studies - DIP11 DI (SPAdes)... | ecosystem: Environmental > Aquatic >...
GTCGCCGTAGGCCGTCATCGCCCACGAGTTGATGAACGCGTCGCCGCCGAAGAACCAGCCGAACCCCGGCCGCTCGCTCGTGCCCGACGGCCCCAGGCCAGCGAGGAGCCCGCACCCGAGGTGGGGGTTGCAGACAAACCCCTTGTCGAGCGCGACCTTGCCCCACTCGAACGCGAGATCGAGGCGATCGTCCGGGCTGTCGATGCTCGTCATCTCCTCGCGAAGCCGCCGGTAGTGCGCCGCCGACTCGCGGTACATCGCCTCGCTCGACCCGAGCAGCCTCTGGTAGGTCGCCTTCGCGCCCGCGAGCCCTTCGAGGCTCGCCGAGATGACAATCGGCACGAGACCGCGCGCGGCGGTCTCGGGCGTAATCGCGATGGTGAACTGCGACGGCGCGTCGGGCAGATTGTGGGCCGGCTGCTCGGGCGGATCGATCCCGAACGGCGACCCGATCATCGCCGCGTGCTTGCCGCTGGCCTCCCCGAGCACGTACGCCTTCTGGCCCGCGTCCCAGTAGCTGTACTGGCCGCCGAGCGCCGCCGGCCACATCGGCTTCAGGTCCGGCCGGAACTTCACCACCACCTGCAGCGGCTGCGACGTCGTGACGTCGAGCAGGACAATGGCGCCCTGGTCGTCGAGCGGCACGAGCCACACCGCGTCGACGGTGAACGCCGCGTGCGCGAACCGCACGGCGCTCGCCTCCGGCCGCACGTCCACGTCGGCGGCGAGATTCGCGCCCGGGATCGGCTCGGCGTAGTCCGGCGTGCCGAACGACAGGCGGAAGTCGTGCAGGACCTTCAGCGGATAGACCCACGCCTCGAAACTGCCGTCCTCGCGTCCGAGCAGCGCCGCCCTGCGCCCCGACGCCTCCATGTAGCGCTCGGGCCGTGCCGGGCCGCGAAGCGCGATCGGGTTCGGGTCGCGGGCGAATCGGCGCACGACGGCCGGTGCCGCCGGGGCTTGCGACGGCAGGCCAGCGTCGAGTCCGGTCCCGGTCGCCGCAAGCAGCGCGGCAATCACGGCGGAGAGCGCGCCTCGGCGCAGGGTGCGGCGGGTCATGGCAGGGCCTCCACGGGCGGCACGGCCGGGGGCCTCCCGGCATGCAGGCCGTTGCGCCGGGATTGTAGCAGAGGGGCCTGGGGCCGTTACGTTTGCAAAAACTTGACAAAAACTATTCATTGTGAAATCATACCCCGTGAGCAACGTCACCCTCGTCACCGGCGCGACCGGATACATCGGCGGGCGTCTGCTGACGGAGCTCGAACGCCTCGGCCGCCCGGTGCGGGCGCTTGCGCGCAATCCGGAGTCGTTGCGGCCCAGGGTCGCGCCGGCAACCGAGGTCGTCCGCGGCGACGTGCTCGATCGCGCGTCGCTTGGCGGCGCGCTGGCGGGAGTCGGGACGGCCTGTTACCTGGTTCATTCGATGGGCGCCTCCTCCGACTTCGCCGACCTGGACCGCGAGGCGGCCCGGAACTTCGGCGAGGCGGCCCGCGAGGCGGGCGTCCGGCGCATCGTGTATGTCGGCGGTCTGGGCGATGCAGGTGACGACTTATCCGCGCACCTGCGCAGCCGCCACGAAACCGGCGACGTGCTGCGCGAGAGCGGCGTCGAGGTGATCGAGTTCCGCGCGTCGATCGTCATCGGCTCGGGCAGCCTCAGCTACGAGATGGTGCGCGCGCTGACCGAGCGCCTTCCCGTGATGATCTGCCCGCGATGGGTGGCCATCAAGGCGCAGCCCATCGCGATTGAGGACCTGCTGGCCTATCTCGTGGCCGCACTCGGCCTGCCCGCCGGGCCTTCGGAGATCTACGAGATTGGCGGACCTGACGTGGTGTCCTACGGCGACATCATGCGCGAGTACGCGCGTCAGCGCGGCCTTCGGCGGATGATGATCCCGGTGCCGCTCCTCACGCCGCACCTGTCGAGCCTGTGGCTGGCGCTGGTCACGCCTCTCTACGCCCGCGTCGGCCGCAAGCTCATCTCCAGCATCCGCAACGCGACCGTCGTGCGCGACGGCCGGGCGCTGGACGTCTTTGCGATCCGCCCCCGCGGGCTGCGCGAGTCGATCGCGCGCGCCATCGCCTCGGCGGACAGTCCGGCGGGCGCGAACCGGTGGTCCGACTCCAGGTCCGCCGGCGTGGCGGCGCCGGCTGTCGCGGACGCGTCTGCGCCGGCGCTCATGGATGTGCGCGAGACCGTCGTGACGGCGTCGCCCTCCGAGGCATTCGCGCCCATCCGGCGCATCGGCGGCGAGTCCGGGTGGTATTGCGGCGGGCTGTGGCGGATGCGAGGCTGGGTGGATCTTGCGGCGGGCGGCGTCGGCATGCGCCGCGGGCGGCGCGATCCGGAGACGTGCGTCGCGGGCGACCCGATCGACTTCTGGAGGGTGGCGGCGTACGAGCCCGATCACCTGCTTCGTCTCGAGGCGGAGATGAAGGTGCCGGGCCGCGCATGGCTGGAATTCTCGGTCGATCCCGTGACCGAGACGACGACGCGCATCCGGCAGGTCGCGCGGTTCGAGCCGTCGGGGCTGCTCGGGCGCCTCTACTGGTACGCGCTGTTCCCCGCGCACGCGATCATCTTCTCGGGGATGCTGCGCCGCATTGGAACCCTCGCGACCGACCCGCGCGTCATACCAGTGCCCGGACGCACATGAGTGCAGATGGTTCCTGTCGGCATGATGCTGCGCCCCCATGCCGGCAAGGCTCCTTGGAGAGCCGAACAGAGTCGTGGGTGCTTGAAGGAGCTTCGGACCATGCGTAAGTTGTTTGCCTCCGCTCTCGTCGTCGCACTCGTCGCCACCAGCGCCGCCGGCCTCCGCGCCAGCGAGCCCCAGGCGAAGGACATCGTCGACACGGCCGTCGCGGCCGGCAATTTCAAGACCCTGGCCAAGGCGCTCGACGCCGCCGGGCTCATCCCGACCCTGAAGGGCGCGGGCCCGTTCACCGTGTTTGCGCCGACCGACGAGGCGTTCGCCAAGCTGCCGGCGGGCACGCTCGACGCGCTGCTCAAGGACAAGGCGAAGCTGACCGCGATCCTCACGTATCACGTCGTGGCCGGCAAGGTCATGGCGGCTGACGTGATGAAGCTGAAGGAAGCCAAGACCGTTCAGGGCCAGTCGGTCAAGATCGACACCACCTCCGGCGTCAAGGTCAACGGCGCGAACGTCATCAAGGCCGACATCGTGGCTTCGAACGGCGTCATCCACGTGATCGACTCCGTGCTCCTCCCGAAGTAGTCGCACGCGGGCTTCAGCCCGCGTGACTGGAGCAAGCCCCTCTTGGGGCGGCCTGGCGCGGTGCGGTCCCTCGATTGGGCCGGCCGCGCCATGTTCTTTTGATTCGTACTGTGGAGCTTCCGTGGCATGATCCACCCGCAGATGCGCGAACGCACAGGCCCTCGGATGGCATCGGCCGCCGGCAAGCTCTCCATCGGATCGCTGGCCAAGGCCACCGGCGTGCCCATCGAAACGCTCAGGACGTGGGAGCAGCGGTACGGGTTCCCGCTGGCCGAGCGGAAGCCCTCGGGGCACCGCGTCTACGCGCTGTCGAATGTCTCCCGGCTGCGGCGGATCGCCGACGCCATCGCGCGCGGCCACCGCGCCGGCGCCGTGGTGGGCGCGACCGACGCGGAGCTTGATCGGCTCCTGTCGGCAACGGCCGCGCCGTCTGCGGCCGCCGCGCTGCCCCTGAACCCCTCCAAGGCTTCCACTGATGCACTCGTCGAGGCCGTCCTCGCGTTCGACGCCGAGAAGCTGACCGCGGCACTCTGGTCCGACTGGGGGCAGCTCGGGCCGATCGGGTTCCTGCAGCAGACGGTGGCGCCGCTTGTCGAACGCGTCGGGCTCGAGTGGGAAACGGGCCGGATGGAAATCCGGCACGAGCATTTCCTCTCGGAGCGCCTCGGCGACGTCATGCGCGCCATCAGGCTGCCGCTCGACTTGACCTCTCCGGGGCCGACCGCCGTCTGCGCGACCCTGCCGGGCGAGAGCCATGAGTTGGGGCTGCAGATGGTCGCCTTGCTGCTCAGCTCGGCGGGGCTCCGCGTGCTGTATCTGGGGACAGGGCTTCCGCCGGCCGAACTCGGGCGCCTCGCTCGCGAACTCGGCGCGCGGGCCGTGGCGGTCAGCGTGTCGGCGGCGGCCGACGGCGCGGCGGCGGCTCGGCAGCTGACCGCTCTCCGGGAGGCGCTGCCGCGCCCCGTGCAACTGCTTGTCGGAGGCCGCGGCGCTCCGTCCGGGCAGAGCGGCATCGTGACGGTGGACGACTTCGCCGCGCTGGATCGCTGGGCCCGCAGTTTGCGCGCGTAGACCCGGTGGTCCCGACCCGGGCCTGCGGCCTGAGGGTAACGCCTCATGAATTCTGTCAGTGACCTGGCATCGACTCCGCGCGTGACGGTTCGACGGCCGGGTCCCCCCGACCCCGGCGGCCGGGCCGTCGTCTACTGGATGCAACGCGCCCAGCGCGCGTCGGACAATCCCGCCCTCGACACGGCCATTCACGCGGCGAACGCGCTCGGGCTGCCTGCCGTGGCGTTCTTCGGTCTGACGCCGGCCTACCCGAACGCGAACCGGCGTCACTATGCCTTCCTCGCCGACGGCCTGCCGGACATCGCCAGGGCCCTCGCGGCGCGCGGCGTCGGCTTCGTGCTTCGCCGTCATCCCGATCATGACGTCGCGCGGTTCTGCCACGACGCGGGCGCGGCACTGGTCGTGGGTGACGAAAACCCGCTCCGCGAGCCGGAGCGGTGGCGGCAGGACGCGGCGGCGGCACTGCGCGTGCCGTTCTGGACCGTCGACGCCGACGTCATCGTGCCCTCGTCGCTGCTGGCCAAAGAGCAGTACGCCGCGCGGACGATCCGGCCTCGGCTGACGCCGCTCATCCCGCGGTTCCTCGAGGCGCAGCCGGAGCCGCGCGCCCGCCCGGCGTGGCCCGCCACCCCGGCGACGGCCGGACTGCCCGCGGTCGTTGAGACCGTGGCGGAGCTCGACGTGGACGACGCCGCCGGGAGGGTCGCGGCGTTCCGGGGAGGGCCGGCCGAGGCCCGGCGCGTGCTGGCGCGGTTCATCCGCGAGCGGCTCCGCGGATACGCCGACGGGCGCAATCACCCCGAACTGGACGCGACGAGCCAGCTCTCGCCCTATCTCCACTTCGGCCACATCGGGCCGCGCGAGGTCGCGCGTGCCGTGCGCGACGCCGACGCGCCGCGCGAGGACCGCGACGCCTTTCTCGAGGAGTTCATCGTCCGGCGCGAGCTCGCCGTCAACTTCGTGCGCTTCAACCCGCGGTACGACAGCCTCGATGGCTGCGAGCCGTGGGCGCGCCGCACGCTGGAGGCGCACGCGGCGGACCGGCGCGAGCCCTCCTACTCGCTCGCGCGCCTGGAGGCGGCCGACACCCACGATCCGCTCTGGAACGCCGCGCAGGCGCAGATGGTCGGCACCGGCTGGATGCACGGCTACGTGCGGATGTACTGGGCGAAGAAGATCCTCGAGTGGACGCGCGACCCGGCCGAGGCCTTCGCCCGCGCCGTCCTGCTGAACGATCGCTACGAGCTCGACGGGCGCGACCCGAACGGGTACACGGGGATCGCGTGGGGCATCGGCGGCAAACACGACCGCGCCTGGGGCCCCGAGCGCCCGGTATACGGGACCATCAGGTACATGTCGTTCGCGAGCACCTCGCGCAAGTTCGACAGCGCCCGCTACATCCGCCGCGTCGAAGAATCGACCGGGCGGACCATCAGGAGGGCCTGACACATGGCAGCCAGCGAACCGCTCCGCATCGGCATCTCGTCGTGCCTCCTGGGCCAGAACGTCCGCTTCGACGGGGGCCACAAGCGTGACGCCTTTCTGGTCGACACCTTCGGGGCGTTCGTCGAGTGGGTGCCGGTGTGCCCGGAAGTGGAGCTGGGCCTCGGGACGCCGCGCGAGTCGCTGCGGCTCGTGCGCAAGGGCGACCTCGTGCACATGGTGAACACGAAGAGCGGGCGCGACATCACGCCCGAGATGCGCCGATGGACCAGGGCGCGTGTCGAAGAACTCGCCGCCGAGCACCTCGCCGGTTACGTGCTGAAGAAGGACTCGCCCAGCTGCGGGATGGAGCGCGTCAAGGTGTACGGCGAGTCGGGCATGGCCGAGAAGAACGGGCGCGGGTTCTTTGCCGAGGCCCTGATGGACCGGTTCCCGAGGCTGCCGGTCGAGGAGGAAGGCCGGCTGTCCGATCCGCGGCTCCGCGACAACTTCGTCGAGCGCGTCTTCGCCTATGTCCGCCTGCGCGAGCTGTTCCGCGCCAGGTGGACCGCCGGCGATCTCGTCCGTTTTCACACCGCCCACAAGCTGGCGCTGCTGGCCCACTCTCCGGAGATGTACGCGGAACTCGGCCGGCTGGTGGCGCGCGCGAAGTCGCTCGACCGGGCGGGGCTCGAAACGAAGTACCGCGAGCTGTTCATGGACGCCCTGGCGAAGATGGCCACCGCGCGCAAGCACACCAACGTGCTGCAGCACATGGCGGGCTACTTCAAGGATCTGCTGGACGCCGATGAAAAGCAGGAACTGCTGGGCAGCATCGAGGACTACCGCCTCGGCCTCGTGCCGCTCATCGTGCCCCTCACCCTCCTCAAGCACCACGTCCGGCGCCACAAGGTGGAGTACCTGGCCGGGCAGGTGTATCTGGACCCGCACCCGAAGGAGTTGATGCTCCGGAATCACGTATAGGCAGGCCCGGGGCGCGGGATGGAGGCCGAGGCTTCAGCCTCGGCGAACCTCGCTACCGCCAGCTGAGCGAGAGCTCGATCACGCCCGTCGTCTTGACGCGCTCCTCGACGGCAGCCTCGTCGAAGACGGCCACGATGGAGCCCGCGAGGGTGAATCCTGTCGCCCCAGTGAACGCTCCCGACTCGAGGACGATGCGCAACTTGTCCAAGGCCTCATCCAGTCCGTCGAGGCCTTCGCCGCACGCCTCGAGTGCCTCGTGCGTGAGACGAGCGCCGTCGATCCCGACATCAGTCCACAGTGTCCAGGTCACGACGCCGTCAGATTCCGTGATGCGTGAATCGTAGGGAATTCCGCACGACGCCAGCACGCGGTCGAACATGCCGGCGAGGCTGTCGAACCGGGCGTCGACCATGGCCGCGTAGGGACGCCGGCTGCGAAGCCACCGCACGCGGACGTCCTGGCCGCCGAGGGCGAGCAGGCTGTCGACCACGCCAGTGTCGCCGCGGGAGATGCCGTCGACGTAGCCCGCCTCCTCGGAGAGCCGCGAGGCTTCGTCTTGTCCGTCCGAGCGGACGTTCTGCTCGAGGATGACCCAGTCGAACGAGCCGTCCTGGCGCAGATAGATGGTGCTGGTCGTGTCCTTCTGCAGGCATGCCGCGGAAATGAGTGCGGCGGCCATCGTGAGTGACAGTGCGGTGCGTCTCATGTTCGTATCTCCCTAGCCCCTAGCCCCTGTCTTGAAGGACGGCGCCGGTGCCCAGAACCGAACGCGGCCGCCCAGCCGGCGACCCGGTGCCGCCTCGCGGCCCCTTCTCCCGCCGCGGCGGCGGTGGTAACGTGGTGCCCCATGACCCGGCAGGAGAGCACCGTGCTGCTTCGGGAGGCCCGGCAGGGTTCCAGCGAAGCGCTCGGCGAGCTCTACGCCCGATACGGCGCCCGGCTGCTCGCGTTCATCCGGATGCGGCTGGGCCGGGACCTGCGCTCGGGTCTCGAGTCCCGCGACATCCTCCAGGCCACTCTGCTGAAATCGTTTCAGCGCCTCGAGCAGTTCGAGGGCGGCGATGGCACGGCGCTGATGGGGTGGCTGATGCGGATCGCGGAGAACGAGATCCGCGATCGGGTGGACTACGAACACCGGCAGCGGCGCGACGTGCGGGCAGCGGTCCCCATCGACGCCGGCGGCATGGAGATCGCGGCACGCGTTCGGTCGGCCCTCTCTGACGCCGTCGTCAACGAAGAAGCCGAGCGCCTCGGCGCCGCGCTCGAGCGCCTCGACCCCGACTACCGGGAGGTGATCGTCCTGCGCAAGCTGGAAGAACTGGGTTTCAAGGAGATTGGGGTGCGGTTGGCGCGCAGCGAGGACGCGTGCCGCATGCTGCTCGCGAGGGCGATGGTCGCCCTGACGCTTGAACTGAGGGCCGGGCGATGAGCGGCGGTGCGGAAGCCCTGTTCGCGCGGTGGGTGGAGCGGCACGTGATCACGGGCGAGGCGGCCGATCCCGCCGAACTCTGCGTCGATCGGGCCGACCTGCTGCCGGAGCTCACGGCGCTCATCGCGCGCTATCTCGACATCTCGGGATCGCTCGCGGGCCTGCCCTCAGCCGTCGGCCGGCCCGCGGTCCCGCCCGCAGCGCCGCTGCCGCAGTTCGAGGGGTTCCGCACGATCGAGCGCCTCGGTGCCGGCGGGATGGGGGAGGTCTACAAGCTCCACGACTTGAAGCTCGATCGCCTCGTGGCCGCGAAGATCATCCGGTGCGACCGCCGGCAGACAGTCGCGTTGGCCGAATTCCTCGCCGAAGCGCGTGCGATGGCCCTCTTCCAGGATCGTCGCATCGTGCAGATTCACGAACTGCGCGACCAGGCCGACCCGCCGGTACTCATCATGGAGTACGTCGAGGGGTTCGAGCTGGGCCGTCTGGCACCGTCGCTCGAGGTCAGCCAGCGCTCGCGGATCATGAAGGAGGTGTGTGAGGCCGTGCAGCACGCGCACGACGTCGGCGTGCAGCACCGCGACCTGAAGCCGTCGAACATCATGCTCGACGCCGAGTTGCGGCCGCGGCTCCTCGATTTCGGCTTGAGCTCGGGCGACCCCGCGCGCGGGCATTTCCGCGGGACGCCGCGCTACCTGGCGCCCGAGCAGCTCGACGCCTCGCAGCCGATCGACGCGCGCACCGACGTGTATGCCCTGGGCGCCGTCCTGTACGAGTTGCTGACCGGTGTTCCCCCGGTCGGCGGTGCCACCGAAGACGACGTGGTTGCCAACGTGCGAGCCGGCGCGATCCGCCTCCCGGTCGAGATTGCGCCCGGCGCGCCTGAGCCGCTTCAGGCGATCGCGCTGAAAGCCCTCGAAGCGAAGCCGCAGGACCGCTATCCGTCGGCGCGCGACATGGCGCTCGACCTCGCGCGCTATCTGGACGGCCGCGCGGTGACGGCCCGGCCGAGTCGCTACGCTACCGTGCTGACGGCGCGCATCCGCCCGCACCTCGACCAGGTTGACGACTGGCTTCGCCTCAGGCTGATCCACCCGCACGAGGCGGGCCGGATCCGGACGGCCTACCGCGCCCTTGACCGGCGAGACGATGATTGGATCGGCGAGAGCCGGGTGCTGTCGTACTCGCAGATCATCCTGTACCTCGGCGCGTTTCTCCTGATGTGCGGCAGCCTCTACTACTTCTACGCGCGCCGGTTCCATCTCGACGTGAAGGGCGTGCTGCAGCCGTTCGTCGTGCTCGCCGTGCCTTTCGCGGGCCTGAACCTCGCCGCGCACCTGCTCGCGCGCCGCGCGCACAAGGCCGTCGCGGTGGCCTTCTACCTGGCCGGCATCAGCCTGCTGCCGCTGTTCCTCCTCATCGTGTTCCATGACCAGGGGCTATGGGTCGTGGCGCCGGAAACCGCCGGCCAGCTCTTTCCGGACGGATCGGTCTCGAACCGCCAGTTGCAGGTGACGATCTTCGCCGCCTGTGCGTGGGCCGCGTGGCTGGCCTGGCGCACGCGCACGATCGCCCTCAGCACGGTGCTGGCCGTTCTCGTGCTGCTGTTCACCCTGGCGGTGCTGTCGGACTTCGGCCTGCGCGCCTGGTGGGACGACGCACAATGGGACCTGCTGGCGCTGCACCTCCTGCCGCTGGTGCCCGTCTACGTGCTGGCCGGCCTCGCGCTTGAACGCGCCGCGTCCCCCTGGTTCGGGCGGCCTCTCTACACCACCGCGGCCGTGCTGCTGATCGTGACGCTCGGACTGCTCGCGTTGAACGGCCGGCTCTTCCACTACCTGGGAGGCATCACGCTGGCGCCATACCAGGCTGGATTGGTGACCGACGCCACGCTCCTCGATACGGTCGCCGCGCTCTCCCTCAACGGCATCCTGTTCTACCTCGTCGGATCGCTCGCCGACGCCCGCGGCACCGCGCTGATGAAGCCGGCCGCGTGGCTCCTGATCACCGTGTCCCCGTTCGCGATTCTGGAGCCGCTCGCGTACCTGAGCCGGACCGCGGAGTATGCCAGGGCCTTCGACTGGACCTATCTCGGCCTCGCCGTCACGATGGCCCTCCTGAGCCACCGGCGCCAGCGGAAGAGCTTCTACTACGCCGGCCTCATTAACACCGGCGTCGCGTTGTGGCTCATCACGGCCAACTACGAGTGGTTCGGCAAGCAGTCCTGGGCGATCCTGCTCGTGGCCGTCGGTGTCGCGGGCCTTGTTGCCGGGCTCGGCCTGGACCGGCGCGAGCGGCGGCGCGCGGTGGTACGATGACGCCATGGCTCACCGCCGTATCCTGCTTCCCCTTCTTCTCGCGCTGGCGGCGGTGCCGTACTTCCTCAACCTCGGCGCCACCTCGATCATCGACGCCAACGAGGCGTTCTACGCCGAAACCCCGCGCGAGATGATCGCGTCGGGCAACTACATCAGCCCGACGTTCAACGACGAACCGCGCCTCAACAAGCCGCCGCTCTCGTACTGGGTCGTCGCGGCGTTCTACCGCGTCGCGGGCGTGTCGCTCGGCGCGTCACGCCTTCCCATCGCGCTGGGCGCGATGGTGGTCTTCGCCACGGCGTTCCTGCTGGGCCGCCAGGCGTTTTCGGCCCGCGCGGGCTGGATCGCGGCCATCACACTCGCGGCGACGCCGCGGATGCTCCTGTTCTCGCGCCGCATCATCATCGACGTCTACACGGCCATGTTCCTGGGCCTGACGCTGCTGTGTTTCATGATGGCGGAGTCCGAGCCCGGGAGACGCCGCCGGTGGCTGGTGGCGATGTACGTCTCGGTCGGACTGGGCATTCTGGTCAAGGGCCCCGTGGCGGTGGCGATCCCCGGGCTGGTGTTCCTCGTCTACCTCCTGGCGACGCGGCAACTGCGGAGCCTGGGACGCATGATGCTGCCTGCCGGCGCCCTCATCGTCTCGGCCATCGTCCTGCCGTACTACGCCGCGCTGTACGCGCAGGAGGGGTGGGACGTCATCGCGTCGTTCCTGTTCCGCGAGAACCTCGCCAGGTATGCGGAGGGTGTCGGAGCGCCCGATCGCGGCCCCTTCTTCTATCTGCCGGTGGTCTTCGCCGACCTGTACTTCCCGTGGTCGCTGCTCCTGCCGGCGGCGCTGGCCCTGGTACCGTGGAAGAGGGCGGCGCGCGGCGAGGCGGGAGGGCCGGCTGTCATGAGCGGCGGCGACGTGGCGCCGCGGGCCAGGCTCCTGCTCGGCCTGTGGATTGCCGTCATTGTCGTGTTCTTCTCGCTGTCGAAAGGGCAGCAGGACCTCTACGTGCTGCCGTTTGTCGTCGCCGCCGCGGCCCTGGTGGGCGGGGTGCTGGACCAGTGGCTGGCAGGCGCGCCCGGAGGGCGGCTCGACCGCGTGGTCACAGGCAGTGTCGCGCTCCTGGCGGGCGTCTTACTCGTGGTGGGCGCAGCGGCGGCCTGGCTCGCCGGCTGGCCCGGCGGCCGGCTCGAGATTGCCGGGGTGCTGCCGGCGGCGGCCGTCGTCGTCGCCGGCGGCGTCGCGGCCATCGCGGCGCTCTGGCGGCGCGCGCGACCCGCGGCGGCGGCCGCGCTCGCCGTTGGTCTCATCGCAGCTCACTGGATCCTCGTGATCTGGGCGCTGCCGGATTTCGAGCGCTACAAGCCCGTGCCCCACCTGGCGAGGGTGATTGAACAGCAGTCCGCCAGGCCCTCGGCCGTCGGGACCTTCAGGATTGCCGCGCCGAGCCTCGTGTTCTACCTGCAACGCCACGTCGTCCAGATGGTCGACGAAGAGCAGCTCAAGGCCTTTCTGTCCGGCTATCCTGACGGCGTCTGGGTGATGCCGGCCGAAGACTACGACGCCGTCAGCAGCAGGCTGCCCGTGCCGACCCGTGTCATCGCCAGTGCCCCCAGGTTCGACGCCCGCCTCTCCGACTTTCTCGGCCGCACCCCCTCGCGCGAATTGGTCCTCGTCTCCGCCGCCCGCTGACCCGCCCGTACTACGATTCCCTGAGGTTTTCGCGAGCTGAGCAGGCCATTTGGGGCCAGGTCCCCGGGCGGCGCGGAATGGGGCCTGTCCCCCGTCCTGCCGGAAGGTCGGCGGGGCGGTTCCGGCAGCCGCCGGAATTCCGATAGTCAGGCTCGGCGATGTCGTTCGAGCTGGCGCAAAACGGCTGGAAAACGACGCGTGCGCGCGCGGGTCAGATGGCACCGCGATTGCTATTAATAGAGTCGTGAGCCCACCGGTTGGGCTTTGGTGGTAACGGATGGGGGCCCGTTGCTATCGGGGAATCAACCGGTGGGCTGTTTCTTTGTACGGAGCCGGTTCTCCGTGAGGAATCGGCCGCGCCGCCCGGCGGCGGCGCGGCCAGCGGATCTCAACGCCGACCGGGTGCCGCCGCCGTGGCCGGACGGTCCCCATCGTCGTCATCCTCATCGTCATCGTCACCCGGGATGGCCCGGATAAACGCCGTCCGTTTCGGCGGCGGCATCGGGCTCGCCGCTCCCCGCACGGACTTCCAGAGAATCTCGTTCAGCTCGAGCTCGGGGGCCAGGTCCGCCTCGGCGAGATACATCTTCGCCGACGCCTCGGCGCCCCAGGCGTTCGCCGCGTTCTTCTCGGTGACGTCGATGCGGGCCGGGCGCAGCGTGTAGGGCGTCAGGACCGGCGTCGCCTGAAAGGCGTTGTACATGGGCGTGGCCGCCGCGTCGTACTGGCTCATCGGCGGCAGCCCGAGGATGAGCTCCATCGTCCTCAGCATGCCGGACGTCGTGTAGAGCGTGCTGTCGACGGCCCCGCGCCTCGTGAACGGGCTGATGACAAACGCCGGCGAGCGGTGGGCGTCCACGTGGTCCGGGCCGTTCTGGGCGTCGTCCTCGAGGATGAAGATCGCCGACTCTTTCCAGTAGACGCTGTTGGAGATGGCTTCGACGACCCTCCCCGTGGCCACATCGTTCTCGGCGATCATCGCCCGCGGTGTCGGGTAGCCGGCGCGCGTGCCGGCCGTGTGGTCGTTCCCGAGCCGGATGATGCTGAACCGCGGCAGCTTGCCGTTCTTCTCGAACTCGCGGAACTCGCTCAGCCAGATGTCGACCCGCTTGTTGTCGGGAATCGTGAGGTCGTAGGGCTGGAACCGTGGGTGCACGAGCCCCTTCAGCCCGGGCACCGTCGCGACGACGTCGCCCACGCCGGAGTCTTTCTCGTCTTCCGGCTCCGGCCCGCGCGCGGCGAACTCGCCGTAGCTGCGCACGCTCACGCCCTCCCGCGTGCAGGCGTCCCAGATGTAGCCGTTGGTCGGGGCGGTGACATTCCCGTAGGGATTGCGCATCTTGCCGCCGCCCTCGCTCAGGTAGCGCCCGCCGCGGCTCCCGTAGTTGGTCGGCCAGATCTTCTCGACGAAGTCGGTGGCGTACGCGCCGGTCGAGTAGGCGTGGCCGTCGTAGCTCACCTCGGCGTCGACGTAGAAGTTGTCGAGGACGACAAATTCCCGCGCGATCGCGTGAGCGTTCGGCGTAATCTCCTCGCCGAACAGACACAGGTTCGGATCGCCGTTCCCGCGCTCGAGGTCGCCGAGGATCTGATCGTAGGTGCGGTTCTCACGGATGATGTAGAAGACGTGCTTGATGGGGGAGGGATCGCCCACCTTCTTCGGGATCGGAGACGCGCCCGCCGCCGACGCCGGCGCGAGCACGCCCGCGCTGGTCAGGGGCGTCAGGGCGTAGACGGTCTTCGTCATCGCCTGCAGCATCGCGGCGTCGGGCACCGGCACGATCGACAGCGAGCCCTGCAGCATCGCGCCCGAATACTGGCCGTCGCCCGAGCCCGGCACGCCGGCGCTCGACCCTCGCGGGTTCGGCGCCGAGGTCAGGCCCTTGCCGCTCAGCACGTAAATCCGCTTCCCGTCCTGGCTGAACTGCGCGGCCGTCGGGTACCAGCCGGTCGGGATGAACCCCTCGACCACGCTGCGCCCCGGCTCGCGGACATCAACGACGGCCACGGTGTTGTTGTCGGCGTTCGCCACGAGCAGCCGCGTGCCGTCGGGCGAGAGCCCGAGCCCGTTGGGCGTCGATCCCGGAGGCGAGTTCGGGAAGAGCGCCACCGAAATCTGTTCCTTCGCCGACATCGCCGCGATGTCCACGACCCAGACCGCGTTGGTGTTGGCGCACGCGACAAACAGCCGGCTGGCGTCGCGCGACCAGACCATCGCGTTGGGATGCTCACCCACGAGGATCTCGCCGCGGCGCTCCAGCGTCGCGGCATCGAACATCAGCACCTTCGCCCCTCCCCAGACCGACACCATCACGGTCTTGCCGTCGGGGGAGACCACGCAGGTGTACGGCTCGGCGCCTACGTCGACGGTCGCCTTCACGAGCC
>Ga0209254_10003395_pt1 | contig 14532 bp, 18 predicted proteins | sample FrelakmetDIP11DI_FD_187148 | JGI IMG/M metagenome (GOLD analysis project Ga0209254, IMG submission 187148) | Freshwater lake sediment microbial communities from the University of Notre Dame, USA, for methane emissions studies - DIP11 DI (SPAdes)... | ecosystem: Environmental > Aquatic >...
CCCCCCGAGTGCCCGCCCGCGCCCGTGCGTGCATGCGGGCCCGCCTGGCGGACGGATACACGAGCCCGGACGGGTCTGGCCCAGGACGATATTGCCACTTATTGCGCAATGCGATCTCATTTTCCAATCGATGCCAAATGGGATCTGGCAAAATCCATGAACTGCCTAAGGGCTGCTAAGGGATCATCATCAATATTGCTCTCCTCGACAGCGTCTTGAGAGCCGTTATGAAAATGCTTGGGAAAGGTCGAAACAATTTTCCAGTTAGTATCTGGGAAATTATCGTGACGGAATATGCAATTGTCCACATGCCTGCGCTCCCAATGGTATGAAAAACGATCCGTTACCTTGAGCGAAAACCATACGTCGATGAAGGAACCATCCTTCAAGAATGCTCTCAGCTTGCCACGAAAAATGAGGGAATCGGAAGAGATATCGGCATATTCCGTATCAACGATCCTCTTTAAAGCTTTCAGATCCGCAACTACTGCGAAAGGCTCTTCATCGCGGATAATAGGTCGTCTCTCCTTGATTCAAGATAGTCAAGCTCCTGGAAATCATCCAGGATATCAGCCTCCCGAACTTCGCCTTTCTTGAGCTTATCGTCCAATTCAAAGATAGACCGGACGCCGTGCCTGGCTCCAATCTCGAATATCTCTGCTTCTATGCACCTCATCTCTCTCTCTAGAAAGGCTTTGATGCTGGCTCGAGCTAGAATATCACGATCCATCTTCAGGGTACTAGCAACTTCATCGATAACTTCCATGACCGAATACCATCTTTTGCGCTTGCGCTAACGCTTACATAATAGCATCCGATGATATTTCAATTCTCTCATTAACAAATGACTGGCCCCATTTCGATCAAATGCCTTTTTGGCACTCCAGCAATCCAACCCGAGGCAGAGCCTTCGCCCGCCGCGCAGCCTTGGCAGCATGCCCCCGCGCGCGGGCGCCCCGCGTGCGTGCATGTAGGCCCGCCCAGCGGAGGGCGAGGCCAGCCCGAGCCTCACGGCCAGCGGGCGGCGGGGCAAAAAAGCATGATAATAACTAATGGTTATTGAGCCATATGTCGATGGTTTTTCGCTTTAAACTAAGCCACCTGATATGAAACTCCAATTGCCTGGAAATCCTTAGTATCCTGGCGCTCCAGCTTGTGCTTGATCTGCTCAAACCTCCTCACAGTCTCCTGCGAGTACAGCCTTTCCCCACAGCTCAGACAGACCCCCGCACAAACCTTTAAAACCGCGGTATTGACGCCTCCAAGCAAGACCTTTTCAACATCTTTCTCAACAAGATCGCCGCCACATGCCGGGCATTTTTCAAAGGGCTGCATCGCTAATCTTCACCAACTGCTTTCAATGCCTTTCTGTACACATTTTCTCCGATCCAGAAACCGGCATCATTCCTCAGCCTATCGAGCTCTTGATGCAAAGATGATATCCTGCCATCTCGCTTTGCTCGGATCAAAAGACCAATTACGCCAGATTTGTTCAGTCCATAGATCCCCGCAGCCAGTCTTGCCTCGCTCTCGTCCAGGAACACTATGTCAGGATTGCATTCTACTGCCAAGGCTATAGTCTCGGATTCTCCTGCATGAAGGTCTTTTTGCAAGAAACGAACGAGCGCCTGATTAGTGGGTATGGCTACTTCGATCCATCCTGAGCGTCTTCCTTCCTCCACCTCTGCAGATCCTGCCCAATTCTGGCCTTCCTCCACCACTTCCTTCCAGACAGCTGAAGCTATGCGAATCTTTCCATGATACTCATGCAAAAGGTTCAAACGTCCAATCTTTGCCAGATGTATCAGAGTAGATGAATCACTGACCGCACCTGGCATATTCTAGGTCCTCTTCCAGCTCTGCTTCTCCATAATGGCGTTTGATCTTTCGCTGGCCAAGAAGGTCTTCAAATTGCTGGCGAGTAAGGCCGCTAAGGGCAGCTGCCTTGCCGGAAGAAAGTATGCCACGCTGGTAGAGTGCCAGAGCCAGCTCTTTGTATAACTCGGCATCTATATCATCGGGCGGAACGCGCAAGGCGTTGATTATCTCTTCTGGTATCCTCAAAGTGCGTACACCCATTGATTCGTGCTCCTTTTTTTAGTAGTGGGCTGAGATTGCTCATTAAGCTTTGGTCAATTGAGGATACATCCATCTCATGCATCCTGCTGTTTCATTTCGTAATTCTCTCAATCCAATCTTTCGCCCTCTGCGAGCGCATGAGCGCCCGCCCGAGCATCACGCACGCGGGCCCGCCTGAGCGGACAGCGGCACGAGCCCGGACGGCCAGATACACGGAGCTGCGAGCCTCTGAGAGCATCTCACGTTTGTGAATAAAAACGATCAAGTTGCTAGAATAAAATGGATAAGTCACCAGCCTCTTTTGGATATTTGCCGGGAACAGCTAAAGCTTCTCCAGAGCCTTGGACCGGCGCCCTCGAGCAGGATTGACCAATTGAAGGATCAGCCGCAATCTTTGCAGGAGTCTGAGCGTTCAGCATCTGCTCAATGATCCTGTTGTCCAGATTCTCAAAGGCCTCGACAAATCCGGAATTTCTGTTGAGTGCATAGTAATTTGCACCTGCATGCTTACTTGCTATGCACAAGATATTCCATTTTACAAATTTTCTCACGATCCTAATCATAGTCTGACGAGTTATGCCAGTGCCGCGAGCAAGTTCACTAATATTGAATTCTAATCCCTTCACAGGCAAAAGGAACTGTATTGTTCTTAGCTCGCTCGTATCTCCAAGCATGCCTTCAAAAGGGGCGGTCATGAAACACTCCAATAATCGTAAGCTACCTCTTCCTATATAGTTATTTTTACATGCATGTAAAATTGCATTTACGATTCTAAGTTGTCAGAGGTGATGGATTCTTCCTTGAGGTACTCTGCCGTCGATAGCATTGTATCCATGCTGATTAAGAGCATAGCAGGCTAAGCCCATATCGTCTATCCAATACTTCATATCCTTTTTAGGCTTAGATTTTATGTATCCCATTTTTTCGAGATCCTTGGCAACATCTCGTGGATCTCGGCCGAACTTTCTCCTAAATGCTTGGGCAATTTGCTTGAGATTATAACTTGCCTTGTCATTGAAACAATGATGACGGTACAATGCGTTGAGAACTTCCAGCTCATCATCTTTTAGACCGCATCCCACTGATTAGACCTTCATCCTATTGGGTACTTAACATACTTATCTGAATTAAGAATTATTTAGATTTTTTCATTTTATGCAATCCTGGCTAACGTCTAGAACTATTCATACTTCTCCATTATCACCTCAGCAAATGCGAAACTTGGGCGCACGCAGATGGCTGATTCGCCCCTTCCGATGAGCAAAGATGACATGCCACGTGACCTCCCGCCTGCCCCAGCCCGAAGCACAGCCTACGCCCGCCTTGACAGCATGCTCCCTCACGCGGGCGCCCCGAATGCGTGCATGCGTGCCCGCCTGGCGGACGGCCGCACGAGCCAGGACGGCCCGGCCCACGGGCGTCGGACCTGTGACCGAGAGCCACGCGAAAAAGCAGGCACTGTTAAAAGGGAACCATTATGATGCCATCTAGTCCCGGTGTCAATTTTGCAGCAGGCTGCAGAATGATTTAGAACGCCCTAATCCGTTTTGCACTTGGGCTCGATAAGTGAGCTTGAGGAGCTTTTGGGAATTAAGGTAGATGTGGGGATTGATTGCGGCCTGCGAGAAGGTGCACGAGATCGCGTCCTGAATGAGGCGGTGGCGCTTTGAGGAGTTCCTGTCCGCGGGCATCAAGGAACAAGTAAGGCACAAAATACATCTTCTTACATGTACCTGGCCTGTATGTGGACCAATTGGACCTACATCCATTATTTTATGCCTTAACAAGGATAGGGTATATAAAGAAAATCTGGCAAAAGCGTTGCTGTTCGGCCACAATGACTTGAGGAGATAACCGCTACTACCATGATGTATGTCACACTCGATAATTGGATTCGACACGAAGCGATTCCGTTCTCCATCGATTCGTCCGAAACCTTCAACGACTCCGTTGACAAGGTCATCGCCTCACTTGACGGTTCGGTGGAGTTGCTAGGTTTTGGAGAAGCACTTCACGACAGCGAGGACATTCTTATGCTCCGCAACAGGCTCTTCCAGCGCCTGGTGGAGGCGCATGGCTATAGCGCCATCGCAATCGAGAGCAGTTTTCCAAGGGCGAGTGTTGTGAATGATTACGTGGCCGGTCGTGGCCCGGCTTCGTATGAGGCCGTGCAGGATACCGGATTTAGCCATGGTTTCGGCCGGATGGATGCGAATCGAGAACTTGTGGAGTGGATGAGGGCGTTCAATGCCGATCCAACGCATCGCGTCAAGCTCCATTTCTACGGCTTCGATAGTCCGACCGAAATGACCAGCAGCGATAGTCCAAGACAAGTAGTGCATTTTGTTCTCGATTACCTCGCCTCGGTTGACAGTGCTGGAGCCCAGGAGCGTCGCCAGCGCATCGATGAGTTTCTTGGCCAAGACGCCGATTGGGAGAATCCTAATGCAATGATGGATCCGAGGAAATCAGTAGGTAGCTCCCCAGCCGCAAACGCACTGCGGATAGAGACGGAGGATCTCATTTCGGAATTGCGACTACGTCGTCCCGAATTGGTGATGAAGAGCAATGAGCGCCGCTATCTGGAAACCGAGCAGCATGCAATGGTCGCACGGCAGATGCTTAACTATCATGCTGCACTCGCACGAACGTCGGGAAAACCAGGCGAACGGATTGTCGAATGTCTCGGCATTCGTGACCTAATGATGGCGGATAATCTGGTGTACACGGTGCACCGAGAGCATGGCAGGGGAAAAGTGCTGGCCTTTGCTCACAACAGCCATCTGAAGCGCGGAAAGGCAGAGTGGCAACTGGGCAACGACCTATTGAGATGGTGGCCTGCAGGAGCGCACCTCAATGAGATCTTCGGTCAGCGCTATGCCGTCATCGGAACGGCCGTGGGAGTCTCTGATGCCAATGGCATTGGCAGGCCCGAAGCCGGCACTCTTGAGGCGCGGCTGACTTCTAGCCCAGGGCCGGGGCGATTTATTCCAACTTACTTGGGCATTGGGCTTCCATCCTTGGCAATCGCAACTCTTCCGACTCGCTCTGGTAGTGTGAAGAACCTGAGCTACTTCCCGCTAACTCCTCAAAGCTTAACCGACTTCAACTGGTTGGCTGTCCTGGATAAAACGGCATACAATCGCGGTGGACCGCCTCTGCAACAGATGGATGCCAGCACAAAGTAGGATCACGAAACTGAAATTTAAAACTTTTAAGCCGATGGCGTCCTTTAAAAGCCTGGGCCAAGCGCATAATGCTTCTCTCCATGAAATCTCACGCATCTGCTCCTCTAGTCTCCACTGCCAAAATTGGCCCTTATGAAACCGTTGAAAAAAAGACTGTTGTCCAACCACCGGGATTGGATTAACTACTGGTACTTCCATATTGATAGTGGACGGAGATCTTGCTTGATCCCTGGTAGGGGTAAATTACCGGACTGGGATAGGGATACGGATATGGCGCGGGTGTTGGATTTGGCGTCGGATTCACCCAATATCCTGAGGGACCGTAAACGTAGATATAAGCATAATTGCTCCAACCATTGCAGTAATACTGAAGGATATGCCATCCAGGAACATCCGCAAAGAACCATCTCTTGTACCAGCCTGGATAATAGACGCTTCCCGCGAAGTTTGTGTCCAGCATTCCATTTGGATACCATTCATAGAACCAAATATCGCCAGAGGTTCCTATTTTCATCCATAAAAGCAGGTTAGCATAGAGATTGCAGCCTACCACCGTCTGGGGTGCGTATGAAACATAAAGATTGTTGGGTGAATATCCTCCAGGCGGCATAATCATCTGAGTATAGGTTGGGCTGGTTGCCGTCATTTTCATGGTCGATGGAGCCGCATAAGCGCTTTGTTGATCGGTCATCATCACACCCATAGACTTCTCCTGCATTGAAGGCGCTGCCATTGAAGCTGTTGCAGAGGGGGTCTGCAGCCCCAAGGATTCAGGACTGGTTGGGGTAATGGGTGCTGGAGCCCCGCCCGACGTCTTGGTCGAGTATTGCTGGCCTATCGCACTGATGGATAGGAGCATCATTGATGCTATTAGAAGAGCAATCCATTTCATTCATAACACCTAAGCAATTTATTAGATCTATGGAGATAAAAAGGTAACCATGCGGTAGTGTTTTATTTCCAATAATATTTAAATTTTTAATATCATAATTCCTAAATTCCTGCGCAGTCATTGCCATTAAGATGAGCTGAGCAGATCGCAACTGTGCAGGAGATCCATCTATATCAAATAAAGCGGAAAACGAAAATATTTTATCCTGGTCCCACGAAACAGAAGCGTAAAGTGCGATTAGCAGTCTAGGCATGCCGAGCCAAGAAGAGCAGATGCAGGATTTGGCAAAGACTACAAAGCTTTGTCTGTCATGCGGTTTTTGCTGCCAGGGGCTTATATTTGGCCGCGCAACCCTGCGGTCTGATGAATTAGGCCACAGCAGTGCAATATGGGCTTCCATATTTCACTATCGTCAAACGCGATTATGGATTTGGGCTACCATGCCATTTATATCAAAACGGCAGATGCCTGATCTATTCAAACAGTCCCCATGCCTGCCGAAGATATCGATGCCATCTGCTAAAGCGGCTGGCCACAGGAGAAATCAATCTTCAAAATGGGTTGCTTATTGTGGACCATGCGAAGGGCTTGAAGGATTCAATTGATAAAAAGATTGCGAATTTTGAAAACAGTAGGAACTTCAGACAGAAAGTGAATCTTTTTTGGATTTGTACTGCAGAAATCCCGCTGCTTTTAGGGTATCTGGAGACGAAATCCTCAAAGAAGTCAAATCTTTTTATGCTATATTGCATCAATTCTTCGAAAAGAGAGCGTTTTAAAGCAATTTAGTCAAATATGGCAAAACAGATGACTCAAAACTGGTACCTTAAGAAGGATAATTTAAACAGGAACCTCAAGAAAGATAACTTAAAACAGGCACATCTGGTTATTATTGACAAAAATGGCTTCCATCAATGCAGAGCCATTAAATACTCGCAAATAAAGACGCTACTCAAGCCATGCGACAGATGAGCAGAACCTTTTCCCCAGGTCAAGATCGTATTTTCTGGTGCCACAAATGCAACCTGCCTCTCCTCTCGGAACAATGTGTGTGTGGGAGACCAGCCGATAGGATTGTTCTCTCACCTCCCGCCGACATTCGTCTCTGTTCAAGTTCAGCCAGAACCTTGCTAAAGAAGCTTTTCTATCAAAATTTTGGCTTCTCTGACTTCTTGGATGAGCGAATAATTCTACTCAACAAGATTGCAGGTATCGATCGTCGGGACCAGGTTATCATGGATGGTCGCCATTTGGCCACGCTCTGGTTTGATATCACCGATGGAAAGCACAAAATCGACCTTGAGCCGTTTGGAGCTATGCTGCTTGCCCAAAAAGCAAAGAAAAATATCGTCGTCTGCCGGGAGCATCTCCTCAAAGGCCATCTCAAAGGGAAATGGCTCAAGAGAGAACAGATTGAAAGCCAGCCGGAGGATCCCACCGAAGGAGACAACCTCGTCATCAAGATGGGAAAATTTGTGGGTATAGGAGTGGTCCGGAAAAGAGACGACGGCTCAAAGTCCATCCGCATAAGGGATGTGTCCCAAAAGAGCTTTGAACTTAATAGTCCTGCTCCAAGTATTGAGGATGTAATCAATGCCAATAGGTCTCACCTAAAAGGCCTAGAAAAAGAAGCCATTCGAGAGCTGAAAGGCTATCTTTCCAAGACAAGGCTCCCCGTCAATGTCTCTTTTAGCGGTGGAAAGGACAGTTTGGCATCACTTTGCCTATGTCGAAAGATAATATCCGACCCGGAGGTGCTTTTCATCAATACGCATCTCGAGTTCCCTGAAACACTGGAATATGTGCGGGATTTCTGCAAGGCGCACAAATTGAGGCTGCATGAGATTGAAGGAGAAAGCAACTTTTTTGAGCAGGTGCAGAACTTTGGACCGCCTGCTAAGGATTTTCGATGGTGCTGCAAGACCAATAAACTGGGACCTATGACCTCCTTTATCCGGGAGCATTATCCCAAAGGCTGCGTGACCATTGAAGGCCGCCGCATCTTCGAGTCCTTTAATCGCGCTGCGATCAAAGCTGTAGAGAGAAACCCCTATGTCCCTAACCAGACCACACTCAGCCCCATTCGCAACTGGAGGGCGCTCGAGGTTGTACTGTATATCCACTTGAATAAATTGGAGCTAAATCCGCTTTACGAACAGGACTTCGAGCGCATAGGCTGTTGGCCCTGTCCTGCCTCCATGCAATCGGAGTTCGCCAGTCTGAAGGACTCGCACCCCCGTCTGCACGCCCAATGGACCGCCTCGCTGCAGAGATGGGCTAAAGAACACGACTTGGACCAAAGATACATTGACTGGGGATTCTGGCGCTGGAAAAAGCACCCGCCCAAAATGATCGAGATGGCACATTTCCACGGCATCGATCTGAAGATGCGGGCTCAAGAGATAAAGGAGATAGAGGAGATATCCCTGCAGGTCATCAGGGGAAGGTCCCCCTGCGGCCTTGATTATTCCATCGAAGCGAAGCTTTTCGCCCCGCAATGCCATCCGTTTCCGATAGTTGCGGGAGCACTGAATATGTTGGGAGAGGTGAACTATTCGGAAGAACTTGGTGCTGCCAATATCCGAACAAAAAAGGGCAAAATTACAGCCTTCGCCGATGGCCACCTCTTGATAATAGCTCCCAAGGCAGAAGCGGAGGAGCTTTTGCAAAAGGTCATCGAAACCATTTTGCGCGTTAAATTATGCACCCGATGCAAAATCTGTGAGAAAAACTGCCTTCGCGGCGCAATCGATGTCAAAGATACCATTGCCATCGATCCAGTAGCATGCGATCGCTGCGGAAGATGCGCGAAAGGTTGTATCGCCATGGATAGGGCATCAAAGATATTTCGCGACCTAATCGCTCCAAGTGCCAGCTCCTAGCCGAAAACTGAGACAAAAGCCAAGAAAGCTGTGCTCATCCTTGTTCGCCAGCATCAAGCGCCAATGAACCATATCATTGATCGCCAGGATTGGATGCATGATCCGCTCAACGTTACGTACGGATCATCCGCCTTTATAAGCCTTAGCGCAAATCGAGAAGGCAAATTGAGGCACTTCAATTTCAAGCAAAATTCTCTGCTGCAGGTGGCCTCAATGCCGTTCGCGTATTCACCTCGCTAGATGCAGCCGCGGTTCTAATTATCGGCCTGATGTTCTATGGTGTTGTTATGTGCTAATAAGAACCTCATTTTTAAATGCCATTTATCCTGATAATGCGCACAGAGGATGTTGAGGCTTGATCTGAGAATGGATGACAATTCCTGCAATTGTTCAAGGCTCGTCATCCCATGATGCAGGGAGAATGAAGGGAGCATGAAGGGATGTGGACCGGTTTGAGGTTATCCTGCGCCATTACATTTAAATATTCGGCTAATATTGCCTAATATACTGAGGAATCAGAATGGTAACTGGAACAGTAAAATTCTTCAACCGAACCAAGAGATTTGGATTCATTGCAGGCGACGATGGAAAAGACTATTTTGTTCATGCAACCGGCTTAATGCCGGATGTCACTATCAACGAGGGAGATAAGGTAAGCTTCGAGGTTGTAGAGGGCGAGAAGGGTCCCAAAGCAGATAAAGTGGCGAAGCAGTAGGTCCAATTCAAGTTTTAAATGAAGGCCGGAATTTCTGGCCTTAATCTTGCATTTTTATGGCCGAGAATCAATTACTTTAGTTCTAGTTCGTATCCAATTGCTTCAATTCTAATCGTATCCAATTGCTTCAATTCTAATCGTATCCAATTGCTTCAATTCTAATCGTATCCAATTGCTTTAGTTCTAGATCATATCCATATCGCAAACACAAATTATAGTATCGCCAATTTATCCGCTACAAATGATGAATTGGAGTGCTCAGCCTGCTCTCCACCCAGAAGCGAACAAATGCCTTCGAATCTTGACGAGTATCTTCGAAATAGATTACTTGTCATCCTTTTTATGAAGCGATGCCCTTAAATATCGGCAATGGACTATAGTATATTCGGCAAAAGTCGATTGGCTCTTTTCTCCCTCCTGCATCCTGAACTTTTGCCTCCCTCCTAATTCATCTCAGAAGAGCTGCTATCTGATCCTGCGATATGCCAGCAATATGATCATAACTGCGAGAAGAGAACCGGGACCGGGCGACTTTTTCGTTTTAGCCGGGGTCTGATTTTGTTCGGAAGATGAATCCTCCTTCTTGGAAGTCATCTCAGGCGAAAGCGCCTGTGTTGGCGGCGCATTTGCAGCTATCACATCCACGTAGGCGATCTTCTTTCCAGGAGGCGATCCTTTGGCTGCAGTCTCAGCTTCAAAAGAATAGTTGCCTGGGGCAATGTTTCCGGCTTTAATTGTGCAATTGTATTGGGTTACGCCTGTTGGAAATACATACTTTATCAGTTTAGGACAGGATATGTCGAGGCCTTCACTCACATTCCTAAAGACGACCTGCACATAAGCGCCTTGGCTGCCCAGCCCTTTGACAGCCACGGTGAAGTTGGCTTCGCTGTCGGGGGCGAGCTTTATGGGCGAGACTTCCTTCACCTGGAACCAGTATGATCCGCTAGCTGATCCAGCCATCAGCAAGAGCAAAGCGACGAGCGAAAGCAAAACGACTTTTTTCATGAGTGTATAATTGGACTCGAATATTATAAACATGTTTCGCGAGAGGCGAAGTCGCTTGCTTTGGGATCATAGTTATTGAAGATCGTATTTATTAACGGTATTGGAAGAAAAAGTGCGCCAAATGAGGCGCGATATGATTTTATCTATGCACCAATGCTGCCGCCCATGCCAGGTGGCACTCCGCTCAAATCGCCGCCCGGACCGATCTTATCCTTGTATTCACGTACATCCACGAATCTGGATTTCGGTTTAGTAGATTGCGTTTCTGTTTGGTTAGATGCTGTATCAGATGGCGCTGCCGCAGCCGGTTTTGGTTCCTCTATTTTAGCGGGAGTGTAGCCGGATACATCGGGACTGATCCACATGGCATTGAACTCGCCATTACCTACGATCTTCCCTTCGCTCATCTGGACGAATTTGCCTTGGATCGTCTGGCTGGCGTTATCGAAGACACCATCCAACTTGTTAGAAACGAGCTTCTTATCCTTCGCGGCTGTAATGACTAAAGCGACCTTATCTCCCGAGACGGAGCCTGTCACATCTCCATTCCAGGGCTGTCCGCTTTCGGGTTCATACTTAGCCTGGCCGAAGAGGTTATCTCCGTCCTGATTGAGGACCATGGTGATCTGCCCGGCCTCTATTCCCCCGACCGACCAGATATAATTGAGATCGATGGTAGAGGTTGCGTTTACAGCGGCCTTCGCATCATTGGCATTTTGCAGAGAACTGGCGTTCTCAGCTGATGCGTTTCCCGGAGCTGCGATATTCTGAGTGCTATTGTTGTTAGCCTCATTCTGTCCCAGGGACAGTCCTATGATCAGGAATGCTGTTAGGAATATGAATATAGATCTCATTTTCAAATGGAAGCCTCCTTGTTCACACCTCAAGGCGATGGGCTTTTCGTCATTTGCCTTAAGTTGAGTTGATTCTGACCTTCTCCTTTATAAGCCTTTCATTTGGAAATCGATAAGCAATCATATGACGCAAGGATCCAAATAGAGGAGCTTGCGAGCGGCTGCTGAGACAGGATTGTTTCAAGCCCGCACAGATCGCTTTTCGCTGAATATTAGACTAGTGCCGTAATTCGCTATGGCGAGCTAATTTTAGCGCTCAAGTCTCAATCGAAGACTGTACCTTCCGGATATACTTCATGATATCGAATTTTCTGCTTGCGCCATCATAACTCATATAGCGAACCTTTCCAAAGATCGGCCGTTCCTTCCAGGCTCGTGATGAGCATGCAGTCTCCTTTGATACATCTTCCTTCAGATGCATCTTCCTTTGGATGCATCTTCTTTAATTATGTTCACTGAAGTCAAAAGAGATATATTACCAACCGCGCTATTGCTGAGAAGTCGAACAGATATCGGGAACAGATGTCAGAAACAGCTGCTGGAATCATTAGCAAGGCATTTTCTGGCTTTCAATCATTCACCTGCCAGTCTCTCTCATAAAGAAGCTGCAGCATAATATTCATATCATACTTGAAGATTTTAATGACTGTTCTCCACATAAGGTCAGGATCCTATAACGATGCGAAAATGATGCTGCACCTCCAGCGAATTTAGAGGGATAATGGTGCATCAATCAAGATGATAATATATCTGCCACTATTGCTTCATTGGTATAACGCTTTTATAATAGATACACCATTAAGCTTATCATTTGGCAACAGTCCAAATCCAAACCTTATGGAGATTTATCCATGATGCCGTCTTCCCAAATTTCGTCTTCTTCGGGATTGGTACCTCGTCCGCCTTTTAGGCGACTGCGGACTTATGCCTTCGATCCCATTCTCAGCCGCCAGTTGGATACTTACGAGATAAACGAGGTGACCCTCAAGATCCCCTGGGATGAAAAGATGGAGTCCGGGCCTATCGATAGCTATATCGAGGTAGTAGATTACGATCCCGCAAGCCAGGCGTTCTATGCTCCTGTTGACCTCAATGATCCAAAGCTACTGGCCCAGGACGGGCATCGTCCATCTGAAGGAAATCCTCAATTCCACCAGCAAATGGCCTATGCTGTGGCCAGAACAACCATAGGTCACTTCGAGTTTGCATTGGGCCGCCGTGCTCTTTGGTCTGCCCACACTGCCAAAGAAAATGGAAAAGACATCGAGGAATTTGTTCCTCGTCTGCGCATCTACCCACATGCCCTTCGGGAAGCCAATGCATATTACAGTCCTGAAAAGAAAGCGCTGCTATTTGGTTATTTTCCGGCATCACAGAGCGAATCCGGGCAGAATATGCCCGGTGAAACCGTGTTCACCTGCCTCTCCCAGGACATTGTCGCCCATGAGACCGCACATGCTTTGGTGGACGGCCTGCATCCCAGGTTCATCGAACCATCCAATCCTGATGTCTGGGCTCTTCACGAAGCTTTGGCAGATATAATCGCACTTTTTCAGCATTTCAACCACCCTGAGGTTCTAAAAAACCAGATCTCTCGCGCCCGCGGAGATCTGGAGAGCCAGAACCTTCTCGCAGAGCTCGCATTCCAGTTTGGACAGGCCACCGGACACTATGGAGCTTTGCGAAGCGCCATAGGCAGAGTAGATCCTGATTCAAAGAAGTGGGAGGCGGTAATCCCGGATCCAAGCGAAATCTTGCGTACTTATGAGCCGCACAACAGGGGCGCAATCTTCGTGGCTGCGCTCTTTGATGCCTTTTTGGCCATTTACAAGACAAGGACGCGAGACCTTTTGCGAATAGCGACTGCAGGGACAGGCGTTTTGCCTTCAGGCGATGTCCATCCCGACCTGGTGGAGCGACTTTCTCAAGAAGCGGCGAAGACCGCCGGGCACATGCTCCATATTTGCATTCGGGCTCTCGACTACTGTCCGCCTGTAGATATTGACTTTGGAGATTTTCTTCGTGCCTTGATCACGGCCGACAGAGTTCTTGTGGCCGATGATCGCTATAACTATAGGTTAGCTATAATCGAAGCTTTTCGAAGGCGAGGCATCTATCCACAGGATGTCCGAAACCTCTCCATAGAAAGCCTGATCTGGCACGTCCCGACCGATGAAGAGCAGAAACAGTTTGGGAAGATATTCAAGAGTTCCTCAAGATTGCGCGGGCTCGTGCCGGACTGGAATCTGGGTTCAAATCGCCAGAAGATCTTTGAGCAGGCCGCCCAAAGCAAAAAGAAGCTGCATGATTGGTTCCTTTTGGCTGCCGAAAAAGAGGTTGCCGACGCAGCCCATCTTGCTCTGGAGAAAGGAAAAGACTCTCTCTGCCGGGACGATAGCGGCCTTCCCTTGCTGGAGATACACTCGGTGCGCCCAAGCCGGCGCATTGGCCCGGAAGGCCATACTATTGTAGAGCTGATCATGGAGATAACGCAGAGCCGTCGCGGCTACTTTGATGAGGATCTTCAAGATAAGGTAGACATGGGCCTCATAGAACCGCCACAGCCTGATTTCATAATGAGAGGAGGATGCACACTTCTTGTTGATCCCTCTGATGCCGCCGTTAGATACTGTATTTATAAAGATGTGATGAGCCCAAATCGATTGAAAAGGATGCGCAAATACTTAAGTCAAGTGTCCGACATGTCGCTGCAGGCGACCTATTTTGCAGATCCCGGCCGGGAGTATTTCCGCAGATTGATCCGCGCTGATGGAGGGGATGGTATGGCGCTCGAGCCATTTGCGCTCCTTCACCGAAGCCTTGGAAAGGAGGAGTTCTGATGCCGGAGAAAAAAGATTCGGCAGAAGGCAGGCTGGCAGCGCCGAAGAGCGGTGTAACCGTTCGCATGTACCAT
>Ga0209254_10003396_pt1 | contig 14531 bp, 14 predicted proteins | sample FrelakmetDIP11DI_FD_187148 | JGI IMG/M metagenome (GOLD analysis project Ga0209254, IMG submission 187148) | Freshwater lake sediment microbial communities from the University of Notre Dame, USA, for methane emissions studies - DIP11 DI (SPAdes)... | ecosystem: Environmental > Aquatic >...
GCCCTCGCCGCAACGGGGGAACGCGCGCAGCTCAGTCAGACCGAGCCGGCGCGGCCCGGCTGCCCGCCTGGCGGGGGGCGGCGCTGGGCCCCCACGCACCCAGTACGCGGGGCTCCTAGGCTACCGGGTCGGCGCTTGGCATTCATGCAGGCTTGCCGAAAGGACACGGGAAATCGACTTAATGGTTTGCGCTTCACAAAAATCGAAATCCCACGTCGCGTTCTGTGCTTATGGCGGCATATTATGCCGCCGGTGCGAACCTGCGCCACATCAATCTCCCATAAACGCCAAATATGGACCAAGATGACCGCTCCGGGGTCATGCGCATCTTCGAAGCATTCCTCGTTTGCCTTAGCCGCGACGTCAGCCCTTTTAAGGTGCAAAAATACGACACGTAAAATCATAACCTTGGCAACCAGGCTGGCAGGCCGTTCCAGCCTCAGGCACTGCCGGCCCCGAGATTTTTCCGAGTCAGGTTACAGCAAATCAGCCAGTTACCATCGTAGGCTAAACGGCACCTTACAAGGGCTGGCCGCGACGTCTACCGCGGCACAATACGCTCTTAGCAATAGGCGTTCCAGGTCGAAGATCCCGTACCCAAGCATCCTGCGAGTCGCTGCCTAAACTCGCAACGCAAGTCAATCAGACGTCTGAAATGCAGGACTTCTCCAGAGCCGCCGCCAAGGAGAATCTCGTGTTGGGTCCGTGCGACCATGCTGGCGCCAAACGTTTATCGCAATCGCAAATAAGGGCCCCCGGACAAAGTAGGGGGTTCCCTGCAGCCCTTTTAAGGCGCAAAAATACGACACGTAAAATCATAACCTTGGCAACCAGGCTGCCAGGCCGTTCCAGCCTCAGGCACTGCCGGCCCCGAGATTTTTCCGAGTCAGGTTACAGCAAATCAACCAGTTACCATCGTAGGCTAAACGGCACCTTAAAAGGGCTGGGGGTTCCCTGCTATTGATGACTTCGTAAACGTCAGCTACCGCGCGCCCGCTGCACGAAGCATTGAAACGATGCGCCCGTAAGCACTATTACTATTCTGTTTCTTTAATGAGATTTGCAATGCTGTGACGCCCCCGGCCTTCGCATTCACGTCTGCCTTAGCACCGATCAGCAATTCTACGACTTCGGGAACGCAGTCAGTTACTGCGACCAACAGCGGAGTATCGCGGTTCCGGTTTCTAGCTTCAACATTCGCCCCGGCTTTCACCAGTACACGAGCAACTTCCGGGTGGCCAAAACTGGCCGCCATATGCAGCGCCGTCCACCCAAAGTCAGTCATCGCGTCTACGCTTGCTCCATCCTCCAACAGCGACCGGACAGCGGGAGTATCGCCGTCGCGCGCAGCAACGAGCAACCGAAGGTCGAGTTCCTCTTGGGGATCCGCTATCCCAAGGCCATCGCCTTCCGGGCCAACTTTTCGATAATCGAATGCGTGCCGCTGACTTTCGGAAAACGCTGCCTCGAACGCAGCAATCGCCGCATCTGGAGCCACAATCTCACCGAATTCGTCTAGCCAATTGTTTGCAAGGCAGTCCCGGGCGAACGCCAGAGACTTCATCAATCCTTCGATCATATCGGGCGTGACCAAGTCCCCCGGTTGATAGTCGAATGCTTCCATCAAACACAACGCGAGCGACGTATCCCGATCTTGGTCGGCGACCCTCGCTTGGGCGCACTGCAATGCTGTTGCCGATCTAGCAATTACCTCGTTGAGAAAGTCAACGGTCACATTTAGCTTGGTCATAAGTGAAATCTCCCGCTGTCGCTAACGGAAAGAGTAAGCGTTGAGTGAACACGCCATGAAATAGAAGTACCAGGAAGATCTCTCAGCAAATCGCTCCTGCGTACGCCCGGGCATGACGGCCATTCTAAAGGTCAAACGTTGCAGCTTTGCGGTACCCGCTGGAGCAATCCCGGTAAGTGACGGCCTCGTCGATGCTCCGGGATTGCGGTCTCATCATGAGCAAGCGACTAGGAAATGACCAATAACCTTCGCCCCCTATTCGATAAGGGCTACATTCTGGAAGTCATACTCCTCGAGTAAAACATTCTCACCCATAAATGAGTCATTGATCTCTATGATTCTGCCGCCCGAATCGGTCCGGAAATCGATCTTCCAAAGCATTTGCATTCCGCCTAACCGGCCCACTATTGGCCCTAGCGGAGCATTCTGGCCGAGCATAACTGTTGCCTGATATCTCGAATTAGCCACAAGGCGAAGTTGGGAATAATTCATGTGATCCTCGTTCAGATGCGGGAAACAGGTCTGACACACCACTCATTCACAGCGATCCGGGTGGACAGCCCAACAGTGGCCCAAGTAGCGCTCCGTTCGGTGAGCCTCGCGCCTTTCAAAAATCTGCAGCTTCATCGCCCGCCAGGTCGGTGCATACCGAATAGATTTACGCGCGCAGCTTCGCTGAGCCTTAGCAATCATTGTGCGCGTATTTTTGTCGGTGGTCAAATTTCCGCTGGTCTAAGGGTACAGAAAGAAGCAAAAGTACGCCGTTTCGGTGCGCCCAAAGCGCCGCAGACTGGATCTTCGACCGCGGGTAAACATCGGGTAGCTAGCCTTGTTTAGCTTTAGTTTAAGAAGTCACCCTTCAGTGCACACGTTCTTAAGTTGCCCTGCCTTCCCTTTCGTATTGCAGCCTGAGAACCCGGATATCTGTGCCGACTTCCGGATTGGGGATTCCATAAGATGACGCTACCTACCCACTGGACTTCCCCAGATGCTGCCTGGCATACCTAAACAACTCTGGAGATTCTAGGTATAGTTCATTCAACAATGCCTCTTCCGCCATCGGGCCGAGGCTGGAGACAATGCTTAGAGCATCTTCCAAGGAGTGATTATCTACCAAGAGCGCTAAATAGTTTGCAATATACAAACCAAGATTTGGGTGCGGCTGCCCGTTGGGATTTGCGTTGTTCAAGAGAATTGTCGTCGCCCGGCGCCTAAGCGGCTCGGCCTCTTTGCCCCGCTTAAGTGCACGTAAGGCGCCTGCTAGGCTATTCAGGCAAGTGGCGACATCTGGGTCATTGGCCCTATTGCATCCTTCGAAAATGACTAGGGCTCGTCGCGAGTAGTTCTCCGCCTCAGCGTGCCGACCCAGGCCGCTGAGCAAATTGGCGTAGTTGTTCAGCTTCACGCCGACCTTTGGATGATCTGGAGGATACATGGTTTCTGCTATCGCAAGGGCTCGCCTAAAGCACGCTTCCGCCTCCACCGGTCTGTTGGTAACCTGTAATATTGCGCCCAAGTTATCCAATGTTGTGCCACACTCGGGACTGTTGGAGCCCTGAGCTTTCTCGTTAATACTTAGCGACTGCCTAATCAGGGGCTCCGCCTCGGCGTATCGCTGGGTACCATTAAGTAACAACGCTAAGTTATTGAGATCCGCCGCGATGCGCGGATGCTCTGGGTCGTAGATGCACTCGTCGATTTGTAAAGATCTTCGGTACAGCGGCTCGGCTTCTGCGAGTCGGTTCTCTATTCTCAAGAGTTCAGCTAAGTTATTCAGCGCCACGGCGACCGCGGGGTGCTGTATGCCATAACTTTGTTCGGCGATGAGCAATGCACGTCTCAACAATGGTTCCGCTTGGAAATTGCGATTCTGCATGCGCATAATTTCGGCCAAATTGTTTAAGGCCGTACCAACCAGTGGATGTTCCTCGCCGTAACTCACTCTAATTATAGACAATGCATCCTGATATATAGACTCGGCTTCCTTTAGCTTGTTCAGCGCCTGTAAGTTGCCGGCCACAGTGTTTAGATCGCGAGCGACATGCGGATGCTGTAGTCCATAAACTTGCCGGTCGATATCTAACGCTCTTTGGGATAATGTTGTGGCCTCTGTCAGCCTATTGGACGCACGAAGCAATAACGCTAAGTTGTTGAGAAGAGTCGCCACCGCAGGATGTTCACCATAGTTTGCCTCCAGGACGGACAATGAGCGCTCATAGAGGGAGATGGCTTCCGGATACCGGTGCATTCTTTGGAGTAACTCGGCGAGAGACCTCATTATTACAGCCGAGGCGGTGTGCTGTGGTCCGAGCCAACGCGTGGCCTCAGAAAGGGCATGGCGAAATAGGGTCTCTGCCTCCGTGTATATAGCAGCCTCCGCCAGGAAATAGCCTAGCTTGTGCCCGACCGGAAACCTCGCGGTGTGGACGTCATGCTTCACTCCACACCATCTCTTGAAGGATGAAAAGTAGGGTGGGCCCATTATCCGCTCCTCGCCCAGCCACACCCAGTAACGCATCAACTCATCCTGGTCGCGCCTGTTGATTTCAAGGAATTGATCGATGTCTAAAAGACAGTTGCGCAGGCGCGTTCGCGCCTCGACCTGGCGCAAGAGCCAGGGCAGCTCGTCGCAATTCCGGGCGGAGACGGCCTGTGCCTCAAAGTCGTCGGCCAGTCGTAGGCGGAGTGTCTTGGCGACAGCGGCATCAGGCACATAGGCGGCCTCCACGGCGGCTCGGAGGAAGTCGTGGCCGAAGCCGAGAATGCCGCCGCGATCCACCAGGCCCTCCTCCATGGCGAGGCGCAGCGGCGTCCAGACCGCGAGCGGCAGTTGCGGGAGGTCCTTAGGCTTAAGGAGGTGCAGCACCTCGGCTTCCGTCAGCCCCCTCCGCGCCGCCCAGATCAGCGAGAGGGCCTCGCGCACCAGCCCCGGCCGGTCCCGCTCGTAGTCGTGCTCGTAGCGGGCTAGGACCTTGACCAGCAGAGCGGGGATGTCCGGGGCCTGGAGGTAGTTGCCGATCTGGGCGTCGAGCCGGCGGTTGACGCCGGTGGCGCGCAGGTCATCGAGCAGGCTCTTCAGATACAGCGGATTGGCGCAGGCGGGGGCTTGGGCGATGGCGCGGGTGCGCGCCTCGGACAGCCCGCGGCTGTGGTGGCTGAGGTAGCGGGCGATCAGTTCAGTGCGCTCTGCGGCGCCAAGGGGCTCGACGGTTAGGCTCGGCCAGCCCCGGGGGCCGAGGGCCTCCAGGGTCTCACTGGGCAGGGTCGAGACGAGCAGGCGCAGGTCCAGCGGAAAGCGGTAGGGCAGCCAGCCGAGAAGCCGGCCGCGCTCGCGGTCTTCGATCTGGTTGAGCGCATCCAGCACGATCAAGGCGGGGACGCCCCGCTGCCTGGCCTGGTAGGCCAGGCGACCGAGGTACTCGGGGAAGACCTTGACGATCTCCTCGCTCTGGGCGGGGATGCGCTCCTCCTCGGAGCCGAGGCCGGCGGGGGTGCCGGGCTCGGCGCACCAGCGGACGATGGCGACCATGAGACGGCGCATCAGGGCCAGGTGCCCGGCGCTCATGGGGGAGCTGCCGATGTAGTGCTGGAAGACGAAGGCGCCGGGGTGGGCCTCCCGCCAGCGCCCGAGCCAGTTGGCGAGCAGGGCGGACTTGCCGGCTCCGGACTCGCCCAGGACGGTCAGGCCGCAGTTGTCGGCGCCGTCGCGGGCGTAGGCGTCGAGGCGCTGGAAGTAGGCGTCGCGACCGATGTAGTAGGGGCTGCGCCGGCTCTGGGCGTAGGCCTCGTGGTCGCGGGCCTCGCGGGCCCAAACGTCAGGGACCCGGTCAGCAGGGAACTCCGCATCGATGGCGGCGGTGAGGTCTTCGAGCACCAGGGCGGCGAGGGCCTCGGGGTCGGCGTAGCGGTCGGCGTCGCGCAGGGGCATGCCGCGCTCTTGGCAGAGGGTGCGGATGCGCCCCTTGAGGTCAGCGAGCCGCTCGCGCCGCCACTGGGCACGGCGGGCGGCCTCGGCGGCGCCGTGCTTCTCCACCTCTTGGGGTTCACTGCCCTCGACCATCTGCGGCTCCCCCGCGGCGGCGAGGCGCTCGCTAAAGGCTGGGTCGCGGAAGTAGAAGAAGGCCCGCCCGGCCATCGTGGGGTCATTGAGCACCCCATGGAGGATCTCCAGCTCGGTGGCGCTGCGTCGGGCGATCTCCGGCTTCAGCCAGCCCTCGCGCTCCAGCAGGGGCTCGGGGAAGGCCTCGGCCTCGGGCACCCAGCCATAGCGCTCGCCCAGGAGGCCGATGAAGTAGGGCCGGCAGCGGCGGATCTCGTCCAGGCAATACTGGACGGTCTCCTTGCGTTTGGACTGCTCCTCGGTGATACCCCAGCGCAGGTCCACTTCGACGAACTCCACCGACCGTTCGCGGCAGAGCTTACGCAGGGCCGGCCAGGTCTGGGCCATCAGGGTGTTGCGGTCCTCGATCATGTCCTTGAAGGTCGAGGAGATGAAGACGCGCACGACGCGCTCACGCTCGGCGGGTTGTGGGGTCGCGCCGGAAGCTGCCGACGACACCGGCGCAGGGGACGAGGGCTGCGGCGCCTGCGGGAGCCCGCGGGGCGGGGTCTGGGGCTGCGCGTCGGGCCTGGCCGTCGTAGCGTTGCTCTCGGAGGCGTTAAGACGTCCTTTGCCCAGCAGCCCGCCCAAGAGGCGCGCGAGGAATCCGTTCTTGTTGTTGTTCATGTCCAGCTCGTTGTTTGTTCTGGCTCTGCGAAGAACACGGACCTGAGCCGGTATCAGCAGGGGCTCGACAATCCCACAGCCCGGATAAGTGTACTCGCGTCGACCCCAAACCCTGGGATCGCCGACGCCCGTTGGTCATCCGGTACTGCCACCACTTCCCAACATTCGTTGCGGTTAGTGTCGTACCGCAGCAAACCCGACGCATACCGTCCCTGGCCTGGGTCCCGGCATCCCGGCCGGGACGACCAGGTCCGAGGTAGTCCGAGACGACGGCGGACACTCCCCAGTCTCCGTCATTCCGGCCGGATTGCCGGAATCCAGACCAAGGAGGGCGGCTCTTCGGGACCTGGCTGAGATACGACGCGAATCACCACCTTCGTTACTCCGACTTTGGCGAAGGTGATTACCGTAAAGTCGCGCCGGGAGCGCGCTCCAATTCTCCCTCTCCCGCTGGGAGAGGGCGGGGTGAGGGAACGACTATGGCGCCCGCAACTTTCATGTTCTGGGGTGGCGCGGGCGCCATGGCCGTTAGCGTCATGCCTCAACTAACACCGGCCGCAAGCGTAGGCGCGGACTTGCCCGCGCTCTGCCGACGGCGAGGTCTCAGCGCGGGCAAGCACGCGCCCACGGTGTTAGCCGCCAGGCATGGGTCCGAGGTGGCCAATGCGGCCCGGCTGAGCCACGACTCCAATCACCTTGGCGAATCTAGCCGCCTTAGCGCCTCTCTCGCCCTGACGCGCTCATGGGCTGTTCCGGTCTTCATGACGACATCGAGTCCCTTCCGAATGCTGGCGTTCCCGATGACGTGATCTTTTGCCATATCGATCAAAAGCTCTTCCGAACCGCCCAGACTGGTCGCGACGACGAACGGTACAGCCGCATCGCCTTCGATTCGGAGCAGGATTTCTGCAATCTCTGCCGCATACAGCGTGTATCGGTAGTGGCGAGAAAAGGCCGCTCGCAACGAAGGCGCTGCGTCCCGGTCTTCATAGTCTTCCACTAAGCGCGCCAGGTACCAGGCCTTCCGAGGATTCAAGGTATTGGAGAGCTCCTCCCTCACTGCGGGCATGAGTTCCGCGCAATCCAGCTTCCTTATAGCATACGCCAGGTCGCCCGCTGCCCACTCGCTGCGCGTCCGCACGAAGCCTCGGAACAGATCGTTGCAGGCATTACCCCTCTCTTCTTCAGGAATCCACTGCCATATCGCTCGATAGGCACTGCCGACATCCTCATCCGACGCGGCCTTCAATCGAACGGACACCAGGTCCCATTGTTGCTTGGCGCCCAGTCGGCTCGCGGTGACCAGGGACAATGCGGCGTCTTGCACAGCCGTACCTTGTCCGACATACCCAACCGCGACAGAAACAAGTGTCTCATCGAGCTGCGTATCTTGGTTTGCGGCCATGCTCTGGCGCAACATAGCCAGCGCTCTGATCTTTTCGACCTCGCTGGTTGCCTTGGAAAGAGCCACGACAAGCGGCGCGATCTCCCTGCCCTTCAGGTAACCGAGAAACACGTTCCAAACTTGCCGATCGTTTCGAGACTTGAACTCAGTACGTGTTGGTGCCCCGATCTGAGCTAAGTACAGACCATTGAGATCCCGATCTTCATACCCAGTGAATTGAACGGTCCGCTCATCGAGTTTGACTGAGTCGAGCGCTTCCTTCACGACGGATTCTATTTGCTCAGAGACCTGCCCTGCCGTGCCATTGGGCAGCAATTGAGTGCCTATCGGACCTGCGAACAAAGCGATCAGCAGAATCATCGCCGCAACAGGAAGGCTGGCCAGTCTTGCATATCGCAAGTAGCGTCGCTTTGGCCCTCCGACGAGAAGCGACGAAAGTCTCTCGACGCCGGCAGTGCAGAAGTCGTGACCGAGCACGACTCGTCGAAGGCTCGGCAGGACCGCGATTTCATCCGGCAGCGTACACGACGGCCAGCGAAAGCCTCCGGCGATCAATGGAATCACGTTCTTTCCACATGAAATTACATGGCCAATCGATTTACAGAACCAATCACTGTCGCGCGCACAGGGTTCCAGGCTATCCGGAGACAAGACGACCACGACATCGGTGGATGATTCGATTGCCGTGAGTGCCGCAGCGTCAAACAGGCCGCTTCGTAGCGCTTCGATGTCCATGCAAACGTCATATCCACGCTCGCGCAGTGTGTCGCGCACCAGCCAAGCCAGTTCCACGCCACCGTCCCGGTGATAAGCGACAAAGACCGTGTTTCGCGATTTCAATATCAATTTGTCTCTCGGTCGAACCAGTGAGTTAGCATCCCGGCTGGGTCCTGGCCAGTGCGGAGGTTGGGGTGAGCTTGCGAACCCCAAGGAATGGCGGATCGGTGCCCAGCGATGTTGGCGTTCATTCCGCACCCCAACCTGCGGCCCTATGATGCCTGTTCCAAACGATAGTCCATCCACCGACTTTCTCATTCCGCTTACGCCGGGTCAGGTTCATCGAAGTGCCAACGCCATCCGTCAGCCCATACCAACCGGTCTTTCCAGTTTTCGTCGACGTACAAGGCGCAAGCCTGGCCCGCCCGATCCGGGACAGACCAGAGCGGACGGCTATAAGGTTCCTCAAATCTATAGCGAACCCCGGATCAATTCAGCGAGTGAGATGCGTTCCTCCAACGAAACCAAATGAAGGCGAGCAGAATAGAAGCGGTCATTCGCAAATCGCGGGACCACATGGACGTGATAATGCCAGACCTCCTGACTTCCGGCTGGCTCGTTGTGTTGCCGGATGGTTACGCCGTCGCACCCGAGTGCGGCCTTGAGGGCAAGAGCCAGCCTCTTTGATAAACCGAACAAGTGTGCCCCGATCGGTTCGGGGAGAACATAGATGTTCTCGAAATGTTCAAGCGGGCAGAGCAGTAAACTGCCATGATTATTTAACGGCTGGTGCAAGGCCAGGAAGGCAATGCTCGTGTCGTCGCGCCAGATCACGGTCGTTTGGTTACCGCCGCGAGCGATATCGCAGAACGGGCAGATGTACCCTTCGGGTTCATGACGATACAAAATAGACACTGGCATTCTCACCATTTTCGCCTACCTACTGAGCACCTATGTGAAACGGCCGCGATGCTAACATGTTTGGGATTCGATCATCGTTGCGGCGGCACCCATCGACAGCGACGGCCTCGTAACGGCGGAGCCCGCGCCGGTGAACGCAGGGAGCCTCGAGCGCATCCTAAGAGCCGCCGAGCGCGATGTCAGGTTAGGCGTGCGCAAACCGGTCGCTCGTCCTGCGGCTCAGGTCCGCGCCGCGCACCCGACAGGTTCCTCGACCGGAACGACGACGACCAAGGCACGGCCTGAGCCGTTACCGGCAGAGAACTCGATTTGGTTTTGGAGAGGGATTGGGCAGTTAGCCCCCGGGCTCGATGGCAACGACTCGATGCCTTGACAACACAAGCGGCGCAAGCATGTCTTCAGGTCATCGGGTACAACATGTGCCAAAAGGAGCTAGCCGTCTACCCCCCACCGCCGATACCAAAGAAGATATCGCGTTCTGTACCGTCTGGCGACGGGCAGAAAAGACTACCATCGCGTTTGGTCGGTAGCCATTGTGATGTAGTGGCTAGTTCATCGATCTTCATTTCAATGGCGCTGACCACTCCTGGCACAAACATCATGCCGTGATAGTGATTGACTCTGTGGCTGTCCGTTCCGACGCTAAGCAATACCATGGCGCCCGGTGCGTCGGTCCGGTCTTCCCTGTCAAAATCCGGGAACATGGTGAAACCACTCTCCACGATGGCATACAGCAAACGCTGTGCAGATGCGCGTGGGATTCGACTCAGGGCGAGGCCCTCCACACAGGTAAACCACTCGCCATTGAACTCAACTCGCCCGGAGCCGAAGATCTTGACCGTGTAGACGGGGCACGATCCAAAGCACGCCGTTCGACTCAGCGAGACAAAGTCTTGATCGTCGAAATACTTCGGCACGGCTTCGCTACCTGACAAGACCTGCTCGAACTTCGATTCGCTCCCGATGTATAGATGATAGAGAACGCCGCCGGAAAGGATCAACGCTAAAGTGATAGCCGCGAGGCCAATTCGTTTAAGATCAGTGTACATCATGGGCGTATAAGGCTTCTTGGTGTTGACGTCACGGCGAAAAGACGCAGGCCGCACGGAGTGACCCCGCGGCTATTCGCGAAGTCACCGACCGACATTGTCGGTCACCGCCGACTCTTTCATCAGGGCAAGGGTCCCCCGGCCCGTGGGCTCTCGATTGCGAGCCCCTCAACGAGGCCTATTCGCAATCGCTTCAGACTGGCTGAAAGACCGCGGTTGATCGCGAATGTCGAAAGCGAGTCGAGTAGAACCGACGCCCGCTCTTTCCAGGCACTTTCCGACATCTGCAAAAGCATCGAAGCATCATCATTCAATGTCGGAAATGTCAAACTGGAAAAGTCCCCCGGCAAAACCGTTCGTTCGCCCATGATAATAACTGGGCTCTGTTACGAGAACGACCTTCTGGTCGTCGTCGGGGACATAGGGCTTACGCGGCCCGACCAGTTTCTTGCCGACGGCGACCTTCTCGGAATTCATGGTCATGGGGCGCTCCTCACACAGGGACGACGGTTGGCCAGGGCTCGGCGCGGTGTGGGGAGGCTGACCCAGGCGGCGCTCCCCCTGCCCTTGTCACGAGCAAGTGAGATGCCAAGAATCTCAACTAAGGGCGGGAGACCGGGATACCGGTCAGTCTGACAACGGGTTACCGATGTCTGGGACGGCGATGGCAGGAGCCATTGAGGAAGGGAGCCAGACAGATCTCAACTGGGCGAGCGCTGCCTCGCTGTACGCGCGAAGGCCTAGGAACTGCGCAAGAACCTGGTGTGCGTAGGTTGGGCTGAGGAACGAAGCCCAACGACGGCTGACACCCAACTTGCTGATTGTTGGGCCTTCTGCGTCGGCCCAACCTACGCACTGAGCACGCTGGCCACCAAGTGGTGGAGATCGCGGATGGTCGAGGCCAAGGACCTCGGAAGCGGCGCCGACGAACGTCCAGGGCGGCGGCGGTCAGGTTGGCTAACGATGGCGAAGATCGGGAGGGCGAGCCGGCATCGGGTCATTTCGTACGGGGTACGACATGGACCAGGCGGGCCGCAATTGCATCGGCCAGCTTGGTCGTCACCTCCTTGAAGACGGCGCGGGGCAGCAGACCGTAGGCAGCGCTCGCCAAGTCCCCCGCTTGCGCGACGCGCAAGTCCGGCCCCGGCCAGACAAAGCGGTTCGCCTCGGTCAAGACGATCCACGAACGCTCATCGTCCAACCCCAAGCGGCGCTTCGTCGCGTGCGGGATCTCGACACCGAGCACCGGGTCCGCAGGCGGCGAATGCGTGATGGGGAGGACCGTCACGACCTGGTCGCCGTCCTCGTCCGCCGCCACCAGGATGACGGCGCAGGGGCGGTCTTTCACCTTCCACAGGTAGGCATAACGGATCACCAGGCCCGGAACGGGTTGCGGGAGCGACACCACCCTATCCCGTCACCTCATCATCGAAGGCGGCGGCCTCTGGCGGCGGCGTGGCCGCCCGGATGGCTTGCTCGTCGGCTTCAGTGAAATCCTCCAGCCCCAAGACCTGCCGGTCGCGCTTCTTCAATCGGTGATACTCGTCCACCGACAACACCACGAGCCGCTCACGGCCATTGCGGGTGACCGCGACGGGCTCGGTCAGGGCGACATCCTGGTAGCGTCCGAAGTTGCGCTGAAACTCTGCTGAGCTGACGGTGATCATTGTGCAGGGTACCTCACGATCCAGATGTTACAGATTATCCATTACATGCGGATCCTTGCAGGTCTCCGTGAGCGGGGCCCCGATGCGCGACACAGGGCATCAACGCACCCGGAGCTTCGATCAGCAGGTTGGCCCCCGCAGCACCCGGCTCACAACGCCTCGGACAAGGCCCGGTCGATGTCCGCCAGGATGTCCGCGACGGTAGAGTCGAGCACCTCGCGGGTCCCGTCCCGGAGCGACTGGAGTGCGGCGTCCGGCGAGGTCTGGCGCTCCGAGAGGAAGTGGGCGACCCGGGAGCGCAGACGGGCGAGATTCTCGAAGGTGCCGGACCTGAAGTGCCGCGGGATGCGCCCGTGCAGGTCCAGCTCGTTGAGAAGCCTGGCCAGCTCGGTTGAGATATCGCGGGACTGGGGAAGGTTCGATCGATCGCCGTTGAGCATGGGCGACAGCAGGTGCTCCACGGCGCGGACCGTCTCGTAGACGCCCCGCAGGTGGCGGAAGGCCGACAGGTGTTCCTGCCGCGATGCCGCCGTCGCGCACCCCGGGCCCGAGTGCAGCCCCTGCATCTCGAGCACCGCCTGGAGGTGGCGCACATCCAGGGGCCGGACCTGGCCGAAGAGGCCGAACAGGTGGGTGAGCACCATCTTCAGCTCGCGCACGTTGCCCGGCCAGGGGTAGTCGCACAGGGCCGAGACGATGTCCTCCGGCAGGGCGGCGGCCTTGGCGCCGGCGGTGCGGGTCCATTAGGCCCGGACGAGCAGGGGGATGTCTTCCGGGTGCTCCCGCAGCGGCGGGATGGAGATCAGGAACCCGCGCAGGCGATAATAAAGGTCTTCCCGGAACTGCCCGGTCTGGACCATGGCGAAGAGGTCGCGGTTGCTGGCGCAGATCACCCGTGCGTTGACCGGGATCTCGACATCGCCCCCCACCTTTCGGATCTTGCGCTCCTGCAACGCACGCAGGAGCTTCGCCTGGTGACCCGGGGAGAGCTCGCCGATCTCGTCCAGGAACAGCGTGCCACCGTCGGCCGATGCCCAGAGCCCGTCGGTCGTGGTCAGCGCCCCGGTGAAGGCCCCGCGGACATGCCCGAACAGCTCCGATTCCAGCAGGTCCTGGGGCAAGGCCCCGCAATTGACCGCCCGCAGCGGGTAGGCGCGGCGCGGGCTGTTCTCGTGGATCTGGCGCGCGACGATCTCCTTGCCGGTGCCGGTATCCCCGCCGATCAGCACCGTGTCGTCCACCTGCCCGGCGCGTAGGATGAGCTGCCGCACCGCCACGGCGTCGGCGGAGTGGCCGATGAAGGCCGCGCGCAGGGGCGCAGGCTCCGGCACCAACTCCAACAGGTTGAGGACCGCGCCACTGCGGCCACGGAAGACCGGAGGGGTCCCCGCATCGGGCTCCGGCTCCTGGGCGGTCTTGAGGATCTGCCCGAACAGGTCGTCGGGCACGGCGATGATGAACAGCCGCCGCGGGGTGTTGGCAGCCTTCTTCAATAGGGTCCGGACGCTGTTCAGGAGCTTACCCGGTGAGGAGTAACCCGCCCCGATCAGGGGGATCGCTGGCCCGCCCCCCTTCAGCAGGGTGCGGGCCAGCTCGATAGCGGGGCGCTTTACGCCCCGGTCCTCGACCACGCCGGTGAGCCTGGCCAGCCCCTCGCCGGTCTTGGGCAACACGATCCAGGCGGCGCAGCCGGTCAGGGTCGCCGCGGCCTCGCGGACGGCCTCCGCGCTCAGGTCGTCGAGGGTTCGGCGGATGACGGCGGGGGTGGGACCGATTTCGAGCAGGTCGAAGGGCATGGGGGACGGCCGGTGGCGGTGAGATGTCCTGGCGACATTGGTTGGCATCCGGTCGCGACGCTAGGCCGGGACGGGCTGCAAGTCAACGGGGCATCGGCGGTTGGACATCGCCGCCGTCGCGCCAGTCCGGTCGATCAGCCGCCCAGCTTGCCCCGCAGCCACTCCAGAACCTGCTCGTCCTGCGGCGAGACGAAGAGCCCCGCGCGCTTCATGCCGGACAACACCTCGTAGGCCCGGCGCCAGTGGGTGCCCGCGCTGGCGTCCGCGGAAGGTTCCAGCACGGTCGCGAGCTTGCAGTGGCTCACCCACAGGTCGCGCTGCCAGCCGGCATTGCCGGGGTCCAAGGCGGCCAGGCGCTCCGCGATCTCCAGGGACGCCCGGTAGGCGCGCTGCGCCCCGGCCAGGTCCCCCTGGGCCACCAGCACGTCGCCCACGTTGTTGTGGCTGATGGAGAGGTCGCGCTGCCACCCGGCGTTGCCGGGGTCGGCGGCGGCCAGGCG
>Ga0209254_10003397_pt1 | contig 14530 bp, 10 predicted proteins | sample FrelakmetDIP11DI_FD_187148 | JGI IMG/M metagenome (GOLD analysis project Ga0209254, IMG submission 187148) | Freshwater lake sediment microbial communities from the University of Notre Dame, USA, for methane emissions studies - DIP11 DI (SPAdes)... | ecosystem: Environmental > Aquatic >...
TGGCCATCATCCGTGGTTCCCAATTCGCCATTTTCCTACCACCCGCGCCCGATCTGTTCCCCGTAGGGTGGGGTCAGGTCTCGAGTTTCAACGCCAAAGCCTCGCATCCAGCAGAGCCGGGGAGAAACTCTGAGACCTGACCCCACTTCCCATTATCTCAGACCAACGTATGGTCACGCGGACCGGAGCTACATCTTCGAGATGTCCACTCCGGCTTCATCCAGGATCTGGGGCACTGCGTCCTCTTTCCCGATGGCCATGATGTGCACGCCGTCGCAGAGCTTCTCGTCGATGCACTGGCGTATCTGGCGGGCCATGATCCTGATGCCGGTAGCCAGCGCCTCGCCCTTGGGGGCGTCCGACATCTCCTGCACCAGGTGGTCGGGCACGAATACGCCCGGGACATTAGCGTTCATGTACCTGATGGCACCCATGCTGGTGAGCAGCACCAGTCCCGCGCAGATCTTGACCTTGTCATCGATCTTACGGGCCTCCTCCATGAAGTACTTGAAGTTCTCCATGTCGTAGACGGCCTGGGTCTGGAACCACTGCGCCCCCGCATCGATCTTCTTCGCGAACTTGAGCATCTGGGGCTCTATGGGATGGGCCTCAGGGGTGACGATGGCGCCTTTGTAGAACTCCACGCCACCCTTCATCTCGTTGCCGCCGGAGTCCTTGCCCTCCTCCATGTTGCGGATGAGCTGCAGGAGTTGCACGCTCTCGCAGTCGAATACCGCCTTGGCCTCCTTGTGGTCGCCCACGGGGATGGAGTCGCCGGTCAGGCAGAGTACGTTGCGTACGCCGCGCGTGTAGGCGAAGAGCAGGTCGGCCTCGATGGCCAGCCGGTTGCGGTCGCGGCAGGTAACCTGCAGGTTCGGCTCCCCGCCGTGTTCCAGGATGATCAATGCGGTGCCTAGGGAGGGGTAACGCATCACCGAGGACTGATTATCGGTGATGTTCATGGCGTGGACCTTGTCCTTGATCAGATCGATATGGTGGATCATCTCGTCGATGTCGGTGCCTTTGGGGGGACCGATCTCCCCGCTGACCAGGAAGGTGCCGGACTCCATGACCTCCTTGATACTGGGTTTAACATGCTTTTCCAGGAGCATGGTCATCCTATTCACCCCCCTCGCCCTTTTTCTCGAATATGACCTTGCCCGGCTTCATGCTGGCCTGCCAGTTCTTCAGGCCGTAGATGCGCTTGAAGCGGTCCAGCTTGTCCATCTTCTCCAGCTGGTTATAGATGAGGGTCCAGCCGCAGTCCTTCTCCTTGTCGGTCTCGCACTTGCCCTCGTCGGTGCCGCCGCAAGGCCCGTTGAGGATGCCCTTGTGGCAGCGGGTCACGGGACAGATGGCCCCGAAATCCTCCAGCACGCAGTCGCCGCACAGGGAGCACTTCTCGGTGAAGTTGCCCTGCCTGAGGATGTTGCCCAGAAAGACGGTGTTGTTGGCCGGGTGTACACCCTTCTCGGTCGCCTCGCGCACCGACTGGCAGCCGGCCCCGCAGGTCATGACCAGGAAACCTTCGGCCGACTCCACCGCATCCTTGTTCTCCCTGAACTTCCTCTTGGTGTTGAGCTCGTGGCATACTTCGTCGTATACGATGGTGCCGGTGACCGTCTTGCCCTCCGTCTCGAGCTTGGTCTTCATCTCGGCTACCTGCTCCTCACCGCCCGTCTCGCAGGTGGTGGAGCAAAGGCCGCAGCCGACGATGAAAACCTTGTCCTCGCCCTCGAGTTCCTTGAGGACCTCCTCGAAGGGCTTCGATGTAGTGATGATCATCTCTTGCGTTCCTCCTCCATACTGTGATCTATACTGCGTCTATCGCACAGCGGCGCACGCCGTATGACGTCAGCTTCCTTGCCTGGACGCGCCCCTTCCGGGCCGCCGCGTGGTCGTTCCTGCCCATCAGGTGGTCGAGAACTGGCGCAGGAAAGCAGGTATGTCCGCTGCTTCCCTGGTGCCGATGACGATCTCCCAATCCGGGAGTTCTTCCTCCAGCTCGCCAGAGATCTGCGCCACGTATCCGGGGATGATCAGCTTGCGGTGCTTGACCTTGTCCGCGATCCCCGAGGTGTTGACGAACTTGGCGATGATCTCGGGGACGAACTTGCCAGCCGCCCAGGCGGTGAGCACCGACTGCCCGTCCACGTCCACGATGCCTAACCATGCCGGGACTTTGCTGCCCTCGATCTCACCGGAAACGATGAAATAGGTAAGGGAGAAGTTCGTGGTCACCAGCACCGGGCTGTTCTCGTCCGGGGACCCGATCTCGTACCACTTGGAATCCACGGCCATGGGGCGCTGGGGATCGGTGTAGACGTTGAGGCCCAGCACCAGCAGCGGGTACATCCTCCACTGCTCGGCATGCGAGAGCACCACGATGCCGCCGTACTTGCATACATACATGCCGGCAAGGGCCGTCTCGTAGAGCTCGTCGTCCGTCTCCTCCACCGGGAAGGTGATAGTCGGGAAGCCGAAGGCCACGAACTTTTGGTTCAATGCCGCGCGGCGGATGGCCACCAGGTCCTTGAAGGTCTCCCCCGGCTTGCGCGGCGCCGGGTCCAGGATCAGGTCCTTGAGGCCCATGCCCGTGAGCTTGTCCGAGAGCTCGGCCAGCTTGTCAAGGTCGGCCGCCTTCACCGCCAGGGGCAGGTCCTTCTCCTTGGCCAGCGCGCCCATGGCGTCGGCGTTGGCCTCGGTGGCGGCGTAGAGCAGCGGCCGGGAATCGCCCGCGGCCTCCACTCCGGCCTTCATGACCTCGACGTCCTCGCTTATGAGGATGAGGGGCTTGGCAGAAGCGCCTTTCACCTTCTCCACCAGGGCCTTGAACTTGCCGGCGTCGCCCGAAGCGGCTTTGAGGGCCAGAGCTCCCACCTTGAGGATGACGCCCACGCGCTCGTGCTCGCACTCGTTGGCCTGCTTGACGAGGGCATCAACCTTGGCATCGTCCATGTCATCGCTTATCAAGATGCCCAAGACTGCGGGGTTGAAGAAGGTCTTCTCGTGGCGGAAGAGCACCAGCTCCTCGCCCACCTTGAAGGCTTCGTCTCCGGTTCCCACGGTGACCCCGCGGATGGGCGGGGCGCTGGCCTCGGCCAGCTCAGCTCGCACTTCGTCCGTAACGTAGGGACATTCGTCGAGCGCCGTCTGCCCCGCCGCCAGCTTCATGGCGAAGGCGAGACAGGTCGGGAAGCCGCATTCTTTGCAGTTGGTCTTGGGTAGCTTTTTGAAGATATCCAAGCCCGAAAGTCCCATGTCATAACTCCTTCCTACTTGATCAGCGGTATTCCCACCTTGTTATTCCAGATGAGGGAGGGGGACGGGTCCCCCTCCCGCAATCCTCCTCTATCAGAACATGGGGTCCATGGTCAGGGCCGGATGTCCCTTCTCCTCCAGGAAGGGAAGGATCTCCTCCTCCGTGTTGCCCACGTCCTCGTCGGCGATCTTATTGATGAAGTCGGGATCGGCGATGTCCTCGTCCTCGCAGCGCTTGGCCAACTGCTCGGCCAGGGTCTCCTTGAGTCCTTTAGGCATCCACACCACGCGCTTGAAGCCTCCGTCCGCGGAGATGAACTTCTTGGAGGTGATGTATACCTTCCCAATGCCGATGAACCCCGGCGTCACGTTGCCGCCTCCGACGGTGTTGGCCAGGGTAGAGAAGGCCATGCCGCAGGGGGTCTCGCCGGCGTGCTCCCGGTTGACGATCATCACGCCGTTGCACATGGGCAGGAAAGCCACGATGCACTCGAAGCACCCGCACGAGGTCATGGGGTCATCCATCATGGTGTACATATACACCGACTCCACTATGTTTCCCGACTTGTCCTTGACGAACTCGTTGACCGCGGGCCACGCGCCCTTGACATCGTCTATGCAGTCGCCCTTCTTCACCGGCTGGTTGGGGCCGGTGGGGTCGATCTCAAAGGCGGCCTTGCCGTCCAGCCAGTTATAGGCGCCGCACAGCCCCAGCCTCTGGGGAGAGATGATGCACACGTGGGTGGGGGCGAAGGACTGGCACAGGGTGCAGGAGTAGAAGGTGTCCACCGACTCGTCGGTCATGCCCGCCGTCTTCTCATCGCGGTAGCGGTAGGCCTTCCGGGCCGTGGCCTCCCACTTCTCCACGTCCTCGGGATTGGTGTAGATGGTCACCTTCACCTTGTCCACGATGGAGGGGAACTCGTTGATGAGCTTGGCGTGGATGATCTCGCCGTAGTGGCGGATCTTGAACCCCTTGGACTTGGCCTTCTTGCTGATGCGCGTCCACACGATGTCGCGCTGGCCCATGTGCCAGATACCCTCGGCGCCGTTGATGAGGTGGTGGATCTGGCGCTCCAGGATGGACTCGAAGTCCTCCTGCATCTTGCGCCCGGCCACCTCCACCACGATGCCCAGGGGAAGGGCGCTGCCTTCCTCCACGTCGTCGATCTCCGGGCCCACGACCTGGATGTCGTGGTCGTCGATCTCGCTGATCTCCTTCATCATCACGTACTCGAAGGCGGGGGTGATATTCCCGCCGAACTGCAGGTACATATCGGCCTTGCGGATGACCTCGCCCTCGAAGGCGGGACCATAGGCCATGGGTATGGGGATCTGCGCGATCTGGATCTTGAGGCCTCTGACCTCTACGCACTTCTGGACGATCTCCTCCTCCGGTATGTTCGAGACCACGTGCTCGTAGGTGCAGATGCCGGTGGGGAGGATCTCCGGAATCTTGGTGCTGGCGATGGTGGGGAAGCCGTAGTTGATGGCCCCCGCCGCGTAGGCATATTTCTGCTCGTCCACGTAGTCCAGCGCCAGCACGAAGGCGAAGATGCGGTTCTTGTTGTAGCGCAGGATCTTGTTGAAGTCACCCGGCGTGGCCCCTCCGAAGGACATGGCCGCCCTCGCCGCGAACCCCAGGGAATACACCGCCGAGGTCATCTCCTTGCCGTAGGGAACGATGCGGGTGTCCCAACCCAACTGGCGGTCCATCTCCATGAGCTGCTCGGTGATGGTCTTGCCCTCGATGTTTCCGGACATCCACACGTAGAGGTTCTTCTCCAGCAGCTCCACCACGATCTTGTCGGCCATCTCCGCACTCGAAGCCAGGCCGACCAGGGCGCAGAACCCGGGGGCGCTGCCGTCCACGAACTCCACTCCGCGCTCGCGCATGATCACGTCGTCGGCGGCCCCCAGCCACATGTCGTCAACGGGGGGATCGGTAACGTACTTGCATCCCTCGATGATCTCCCCGGCGAAGAGGGTGGCTATGCCCGCGTCCATGGTGTGGCCCAGGTAGGGCAACCAATGGCCCTGCCGTGGCATGGGAGGCAAGAGGTCCTTGGCCAGCTCCAGGGCTTTGGCCATGTCCTCCACCTTCTCCACCTTGTGGCCGGAGAGGGCGTAGATGATGGGCAGGTAGAAGCCGGTGTTGGGGAACTCCACCGCGGCGGTGGCGCCGGCCGCCTCCAACGTCTCGCTCCACATACGCTCGGCCTCGGCCACCTCCTTGTGGGCTCCCTTGATTGCTGCGGTTGCGATTATCCTACTCATTAGATCTTCAACTCCCTCCGCATGGCCATATCGTAGAGAACCCTCTCGCGCTTCGCCGAGATGCCCAGCGCCTCGCGTTTGCCGTCGATGAGGCTGAGCAACGTGCCGACCATCTTCTCAGGGTCGGACTCGAAGTGCCAGGAGTTCTTGTAGATCTCGTTGTACTTTACGAAGAGGTGATCGGTGACGTTCTTGCTGCCAAGGGTGGGCCAGCTCACGCCGAACACGACGGCGGCGCCCGAGGCCACGAAGTACTCTCCGATGGAGATGGCCTTCTCGCTCATCCACTCGGGAGCGCAACCAGCGGCAGGGAGATCGCTGATATCGTCTCCCAGACCTCCCTCGTTGACCATGGCGGTGAGGGCGATGAGGATGCGGCTGTTGTCCACGCACGATCCGAGGTGCAGCACCGGCGGGATGCCCACCGCCTCGCATACCTCCCACAATCCCTGGGGGCAGATATCGCGGGCCACCTCGGGGAGCATGAGACCGGCCTTGGCCACCGATTGGGCGGCGCAGCCGGTCATGACCACCAGGCAGCCGTTGGCGATGAGCTCGCGCACCACACGCACGTGGATGTCGTCGTGCTTGACCCTGGGGTTGTTGCAGCCCACCACGCCCACCACACCGCGGATGCGGCCGTCGATGATGGCGTCGTTGAGGGGGCGGTATGAAGCGCGGAACTTGCCGCCCAGCATGTAGTTGATGTACTCGTGGTTGAAGCCGGCGATAAGGGCTTCTTTCTTGTCGGGGATCACTACCTTGCCCCGGTTCTTGAAGTTGTCGATGGCCGACTCCACGATCTCCTTGGCGATGTCCAGTGCCCTGTCCTCGTGGAACTCGACGTGCCTGGCGTAGGGCATCTTGGCCTTGGGGGAGGTGGTGATGATATCGGTGTGGATGCAGTTGGCTATCTGCCCGACACCCTGGTAGACACACTGCACGTCCACCACCATGGCCTCCACCGCTCCGGTGAGCAGGGCCATCTCCTGCTGCAGCACGTTGCCGGCCACGGGATAGCCGTGGCGGATGAGGATCTCGTTGGCGGTGCAGCATAAGCCTGCGAGGTTGATCCCCTTGGCGCCTACCTTCTCCGCCTTCTCCAGCATTTCCGGCAGGCTGGCGGCGAGCACGATCATCTCTGAAAGGATGGGCTCGTGGCCGTGCACCAGGATGTTTACCTGCTCCTCTTCCAGGACGCCCAGGTCCACGTTGGCCTCCACCGGGATGGGCGTGTTGAACATGATGTCCTGCAGCTCGGTGCCGATCATTGACCCTCCCCAGCCGTCGGCCAGGGCGGTGCGGGCGCAGCCCAGGAGGATGTTCTCGTAGTCCTGGTCCACTCCCATGTGGGTGCGGTGCATGAGCTCGACCACCTCGCGGTCTATGCCGCGAGGGAAGATGCCCAGGTTGCGCCAGATCTCCTTGCGCTTCTCGGGGGCGCGCTGTGCGAAGGCCAGCTCGCCCTCCTGCTGCCCGAACATGGCGATGCAGCGCTCGCCCACTTCCAGGGCGATGTCATTGATCTCGCGGTCGCCGATCTCCACGTCCAGGTCCGCAGCCACCTCCAGCAGCTTGATGCGGTCCTTGACCCCGTAATCGGTCGCCTCGCCCCTGGCCGCCAGGACCATGGTCTCGGCCACGGCGCGCCCGTGGTCGGAGTGGGCCGCGGCCCCGCTGGCCACCATGCGCGCGAAGTTGCGCGCCACGATGGTATCCATGTTGGCGCCGCAGACCCCCCGGCTCTCGTCGGGCTTCTTGGGGTTGATGCGGCAGGGACCCATGTTGCAGATGCGGCAGCAGCTTCCTGCCTCTCCGAAGGCGCATCCCTTCTGCTGCTGCACGCGGTCAAAAGCGGTCTCCGTGCCTTCCTCCTCTGCTTTTCTCAACATCTCCAGCGTGGTTTCACACGCTGACATTTCCTCGATTTCCGCCATGTTGCTATTCCTCCTGTGGACTTCGTCTCAGGTCCTTCGTGAACCGATTATTTATATCAAAGCCTATCCTGACAGGTCGGCTATTAACTGCTTGACCATGCGGATGGATTCGGGGTGCCTGAGCACGAGGATGTCCGCTCCGGCCAGGAGCAGCGACACCGCGGTAAGGGTCTCCCACATGATACCGCGCTTCTCCGGGTCTCCCCACTCCGGGTACTCGTCCTCGGACATCTTGGCCTCCTTGGTCTTCCAAGCCTGGAAGCCGATGTTGGCGAGCATGGGCATCTGGGTCATGGCGTCATCCTGCATGAGGCCGGCGATCTTCAAACGCTCCATCACCGAGTAGGTATACTCCAGCCCGTAGCCCAGGGCACCGGTGGTCGGGTCGATGACCAGCTTTTCGGCCTCCATTCCCAAGTTGGTGAGAAGGATGTTGAGCTGCTTGGCCAGGTTGACGTCGATGGGGGTCATGCCCACGATCGTCTGTTTGTAACCGATAGCGGGGGCCCCTATCTTCTTGAAGTTCTCCTCCTTGGCCGGCCCGATAAGCAGGTTCTTGCCCTCCGCCTTGGTGGCGATGACCTTGGCGAGCTCGGCGTCCTTGTCCAGATCCTCGGTACCGTAGACGATAACCGGGACACCCACGGCCGCCTCGACCTTGAGTACCGTCTCCGCCGCGGCATCCGGGGGCGCGTTGGTGGCCTTGGGATCGGTCGAGGATAGCAGCAGGAATATGGCGTCAGCCCCCCACTCCTCCACGGCCTTCTTGGCCCAGGCCACGGGGTCGTCCTTTACCTCGCCCAGCGCCTTCTCCAACGCGGGGATAAGCTCTCCCACCTCGTCGGATACCTCGGCGGCGACAAGGGGCTTGTTGGGCATGTCTCCCTCCCAGAGATGGAAGGGGAGGCTGTTCTCTCCGCCTACCTTCTTGGCCTTGTCGCCAGCGCCCAACTCTACCTCGCGGACTTTGCCCTTGGCCGTCTCCGTCGGTAGATTGAATGCCATCTCATCTCTCCTTTCCTATATCTTTTTACCGCCGTTTAATATGATATTCTTTCCACTCTTTATTTACGTTGTCTATTATCATTCAATCCCGCTTGCGATCTTGCAGGCACGCAGGGCGTTCTTCATGAGCATGCGGTTGGTCACCGAGCCCACGCCGCCTGGTACGGTGGTGATGGCCTCGGTTATGTCCTTGACGGCGTCGAAGGAGACGTCCCCCACCGTCTTTGTCTTGGGTTTACCTTTGTCGCTCAAGACCGGCTCGCCCGCATCGTCAAGCACCTTGACGCGGTTGATGCCCACGTCTATCACTATGGCCCCCTCCTTCACCTGGTCCGGTCCGATGAGGTCGGCCTTGCCCGCGGCCACGATGAGGATGTCGGCCTGCTTGGTGTGCTTCTCCAGGTTGCCCTTTATGGAGGTGAAGACGTGCACCACGGTGGTAGATGCGTTGCGGTTGAGCATAAGGAAAGCCAGCGGCTTGCCCACGATGTTGGAGTGCCCCACCACGCAGATCTCCGCACCTTCGTAGAAGTCCTTGGGGTCCATCTTCTTCACGTCCCGGGCATAGCGGTCGAGTATCTCCACCACCGCCGAAGGCGTCGCGGGGGGGAAGGTGGGCTCACCCAGGGCCAGCTTGCCCATGTTGAAGGGGTGGAAGGTATCGATGTCCTTGTTGACGTCGATGGAATTGATCACCGCGCTGTCAGAGATATGCTCCGGGAAGGGGCGGAGGGGAAGGATGCCGCTCACCGCCTTGTCGGCATTGAGTCTCTTGACGATCTCGACCACCTCGTCCTCGCTCACGTCGGACGCCGGATTCTCATTCAAGTAGGTGAACCCCGCCTCCTCGCAGAACTTCTCCACCTGGCCCCTGTACATCTTGGCCCCGAAATCGTCTCCCACCAGCAGGGTAGCGATACCGGGTGTGATGCCCTTGGACTTGAGCGATTCAGTCTCCGTGATGATCTCCTTCATCAGCTCGTCGCCGATAGCTACACAGTCGATGACCAAGGTCATATCCCTCGCTCCTTTCCTCGCCTCGCGCTACTTCTATCTCCGCTTCCGTTTTTCCACACAGCTTAGCCTGATCTGCAATCACAAGGTTTCTAAAACGAGGTTGTCGCGTCGGCTACGCCTTCGCCTCGCCTCCGAGTCTCGCTTTCATCTCATTACAGCAACGTTTTCCTCAATCGAGATTGCCACGTCGGCTTCGCTTTCGCTCCGCCTCCTCGCAACACGGATAATCTCGTCGCTCTGCGACTCGATTATCCTAATTTTTCGTAGGTCATCTTCACCACGCGCTCGCGCAGCACCGCCGTCTCCTCCAGGATCTCACCGATGCGGTCCCATCTGCTGTCCGAGAATCCCCGGTCCTCTATACTGTTGACATTGATCTTCACGTTCAAGGCCGCGCTCTGCGCAGCGGCCTCGGCGAGCAGGACGGCAACCCCGGCATCGCTCACCGCCCCGACGTTGCCGATCACGGCCGACGTCTCCGACAGGCGCGCTACCTCAAGGCATTTCTCAGCGATCTCGAAGGGGACTTCGGTGGCTAGTTTCAGGGCATCCTGGATGCGGGCCGCCCTCTCCGCCTTCTCCTCCTCGGTCTCGCGGGGGAGCTTGAAGGCGGCGGAGACATCCGCGTAAACTTCGGTGTCCTTCTGGATCAGGGTCTGAAGGTCATTGCGGAGTTTCTCTGAGGATTTAAGCAGCTCTTCCACCTGGTCCTGGACATCGGCATATTTTTCTTTGCCCAGGGTAAGATTGGCGACCATCGAAACCAGAGCCGCTCCAAGCGCAGCAACGAGTGCGGAAACCGACCCACCGCCTGGCTCCGGTGACCTGGAGGCGAGCTTGTCCAAAAATACGATCATGGGCTTCTCTACGTACATCGTCAGACCTCCCCGGTCCAGTGATAGATTATCTCACCATTTCAGTCATAACGCCATAATAAATTCGTATTATTATCAGCACCGTTATCCACCGCCAGCAGCGGTCTTGACATAGGTTGCCAGTATCTCCTCAACCCTCTGCCGTGCCTGGCTACTCTCGGGCAGCTCCGAGAGGGCTTTACCGGCTTCGTCATAGTCGCGCAGCACCTCGTCGTCGGGTACCGCTCCTGCTATCTCCAGGTTCCCCGCCTCGGCGATGGCCCGCAGGTTGTCTGGGAGCCCGTTACGGACCCTCGAGACCACCAGCGCCATGCGTGCGATGTTCAGCTTCAATTCCCGGGCGAGGTCGCGGATGCGCAGCGCGGTCTCCACCCCGCGTACCGTGGGGTCGGAGGAGATGAACATGATGTCCACGCCGGTGGTGGTGCGGCGGGAGAGGTGCTCCATGCCCGCTTCGTTGTCCATGACCACGTAATCGTAATTGCCGGTCATGATGTCCAGGTAACGGCGGAAGATGCTGTTGAGATAGCAATAACAACCGGGGCCCTCCGGCCTGCCCATGGTGATGAGGTCGAACCCTTTCTCCTCGACCAGCGCCTGCTGCAGGAGCATCTCCACCCAGGTGTCCTTGGACATGCCCGCGGGCATGTTCTTGACGTTTTGGGTCAGATGCTCGCGCACCGCCCCGATGGTCTTCTCCGCCCGGGTGCCCAGGGCCAGGTCGAGGTTGGCATTGGAGTCGGCGTCCACCGCCAGGACCGGCTTTCCCGTGGTGCGGACGAGCCAGCCTACGCTCAGGGCCGAAAAAGTCGTCTTCCCGGTGCCTCCCTTGCCCGCGACGGCGATAACGTACGACATATCAGCTTCCTTTCCCTTCGCTGGTTGCGGCCTCCCTGGCCATGCGCTGCAGCGACCGGTAGGACTCCAGCTTTTCTACGACGGAAGGGAACTCATCCATGTTGGTATGCGGGAAGAACAGCGCCGACATGTAATGGTCCATGAACCCAGGGTTCATGGACAGCTCCAGGTAGGTCATCTGGCGGGCGATATCGTTGGCCTTGCTCATCATCTCCTTGGACAATGCCGCGAGGTGCGCGCCCAGCAGGGAACCGTTACCCACGAACTTGATCTTGTCGTATCCGATGTCCGGGAGCAGGCCTATGGTGACCGCCTTGTCCACCTCGAGGTAGCGCCCGAAGGCCCCCGCGATGAGCAGTTCGTCGATCATGGAGGCGTCCATGCCCATGGAGGAGAGCAGTATCTCGATGCCCGCGTAGACCGCCGCCTTGGCCCGCATGAGGTTGTCGATGTCCACGTCGGTGATGACGATGTCCCTGCGGGTGGCGGAGTCCTCGGCCCACACCAGCACATATTCCGCTCCGGCTTCCTTGCTGCGCACACGCTCGGTGGGCAGATCGGTGTTGATCTTGCCTTTCTCGTTCATGAGCCCGGTGAGGAACATCTCTGATAGCAGGTCGATAAGGCCCGAGCCGCAGACACCGATGGGTTTCTTGTTGCCCACGGTGATGATCATGGGCTCATATCCCACCTTGTCGATGCGCACCTGTTCAATGGCGCCCCCGGTGGCGCGCATGCCGTGTTTCACGCCCCCACCCTCGAAAGCGGGCCCGGCGGAACAGGAACACGAGAGCAGCCACTCGCGGTTGCCCAACACCATCTCTCCGTTGGTACCGATGTCGATATACAGGGTCATCTTGTCGGTGTTGAAAACTCCCGAGGCCAGGATGCCCGCGACGATATCGCCCCCGACGTAGCTCGCCACGCAGGGAAGGGGGTAGAGATAGACGCCCGCGGCGATACGCAGTCCGATATCGGAGCACTTGATCCAGGGAAAGATGGTGCCGGAAGGTATATAGGGCTCTTCGCGGATATATTTCGGGTTGAGGCCGAGGAGAAGGTGCATGATGGTGGTGTTCCCCGCCGCTACCACGTGGGTGATATTGCAGTACTCGATGCCCGCCTGCTCCACCAGGTTCTTTATGAGGTTCCAGATGGTCCCCACCACCACCGACTGCAGTTTGGCCAGGCCGGTGCCGCGGGTGGCGTAGATGATGCGGGTGATCACGTCCTCCCCGAAGGCCACCTGGGCGTTATAGTCGGAGGCGCGCGCCGTCACCTCGCCGGTGTGCAGGTCTATGAGTTCAGCGGAGATGGTGGTGGTGCCGATGTCGATGGCGATGGCCGACTGCCTCAGCGTGGTGTCGCTCTGCTCGATGCGCACGGCGCGCAGCTCATCGCCGGAGTCGAGTACGGTCACCGTTATGTTCCAGTTGCTCTGGCGGATCATATTGGGAAGCCGCTGCAGAACCGGGTAATCGACCACCACGTCGCGCAATCCCTCCTCCATGGCCAGGCTGCGTTTTATGCGCTCGGCATCGCTGGCGTTGTCGTCGAGAGTGGGCTCGGCGAGGACCAGGTGCACCTTGCGGGTGGGCGGGTCCAGCTCCCACTCGGGCAGACGTTCCTCCCAGTCGGCCGCGGCCAGCAGGTAACCGTGGGCGGGGGTGGGCTCTGCACGCTCGAATATCCTTTTATCGCCGATACGCGACTCCAGCGGTACCGTCACCTTGAGGTCTGAGAGCACCCTGGTCTGACAGGCCATGGCATATCCTTTGGCGATATCGGACTCGGTGAGCTTGGGGTTGGACTCTCTCTCCACCTCCCCTTCCTCGATCACCACCCGGCATTTGCCGCAGGACCCCGAGCCTCCGCAGGATGCGTTGATATGCACGTCGGCGTCCATGGCCGCCCTGAGGAGGTTGTCCCCTTTGGAGACCACGATATAGCGGTTGTCAGGCAGGAACAGGACTCTGCAGTTGCCCTCCAATTACCAGCCTCCAGATGTTCGCATCTCTTCTCGGGTAGATGCCCCGGTCCCTCGGACCGGGGCATCGCTTCCGACTGTCATTCTTACGCGTCGCGCGACTTAGAACAACCCGAGGGTCTTTCCGTTCTCGTCGATATCGACGTCGACCGCCGCGGGACGGCTAGGCAGACCGGGCATGGTCTTCATGGCCCCGCACAGCGGGTAGAGGAACCCGGCGCCGATGGACGGCCTGATGTCCACTACCGGCAGGCGGAAGTTCTTGGGCACGCCCTTCAGGTTGGGGTCGTGGGACAGGGAGAGATGGGTCTTCGCCATGCACAAAGGCAGCTTGTCGTAGCCGGCCTCGGTGAACTGCTTGATCTTCTGCTCCGCCAGGGGCGTGTAGTCCACCCCATCGGCGCCGTAGATCTTGGTGGCTATAGCCTCGATCTTCTCCTTGATGGACGCATCATCCGGGTAGAGGAACTTGAACTCCTTCGGCTGGTCGCAGGCGGCCACGATGGCCTCCGCCGCTTCCTTGCCGCCCTCGCCGCCCTTGGCCCATACGTCGATGGGTACGCATGCCGCCACGCCGGCCGCATCCGCGAGCTTCTTTACCAGGGCGATCTCCTCGGCGGTATCCGTGGTGCGCTGGTTGATGGTTACAACCACCGGCACCCCGAAGAGCTTCATGTTCTCGATCTGCTTGACCAGGTTACCGGTGCCCTCCTCCAGGGCCGGCATGTTCTCCTTCTTCACCAGTTCATCATCGAGCTTCTTGCCTGGGCGTGCCTCGAAGGCTCCGCCGTGCATCTTCAGAGCGCGGATAGTAGCGGTGATGACCACACAGTCCGGGGTGACGCCGGAGTAGCGGCACTTGATGTCCATCATCTTCTCCGCCCCCATGTCGGCGCCGAACCCCGATTCCGTCACCACGTAGTCCCCGCACTTCAGGGCCACGTAGTCGGCCACGATGGAGTTGTTGCCGTGGGCGATATTGGCGAAGGGCCCGGCGTGCATGATGCACGGGTTGTGCTCGAGGGTCTGGATGAGGTTGGGCTTGAGGGCTTCCTTCATGAGTACGGTCATGGCACCCGCCGCCTTGAGGTCCTCGGCGGTGACCGGTTTGCCGTCATAAGTATAGGCTACCACGATGCGTGCAAATCGCTGCCTCAGGTCCTTGAGATCAGTGGCCAGCGCCAGTATCGCCATGACCTCTGATGCCACCGCGATGTCGTAGCCGGTCTGGCGGGGATAGCCGTTCTCCCTGCCGCCCAGCCCGATGATGATGTCGCGCAGGGCGCGGTCGCTGATGTCCACCACCCTCCTCC